>Ga0265296_1004194_pt1 | contig 12688 bp, 8 predicted proteins | sample MunlanPumphouse1_FD_189073 | JGI IMG/M metagenome (GOLD analysis project Ga0265296, IMG submission 189073) | Groundwater microbial communities from a municipal landfill in Southern Ontario, Canada - Pumphouse #1 | ecosystem: Environmental > Aquatic > Deep subsurface > Groundwater | place: Canada... | reverse complement strand
ATCAGATCGCGCTGGCGCAGCGCGACGGGATCATGCTCGGCCGTCTTGTCGAGCAAGGCAAGCGCGGTTCGCCAGTCGGCAGGGCCGCCAGCGCCGATCGCGACGAACACCGCATGGGTCAGCGCCCCGCCGCGGTGACCCGCGACACCCGCTTTTTCGAATAACGCGCGCGCGGCGGCGAAGCTGCGCGGTACCGGGCTGCCATAGACGTGCCATAGCGCGAGCTCGTGCAGCGCGTCGCGGTGCCCTCGCTTGGCGGCATCGATGAGCAGGTCGACCGCAGCTTGCGCGCGGCCGACGTCGAGCAGTGCGCTCGCGCGTTCGACGATATTTGACGCGGCCATCGCCGTCACCCGAGCGCTGGATCGGCGAAAAAGGCAGCAATTTCTTCACGTTCGCGCGCGCTGAGTTCGGGGCGCCAGATGTCGAAAATCAGCACGACGCGATCCTCGTCGCTGTCGTTCCACGCTTCGTGCTCGATCGTGTCGTCGAAAATCAGCAGCTTGCCCGCTTCCCATTGCCGCACCTCATTGCCGACGCGAAAGCCGCAATTCGGCGGGACGATCAGCGGCAAGTGGCAGATCAGCCGGGCGTTGTGCGTGCCGGTGTGCGGTGCGATCCGTGCGCCAGCCCGCAGCAGCGAGAACATCACCGTGGGGGAATTGACGATGCGGGGCAGAGGCGCGGCCTGGACGGCCTCCCATGTCCGTGGGCACCGAGCGACGATGTCGTCCGACACCGCGCCGTTCTCGCACAGAAACAGCGCGCTCCAGTCGACATTGTCGAGCAGATGATTGGCGTCGGCGCGCGGCTGGTTCGTATGCGCCTGCATATAGGGACGAAAGTCCTTCGATCCCGCTGTGAGCAGAGCAGCGATCTCTTGCTCTATCGCAGCGGTCGCGGCCTCGATCGCGGGTACCCAGTCGAAATCGGCAGGGTCGAAAAACTGGATCTGTGGCAATTCGGGAACATAGTAGCCGGTCGGTTCCTGCACGAATATTCGCCGCCGCCCGGCAAGGATATCGAGCGAGTGCTGAAACCGGGGGCTGCGCTTTTCGGGGGGCAACCCGCGCGCGATCAGCTTTTTTTCGCGTTGTTCATCGACGCGCGCCTTGAACTGCGCGACCCAGGTTGCGGCGCGTTGCAATTCCCCGTGTAGGTCGGGAGGAACCTCTTGGTTTCCGGCGATAAGCAGTGCAATTTCATAGCGTTGCAGGGCGCCCCGATCATCGCCCGCCTGCGCGCGGCAGTCGCCTTTCATGATGTGGCCGCGCACTGCCTGCGGTTCCAGGGCAAGCAATTGGTCGAGCGCCGCTTCTTCGGCGGCGCTGTCCTTGTCGGCGCGACAGGCGACCGCGAGCAGCAGCCAGATCTGGGCATTGGCGCGGCCGCTTTGTGTGATCGTTTCAAAACGCGCGCGGGCAATGGCCGACTGCCCGCGCTGCAGCGCATCGACGCCTTCTTTCGCCAGACGTTCGGCGTCGTGATTGCTCAGCTGCAAAACTTGTCCTTTTGGCAAAAGAAAAGGGGCCGGAACAACGTCCCGACCCCCAATCTATTCCGATCGCGTCGCGATTAGAAGCGGGCGCGTGCGCCAGCGTACACGGTACGACCACGGAAGCTGTAGATCGCGCTACCCGCACCCGTTGCTGTCGAACCCAGCGGCGGCATCTTGTCGAGGATGTTGTCCATCCCGACGTAGAAGTTCAGGTTCGGACCGCCCGCTTCCTTGTTCACGTCCCATTCGAGACGCAGGTCGTGATAGAAAACGGCCGGATATTTCTCACGGTCGGCAAAGTCGATGTTCGCCGGCGGCAGACCGTTCAGCTCGTTCAGATCCTCATAGGTCGCGATGAGCATCGGGCCGATGTACCGCAGGCGGTAACCCAGCGTGAACGGACCCTTTTCGAAATCGAAGTCCCAGCGGAATTCGTCCTTCGGATCGCCCAGCTCGCCCAAGATGCGGTTTTCGAAGTCCGGGTTGACCGAGTCCTGGAAATTGCTGACCTTCAGATTGTGGGTGTAGATGAGGTTCGTGTTGAACTTCACCGAACCCAGGTCGGTGCGGTACGACAGGTTGACGTCGATACCCTTACGTTCGCGGCTTGCGAAGTTCACCGGCGCCACGATCAGCGAGTTGGAAACGATCCGGCCCGATGCATCGCCTGCAGCGTTCGGAGCGCCCGTCAGGTTACGCGAGAACTGGGCGCAGAACGGGTTGTCCAGCGTCGCAAAGTCGTAACAGCTGTTCACGATCTGCTGTGCGGTCAGCGCGACAATGATACCCTTCACCTTGATATCATAATAGTCGACCGACAGGTTCAGGCCGGGGATGAAGCGCGGCTGGATCACCACACCATAGGTGTAGCTGTCCGACGTTTCTTCGGTCAGGTTCGGGTTCGAACCGCTGACGATCGCCAGCGACTGGTTGATGTCGGTCAGATTATTCAGGAAAGCACCGAGGGCCGCCGTACAGTTGGCCAGACGGACACCCGAACCACGTTGTGCAGGGTTACACGGATCGACGAAGTTCGGTGCGAAGTTCGGAACCAGCGGGAATGCGGTTTCCGACACGTTCGGCGCGCGAACTGCGCGGCTGTAGTTACCGCGGAAGCGGATGTCTTCAACTGGCGCCCAGTCGAGACCGGCGTTGTACGAATACACCGTACCGACATTGCCCTGATATTTGGCAACGCGGCCAGCACCGCTGATCGTCAGTTCGTGCGCGAACGGCACTTCCTTGAGCAGCGGGAGCTGGAGTTCGCCGTAAAGCTCTTTCACCTTGAAGGTGTTGGGCTCGAAGCTCGGGATCGAAACGCCGTTGGTGAAGCCGTCGGTGACGAACGGATCCTGCTGATAGAAGGCATTTTCTTCACGATATTCAGCGCCAATCGCGAAGCGGACGGGGCCGCCCGGCAGGTTGAAGAAGCCGCTGGTATCACCCGAGACGAAGCCCGACAGCACGAGCTGGTCGAGGCCCGAACGCGCCGTGAAGGTGCGGGCGAAGTAATTTTTGGCGGCCGTGTTGTCCAGCGATCCAAACGGATTGTAGGGAACGCAAGCGGCAATATCGGCGGCGAGGCGAGCCGCGTTACGCGCAGCGATCGCGGCCGAAACGGCATCGGTGCGCTGGATCGGCAACGCCGCGGTCGGGTCGAACTGCGAACGACACTGGATCTGGCCGGTCACCGGGTTGCGGCCCGCATCCATCGACAGCATGAAACGCTGGCGATCGAGGAAGCCGTCGGTGGTGATGGCTTCCTTGAACTTACCGTAGTTCGCCGAGATTTCGTAGCTCCAGTCTTCGTTGAACGTACCGCGAACGCCGCCCACCACGCGCCATGTATCACGCTGGAACGCTTCGTCGCGAAGGCCGACGTCGAGCAGGTTACGTGCAAGAACGAAGCGATAGCTGCCGTTATTGATGTTGGCGATGTCCGTTGCGGTCAGGTTGCCGCCGGCAGGGCAGGTTACCTGAAGATCGGTGCGGCACCCCGACGCGAGGATCGCGTTGGCAAGCGTCGTGCGATCGGCGGGGTTCAGGAACGGGTTGTCGATCCGGGGACGTTCGCGGAAGTCGAACGCCGACTGCACGCCCTGGAAGAACGACGGACCGGCGTTGTTGCCGAGCGCATTCACGCGGTTCCATTTGGCTTCGAGGAAGACTTCGGCGGCTTCGCTGAACTCGTAGCGCGACAGCAGGTTGAAGTTGTAACGCTCGGTAAACGGCAGGACCGACAGGGCCTTGCCCTCGCGGCCGGTCTGGCCGTTGCCGCCCACGATACCGCCGATGATCCCCGAACCAAAACGCGTGCCGGTCTGTGGCGTGAGGCGACCGTCATTGGTGAAGATATAGGTGCAGTTATAGGGCGTGCCGTTGCTGTTGGGGCCACCGTTATTTGCTGCCGTACCGCGGCCGCAGGCTGCGCCGGGAACATTCTGCTGGTTGACGGGGATCAGGCCGTTGAAATGGATGCTGGCGCTGCTGAGCCCGCGGAAAAAGGTACGGTCGGGGAAGCCGTCGCCGCCGTTGACGATGCCGGCGCCGCCATCGGAATCGATAACGCCGAAGCCGTTGTTCAAGCGGAATTCCGGAATGTCCGACGCAAACACACGGTCGTTGCGCGCATATTCGGCGTGCAACGTGATGTTGCCGCGATCTTCGGCAAAATTCTTGCCGACCATGCCCGAGATATACTGGTTACCGCCGAAGCCCGAATCGGCCACGCCGGCCTGGGCGCGCAGCTGAATACCTTCATAGTCGCGGCGCAGCACGAAGTTGACGACGCCGGCGATGGCGTCCGAACCGTAAATTGCCGAATTACCGCCGGTGACGATGTCGACGCGTTCGATCAGGTCGTTGGGGATGGTGTTGATGTCGGGCGACACGGCGTTGTTGAGGATGTCGGCCGGGACGTGACGGCGGCCATTGACGAGGACAAGCGTGCGCTGGGTGCCGAGACCGCGAAGGTCGAGCAGGTTCAGACCGGCGATACCGATACCGAGGCCCGGGTTCTGCTGGGCAAAGGTGCTGCGCAGCTGGGGCAGGTCGTTCAGCGTGTCACCAATATTGGTCTGACCCTGCTGGAAAAAGCTCTCACCCGTGATCGAAGTGATGGGCACGGTCGATTCAAGGTTCGGACGGCGGATGCGCGACCCGGTAACGACGATGGTGCCTTCGGCGGCGGTTTCGGCCGTTTCGTCTGCGGCAATGGTGTCGTCTTGGGCCATCGCCGGCATGGCGCTGAACAAAGCGAGAGTCAGGGCCGAGCCCCGCACTAGCAGGCTAGTCTTCTTCATGATTTCATTCCCCGGTTGCCGTTCAAAAGATTGGAGTGAACGGATTGCGTCCTAGAAAGACAAAAATTTTCAGCGACACAAGCCTTTGATGTAATTTTTATGGCACCGGTTCAACTCGGCGGAGGTGCTGTGCCATTTTCGCAACAGGCGGGCGAGGCCGCGTCGCAAGGCATCTCCCTGCGGCGAGTGGAGGCTCGCGTAATGAAGTGCGGCTCGGTTGGTCATCCTAGGCAGCAAATGCCAATAATGAGATTTCGTAAGAAACTAAATTACGCCAGTCGTTGGTGTGTCCGCGCGTGTAGTGTGTTGTAAGTTGCGCAAGCCAGTCATGCCTGACGGTGACGTTGGTGTGGGTAATGAGCGATCTTTGCGCGATTTGCCGAATCGGTCGCTGCGATCCCGGGTGCCGCGGGGCCGCGCATGTTGCGATGCATCATAATTTGATGCTAGTGCTTTGCCCATCGAATATCCGGCGCGGCGCGGTTGCCCTGATTCCGGATCATAGGGAGCGCAGATCACGATGGCGAAGTCCAGGACGACGGCGGACGATGGCGTCGTCACGATCAAGAAATACGCCAACCGGCGGCTCTATGACACCGAACGCAGCTGTTACATCACGCTCGAGGATCTCGGCACAATGGTGCGCGACGGACGCGAGTTTCGTGTTGTCGATGCCAAGAGCGGCGACGACATCACGCACAATGTGTTAACGCAGATCATCATGGACGAAGAAACGCGCGGCGAGACCTTGCTGCCAGTCAATTTCCTGCGTCACCTGATCGGCATGTATGGCGACAAGATGCAGTCGATGGTGCCGCAATATCTGGAAGCATCGATGACCGCGTTCCGCAAGAACCAGCAGGATGTCCGCGCGGCGTTTGACGGCGTACTCGGGTCGAACCCGCTTGCCGAACTGACGCGGCGCAATATGGAGATGTTCCAGCAGGCGGCAGGTGCCCTGATCCCGGGTGTCGGCGGCGTCAAGGCGAAGGACGCCGAAATCGCCGCGCTCAAGGCCGAAGTGGCCGCGCTCAAGGCCGAACTCGCCAAGAAGTGAAACGACGGGCGCTCCTCCTTCGCCCTGAAACGACAGAAATCGGATAATATGGTCAAACATGCGCTCAGCGTAACCCGGCAGGCCGACTTTGCGGCCTGGTATCAGGATGTCATTGCCGAAGCCGATCTTGCCGAGGAATCGGGCGTGCGCGGCTGCATGGTCATCAAGCCGTGGGGTTATGGCATCTGGGAACGCATCCAAACGGTGATGGACGCCGCGATCAAGGACGCGGGAGTCCAGAATTGCTATTTCCCGCTGTTTATTCCCTTGAGCTTCTTTGAGAAGGAAGCCGACCATGTCGATGGATTTGCCAAGGAAATGGCCGTCGTCACGCACCACCGCCTGATCCAGGACGGCAAGGGCAAGCTGATCCCCGATCCCGAAGCCAGGCTGGAAGAACCGCTGATCGTCCGCCCGACGTCGGAAACGGTGATCGGTGCGGCGATGAGCCGCTGGGTGCAGAGTTGGCGCGACCTGCCGCTCAAGGTCAACCAATGGGCCAATGTCGTGCGCTGGGAAATGCGCACCCGCATGTTCCTGCGCACCAGCGAATTCCTGTGGCAGGAAGGCCATACCGCGCACGCCGACAAGGATGACGCGATGGCCGAAACGCTACGCGCGCTCGAAATGTACCGTGCCTTTGCCGAAGATGTTCTCGCGATGCCAGTCGTCGCGGGCGAAAAGCCCGAGAACGAGCGTTTTCCGGGCGCGGTCGCGACTTATTCGATCGAGGCAATGATGCAGGACGGCAAGGCGCTGCAGGCCGGGACCTCGCATTATCTGGGAACCGGCTTCGCCGAGGCGGCGGGCATCCGCTATCAGGACAAGGACGGCGGCCACAGCCTGTGCCACACGACGAGCTGGGGCGTGTCGACCCGCATGATCGGCGGTGTCATCATGACGCATGGCGACGACGATGGCCTGCGCTGTCCGCCGCGCATCGCACCGCACCAGATTGTCATCGTGCCGATGCTGCGTGACAATGAGGAGGATCAGGCGATTCTCGATTATTGCCGTGGCATCGAAATCGAACTGAAGGCACTCGACGCATTTCGCGAGCCGCTGCGCGTCCATCTCGATGCGGGTGCGAACAAGGCGCAGACCAAGCGCTGGGGTTGGGTCAAGAAGGGCGCGCCGATCATCCTCGAAATCGGTCCGCGCGATGTTGCAGGCGGCAATGTCGCGGTGATCCGCCGCGACCGGTTGTACAAGGACGATGGCAAGCTCAATTCGGCGTTCGTCGCAAAAGGCGATTTTGTCGCCGAAGCGGTCGCGACGCTGGAGGACATCCAGACGAGCCTCCATGCCGAAGCCAAGCAGCGTCTCGACGCCAATATCCGCCGCGACGTCACCGACCTCGCCGCGCATTTCAAGGGCGACGACAAGTTCGTCGGCTGGGCCGAAGTGCAATGGGCGCGCCCGACGGGCGCCGCGCTGGACAAGATCGTCGAGCAGTTGAAAGCGCTCAAGCTGACGATGCGCAACACCCCGCTCGACGCCGCACCCGCTGACGGAACGTGCTTCTTCACCGGCAACGCCGCGGTCGAACGCGTGCTCATCGGGCGGACCTATTAATTGGCGAAACGGCAACAGCCCGCTGGTCTGCCCAGCCCGGATCAGATCCTGCGCTTTATCGAAGAGAGCAAGGACGCCGTCGGCAAGCGCGAGATCGCCAAGCATTTTGCGCTGCACGGCAATGAGAAGATCGCGCTGAAGGCGTTGCTCAAGGACATGACCGACGAGGGGCTGGTCGATTTGGCGCCCGGACGCGCGTTTCACAAACATGGCGGGCTGCCGCGCGTCACGGTGCTGCGGGTCGCGGCGATCGATGGCAGCACGGTTTGGGCGGTGCCTGAACGGTGGGAGGCCGCGAGCCCCGCGCCGCGCCTGCGCGTGATGGAGCAGGGTCGCAAGGGCGCGCTTGGGATCGGCGACCGGATTCTGGCGCGCACCGAGGAACGCGGTGGCGGCCATGTTGCGCACCCGATGAAGCGGCTCGAAGCGGGCGGCGAGACGGTGATCGGCGTGCTCGTCGAGGATATGGGACCGGGCGGCAAACCGATTCTGTGGCTGCGCCCCGCCGACAAGCGCGCGCGCTATGACTTCGCTGTTGCCGACAAGGGCGACGCCAATATTGGCGACCTCGTGCGCGCCGAGCTGGCCGGGCGCGGGCCAGCGATCAAGGCGAAGGTGGTTGAGCGTCTGGGCGATCCGTTTGCGCCAAAATCGCTGAGCATGATCGCAATCGCGCGGCACGAAATCCCGCATGTGTTCGGCGCCGAAACGCTTGCGGAAGCGGAGATTGCCGCAAAGCTGCCGCTCACGCCCGACGGCCGTGAGGATCTGCGTGAACTGCCGATCGTCGCGATCGACCCGATTGATGCACGCGACCATGACGATGCCGTGTGGGCCGAGCCCGACATTGACGGCCCCAACAAGGGCGGCTTCCGCGCGATCGTCGCGATCGCCGATGTCAGCTATTATGTCCGCCCCGATGGCGCGCTCGACCGCGAGGCGCGGCGGCGCGGCAACAGCGTTTATTTCCCCGATCAGGTCGTCCCGATGCTGCCCGAAACGCTGTCGGCGGGCGTCTGTTCGCTGAAAGCGGGGCAGGGCCGGGCGGCGCTGGCGTGTCATCTCGTCATCGACAAGCAGGGCAAGGTGACGTCATGGCGTTTCACGCGCGCGCTGGTGCGGCTGCGCGCGAATATCGCTTATGAACATGCGCAGGCGGCGTATGACGCCGGTGCGCCGCGCGATGATTGGGATGCCGATGTGCTCCCGACGCTGCAAAGCCTGTGGGCCTGCTGGGCGCTGCTCGCCAAGGCCCGCGCCGCCCGCGCCCCGCTCGACCTGGATCTGCCCGAACGGCAGGTGATCCTCGACGAGCAGGGCGGGATTGCTGAGATCCGGGTCCGCGACCGGCTCGATTCGATGCGGCTGATCGAGGATTATATGATCGCGGCCAACGTCGCGGCGGCAAAGGCGCTGGAGGCGAAAAAGTCGCCGGTGATGTACCGCATCCACGAACCGCCGAGCCGCGAGAAGCTGGTCAGCCTGAAGGATTATCTCGAAACTTTCGAGCAAAGTTTCGCGCTGGGGCAGGTGATTACCCCCGCGGTGTTCAACCGGCTGATCGACGGCTTTTCCGCAGACGACCGCCTGCCCGAAATCATGCAGGCGATCCTGCGCAGCCAGACGCAGGCCTATTACGGTCCCGCCAATGCGGGCCATTTCGGCCTCGCGCTCGGCAGCTACGCGCATTTCACGTCGCCGATCCGCCGTTACGCCGATCTGATCGTCCACCGTGCGCTGGTCGATAGCTATAAACTCGAGGTTCCCGGCAAGCCCAAGGGGCTGCCCGAACGCACCGGGCTGGGCGACGCCGATGCCAAGGGGCTGTCGCGCATCGGCGAGGCGATCAGCGCGCTCGAACGCCGCGCGATGGAGGCGGAGCGTGAGACGGTCGATCGTTATGTCGCTGCCTATCTGTCGAACAAGAAGGGCGAGATCGTCCAGGCGCGCATCACCGGGGTGCAGCCGTTCGGCTTTTTTGCGACGGTCGATGGGCTGGGCGGCGACGGGCTAGTGCCGGTTTCGACTTTGGGTAACGAGCGTTTCTTCTATGATGAAAAGGCGCGAACGCTCGACAGCGAGCATGGGCGGGTCAGTTTCACCGTCGGCGAGCGGCTCGACCTGCGGTTGATCGATGCCAATCCGATCAGCGGCGCGTTGCGCTTCGAACTGCCCGATGCGCCCGAGGGCGGATACCGCAACCGTGGGCCGCGGCGCGACGGGATGAAGGACAAGGCGGGCAAGCACGTCGTCGGCAAGCGTGGGCGACCGGCGAATATCAAGCACAAGGGGCGGCGGCGCTGACCTGATTAAACCCTCCCATTCAGGGGAGGGCAGCGAGACTTGCGAACTTGTTCGTTAGTCGCAGCGGGTGGGGTTCGGCGGCCTTGCGCTACGCCGACAGACCCCACCCCAACCCCTCCCCTGAAGGGGAGGGGCTTAGCCTACTTCCCCGCCAATTTCTGCAACAACGCCGCGCTCTCCGCATCCGCGGGGAAAAACGCCTCGATCGCCAGCTCCGACAGCGTGATATCGACCGGCGTGCCGAAAATCGTCACCGTCGAGACGAACGAAATCCGCCCCGCATCGGTGTTCAGGATCAGCGGCACCGCGATGCTGCTGGCGTGGCTGTCGCGCTGTTCGGCGCTGTGGTCGTCGCTCTGCACCGGATAGCCCGCCAGCTCGTCACGTAGCGTAATCAGCCCCGCATCGGCGCTCGCCGCGATCTGGACGTCCATTCGTTCCAATATATGCGCTCGCCATTCGCCATAGTTGACGATCTGCGGCGCCAGCCCTTCGGGATGTAGCGCAATGCGCAGCACATTGACCGGCGGCGCCAGCAGGGCAGGGGCCACCTGCGCGATCAGGATCGCAATCGCCTCGTTCGCGGCGATCATGTTCCAGTGCCGGTCGACCGCCAGCGCCGGATAGGGCTCATGCCCTTTCAGCACATGCTCGACGATCGCGCGGACCCCCGCCATTTCGGGGCTGTCGAGCGGGCGTTCCTGATAATCGGGAGCGTAACCGGCGGCGAGGAGCAGCGCGTTGCGTGCGCGATGCGGGACTTCCAGGCAGTCGGCGATCCGCTGCAGCATCTGCGCGCTCGGTTTCGACCGCCCCGTTTCGATAAAGCTCAGATGCCGGGTCGACATATCGGTATCGAGCGCCAGGTCCATCTGGCTCATCCGGCGGCGGCTGCGCCATTCGCGCAGTTGGGTGCCGAGGGGGGCGGGTTGCATGATCGTCTCCTTTGCCGCGAGAGCTATACCCCGGCTTTCTGCTTTTCCATTACCTCGCGCGTAATCGACTGGCTGCATTTTCGGCGGCAGATGGGGCGGGCAATCGAAAGGAGAACCCCAATGTCCCTCTTCACTCTCAAGAACACGCTGATCATCGATGCCATCACCTGCACCGGATTATTCGTCTTTTGCGTCTTTGCGACTGCGACGGTCGCCGCCATCCTCGGCCTCCCCTCCGAACTGGTGACCGTCGCAGGCTGGATCGGGCTGCCGTCGGCGCTGCTGATGCTGTTCGTCGCGTATCAGAAGGAACCGAGCAAGGGGCTGGCGAACCTGATCGCCGTCGGCAACCTCGGCTGGGTGATCGCCAGCTTCGCGGTGCTGGCGATATTTGCGGGTCAGATGACCGCGATCGGCATTACGGTCGTCATCGTCCAGGCGATCGGCGTGCTGGTTTTTGCGATCTACGAAGCCAAGGGCGCGGCCGCTTTGCCCCGAGCAGTTACGGTCTGAGCAAATCCCGTCATTGCGAGGAGCCGAAGGCGACGCGGCAATCTCCAGCTATCGCCGCGGATGAACGATGGCTGGAGATTGCTTCGCTGCGCTCGCAATGACGGGTGATAAAATGGAGCTAAGTCTCAACTCAGCGCATCGAGCCGCGCGAGGTCGATCCCGCCCGGTACGATCATCACCGGGCAGGGCAGCGTTCCGGCGTCCTGTCCGGTGAAGTGCGCTACCAGCGGCCCCGGCGCACCGTTCGCTGCGGTCGCCAGCACCAGCGCCGCAATCTCGTCGCTGGCGTTGATTACTTCGCGCACAACATCGGCGGGCTTGCCCGATTTCACCATGATCTGCGGCGTCACCCCGGCTTCCTGCACCACCGCATCGGCGGCAGCGGCGACCAGCTCTTCGGCATGTTCGCGCGCTTCCGCCTCGATCGTGGCCTGCACGGCGCCAAAGGCGACAAAATCCTGCGGCGTCACGATCGCCAGCACCGCCACCCCGCCGCCCGTCCGCGCCGCGCGCCGCGCCGCAAAGCGCAGCGCCAGCGACGCCTCGGGGCTGTCGTCGATCACCACCAGATATGTCCGCATCGCCCCGACCCCCTATGCTTTTTGTGGGTGGAGAGTGCGTCACATTCGTATGAAAGGCAAGTTTGCCCCGCTGGACCTTGACCGCCACAATGCTTAAGGCGAGGAACAAGCCGTAGCGGCAGGCACCGCCTGCAAGACTGACAGGGAACATGCCGAACCATGCCAATCGAACTGAAAATGCCCGCCCTCTCGCCGACGATGGAGGAAGGCACGCTGGCCAAGTGGCTGGTCAAGGAAGGCGACACCGTTAAATCGGGCGACCTGCTGGCCGAGATCGAGACCGACAAGGCGACGATGGAATTCGAAGCGATTGACGAGGGTGTGGTGAGCCAGATCCTGGTTGCCGAGGGGACCGATGGGGTGAAGGTTGGCACCGTGATCGCGGTGATTACGGGTGAGGGCGAGGATGCGGGCGCGAAGGCTGCTCCGGCGACTGCCGCGAAAGAAGAAGCTAAAACCGCCGAACCCCAAGACGTCGCCCCCGCGAAGGCGGGGGCCGCTAGCAGTAGCGCCCCAACTCCAGCGGCCCCCGCCTCCGCGGGGGCGACGGAAAAGGCTGCTCCCGCTCCCGCGGCATCGGGCGACCGTATCAAAGCCAGCCCGCTCGCCAAGCGTCTCGCCGCCGAACGCGGCATCGACCTGTCGACGCTCACCGGCACCGGCCCCGGCGGCCGCATCGTCAAGGACGACCTCGACGGCGCGGCGACATCCGTCGCCCCCGCGAAGGCGGGGGCCGCTGGCGACCCAGCGCCCACGCCTGCCGCGCCCGCGGCTGCCCCCGCGTCTGTTCCCGCCGCATCTGGCGCCATCCCCGATTTCGGCATCCCGCACGAGGACACCAAGCTCAGCGGCATGCGCAAGACGATCGCGCGCCGCCTGACCCAGTCGATGCAGGAAGCGCCGCACATCTACCTGACCGTCGA
>Ga0265296_1004193_pt1 | contig 12689 bp, 4 predicted proteins | sample MunlanPumphouse1_FD_189073 | JGI IMG/M metagenome (GOLD analysis project Ga0265296, IMG submission 189073) | Groundwater microbial communities from a municipal landfill in Southern Ontario, Canada - Pumphouse #1 | ecosystem: Environmental > Aquatic > Deep subsurface > Groundwater | place: Canada... | reverse complement strand
TTTTAACTCCTTTTTTTGGAGCTTAAATTGGAAAAAGTGTAACCTATGTGCTGCTACTAAATTACGCATTAAGTGTAACCTATCTTATGCAACTTTTTATGTAACCTATGTTGTGCAACTTGTCAGTAAGTATTTAAGAAGTATAATGATTTATGGATTATTGGCAGCAACGTTATTTGCCCAAGATAAAGTGAGTCTTGACTGGAAAATGCATAATGTCGGTCAAATCAGAAGAACCGAATCAAATATGGGAGGCGATTTAAACGCAAAGAATGCCGAATCACTTGGCTACAAAGGTATGCTTTATTGTGAATATCCACCTGATTCATATGTAGAGCATATCGGAGAAGCGGGTATTTGGGTTGGTGCAGTTGTAGGGGGCGACACATGTGTTTCAGTGACTACAAGTTGGTCGTCTTCATTTGAATTTTATCCCACGGCTGAACCATGGGATACCGTATGGGTAATCGGTCGCTACGATACTGTCGATATTCCATATTGGAAGAATTATGTCGGAACATCCGATCAGGATTTTGGTTGCCGGTATAATGATTACGGGCCATCAAGTCAAAAAGTCGCACTTCATAAACCTCTCTTTATTGATGTAATTCAGACTAGTTTTGCGTGGAGTTCTTCACCTTTAGACGAAATGATTGTCTATACATTTTATATCATTCCGACATTAAATGATTTGAATAATGCTTACATCGCCTATTGGCTGGATGCTAATGTTGGCTATCGTGGCTCGGATTGGAGTTTCGGATCGGATGATGTAACCTGTTTCTACCCTGATCGGCAGATGTCAATTTCAAGTGATTTGCCTGAAGGCACCGTACCAACATCGGCAGATGGCACATGTTTGAGTTCGATAGGAGTAAAAATGTTTACGCCGGTTGGATATGATGTTGACGCCTTGAAATGGACTTATCATAATTATACAGGTCCATCTAATTCACCTTCTAGAAAAGATGCCGTTCGTTATACAAGGATGTCCTCTGGTTTGGTCAGTGCTGATGAAGTCAATCTTCAGGGCGGAACAGAATCTATGATGGCTTTCGGACCAGTAAATGTTGCCGTTGGTGATACTTTAGTCTGTAGTGTTGCACTTATCCTTGGCATTGGTAAACAAGGAGTCTTGGATAATGAATACACACTTTCTCGAATAGTCGAACAAAATTTCAAAGTTCCAACTCCACCTCCGGTACCCAAATTGTATGCAGAGACTTCTGCAGGGCAAGTAAGATTATTTTGGAATCGTCCGAATCCGAATGATCCTGACCCTGAATCGTACCGCGATCCCTACCGGGCTGATACAACCAGCCAACCATTTGAGGGCTATCGACTTTATAAGCGGACGCGAAAAAGTAAGCCGGATGGAACTCCACAACCATGGACTTTACTGGCACAATTTGATTTGGCTGATAACGAATATTACTCAAATACTGGTTTGGAGCATGAATTTACTGACTATGGATTGTTGAATAATATTGAGTACTACTATTCCATTACCGCCTTTTCAAAACCGGATTTAGTTTTGCCATTTCCGTCACAGGAATCAAGTATAACACAAGGACAACTGACGGTTGTCCCGGGACCTCAACCGCCGGAAAATGTTGGAAAGGTAGCAGTAGTACCGAATCCATACCGTGGGGATATTAGTTATTATAACTATAATCCACCATGGGAAAAGCCAAGCGGCTCTCGCTCATATTGGATGGAGCAAGATCGTCGGGTCCAGTTTATCAACTTACCGGAAAGATGCGAAATAAATATTTACACAGTTGCCGGTGATCTCGTAGAAACGATCGATCACAACAGTTATGAACTCGGTTATGAAGATTGGAACCTTACATCTTATGTTGGTCAGGCTATTGCCAGCGGTATCTATTTATTTACAGCTGAAGATAAAAGTAATGGAGATGTTCAGGTTGGGAAATTTGTAATTATTAAATGATGAAGATTTTTCCGCCCTTCTGTTATGTTTGGGAGAAAATATGATTAAGAAAATGATATATGTGGCGGTATTTTTCCTGCCGGTTATTCTATCCGCACAGTATAACCGTCCTGGGAGTACATCCGCTCAATTTTTAAAGATGGGAGTAAGCGCACGTGCTATGGGGATGGGAGAAGCTTTTGTGTCTGTTACCAAGAGTGCGGAAGCCGTTTATTATAATCCGGCGGCATTAGCCCGGATTACCGGGACTGTCATTGGTTTTAGTCATAATAAATGGTTTGCGGGGATTAACCACGAGTTTGCATCACTGGCGCATAATTTTGGTGATATCGGAACATTAGCACTATCAATGACTACTTTGTATACAGATGAAATGGATGTGCGGACGCCTCTGCAACCCGAAGGTACGGGGGAAACCTTTTTTGCAACCAATTATCGGGTGGGAGCCAGCTATTCGAGATTTTTAACTGATCGCGTCACATTTGGCGGAACGTTGAATTATATAAATATTTCTTTATACGATAATTTTTCTGAATCTGCCTATGCGGCGGATATCTCCTTGCTATATCAGACCGGATTTCGAGATTTTGCTTTTGGAATGAAAATTGCCAATTTTGGATCGGAAATTAAATTCGTATATGAATCTTATCCTTTACCGACCAATTTTTCATTTGGACTAAGTGGTAATGTTATTGAGTCAGGACAGCAAAAGATATTGGTTGGTTTCGATGCAATAAAAATGAACGACAGCAAACCAAAATGTCAGATTGGTGCAGAATGGAACTACGGTAATCAATTCTTTTTAAGAGCTGGGTATAAATTCTTTTATGATGTCTCCGATTACTCGTTCGGTGGTGGGCTTAATTTGAAACTCATAAACTATCGCATGTCTTTTGATTATGCATACGGGAATTTTGGGCTCTTGGGTGGTTCTCATATTTTCGGAATTGGCTTGGCTTTTTAACGTATAAATAGTATATGAAATCATGAGACTTCCAGTTAAACTTAATTTCTTGGTAATCATCACAGTTTTAATAACTTCACAATTACTAATTGCCGGGGAATCGGTTTATTATCGCAATTTTGTCTATCATTCCACAGGAGATTTTTGTAAGGAACTCAGCCCCGAAGCAACTTTTACAGCCTTTCTAAACAGTGATCAAAGCAAGGTTCTAATCGAGAATGCACCACGTTGGGATGGCGGAACAGAAAGTAATATTACCGGGAATGGAACTTTTGCATTAGAATTGGGCAATTTTAATAATCCCGCTATCAGTGTTGGCGATACAATTCGAATTAGGTTTACATGTAACAAATATAATGAGCGGGCAGAATTAGTAGAACAGGTCGCAGCGATTCCTTGGACGCGTTTTCCTTTGTCGCTGAATCTTGTTCCTGTTCAATTGCCAACGACACCACAGAATATCACGGTCGGGAAGGATAATAGGGGATATAACGTATTGCAATGGGATGTTGTTCAGAATTTGTCCTATCAAGTTTATCGCAAATCTTTCACGGATACATTAACGTCAGGAAGACCGCGGAATCTGTATTACCGGATTGCCGACAGCCTGACCGTTGGTACTTTCATTGATTCCACTGCCAAGCCAGATGATTATTACGGTTACATTTTCTATGCCGTTTCTTCCGATGGAAAAGTCAGTGCTCATTCGGAGGAAAAGTTAGTACTGGATGGAGTAACGGGATTAAAATCTGAGGTCACGGCGACGACAGCGCTATTATCATGGCGAAAATATCAAAGTCCTAGTGGGAAGGTCGTGGGTTATAATATTTATCGTCGTAGCGCCGATGGTGCGTACGGTAATCCAATCGCATATACTGGATTGGATACCACATACTGTGATTCAAGGTTGGCAATCGGTGAATCTTACTCTTATAAAATAAAGGCTAGGTTGTCTGATTATACCGAAATCGGAGAATCTGTCGATCTTCCGGTAACAACAGAAAACGATCCGGAAAATTATGCGAGTTATGCCAATCTAAAAATAGCAGTTGCGGTTTATCAAAACACAAATGCAGGCAGCATTGATGAAACGGACTGTACCGAAATCCGTAAGGAGATTGAAGTCGCCCGAATGTTTTATTGGCGTAATTCAGTTCTGAAATTGAACACAGAGATTACGTACTATCCGATTTCCGCTTACCGGAATTTTGGCGATCCCGATGACTACAATTTGCAACTAACTGTAAATGACTTGAAAGAATATGGCGTTGTCAACACTCAGTTTGATATTATTTTTCGGATTACACCGGCTGTGAACGGGTATTGGTCATTCGGTGTAATCGATTTGAACTTTGTCGGTCCACAGCGGAAAACCGGGTTTTCTCAGGTTTTTTGGCCGGTTTCAACAGGTGTTATTTATCCTGCACCGGAACCGGGAATGAATTACAGTCTTACGTGGACATTTATCCATGAAGTTCAGCATGCAATTGATGCAATTTATAATGAAAACGGAGCACCGGAAATGGCACACGGCGATCAACCCTATCTATTTGATGTGCCTTGCGGCGAGCATCTTGATTTTCAGGCAAAAATATTCAGGACGTTCAAGCGTTACGAAATTCTCTCTTCTGACTGGGGTGATATTTATGAAAGTGCCGATATCGACCATGACGGTTTCGTTGACAACGATTCAAGAACTCCACTAGACGAAGTTCGTTTTGGCAGCAGTTCGCAGAGCGCTGATAGTGATCAGGACGGCTATACAGATTACGAAGAGGCTATTGATGGTATTTATTGCGGTAGTGATCCCAACAACCCGGATACAGATGGCGATGGCACTCTGGATGGTAAGGACCGGCATCCAAGATTTCCAGTGAACACTTTGGTGAAGCGATTTACGCCGGTTATAGATGGCGATATCGAAGCCGGTTGGCCACTTATCAATGATACAGTCAGTTATACTCAATTAGGTTATTCTCCGCGACTATATGTATCCTACGATGACGCTTATTTGTACCTTGGCCTCTCGCTCAAGAGCATAGGGATTCCAGAGTTTATCTTTGATTTTCAGAATGACGGTTGGTGGTATTCCAGCGGGAATTCTGTCATTCGATTACATCCAACAACCGGTGAATTTCTCGTTTTTCACTCCTGGGATGCCAGTCCGGACGTGCGCGAATATAATGCCTCTCTGGGCGGAACTCCCGATGGAATGTGGGATGACAACAGTCAATATCAAATGAGATTTGGCCGACGCGTTCTTAATCCTGGCAAAGTACTGGTGAAAACTAACTCCATTGCCGGAATCATTCAAATCGAAATGGCGATTCCAAAGAGTGACTATGCAGGCCTGACGCTCGAACCGGGTGATAGCCTTGGACTAAATATAAAATATTATAAAGTAAACAATGATCCGAAACAATGGGCCTCGACTTTTGATCAGTACAGTTATGTTTATTTTAAACTTGATAGTAGCAGTGACTCGACGAATTTAGTAGAGAATGATCTGGTTGTACCTGATAGATTTTATTTATCTCAAAACTATCCCAATCCCTTTAATCCTGTAACTACAATCGAATATGGTGTTCCCGACATTAGTAAGATAGAACTGGCAATCTATGACATTCTTGGACGGCGTGTCCGTTTACTCGTAAATGGGACACTCAATCCCGGAAATTATCGCATAATCTGGAACGGGAAAAATGAGTTGGGAGAACAACTGCCCAACGGTATCTATTTCTGCAGATTGTCTTCTTTAGAAGGCAAATCCGAATTGAGAAAAATGATTTTGTTGAAATGATATTACCAGGAGGCAAATGAAAAGGATCGCAAATTATCACCAAGTCATGAGGGTAATTTTCTTCTTGTTGTCTATCTCAATTTATTGTATTGGGGGGGAGAAGGCGATCCTGTCGAATCTCAATGCGACGAAGAACTCTGCGTTGTTCACTACTTATGCCGCCGCGATGGAACGCTCTGAATTCACTCTTGATGAGGGGTATCACTTTCTCTTCTATGATTCAACGCGTGGCGTCGATTTTACGACCGATACAGGCGGCAATTTGTGCCTGGCTTTCAAGAACGGTGCCGATTATATTTACGAATCCCGGGATTTTTATAGTCAACCGGTCGTTACCGCTTCGTATCCCGATATGGTGAAATATAACTATGCGCCTTTTCAAAACCTGGAGGTTGAAGCAACTTTTATAGTGCACAGTTCCCATATCGCTTTTCAGGAATTACTGTTGAAAAATACCGGTAACCGCGACTTGGACTTTCAGATAATTCCGTTCATGCAAAATAAATCCCACGTCTTCAATGACGTTCAGTTTCAGCCCGACGATAATGCCATTACTTTTAGTCATGAAGAACTCCCGGACAGCTGGGTTCTAAGCCACGATGTTCCTTACATCAATCCGATCAACGATGTTTTTTTATTGTCGCGCAAAGCCGATCGCATGACCAGTTATCGCAGTTACTGTTGGGGCGACGTAGAGATTCCGCAAGAAATTGATCTGGAGAAGAAGCCGGTTTGTGTTGTTCGAGGCAGAATGTCCCACCAAGATGGCGCCCTCTGCGATCATCTGAATCCCAAACCGCAGATCATGGTCATGTTGAATGACGATCCCTCTAGGATATTGACGGCGACCGCACCACGATGGGGCAGCAACGACGCAAGTATTACCAGCATTGGCTATTACGGAATTGAACTGGGTAATTTTGATGATCTGAAAAATGGGGATATCTGTACGATTTCGCTATTATGCCGGGAGACCGGCGAGTTTGTCTCCGTCCGTGATAACGTTCGGATTCCAAGCGATGGAAATTCGGTGCGCTACGATGTGACTTTCAAAACGGCAACGCTATATGAAACACCAGTCGATATCGATAAGGATATCTGGGGCAGCGGCACCGAAATCCGCCTTTTCTGGAAGCATAATGATCCAAATGCGAAGTTTCATGTTTATCGCCGGGATTATCGTAAAAACGGTTATTATGAACGGATTGCTGAAAATCTTACACAACGCTTTTTCACGGATAAAAACATTCAGGACGACGAAGTCTACGGTTACGTTGTGACTGCAGTCGCTCCCGATGGGGGCATGAGTATGCCGACAACGGAAATCAACAATATTGCCGGAAGTGACTTCTTGACCGATATTCGTTATCCTGATCAGTTGAAAAACGATGTTCGGGATTTTTGTAGAGTTATTGCGATGCCGACCCATATCCATTTGAAATCCGGCGAAACGGAACAATTGCGAATCGTGCGGGCGGTCGCCCGGCCGGATATTCCGAAACAGGAACTGATTCGCCAAGCAAAAGAGGTGCTCACGATAGAACCCGATCGCTATCTGGCTGTCAATGAAGAATTGTTTCGACAGGTTCCTAAGGTCAAGTTTGATAATCCTGACCATGAACTACTGTACTGGAGTGCGTTTAATCTTATGAGGCAGGTAATGTTGCCACCCGAAAACAAGTGCAACTATAATTATTATGTCTTTTCCAGGGAACCGCAGTGGGGCTGGGGACATGGCGGCCAGGTATTCCACGAGAGTTTGACGATGCTGGCTTATGCGCTTATGGATCCGGTAAGTGCCATGAACTCCCAGCGGGTCTACCGAGAGCGACAATATGAAAGTGGTTATATTAATTATCGGACCGGTCCCTTTCTGGATGAAATCATAGAATATAATGGCGAATTAACTTCTTCTGCGCCGTGGTACGCCTGGCAGAATTGGGAAATTTATAAAATCACAAAAGACCAGACGTTCCTAAAAGAAATGTACCGCAGTAGCGAAAAGTTCTATAACTATTATGTGTCGAATCGTGATAAAGACGGCGACGGTCTCTGCGAATGGGGCGCCCATGCCGTTCTGGAATGTGTACGCGACGGGCTGGTTGCCGTCTGGGATGAGGTGGGCTGGCCGTCCAATTTCGAAGGACTGGATGTTAATTGCATGCTGGTTAAGGAGGCGAATGCGCTTGCCGATATGGCCAAAGAATTGGGCTATAAGATAGAAGCTGAGAAATGGCGAAAAGATGCACAAAGTCGCGGGCAAAAGATTAATGCGACCATGTGGGATGAAGCGACCGGCTTTTATTACAATGTCGATATGACCGACCACGATTTTACGTTTAAAAAAGAGAATGATCTGAAACGGGAAGAGATTATTGGCTTCCTGCCACTCTGGGCGGGTATCGCCAGCAAAGAACAGGCGGCGAAGCTCGTGCAAAAACTGACCGATCCGAATAAATTTTGGCGAAAATATGGAGTTCCCAGCCTGGCGGCCGACGATTCTTATTATAATTCAAAAGGTTACTGGAACGGGCCGGTCTGGGTCGAGTGGGATTTTCTAGTAGAAGACGGTTTGCTGAAATATGGCTTTATAAAGGAAGCCAAAGAGATGGTTTTAAGAGTTGCGACTAACATGACGGAGCAGTTGAAAAAAGATCATCAATTCTGGGAATTTTACAGCCCCGACGATCAGTGGGCTGGTTATCATCGCCAGTATATCTGGGCGGGAATTATCAACCGTATGTTGAATGATGTCCTGGTACTGAAGAAATAATGGAATCTGGTCTTCAGCCTGGACAAAGTCAATTAGACAATTTCGGAGCTACCGATGAAACATTTTATTTTCAAGACAGCAATTTATGGCGTTCTGTTAGCAGTATCTCTGTTTGGACAGGTGAAGGTTCGTGAATCCTATTTGTTACTGAATGCTACGGCCGACGATCCGCTATTTACCACATACGCTTCTGCTATGGAACGATCGCGGTTTTTTGCCGATAAGGCCTATTTCATGGATTATTTTACACCGGATAAGCCGATTTGTTATTCTAGCCAATTTGCCGGTGATTTCGCTGTTATCTGGAAGGTGAACAATATCATCATTAGTCAAACACAGGATTTTTTCCGTAAACCGGTGGTGATCGCCTCATTTCCCGATATGGCGATTCTGGACTATGAACCGTTTGATGGTTTGCAGGTCAGGGAAGTCTTTATGGTATATAGCTCTGGTGCGGCGATCATTGATATGACGGCTGAAAATAAAAGTCGCGAAAAATATGATTTCAATCTCTATCCGCTGATCTTTAAGTCCGACCAGGGTTCTCTGCTAATCAGCCGTTTCGATTCGACCGCAAAAGGATACTTTTTCTCGCATTATGAACCTACCGAACGCCTGCACAGCAATCTGGATACCTCGCGCGGTTATCCCACAGAGTTCAACAATGTCCTAACTTGTAACCAACCTTTTGAAAGCTATGGTGGTTATACCGCCACGAATATTCAGGATTTCTATTTTGCGGCCAAACGCCTGAGCAAAGTGCATGCTAACGTTACCCGGCTTAATGAACCGGACAGCGGTCTCGTTGACATCATCGCTTTGCAAAAACATTTCCGGCTAAAACCCGGCGAAAAAACCTCCGTCCGTTTTGTGCGCGGCTTGCAGGATTTGCGCAATCCGGAAACCGAAATGGTTACCGAAGTGCAGATGGCTTTGAAAGCCGATCTGCAACGATATGTCGATGAAAATATTGCTCTTTTCGAATCGGTACCGAAAATCCGATTTAAAAATCCCAAGGAGAAGATGGTATATATCGGTGCATTAAATCTGGTTCGCCAATGTATGATGCCACCGGAAGGAAAAACGCAGTACAATTTTTATAATTTTTCACGCAATCCGATCTGGGGCTGGGGACATGGTCACCAGGTCATGCATGAGTCGCTTTCCATGTTGCCTTATGCTTATCTCGATTCCCAATCGGCTCAGGAATCCCAACGAATTTACATCGAACAGCAATATGACGACGGATTGATTGGTTACCGCCATGGCCCGCGCGGTCCGCAAGTGTATTCGCACGAAGGAAAGGCCACGACTTCTGCACCTTTCTTTACCTGGACAAACTGGGAAATTTATAGTGTCTCAAGAGACACGACTTTTTTGAGAGATGGTTATCAGGCCGGCAGTGCCTTCGTTCATTATCTGGAGAGAGAACGCGATGTGGATGGCGACGGACTGTTTGAATGGGGGCCATACGGTATCATCGAAAATGTGCGCGACGGCTGGAATGTCGTATTCCAGTTGTTTTCCGAAGGAGAGGATGAAGGCCGCGATATTTCCGATGAACTCGAAGCGCTCGATCTTAGTTGCCAGGTAGCCAATGAAATGTACTATCTTCGCTTAATGGCTAAAGAATTGGGCGATACGAAAGGCGAGGCGGAGTGGACGTTGAAATTTAACAGGCTGGCAAAGTTGATTAATCAATATATGTGGGATGAACATGATAAATTTTACTACCATGTGGCCATGTCGGATAATTCTTTCAAGTTCGAAGGCGAGAGCCTGAAACGCCAGGAAATTATCGGGTTTTTGCCGATGTGGGCGCATGTAGCGACCAAAGAACAGGCGAAGGAATTGGTCAAGCATTTAAAAAATCCCGATACCTTCTGGCGCAAATTCGGTGTGCCGACGTTATCGGCAAGCGATCCCAATTATACGGCGTTTGTCGATGGTTGTTGCCGCTGGAACGGGCCGATCTGGTTGCTCTGGGATTATATGGTTTTCGACGGATTGCGAAATTACGGATATGAAAAAGATGCTCGTCAATTGGCAGATAAAATGATACTGGCGGTGAGTACGCAGCTGGAAAAAAATCATCGTTTCTGGGAGTCCTATAGTCCCGATTACCCGATGCAGGAAAGTCCGTCCAATTATATCTGGGATTCGATCATGGCGAAATTATTAATCGACATCTATCAACATTAAGTTAGAAGAAGACTGATATGAAATGTTTTATGCAAGGAACCCAAAAACTTATACAATTCTACCTGCTTATCGTGGTTCTGGGATTGTTTGCATCCTGTTCCATAAATGCGGCCAAGAACCGGAAAATTACTGAAATGACGAAGGTCTTGCAGCCGGTGGATTTGATTCCTCTTCCTTATTCCATGGTCCCGATTGGGGATATTCAGCCGGAAGGTTGGGTGTTGCAGACGCTGGAAGCCATGCGCGACGGTATGACCGGTCATCTCGATGAACTCTGGGAAGATGTCGGTCCGAATTGTGGATGGCTTGGCGGCAAAGGCTCTGCCTGGGAGCGACCGGTCTATTGGCTGGATGGTGTTGTGCCGTTGGCTTATATTCTCAAAGATCAAAAGTTGATCGACAAGACTCAGAAATATATTGAATGGATCCTGAATAGCCAGCGTGAAGATGGCTTTTTCGGGCAGGTAGAGGACACCTCGCGAAAATTTAACGAAAACGAAAGTTATCTTGCATACGTGGAAAAAATGAAGCAGGACTGGTGGCCGCGCATGGTGGTACTGAAGACGATGCAAACGTATTATGACGCCACCGGCGATTCGCGTGTCATTGATTTTATGACTCGTTATTTTCGTTATCAGAAATCGATCATTGAGAAAAACCCCCTGGATTACTGGTCGCACTGGGCTAAATCCCGTGGCGGCGAAAATCTGAGTAGTATTTACTGGTTGTATCGGAAAACAGGCGAGCAGTGGCTACTGGATTTAGGCCGGACAATTTTCGCGCAGTCCGAAAACTGGACGGAAAATCTCGAATCTCCCTATCCCGAGGACTGGCACGGCGTCAATACCGGGATGGGCATCAAACAGCCGGCGATCTGGTATCAATACTCCCGCGAGCAACGTTATCTTGATGCCGTTAAACACGGGATCGAAATGCTCAAGAAGCATCATGGTCAGCCGACAGGAATGTTTTCCGGAGACGAACTTCTCCACGGCACCAATCCGACACATGGTACCGAACTGTGCACGGTTGTCGAATACATGTTCAGTCTGGAAAATATTCTGCAAATCACAGGTGATGTCTATTTCGCCGATATTCTGGAAAAGGTAACGTACAATGCTCTTCCGACCCAATGCACCGATAATTTCGATTCCCGCCAGTATTATCAGGCACCAAACCAGATCGAGATCAGTGGCAACTGGCATAATTTTACGACTCAGCACAAGGGTTTTGTTGAAAATAATTTTGGGTTCGAGACTGGCTATGGTTGTTGTACCGCCAATCTACATCAGGGCTGGACAAAATTTGTCCGTAATCTGTGGTACAAAACCAATGATAACGGCGTAGCGGCACTGGTCTATGCGCCATCGACTCTCTCAACAAAACTTCACGACGGCAAAGTGATAAAATTTCACGAGGAAACAAATTACCCTTTTAATGAAACTGTCAGATTTACCTATGAAGGCGATGATGCAACGTTTTCCCTGCATCTCAGAATACCAGCCTGGGCGCAAGGCGCCGCTGTGAAAATAAACGGACAGATTTTTACCGAGCCCGATTCCGCAACGATTGTGAAAGTGAACCGTAAATGGTGCAAAAGCGACGTCGTTGAATTGATTCTTCCTATGAAAGTGAATATTAGTTACTGGCATGAACGGGCATCATCAGTCGAATGGGGAACTTTGGTTTTTGCTTTGAAAATCGGCGAGTCTTGGAAGCAGATTAATGACGATGATCTACGACCGACATACGAAGTCAAACCAACCACGCCCTGGAATTACGCACTTCTGCGGCCATGGATCGATGCGCCCACAGATTCGTTTGTGGTGGAGAAAACTGCTACAGTCGCGGACAATCCGTGGAATATCAAAAATGCTCCCGTTATAATTAGAGCCAAAGCCAAACGTCTGGAAAGTTGGAAACAGTACGGAGGCGATCATGGACCGATCCAATACAGCAAATATTGGTATCCTGAGGTGATTTCTGCACCGGAAGA
>Ga0265296_1004191_pt1 | contig 12691 bp, 11 predicted proteins | sample MunlanPumphouse1_FD_189073 | JGI IMG/M metagenome (GOLD analysis project Ga0265296, IMG submission 189073) | Groundwater microbial communities from a municipal landfill in Southern Ontario, Canada - Pumphouse #1 | ecosystem: Environmental > Aquatic > Deep subsurface > Groundwater | place... | reverse complement strand
GACTGCGTCTTTTATTCCATGGCTTACCCTCACGGGTTTCATGCACGCAGCAGTCCTTCACAGGAAGAATAAAACCACCTTCTCCATAGCCGCGCCTATGCTGTCTGCGGTTACTTTCATTTTAATCATATACGCAGCCATCGTTGTGAGAAGCGGACTTTTCAATTCAGTCCATGCTTTTGGCGAGACATCTACAGGCCCATTGCTTCTCATTGCAACCCTTATTATCACCATAGTCTCTCTTGTCCTTGGCATGAGACGGTACCTTGAAGAGACGGACAAGGTGGAAGAGGATAAAGGATTCTGGAGCAAGAACACCATTTTCTATGTAACCCTGCTTTTATTCGTGATACTGGCTTTCATTTCCTTCTGGGGTATCACCTATCCGGTATTTATCCAGCTCACGCAGGGCCTTAAGGTAAATGTAGCCTCGGACACCAAGAATTTCTTCAACGTATGGAGCTATCCTTTCACAATCCTGCTGATGCTTGCGCTGGGGTTCTGTTTAAATTATAAGGAATCGGAAAAGGAAAAACAGAAAAAAACCCTGTTTATTGTGGCAGCCCTCTCGATAATAGCCATGTTTCCCCGGACAGAGACATTTTATGTGCTTGACCACTCAAGCCCCTTCTGGGTAAAAGAACCGCCCATCTATAAGCTGATAGGCTCCATCTCGGTTTTATCTATCCTCCCATCCCTGATATACGCCACGGCAGCCATATACCAGTACTTTTCGGGTTACCTTAAGCTCACCAACGCCCGGGTGAAAATAAAAGGCATAGGCATAGCAATAGTTCACATAGCCGTAATTCTCACGCTTTTTGGCGCGATTATAAGTTCCAACTTCACCTATACCAACCAGAGGATAAACATACCGCTTGAAGCAAAAGGGATATTACTGGATGTGGGCGATGGTTATGGTATTAAGGTCGTTGATTATTCAACCAGAAGCCTGACGACAGAGACAAGTTATCCAGGAACCCCGATAGCAAAGGTGCTTGCTGACCCGTCCTTGTTTGAAAAAGATGTGACAATAAGCGGAAAAGTCACGAATTTGAATTCTTCAGGCAGCCACGGCACTCTTGTTGAATTGACTGATAATTCAGGCAGTATGTGGGTTGTATTCGAGGGAAATGTACCTGTGACATTAAATTCAGGATTGACTGTCAGCGGCAGGATAATGTCAGGGTTTGAAAACCCGGTGCTGATAGCAACAGGTGCGGATGATTTTGATGTATCAGGCAAATACCTGGTACAGAGTGTCCAGCTTGAAGTTTACCAGAACAACAGGAAAATCGGAAGCGGGGCAGCGGAGTACCTGCAAGGAAAAAGCGGGAGCGGGACGTTCCCTATGATTGACCCCTCAGTGGCTTTGCTGGGCGGCGATGTGTACGTTATTTTCCAGGGCGTAGGCGGCGGCGCAGTCCCCATGACGCTGAAAATCATTCCTGCTATAAACTTTGCATGGATTGGCATCATACTCTTCGCAGTTGGGATAATCCTGATAATGGCTGTGAAATCAAAACCAAAAGGCGGCTAATGGCGGAACTGGATACATCAATTTATAAAATACTGTTTCACCAGTAAACGGATGGCTGAAGTCATTCTATGAGGGCTGCACCGCTTGGCACACAGTTTGAAGATAAACAAAAGCTTCTAAATGTTGGGCAGATAGTTTTTTATATTGAACTCTCGTTTAATGTATTGAACGGTGGTTCAATTGATTGAACTCTTTAATAAATATATACCCTGGAAAATCCTCGCTTATTTCCTGGCAAACCCGAATACATTTTTTCACATAAAGGAGCTTGCAAGAATACTCACCGTTAGCCCGGCAAGTGTAAGCAATGCATTAAAGTCTTTTAAGGAAGATGAACTGCTGGTAAAAGAAGAAAAAGGACTTGCACACCTATACAAATTGAACTCAGGTCATTGCGTAGTCGCTTCGTTGAAAAAAGCTTATGGTATTACTTTAATACTTTCATTAAAACCGAAGGATAAATTCCTGGAAGCTGATCCTGATATAATCTCTCTTGCTCTCTTTGGAAGCTATGCTGACGGTAGTTTCGATGAAAAAAGCGATGTAGACTTCCTGATAGTAACCCAAACCAAAAAAGAAAAGCTCATAAGCGCTGTAAAAAAATTGGAAGATGAACTTGGAAAGAAGGTAAGTATATCAGTATTCAGATTATCAGAATGGCGGTTTATGGCGAAAAAGGATGATGCTTTTTATAAAAACGTTGTGGAGAATCATTTGTTACTCTCTGGTAGCGGGTTAAAATGAATATCGATGATTGTTTTGGTAAGGGTTTACTGAAAAGAATATCTCCTGATATGGAAAATGCCCGCAGGTCTATAGTGCTCTCTACGAGTAACATCGAAGATGCGGTAGCCAATCTTTCTATACACCGCTATAGAATTGTGGCTGTTTCGAGCTACACTGCCATGTTTCATGCTGCAAGAGCGATACTTTTTAGAGATGGTATCAAAGAGCGAAGTCATGAATGTATTCCAATTTATCTCAAAGAGAAATATCCAACCCTGGAAAGCTTTGCTAACATGCTTGATTCATATAGGCGATTCAGGCACAATGCCATTTACGGGCTGGACTTTGCCGTAGATGAACCTGAGGCTAAAGCAGCCCTTGTTTCTGCGAAAGAGTTCCTTGAGAAAATAAAAAACGTCATAAACGAAGGTAAATAGCACTCGATTCATTTTATATCCCATAAAACGTGGTAGGGAAATACGGTGACAGCGCCCTGATAATCAGCTTATCTATATTGAAGAGCAGCATTATCCCGACCACTATAAGCACAAGCCCTGAGAGTTTTTTAAGCAATGGTCCCCGTTTCACAAACCACTGGAACCTTCCTGTGACCTTCTTCCCATAATAGGCTATGGACAGCATGGGCAGGCTCATGCCCACTGAATAAACAAACAGCATCCATGCGCCGTATGTGACATTGCCCACAGAAGCGACGTACGCAAGCACAGCGCCAAGAATCGGTCCAACGCACGGTATCCAGAGGATGCCAAGAGACATGCCAAGGAAAAAGCCCCCTGCCAGTCCTCCTTCAGGCATATTTAACTTTGAGTATCCGCTCACAGTGCCAAAATACTGCCTGATACCCTGTGTTATTGCGCCTGATATTTTTATAAACTCCATGTTTATATCTTCATCAAACAGCACTGCGCCCATGCTTATGATGAACAGGATGGCTATATTGCGCAAGGTATCCGCAAAAGCCCCGAAGGTTGCGCCGAAAGCCGAGACAAGCACGCCCATTGTGGTAAAACTGAGCGTGAGACCTGAAACTATGGCAACAGGACGAAGCCTGTGCCCGCCAGAGCCTGAAAATATTACAGGCACAAGCGGGAGGCAGCATGGCTTCATTATGGTCACTATGCCTGCAAGGAAAACCAGAAGTATCGAGGGTGTTGAGGGTTCTACCATTGTTTCAGCCTGCTTTTGTACTGTCCTTGATTGTTATATTTATAAACTTTCTACTTTACACATAATGTAAAACAATCTATATATTCGTTTTGTATTATGGCGCCGAGGGGGGGAATTGAACTCCCGAGGGGCGAAGCCCCACAAGCTTTCCAGGCTTGCGCCTTAGCCGCTAGACTACCTCGGCACAGTGTTTTTCTTGAATCATCCAAAAACCCGTACCATACTTAGACTTTTTCAAAATCTGATTTTGAAAAGTTTCTTATGGTACAAAAGAATTTGTCTGCTTCAACTGTACTAAATCATCCTGGGAATGCTAATTTGTTTTAGAGTTATATAAAAGATTGTCCTGGAAGAACGAACAGGGAAGAAATACAAGACAGGATTAAAATAAACCCATCCACTGCGTATCCACTGCCGCTAACTATTTATTACGCTGTTGCGATTAATCATCCATGCAAAACCTTTCCAGGGAAAAATTTGAAGAAGAATACAGGCTCTGGATAAACTCTGCTGCAAAAGATGTCGCTTCTGCATTAAACCGGCTAAAGCCTGATGAAATCAGGAACATAATCGCGCGAAACGAGCAATATCTTGAGAAGCCTGGCTCGGTTTTTGGGGCTGATGGGCTTGACTCAATCAAGAAACTTGCGCCCTCCGACATAGTTCTGCTCTCAACCGATGCTGTCGTGTTCTCGCAAAGCATTTTTGCCCCGATTCCCGGTGTTTTCGATTATGCTGTTGCCATGAACAGGCGCTATTACCTGGGTTCATGGTATTCGATAATAACTCTCAACACCATGTATCTGGAGGAAGCAAGCGAAACCATGCTGAAATATGCGCTCTTCCATGAATTGCTGCAAAAGGAAATATACGAGGAAAATATGAGAAGCGGGGTTCGCAAATTCACCCCCCCTGAGAAGCGAAAAATCAGCAACGAAACTTTAAACAGGGCAATTGAAAGTTCTGGTATAACCCCGGATGAGCTTTTACAGGAAAATGAACTCATGCAAAAAGTATCATTTCACTCTCCGCTTATCCCGAAACCCTTTGCTGAAACCGCGCTCTACTGGTATATGGAACAAAACCTGGAAGAGTTCAAACAATATGCCGGGGCGAGTGAGACCAAAAAGGAAGAGGATGTAGGGGAAAAATTAAATTCAGATTTCAAGGGATGGCTTGATTTTTCTTCCAGCATATACAGCATGTTCCTTGCCGGCGTCAAAAAAGAATTGAACTACATGGATTACGGATACGCATGAAAATTATAGCGATTGCTGATACGCATATAAAGTCAGGCTCGATTATAGACTGCCTGCCGCGTGGACTTGTAGAATTAATTAAAGGCGCTGATATGGTTATCCATGCCGGAGATTTTGTCACAAAGCAGGCATACGATGAACTTTCAGGCATGTGCAGGCTTGAGGCAGTACATGGGAACATGGATTCCCCTGATTTAAAAAAATTGCTTCCCGAACAAAAGGTCATTGAAGTAGAAGGTGTCAAAATCGGAATTGTACATGAGGCTGCGCTATCGCTTCAGGACACTACGGGCGCATGGTACATGGCAAAAGAAATGGGTGTGGAGGTACTGGTTTTCGGTCACATCCACAGACCTGTTATCGAAAAAGACGACCTGCTGCTTGCCTGCCCGGGAAGCCCCACCGCACCAAGACTGTCAGAGCCAAGCGCGATTGAGTTGAATATCAAAGACGGGGTACTTTCAGGAAGAGTTATCACGTTTGAAGGGGCGCGATGCGGGGCGCTTGATTGCGCGGCGCGTTTTTAATAGTTATCCTGCGTTCGTCTTTGCTGTTTCTATCAATTCCTGCGTTATTTCCGGCAGCTTACCATTCAGCCTTTTAAGTTTCCTCGGCTTGCAGTTCTCAAGAGCATACGCAAATATTATGGGGACGCCGACTGTGGCGTCAATATACGGGATTACATTCCCTTCGCCTGCTTTCGGGATTTTTCCCCACGACTTGCCTTCGTTTATCGTAGCGCCTGAGAGTCCCCCTATATCAGGGCGGTCAACAGTTACCTGGACAACATAATTTTCGCCAGGGCATTCCATACCGATTATCTGGGAAATCATGGGACCTGTTTGCTGCAGGAAATTCTTGGGCACGCCGCCTCCCACTTCAAGCGCGCCGCGGGGAATATCGTGTATCATGCTATCATGCACTATGGCTGCGCTTTCCAGGATATCCATTGTGGGGCTCGGGTCTATGAAATCCCCGGGATTTAGTTCAGACGAACCGGATTTTGCGCTTGCCATGATGGGAAGGTAACTTGTACTCATGCCGACTGAGGAATCTGCAAAACCGGGAACAAAGACCGGGACATCATTTTTTGATGCGGATGCGATAAATGAACGTTCAGGAGCTTTTGCGGTTTCCAGTACGCCTTCGCCCAGCGTTTTATAATAAAAAGCAGTTGAGTATTTTTCAGGGAATTTGTTTTTTTCTACCGCTTGCCGGGTGAGCGCCTGTATAATCTTATCCTGCGCTATAAGCGTGCGCTGCATATCGATATACACATCATAAATCCGCACCACGCCATGTTCAGCCAGTTCATTGTCGTCTGCCGTGTAATCGCCCTGGTGCACGGGCAATTTGTATGCAAAATGCAAATCGTGATAGGTATTGGCGCCTGTCGTGACAATCCAGTCGATGAAACCTTTCTCTATCATTTTGATGATACCCCCGCCCATGCCAACCGGAGTCATGGCGCCTGCAAGTGTCAGGCAGACTGTGGAATGCTCATCTATCATGGTCTTGAAAAGATGGCAGGCTTCAGCCAGTCTTTTTGCGTTATAGCCCATGCCGTCAAAGACCTCATCGACCAGTTGCGTTATGGTCATGTTTTCGGAAATGGGGACAGGAGATATGGCTTTTCCTTCCCAGTAGTTATGTTTCATGTGGTGCATATTAATCCCTGGAGCTTATAATCGATACCTGAAATTGGAACTTGTTTTCAAATGTCCAGCGGGATATTTAAGAATTGCTGATGATGGGAATAACGGATAAGGAAAAAGATTGAGGAAGAATAAATTTGAAGAGTTGGAAGATTAAATCCTCTTAGCCATTGGTACCCGAAGCCCTATGTCTTGAGCAAGTTGAGCCGCTTCAACTGACTCGTCCATAATTTTATCCATTTCTATCTTATTAAGTATAAAGAAAGCCCACTCTTCACCATGGTATAGCTTATTTCGATATTTTCTGAATTTATCGAAGGTATCATATTCGTCTTCGGTAATTACACTTTTCTTTTTAAGGAAATCAATCTGTTTCTTGAAGCTATTTTTTTCAAGCAATATTTGGGCTTCCTCATCTTCATGAAACAGTCCATGCGCTTTAGCATAACTCTGACCAATGTGATACTCGGTTTCATTCCAAGCCACTAAAATAACACAACAGAATTGTCTTGTTCTTTTGAAATATTGAAGTGTAGCCTCGCCTGGCTCTGGGCTGTAGTCCATTTTTTTCAACTCTGTTTAATAAAGTATACTAATACTTGTTCAAATGACCACATAAACTTTATTACATACATTAAATGGTTTTAATGCTCCTCAACTTAACAGCCCCCGTTTACGCAATTTATTTATAGAACCACAAACACTAAGAATCATCTCTACTTTGGAGGTAATTCATTTATGGCAGGACAATTAACAGGACAGCCTATTATCATATTAGACAAGGATAAAACACGAACGCAGGGGAGAGACGCGCTCGGATACAATATCTCGGCAGCGAAAGCGGTAGCAGATGCGGTCAGGACAACGCTGGGTCCCAAAGGCATGGACAAAATGCTTGTGAACCCGGTTGGCGATGTGGTAATTACCAATGACGGAGCCACGATTTTGCGGGAAATGGACATACAGCACCCGGCTGCAAAAATGATGGTCGAAGTGGCGCGGACACAGGAAGACAAAGCAGGCGATGGGACAACAAGCGCTGTCGTGCTTGCAGGGGAACTCCTGAACAAAGCGCATGCTCTGGTAGAACAGGGCGCACACCCCACAACAATAACAAGAGGTTATGGTCTTGCATCCGTAAAGGCGCTTGAAATCCTGGACGAACTGGCTATTGACGCTTCAGACGATGTTCTTGAAGATATTGCAAGGACGGCTCTTACTGGAAAAAGCGCAGACCTTGCCCTGGATTCACTTGTGCAGTTATGCGTAGAGACCGCAAAGGCGATTAAAGAAGGCGGCAAAGTGAACGTAAAGGAGAACATCAACATCATCCACCAGCGCGGCGGAAGGATAAAAGATACGAAATTCATTCACGGGCTTGTGATTGATAAAGCAAGGGCGCATAAGAATATGCCAAAGAAGGTTGAGAATGCAAGAATTGCGGTTATTGATATCGGGATCGAGGTTGAGAAGACCCAGGTAAAATCAAAATTAAAGATAACTTCCCCTGAACTCATTTCCGAAGCAAGGCTTGAGGAGAGTAAGCTCGTTGAGGAGAAAGTGGAAGCTCTTGCAAAAAGCGGAGCCAACGTTATATTCACAGAAAAGGGCATTGACGATATCGGAATGCATTACCTCGCAAAAAAGGGCATCTTTGCAGTCAGGAGATGCAAGGACGAAGAAATCAAGAAAATTGTAAAAGCAACAGGCGCGCGCGTTGTCTCTAAACTGGATGGGGTTGAAGAGGATGACCTCGGAAAAGCGGATATTGTCGAGGAACGGGGCGTTGGCAATTACAAGATGGTCTATATAGAAGGATGCAGGAATCCAAAAGCGGTCTCAATCCTGATTTACAGCGGGGCTGAACATGTTGCAGATGAGGTTGAGCGCGCGCTTGACGATGCGCTGCGTGTTGTTGGCGTGGTAATAGAAGACGGGAAGGTAGTAGCAGGCGGAGGTTCGCCTGAAATGGAGATGGCGACAGGACTCAGGAAATATGCAACCGCCCAGAGCGGCAGGGAACAGCTTGCGATAATGGCTTTTGCGGATGCGCTTGAGGAAATACCCAAAGCTATCGCTGAAAACGCTGGTCTTGATGCAATTAACATTATTGCAGAGCTTCGGAATAAACACAATAAAGGCATCAAAACCGCAGGATTAAATGTCTTCACAGGCAAAGCCGAGGATATGCTTAAGTTAGGAATCATCGAGCCGCTGCGCGTAAAGACGCAGGAAATCAAATCCGCAACCGATGTGGCGGTCATGATATTGCGCATAAATGATATACTGACGGCTAAGGAAACAGGCATGATGGATGTTAGACCCGAGCACACAGCGGGTTATTATGATGGTATCGAGGCCCCTGATGTTGGAGAAGACTAACATTAAATAGAAAAAAGTTTAAATTACTAATTTATCCGTCATCCGGATTGAAGGTGTTAGTAAATATACTGCATGATTTGAAGATTTAATTTTTTTTAAAGTTAATCTGGAGCTGTTTAATATTGAAAGGCAAAGAAGGCATGAACAAGGAAAAAAAACAAATTAACGAAGAGGAAAATACATCTTCCGATGCCGGCGAGGAAATAGAAGAAACTGGTGTTCCGCTTCAGGAAAATGACATCCGGAAAGAACCGGATAACGTTAAAAAACAACTTGAAGAAGAAAAAGACAGATATCTTCGCCTGAATGCCGAGTTTGATAATTTCAGGAAAAGAATCCTGAAGGAAAGGGAAGAATTCATAAAATATGCCAATGAGAAGCTGGTATTAGAGCTGATAGACGTATTGGAATCTCTTGAGCGCGGAATTGAAAATACAAAGAAGGCAGGCGATAAAGATAAGTTAATCGAGGGCATGGAGTTAGTATATAAGCAATTCAAAAATGTGCTGGAAAAAAATGGTTTGACCCCTATTAAGGCTATCGGGGAAAAATTCGACCACTATAAACATGAAGCGATGATGCAGACGATTACAGATGAATGCGACGAAGGGGTCATTCTTGAAGAGTTTGCGCGAGGTTATATGTTAAACGGGAAAGTCATTCGTTATTCTAAAGTCAGAGTATCGAAAAATAAAGAATCAGAGGCAAAAATTGAAAATGAGGTGATTTAATGGCAAAGATAATTGGAATAGATCTGGGTACAAGCAATTCAGCCGCTGCTGTTATGCAGGGGAATAGACCTGTGATAATACCGAGCGCTGAGGGAATATCACTTGGAGGTAAAGCATTCCCGTCATACGTGGCATTTACAAAAGACGGGCAGAGGTTGACAGGAGAGCCGGCAAGAAGGCAGAATGTGACAAATACTGAAGGCACAGCTTACGCTTTTAAGAGAAAAATGGGTAGCGATTATAAGTATAATCTTCGCGGGAAAGAGTACAGACCGCAGGAGCTTTCAGCTTTCCTGCTCCAGAAGATAAAACAGGATGCTGAGGCTTTCCTTGGTGACAAGGTCGAAAAAGCGGTAATTACAGTGCCGGCGTATTTCAATGATAACCAGAGGCAAGCAACCAAAGATGCCGGAGAGATAGCAGGACTTGAAGTTGTGAGGATCATCAATGAACCAACAGCAGCTTCCCTTGCATACGGTCTTGATAAAACAGGCGACCAGAAAATAATGGTATTCGACCTTGGTGGAGGCACTCTTGATGTGACCATTATGGAACTGGGCGGCGGGGTATTTGAAGTTAAATCTACCGCTGGCGATACGCAGCTTGGCGGCACTGATATGGATAACCTGATTGTGGATTACATCGCGGAGGAATTTAAGAAAGAGCACGGCATTGACCTTCGCAAGGATAGGGTTGCCAACCAGAGACTGCGGGATGCGGCAGAGAAGGCGAAAATCGAACTTTCCACATCGCTGACCACAGAGATTAACCAGCCCTTTATAACTGCAGATGCCAGCGGACCTAAACACCTGACAATGACTATGACGCGGTCAAAACTTGAAGATGTGATCCGACCTGTAATAGATAGGTGCCGCACGCCGATGGAACAGGCATTATCAGATGGAAAATTTACAAAAGAGGATATTAAGAAGGTCATCCTTGTGGGCGGACCTACAAGGATGCCTATAATCCAGAAATTCGTAGAGGACTATGTTGGAAAGAAAGTGGAGGGGGGCGTTGACCCCATGGAATGCGTAGCAATGGGCGCTGCCATCCAGGCTGGTGTTCTTTCCGGTGAAGTGAAGGATATACTGCTGCTTGACGTTACGCCGCTTACGCTTGGCATTGAAACACTTGGTCATGTAATGACAAAACTTATTGACAGGAACACCACCATCCCCACCCGAAAGAGCCAGATATTCTCCACCGCTGCTGACAGCCAGACAACCGTGGAAATCCACACTCTACAGGGTGAGAGGGCGATGGCATACGATAACGTGACTCTGGGCAGGTTCAACCTTGTCGGCGTACCGCCTGCGCCGCGCGGCATTCCGCAGATAGAGGTTACGTTTGATATCGATGCGAACGGCATCCTTCACGTAACAGCAAAAGACCTGGGAACAGGCAAAGAGCAGAAGATGACCATCACCGCGCCGCTAAAGATGGCTTCCGATGAAATCGACAGGAAGATAAAAGACGCAGAGAAATACGCTGAGGAAGATAAGAGACGGAAGGAGAAAGTCGAGGTAACGAACCAGGCTGATACGCTGATATATACAACTGAGAATACGCTCAAGGAACTTGGCGACAAGGTCAGCGCAGACCAGAAATCAAAGGTTGAAAAAGCCATTGAATATGCAAAAGAAGCGCTAAAGAGCGATGATGTGGGCAGGATAAAATCCGCAATTGAAGACCTCACGAAAGAGATGCACGCGATAAGCACCATACTCTACCAGCAGCAGGCACAGCAGGAACAGGCTGGGGAACAGAAAGATGAAAAGGTAACAGATGCGGAATACAAGGTTGTAGATGAGGACAAGAAATAGTACAAAGCATCATGAAATCGGGGTATTTTCGAATATCCCGTCCCTCTTTTTTTTGTGTTACTTTGAAAACCGTTGCGCCGCTTTACTTCGCAGACACGTATGCCCACAGGCATACGTGGATACCGCATAAAGCGAGGTGTCGCTTTTTGATAAACCAGTCTAAAACGGATGAATATCTTTGGGTTTATCAAACCGTTATACTTAATGTTGATGGGGGCATGAGAATCGCAATTTATGGCTACTAAAAGGGATTATTACGAGATTCTCGGCGTGGAGAAGAAAGCGCCAGCCGATGAAATAAAATCAGCATACCGTAAACTGGCGATGCAATATCATCCCGACCGGAACAAAGCCGCGGACGCAGAGGAGAAGTTCAAGGAAATATCGGAAGCCTACGCCGTGTTATCTGACCAGAACAAACGCCAGCAGTACGACCAGTTCGGTCATGCAGGTATTGATATGAGGTATTCCCAGGAGGACATCTTCAGGGGCGCGGCGCCGGACATAGAGGATATTCTTCGTGGTTTCGGCGGTGCTGGCGGGGGGAGGCGCGGCGGAGGGAGCATCTTTGACACATTCTTCGGAGGCGGTGGAAGGCGCGAAGGTCCAAGGCGCGGGTCGGATGTCCTTTACGAGCTGGCTATTAACCTGGAAGATACCGCAACCGGGAAAACGGTTGAACTGGAAGTACCAAGGACGGAAACATGCGATACGTGCAGGGGCAGCGGAGCAAAGCCGGGCACATCCCCGAAGACCTGTCCAACATGTCGCGGGAGCGGTCAGGTGAGCAGGACGCAGAATACTCCTTTTGGCAGGTTCATGACAACATCAACGTGCGGAACGTGCCGCGGACAGGGACAAATAATAGATTCTCCATGTACTGCATGTCACGGGTCGGGCACAGTACAGAGAAGGCGCAAACTGGAAGTAAAGATTCCTCCCGGCGTTGATACGGGTTCAAGGCTCAGGGTATCTGGCGAAGGAGAAGCTGGAGAAAAAGGCGGACCTCAGGGCGACCTTTATGTTGAGGTGCATGTCAGACCTCATAGTATTTTCACCCGTTCCGAAGATGACATAATACTGGAAGCCACTATCAGTTTCACGCAGGCTGCGCTTGGGGATGAGATAATCGTGCCGACTCTTGACGGCAAGGCAAAAATGAAGCTCCCGCCAGGTACGCAGAACGGGCAGGTGTTCCGCCTGCGGGGCAATGGCATTCCCAGCCTTCATATGTCTGGGAAAGGCGACCAGCTTGTGAAAATAAAAGTGGAAGTACCTACTAAATTGAATGATAAGCAAAAACAGCTCCTGCGCGAGTTTGCGGAGATAAGCGGTGAGAAATCAAGAAGCAAAGGCATTTTTGAGAAAGTTAGGGAGCATATTT
>Ga0265296_1004190_pt1 | contig 12691 bp, 17 predicted proteins | sample MunlanPumphouse1_FD_189073 | JGI IMG/M metagenome (GOLD analysis project Ga0265296, IMG submission 189073) | Groundwater microbial communities from a municipal landfill in Southern Ontario, Canada - Pumphouse #1 | ecosystem: Environmental > Aquatic > Deep subsurface > Groundwater | place... | reverse complement strand
AAACTTAAAACTTTGAACTTTGAACTTTGAACTTTGAACTTTGAACTTTGAACTAAAATTATTATACCTTATTTTTTTAAAATATTAAAAAGACTTGATTTAACGCCGATCGAGCCAGGTGCGCGCAAGTTAAACATATACTTAAAATCCTCACCGCTGAATTCTTTTCTTCCTTTGTCTGTTTCAAAACCGACTTGTTTGGTAAAACCGTTATTATCATAATAAATATTCATATCAGTCACTTTTGTTACCGGACCGCCGTATTTACCGGACTGCTCTTTTACTTTTCCGACATCCCATGACTGCGGAATACGGGCATCAAGAGAAGAAAGGTACGGAGCCAGTCCGCTGTCACCTTTATAAATCAACAAACAATTTAAAATATCGCTGAATTCTTCCATGTTTAACCAGGGATGAGAACGACCATAAGAAACTCCTTCCCTGCTTTTATACCAAGCCTTGTAAAACCAAGGTGAAGAGCCGATTTTTTCATATGCATCAGACGTCCACCCTTCTCTCCCTTTTGTAGTGTCCCAAATTCCATTTGTGGAATGTCCGGCGGAAGTGTACGAAAATATGTATCCGCCTGCCGTTGAAGCATACATTGTCGAAAACATTTTACCGCTACTGTTTGAAACAATCACTTTTCCCCGGGTTTCCGAAACCGCTCTGTTCCATCTTTCGTCGTTCTTAGTACGCGAATAAACCTGACATGCCTCTGTAATACAAATCGGCTTCCCTGCAACCAAAGCATAGGTTCTGGCGGCAATCGCTTGTGCTTTTAGAGCTTCTATTCCTCCTTGGTCTGCCCAAACCGGCGGCATTTCCGCAATTCCTTTTAAATACCGGTCTTCAAAAGCCAGTGTTCCTATCGTTGTTGAAATTGTCGAAGGCATTTCCCGCGTCTCAATTCTTATGTCACCATAATAAGCTTTTAATATTTGTTCCGCGTTCTGTCCGGATTTTGCTCTCCCCAATGCACCATATTGACTCATTCCTTTTCTGTGCGGAGCACCGAAAGAAAAAACGGCAAAAGCAGGCGAGAAACCCGGATTAAAATCAGGCCGTGATGCCGGATCGTCTGCCAAAGGTACATCACCAACCGAAGTGGAAAATCCTCCTGCTTTTAAAGCCAGTAATACTTGCTGTTTTGCTTTGATCTGTACAAAAAAACCTTCAACTTTTTTAACTTCTTCCTCTAAAAAATCAACCTGTGCCTTAACCTGGTCTCTTAAATTTGCCAGTGATTTTTGGTTTCTCTTTAATGATTCCTTATCTTTTTTCAGTTGTGATATTTTTTGCGATGCCGAAGTAATCATCTGCCAATCCTGCTGTGCCGCTATCCGCCGCAAAGCCAACCCGCGATCCAATTCGGCAATATTTTGCGAAGACAGCAGCATAAACAAAATACCGGATTCTTTTCCTCTTTTATACATCTCTCTAATCCGGGAGGACAGCAGTTCTTCCTGTACTCCCAAGTCTACTTCTCTTTTAAATATTTCTTTTTCGGTATCTTTGAATTTTTTATCCAAATCGGCAATCTTTTGCGTCAGTGTTTGCACTTGCTTCTTAAAAGTTGACAGGTCTGTTTTATTTTTTTCATGCGCATCTTTCCTGGCATCGTACTCCTTTTGCAGCTGGGCAATCTGGCAGTCAAAATCCATTGCCGGACAACCCTGGGAAAATATAACCGAAATATTTATAAAATAAATTAAAAATAAAGCTAAAAATAAAATTAAAAGTGTTTTTCGAAACATAATTTTATTGCAATAATTATGAAAAATGTATAAACTTAGAATAATGAATCTAAAGAAAATATGTGTTTGCCTAATTATACCTTTTCTGTTAATAGTGTGTTTTCCGAAACGTGTTTTCGCTATAAATTGCAGTGGTGGTTTTGGTGGAACAGTAAAAGACTATAAAACTCAAACAGGGATTCCTAATGTTGCTATCCAGGTTTTTATAGATCAACAACTAAGTCCACATAATATTACCTCTCGTTCAGACGGAGGATTTAGTTTCGGATGGCCGGCAAATGGAAACATAGAAATAGCAATGATAAAAAGCGGTTATCAATCAATACGGGCAGTTCTCCCTTCGTGTACCGGTAGTACCTTTTATATGAACGAAGTTGCTGTGCCAACCACCCCACCAGGAACACCTACTCCACGAATTTCATGGTGTACCTCAGGATGTATTATTAGCGGGGGTCAAGATCCTTGTGGTCAAGCCACCGACGGATGTACACAGTGCATTGGAGGATTTTGTCAACGACCCGGAAGCAATCCACCAATAACTCCAAATACAACTGCTGTTCCACCCACCCCAGTTCCGACTTCTACCGGAGGAGGTGCGGTTTATTGTAATAATAATAAGGGCGTCACTACTTCTATTGGTTGTATCCCTATCTCAGATATCAACTCTTTTGCCGCCTGGATGCTAAGCAAATTAATCTATGTCGCCACTGGTATCGCCTTTATATTGATGGTCTACGGTGCTTTTCAAATTACCACTGCGGGGGGAGATGCAAAAAAAGTTCAGGCGGGCAGTGAATTAATATCAAGCACAATCGCGGGAATCCTCTTTATTATCCTATCTCTGCTTATTTTAAAAATTGTCGGAATTGATATTTTAAAAATTCCCGGTTTTGGACAATAATAAAACTATGCAAAGCAACTTAATCGCACAAACAATCGATATTCCCGCAATCGCTGAAACGGCGTTTCCCAGTTTAAAATTACCTTTCCGGCCTTCTGCCACTTCTTCTTCAACAAAAATTGCCGAAATAGTATCGCTTCTTTTACCGTATATTTTTGTAATTGCCGGACTACTTCTGCTTTTCAGTATTATCTCCGGAGGATTTAGTATGATGACTGCGGGCGACAACGTCGATGGGGCCAAAAAGGCGAAGTTAAAAATAACCAGTGCTTTAATCGGTTTTGTTATTCTTTTTGCTGCTTTTTGGATTATGCAAATAATCGAAGTAATGCTGGGAGTAGATTTTGGCTTCTGAATTTATTTTCCAAACCTTCTTTGTCTGTCCTGATATTCGTCAACCGCTTGCTCAAATTCTTTCGGCCTAAAATCCGGCCACAAGACGTCGGTAAAATACAACTCGGAATAACTCATTTGCCAAAGAAGGAAATTTGACAGCCGAACTTCTCCGCCTGTTCTGATAATTAAATCCGGATCAGGCTGTCCTTTTGTATAAAGATGATCATTTATTAATTTTTCATTAACTTTTTCCGGAGGAATATGCATTTTAACTATTTCCCTGACCGCTTTGACTATTTCGTCTCTTCCGCCATAATTCAAAGCCAAGTTTACTTTAATTCTTTCGTGTTTTAAAACAATTTTTAAAGTTTCTGCGATCGCCCTGGCGATACGTCTGGGAAATGCTTGAAAATTACCAAGAATAAATAACTTTACTCCTCTGGTCTTGTATTCTTCTGCTTTTTCTCTAACAATCCGCAGTAGAAGATCGAAAATTCCTTTTACTTCCAAGGCGCTTCTTTTGCGCCAATTTTCCGTTGAAAGAGTATAAACAGTCAAATGTTTAACACCCATGTCCATTGCTTTCTTAACAATCTCATCTAAATTCTTTGCTCCCGCTTCATGTCCTTGGTCAATAGATTTCCCCTTCCCTTCCGCCCAACGACGGTTACCATCCATAATAATGGCAACATGCTTGGGAATATTATCTTTTTCGATAAGATTATTTTTCTTTATACTCATATTTTAAATGCTTTATTCAAGTTATAAGTTCAAAATGCAAAGTTCAAAATTAAAATTCAAAGTTCAAAGTTTTACAACTTTAAACTGATAACTACAACTTTTAACTTTTCACTTTGAACTTTTAACTATTTTGATAGTCCGAATTCTAACATTAAACACCTTTCTTCTCAATCAAGTCTGTCTTTTTAGCAACCGGCTCTGGAACTGATCTTTCAAATAAGACTCGTGGCCCAAAAGAGGAACGACCGCAGTCCGGACAAACCTCTCTAGGGGGAAAATGCTTTATTCCACAACCAGAGCAATTGGATCCTTCTAATCTATATCTCTGTTTTGTGGTTCTTGCGTACTCTGGAGAATTCAATTATTTCTCCTCCCTTTCTTCCAAGCCCAAAACCCCCAGTATCCAAAAAAAAGAAAAATTCCTGCAGTAAATAATGAAGAAGCCAAAAACGAAGTTTTGGCTAAAAAACCAAACTGAAGTCTGCCAAAGATAAAAAATCTTGAAACTAAAAGAATAAATATCCAAGCAATCCATAATCCTGCCGGCAAGCCAAAAATCAAAATTCCCTGAGATAAATCCTTAGTCTTAACAATTCTGCCGAAAGTCAAAAACGGATGCTCTACAATCCCGTAAACATTTCTAACCAACAAATACCCTTCCCTTATTCCTAAAAGCACTAACAATCTAATAATTTTATGTCCTGAATTTTGAATTTTGAGTTGTAATTTTGAACTTTTCACTTTGAACTTTGAACTATCCATCTATGTCGAAAGGCTTCCCTTGCTCTGCTTAATCTTGACTCCACCGCTTTTACCGTGGTTTTCATTTTTTGAGCAATCTCTCCCATTGAAAGCCCCTGGTAATACTTTAGACGCAGAATTTCGGAATATCCTTCGGATAAACTTACTAAAATGTTTTTCACCTCCTTTCTTAATTGATTTTTTTCAAACTCCTCTTCGGGAGACAGCGCTTCGGAAATAATACTCTCCAGAAAAGGAAATCTGGAAAATAAAATCGTTTTAATTCTCTTTTTTCTGTAAAAATCGGCAATTTCATGATTGGCAATCGCACAAATCCAGGTTAAAAAAGAAGAATTCCCTTTAAACGAGGAGTATGAAAGTGAAGCCGAAATCAAGGTTTCCTGTAAAATTTCCTCCGCGTCTTTACTCTCGGAAACTTTACTTAAAATATACTTTTTGACTTTATTCTGGTTTTCTTTTAAGTGATTATCAATTTGCATAGATTTTTGTGCCGATAAAATTCTCTCCAAAAATCGCTTTTGTTAAATTGTCTTCTTTTTCCCCGTTAATAATCAAAGAAAATATCCCTTTTTTGGCCATAAGCAAGCTTTCTTCAATCTTATGCAGCATTCCACTGGTAACGTCGGTTGAAGAGGAACTAAAAATATGTTTTTTCAAGGTTAAAAAAGATTTTTCGGTAATCAGGGGAATTGTTTTTCCTTTCCCGTCATATACCCCATCAGTATTACCACACTGAATTACTTTGTCAACTAAAATACCCAATCTTTTTAACGGATTAATTAAACTATCCAAGGTGGTTTCGCCGGAAAAAATCGTACAGCCTCTTTTTGTATCCAAAATAATATCACCGAAAACCAAAGGCAAACTGTCTATTTTTAAAGCCTCCGCAATCGGTTCAATATAAATATCTTTTAACCGACCGTCTTTTGCCACAGAAAATGACGATGGCACGAAACTCAATACCGGCAATCCTTCGTTAAGAAAAATCTGATTAACTATCCGATTTATTTTCAAAGCGTCACTTTGAACAACCGCCAGACCATAAACGTCTTCAATTTTCTTAATACCCTCAGCAGTTTTGTATTTCGAAGCCGAAGTGTGGCCAAAAGATCCGCTGCCATGGGAAACAATAAAACGATACCCGCCATCCCAAGCTTTTTTAATTTGCTTCGTCAGATTTTTTATTATTTCGGGACGGGGTGTAAAGGGCTTGCTTTTATTAGTGATAACACTTCCGCCCAATTTGATTAAAATTATTTTTTTCATTCTTAATCCTCCTTCGCGAAATTCCCTATCGTAAAATCAAGGGACACAGAGACATTATTTCGCTTCGGCAGGATTTCAGCTCTGACGAAGCACATTATTAAAATTTCCCACCGCAAGGTCATGGGAGCTTCAAAATAGATGTTTGTCCTTCAGGTGTGTACCCTGACACGGCTCGTTTATTATTGTAAATGAAACACTTTCTAACTTTTTAGCTTCTTTTGCTACTTTCTCCGCATCTTTCCGCAAACAAATCAAATGAACATTCGGCCCGGCGTCAATTGTAAAATAGACGGGCAAACCATTTTTCCGCCACTTTTGAACCGCATGAATTATTTCCATCGTTCCCTGATTCCAATAAAATACAGGAGGAGTTGAGCTCATTGCCATCAGGTGTAAATCCACTGCCTCTTCTTCCAATAACTTTCCGAAGGCTAAAAAATCTTTCGCAAAAAATGCTTCTTTGATTCTTTTAATTTTTTGCGGCAACCTGGTTAATCTCCTCCGGAAATACGGACTGGTTGCCGCCAGTTCGTGTCCTTCTGTTGAGCCGATTTTTTTCTCTTCTTTATTAGTTATTGCCACCACATCCGCCAAATGCCAATAGTCGGGCTTTGCCATCTGCGCTGCATAAGAAGAATTGTCGCCGTCACCGGTCTTCCATTCGCAGTAACCGTCAATCATCGATCTGCAAGCAGAACCGGAACCTCTTCTGGCCAAAATGGAAAGCTCTTTTTTTGTCAAATTAAGACCCAAGGCATTAGAAGCGGATAATGCCAGCGCAGAAAAACCCGACGCTGAAGAAGCGATACCCGCCCTTTGCGGGAAATTATTCCGGGAAACCACTTTCGCTTTTAAATCAATTCCTGATCTTTTTCTTACTAAATCAAGAAGTCCGGTCACCCTGTCTTTTTTGGAATCTGAAATTTCTTTTTCATCCACCGATATCAAATCATCCGATAAATTTGAGTTAAATTCCACTGTCGTTGTGGTCAAACAATTGCTTAAATTCATGGAAATGGAATTGTTAAACGGGATGTTCAGTAAAGGATCTTTCTTTCCCCAATATTTAATAAAGGCAATATTTGCAGGTGAAACAGCTGTCGCTTTAAATAATCTTTTCATTTTTTACTCCTCTTTCGCCCAATTTTACTTTAAACATCTCAATTTTTTCTTCGTTTGCCAATTTTAGCAAAACTTTTGGATCTTGATGATATGCAAGAATAATTCCTGAATTTCCCTTTATACCTCCAGCCCCGGAAATTTTTGCCGATCCGCCAATTGATTCGATTTTCTGAATCAAAATTTTTGTTTTAGAAGATACTACACCTAACTGTTCAAGAAGTCTCTCGTTTCTAGTAATCAAATCTCCAAAATTTTGTTCTTCCCCTGACAGAAATCTTAAAAAATTACGGGTAATTTGTTCCATTTCTCTAAAAATTTTCTCTGCTTCTTGGGAAGATCTTAAAATAAGATCTTTTACTATTTTTATCATTTCCCCCGTACTCTCTTCCGGTTTTCCGCTGTTTATTAAAAATATTGAAGGAAAAACCTTAGTTTTCAGAGGCGAAAATACTTTAAAAGCTTCTGTTTCTTTCCTGTATAGAAGAAATCCGCCGTAAGCTGAAACCGTATTATCTCCACCGCTTGGAGTGCCATGTTGTTTCCTTTCAATCTCATATGCAATTTCGTTGATTTTCTTCAAACTTCGAGGCAGTTTTAGAAATTCAAAAAAAGCTGTTGTAATTGCAACGGCAAAAGCAGCTGAAGAACCCAAGCCGCTACCAATGGGAATTTGAGAAGTAATTCTTATTTTTAAATTCTTAAGTCCGCTTACATTCAGCTGAATTTTTATAATTTCAATTGCATACTCAACAAGAGACCTGCCTTCCATTGGCTGAACATCTAAACCTGAACCTGTTTCCTCTATTTCAACAGACAACCTCTTGTCTATGGCGCTTAAAACTTCCGGATAGCCGTAAACAACGGCGTGCTCGCCGGAAAGAATAATTTTTCCGGGAGCGGAAACGATAACTTTAAGAAGCGACTTCACGTAGCGCCCGATAAGCCTTAACCAGGTAATCTTCAACTAAACGCCAATATTTTTCGCTATCTTTCCTGAAACTTTCCCTTTCTGCCAAGTCATGCGCAACTGTTGCCAAGGTTTTCCAATGAGCAACTCTCGAAGTTTGAAAGTCAGATAAGCGGTAAATTTCCCCATAATAGTCTCTCAGAGCTTTTTCCAATCTTTCCTTATCTAAATCGCTTTCTATCTCATCATGAATTCTCCACCAATTCACCTCAAGCGCAGCGGCTGTTTCGGGTATAAAAACATATTTCGTTTCTTCTTTAATAATCCTGTAGGCTTCACTTAAGGTTTCCGCTGCTTTTTGCCACTCTTTACGATTGTGATAACTGATAGCCTCGGAAAGAAACTCAACTATCTTTCTTGCATTTCTATCTCCGACATCACAAAGTTTAGCGATCCATTTGGTCAAAAATACACTAAGCTTCCGGCTGTCACCATCATTGTGGGCTCTCCACCAACCGAGTTCTAATTTAGCAACCTCCTCCGGATTAAATTTAACTTTTGGAACGCAGTCATTGGCTCCAAAACGTCTTCTCCTCTTGCTGAAATCGCAAATCGCTTCCTTTAATATCTCCGTTGTAAAGTCAGGAAAATGATTGTGCAACCAGTAAATTTCCGTATAAGCTGCCTGCCAAACAAACATGCCGCTAGTTCTTTGTTCCCCAGAAGGACGGATAAGAAGATCGGGAAAAGGATAGGGTTGATCGCGCGTATCCAGGTAGTGTTTATAGAGCTCTTCGTCAATTTTCTCCGCGCTCAGTTTCTCTTCCAACATCTTCCTTATGGCTCTTAAAACCTCATCTCTGCCACCATAGTCTAGGGCAATATTGAGAACATAGCGAGTATTATTTTTTGTCTCACTCTCTGCTCGAGAAATCTTCTTTGCCAGAGTAGAGGGAATTCTGTCTTTCCTTCCTAAATGAACAATTTTGACATTGTCTCTTTTTGCTTCTTGAAGATGGGTTGCCACAAAATCTTCATATTTCTTCATTAAAAAATCTATTTCTTCTTTAGAACGATCCCAATTCTCGGTTGAAAAAGCCCAGAAAGTCAGGGTATGAACACCAAAACCACGGCAGGCACGAGCAATCTTCGGAGTGATATCAAACCCGCGCCGGTGGCCTTCAAAAGTTGGTAATCCTCGCGCCCGTGCCCAACGACGGTTACCGTCACAAATAATCGCAATGTGGTTAGGAACTAAAGTCCCTTCCGGGAGAGAGTCGCTCTTTTTCACCATAGGCTCCTTCGATAGTTGTATATTTTAGCACAAAAAACCAAAAAGTTCAGGTAGTTCTTTGTATTAGCTTAGTCGGAAAATTCCCAAAAATCCTTCGCTAGAAATCAAAAAAAGACATATCATCATGCCCCATGGTAACTACTCACTCTTACTGACACAGAGTAGTTACATCTGTTCTTCCTTCTTGCGTCCATTTAATTTCTGCCGTTTGTCCAACAGTAGTTCTCGTAAGCATGAGGTAAAATTCGTTCATTAAAACTAATTTTATCCATTGGCCATATTTTACCACGACAATAAAAGTTAAGTTCTGTAATTATTCTCCGACTGTTCACTATCATCCTATTATCCTGTCATCCTATTATCCTGTCATCCTATTATAATCTTGCATACGCAAACCAATTATTGTTTAATTAAAGATATGAATAAGTTGCTGCTGGCGGTAGATATCGGGCAAGACTGGCTTATTAAAAACGGCGTGGGAATAAACAGTCCTCTCGCGCCGCAGTTTAAAAGTATCGGTGCAATTATTTCCATTGTCCTGAAAAATGTTTACACTCTTGCCGGGATCTTGCTTTTTATTCTTATGATTGCCGGGGGTTTTTCCTTTATTACCGGCGCCGGAGAAAATGACGCTAAAAAAGCGGCTTCCGGTAAACAGGCAATCACCAATGCTTTGATCGGTTTCTTGATTATTTTCGGCAGTATGTGGATAATAATGATTATAGAAACGATTACCGGAATTAAAATATTAAATCCGAATATTCCATAAAATGAATTTACTTGCCGCATGTAATAATCCTTTTGGCTGTATCACTCCGCCGGTAGTCGGCTCTCTGTCGGATCCAATAACCGGATTGATCCCTTTTATAAACAGGATTCTCATATTTATGGTAACCGTTGCCGGAATTTACGCCTTTTTCAATATTATTATCGCCGGATACGGATTTTTAGGCGCCGGAGGCGATGCGAAAAAAATCCAACAAGCCTGGGATAAAATCTGGCAGTCCGCCTTGGGACTGGTAATCGTCGCCGGATCGTTTGTTTTGGCAGCAATTCTCGGCTGGCTAATATTTAAAGACCCGACTGCAATATTAAAACCAAAAATATATGGGGCACCGTAAAATATGAACACACTGCTTACACAAACACAACTACCTTGTTTTGAATTACCCAATTCACCTTTTAATGTTTGTCCTGCGCTGACACCAACTAATCCCGATCCGGCCTCAACCGTTCTTATGAATATTCTTTCGGTAACAATCGGAGTAATGACACTGGTCGCTTTTTTGTGGTTTATTTTTGTTTTCTTTACCGGTGCAATCGGCTGGCTGTCTTCCGCCGGCGATAAGGCCAAACTGCAGGAAGCGCAGAAAAAAATAACTCACGGTCTGGTCGGCTTGATTATGACTATCTCGGCCGTTTTTATTATTAAAATACTGGAATTTGTTTTAGGTATTAATATTTTGGATATAGTAACTGCTATAAAAAATTTATACTAAGTTAATGAAAAACAGAAAATTACTTTATATTTTATCTTTTCTATTATTATCTGTTTTTATCGGGACTTTTTTTTATAGTAAAACCGTTTACGCCGCCTGTGACTTTGCCAAATGCGGAATTCCCCCTGATTGTACTTTACCGGATTGTAGTTCTTGTTGTGTTGTCGGTGTACCTAGTCCAAGTGGTGGCACAGATATAAATTGCGAGAATAAAATTCATAATACTGCTCTTTCCAGTTTGCTTTGCTCTTTTAACGGTCCGGAATTTTTACAAACCATTCTCAGCACTTTTATTTCTTTAGGGGTTGTCGTCGGTTCGCTTACTTTCTTTTTTATGATTATGCTCGGGGGAATTAAATGGATTAACTCCGGCGGAGACAAAAGCCATTTGGAAACAGCACAAAAACAAATATCTTCCGGAATAACCGGCCTGGCGATTTTACTTTCCATTTTTGCTATAATCAAAGTAGTCGAAGTTATTTTCGGCATCAGTATATTAACATTTACACTACCCAGATTGGGAAACTGAAAGGGGGTGAACTATGAAAAACATCAGAAATAATCTTGTCGGCATAAGTGCAGGAGTCGGTGCTTTATTCTTAAGCCCGGCTATTGCTTTGGCACAGTTTAATATGGTACCCGACAGCGCAACCACTCTTAATAAAATCAGTATTTATACTCTAATTTCCGGATTGGTAAGTTTGGTTTTGGTGGTGGCTGCTTTGGCTTTCTTCTTCACCTTAGTTATCGGTGGAATACAATGGATTTTGGCCGGAGGAGATAAAGCTAACGCCGAGTCTGCCAGAAAGAAAATCACCGGTGCGCTTATTGGTTTGGCGATAGTCTTTATTGCTTGGGCGATCGGAAGCTTAATTAATATATTATTCGGATTTAATATTTTCAATTTAACGATACCAATATTATATAATAATGTACCGTAAAACCGTAAATTAGAATGTTTCTAATTTAATATCTAATATGTTGAAAAGGCACTGGCAACAGTGCTTTTTTTGTATACTCCTTAATACTCTGATTTACAAATAAATAATACCTAACGTAGCCGAGTCAGACTCGGCGAAGTGGTATATACCCAAGATTGACTTAAATTAAAATTTAATGTTAAGCTTAAATATCAAATAAAATTGTTTTTGCTATAATTAAAGCAGTCGAAATTATTTTCGGCATCACTGAAAGGGGGTGAACCATGAAAAACATCAGAAGAAATCTTATTGGCATAAGCGCGGCAGTTAGCGCTTTATTCTTAAGCCCGGCGATCGCTTTTGCGCAAATTAACTTAAAACCCAACACTGTTGGTAATCTCGCTAAAATCGATATCTACACCTTAATTACCGGACTGGTAAGTTTGGTTTTGGTTGTGGCTGCTTTGGCTTTCTTCTTCACCTTAGTTATCGGCGGAATACAATGGATTTTGGCCGGAGGAGATAAAGCTAATGCTGAGTCTGCCAGAAAGAAAATCACCGGCGCGCTTATTGGTTTGGCAATTGTCTTTATTGCTTGGGCGATTGGAAGTTTGATTAATATATTATTCGGATTTAATATTTTCAATTTAACGATACCGTCGTTTTTTGGACCATAAATAATATTGAGAATTTCAAATACTTAAAAAGGCACTGGCAACAGTGCTTTTTTTGTGGTAACTGCTCAGATTCACTGACTCAGGTTTGTCATTGCGAGTCTCCCGATGGACATCGGGGGACGTGGCAATCCCGTGGAAATATTGTAACCCAATCGAGATCGCCTGCCCGACTTCGCCTGCGAGCGAACTCGCTGGCGGGCGGGCCACGCTCATAGTTTACCCAGAGCCTCTCGATTCTCGCCTCGCTTCGCGCCTGCGTCGACGCAAGTCGCGAGTCGAAGCGGGTCACTCGGGGCAAACTCCGTCGAAGGGCTCGCGATGACAGTGTGTCGGTAACTCTTGGCAATTTCTTTTTTGTATACAAGATTGACTTAAATTAAACAGCAATGCTATACCCCTCCGCCGAGTCAGACTCGGCTTCGATAGGCATATACCACTTATTATTATTGCAATATCAAAGCAGAGTGGTATAAACTGAATTTAAATGAAAAAAATATTGTTGACTACCA
>Ga0265296_1004189_pt1 | contig 12692 bp, 13 predicted proteins | sample MunlanPumphouse1_FD_189073 | JGI IMG/M metagenome (GOLD analysis project Ga0265296, IMG submission 189073) | Groundwater microbial communities from a municipal landfill in Southern Ontario, Canada - Pumphouse #1 | ecosystem: Environmental > Aquatic > Deep subsurface > Groundwater | place... | reverse complement strand
ATATGGTTCGGCAAAACCGCCAGTACTGCCTCCTAATTCTTTTACCGTCAGTGTGCGCGTGCGATAATTTAAAGCTTTGCTAAACTTTAGTATAATAAATCCGCCGCGGCCGCCCAAAGAAACAAATACTTTATCCGGCATGCCTAAAGCAGCATTGGGATCATCGCAATCATTTCCCCGATCACCAGTGCCAACTAATATTTTTGCTCGTGCCACCGATTCTGCATAATAAATATTGTAATTATTCCGCACCATGCTGACAGAGTCTATATCTGATCCCGGTGTATTATATGTTAAATTATCTATTGATAAATCTTTAATTTTTAAATAAAACTTTTTTTTCGCGGTTCTAAATCTTTTTATCTTAGAATATTTGCTGACGGCATCATCGTGATATGCTCTGATTTTAATTCTATATCTTTTATGAGGCTTTAAATTGCCAAAAGTAACGCTCATATCTTGCGTAGTTACGGAACGTAAAAGCTTATGTTTTAAATTATACAAATTAACTTGATACTGCGTAATTGTGCCGCTCACCGCATCCCAAGCAACAGTGGCTTTATCTGCGCGTTTGTTCGTAATTTTTACATTTGTCGGCCTGTCTAGTAAAGTTTGAAAAGCATAATAATCAGACCAATCTTGCCAAGTATCGCTCACCATAGCTCTGATTCTAAATTTATATTCAGTATTAGATGAAATACCTGTCAATCCTTGCGATAAGCCTATAATGTAATAATTATCCATAAAAGTATCGTCATCTAATCTTAGCTGTACTTGGTATTGGGAAGCGTTTTCTACTGCCAGCCATTGTAAAATTACGCTAGTTGTTTGCAGTTCGCTGACACTTAGTTCGCTATCTTGCTCATTAGCATCTTGCGTTGTTTGGATATTATAAGCAAAAGAATCAGTTGTTTCGCCTAAACTTTCATCACTAAATAATTTAATAGTTAAATCATCGCTGCGATTAATGCCTGTGGCTGATAAAAATTGATCTAAATTTAATTGTAATTCCAATTTTGGTTCATAGTTTGTAGTATCAATCGCCCAATTGAAATCGCTATCTTCTAAAGTTGCCAGCAATGTATCTTCAAAAGAGAAAATTCCATCTCCATCATCTTGGTATAAATATATTGCTGGATCGCTGCTGGGAAATCCATCGCCATTAGCATCCCATGTAATATTCATGGCGTAATAATAATCATATTCATCATCAGCAGTATTATCAAAACCAATGATCTGCCAATGATCATATGCTTGCGGCACGCCATAAGCTTCTCGGCTAACATAGGTATCAGAAGTAGTTTTTACAGCTCCCAAAGGTTCAGCAGTTTGATAATATAAGTATAAATAATCTTCAGTATTAGTAATTTTAAATTCCAAAATATCCAGCTGCTGCTCTTGATTCACTCTAATACAACTACTAGCACAAGTTAGACCCCAAGCATCACCTTCATAGTAATACCAGGTACCAGCTATATCCTCATTATCAGTAACACCGGCAGTAATACTATCCCAATCAGTAAAACTGCCATCAATATCTATTACCTCCGCAAATGAACAAAGCGGCAATAATATTAACGCTAGTAAGAATATTTTTTTCATATGATTAATGTGCCTTTAAATTTTTTATTTCTGATAAAATTTTGAAAATTATTTAAATCATGGCCCATAATAATTACTTGAATTTTTGCCTTTTGCGCCAACTGCGAAGCAATCGGATCAAACGGCATATTTAATCCGGGCTGCCATTTATTGCCTACTATTTTTCTAAAACTTGGCCAATTAATTTTCTCAATTTTTTTTGCGTCTCTAAATTTTTTTGGATCTTTAGTATAAACGCAAATAATATTAGATAAATTAATGACAGTTTTTATTTTATTTACCTGCGCGATTTTTATGGCATCAAAATCAGTGGACCATCCAGGTTTCCAGCCTGCTCCGATTATTATGGGTTTGACGAATTTTATTTTTTTATTTGGTACGGTAATAATATCTTTATTAGCATATCCCTTAAAAACATATTGCAGCAATAAAGCATTTAATCGAGAAGCATGGATGCCCAGCCAATCCATCTCATATTTATTTAGATTATTTATTTTTTTTCCTGCCTGCTGATATTCTCGTGCGATTTTTCCGCCACCGGCAAAAATCACGAAGTTATATTTTTTTATGTAAGATAAAATGACTTTTTTGAATTTTTTTAAAAAATTAATGTCAATCTGCTCCGGTACAATTAATGAACCACCTAAAGAAATAATAATTGTTTTTTTTCCGCCTACGGCGGATCCGCCGTAGGCGGACATAATTTTATTCATAATTAATCTGGATAATATTTATTTTTATTCGCTATATGCTCTTCGCCAGTCACGCTATAAATCATGGCATTAGTGGGAGTGTTTAAAAAATACAGATATTCCGTTATTTCCGGATTAGCCACCGCTGCCAGCGAATCCAAGCCAGGATTGCAAATCGGGCCCGGCGGCAAGCCAGAATATTTATAAGTATTATACAAAGAATCCACGGCAAGATCGCTGTAACTTGGCCGCGTAGTTTTTTTCTGAGTAATATAATTAACAGTAGCGTCTGATTCTAATTTTTTGTCTTGTTCCAAGCGCCGCAAAAATATTCCCGCGACAATTTTTTTGTCTTCTTTCAACTTGGCTTCTTTTTCTACAATGCTGGCTAAAGTAATTGCTTCATACAAAGTTAAATCCTTATCCTTATATGCCTGCCTCATTTCCGCGGTAATTTTTTTATCAAAATTTGCCAGCATTTTATCCACCAGCTCCTCCACGCTGCCATCAACATAAACCCGATAAGTATCCGGAAAAAGATACCCCTCTAAATTGGCTTTTATTAGTTCTAAGAATTCATCTTTAAATAATAAGCCTTCTTTTTCCAAATAATTAGCCATTTCTTCACTGGTCCAACCTTCTACTAAAGTAATGGCCACTTCCTGCCGCTTATCTTTGGTTTGGGTAATCTTAGCCACGATTTTAGGAATATTAGTTTGCTTAAAAAAATATTCTCCCACCTGGATCTTATCAATTTTATTATTGATGAATAAATAGGTTTTAAAAACTATCTTGCTTTTGATCAAGCCAGCTTCTTTTAATTGCGCGCTGATCTGCTCTGATCCATCGCCATTTTTAATGGCAATTGCCACATCTTGGGTATTTGTACTAGGCATAACTAGCAAGATACAATACCAAGTTACTGCTAAACCAAAGATGAGGATGAAAATTAAGAGCAAAAATATTAAGGCTTTTTTCATGACTAGATGTATTTATCTTTCTTTTTCTTTTTTAATATTTCTTGAATTTTTTTTACCTCAGCCGAGCGATACTTATCGCAAACTAATAGCGCATCATCAGTTTCTACGATAATTATATTTTCTAAACCAATGGTGGCTATTAATTTATTTTTTTCTGAATAAATTAGAGAATTTTTTGTGTCAATGCCAATATATTCTTTAGTCTTAACAACATTTTCTTCTTCCTTTTCAGCTAACTGATCTTTTAGCCGCGCCCAATCGCCAATATCATTCCAACCAATATCTGCTGATATGGCTAATATTTTTTGGGCTTTTTCAATAATCGCGTAATCAATAGCAATTTTTTCTAATCGCGGATAGATTTTATGCAATACTGCTTTTTCCTGATTTGTGCCAATAGCTTTTTTAATGATCATTAAATCTTGATACATTTTAGGCAAATGTTTTTTAAAAAGATCCAATAAGGTATCTGCACGCCAAACAAACATGTTCGCATTCCAAAGATATTTATTGCTAGCAAAAAATTCTTCTGCTTTTTGTTTATTTGGTTTTTCTTTAAAAGATTTCACAGCATAAACTTCTGAGGCTATTTTTTTATTTAATTCAATATAACCATAACCAACATCTGGTTGCGATGGTTTAATGCCAATGCATAAAATATCTTGCGGATATTTTTTAATAGTGTTCTCTGCCAAGCGTAAAATACGAGAAAATTCCTTATTTTTAGCAATCGCATGATCAGAACCTAAACTAGCCACAATTGCTTGCGGATATTTTTTCGCTATATATACTGCTTCCAGACCAATTGCCGCCGCTGTTTCCCGGCGATCTGGTTCAATAATCAGGTTATTTTCTAATACGGCGCCTAATTCATTCCTAATTTCCTCTTCAAACCGGATATTGCCAGAAACATAGATATCCTCTGGCTTAGCCACTAGTAAAGCACGCTCAATGGCTTCTTGTAACATTGTTTTGTTGGATAATAGAGGATGTAGCTGTTTTGGCTTGTTAAAACGTGATACTGGCCACAATCTGGAGCCCACACCTCCGGCTCTGATAACAATCTTCATATGCAACTTATTATACTAAATTTTTCCACTTTTTTCAAATTTTTTATTTATGCTATAATAGAAACATGAATATATTAAAAATTATCCAACAAGGCCAAATTTTCTTAATACCATTATTTATCACGCTGATTACGCAAATAATAAAAGTCAGTCTTGATTTTTATAAAAAAAAGGAGTTTAAAATATCTTATTTCGTACATTATGGCGGCATGCCATCGGCGCACACTGCCCTATTTATTTCGCTGGCCACCATCATTTTATTGAATTACGGCTGGCAATCGCCATTATTTGCCATGGCTTTCATCCTCTGCTTGATCATGATTCGCGATGCCTTAGGCATTCGCCATCATTTAGGTAATCACGGTTTAATATTAAAACAATTAATTCAAGAGCTTTACGAACGCAAACACACTAAAATAAAACATGATAAAATAGTGACTGTTTTGGGCCATACCCCGTGGCAAGTTTTCGTCGGCGCTATTTTAGGCTTTTCTTTAACTGTTATTTTCTTTTCACTGATCAATTAATACTCTACCAATTTGTTGAACATTTCCATATGCAGAAATAGCATTATTTAAGGTTATTGCTATTACTTTTTTTTCTTTTTTAGAAGCATATAAAATTTTTTCATGAGAGATATATATACCTATTGTTTGATCTGCAAAAAATAAAATGTCGCCAATTTTTAAATTGTCTTGTGCGTAAAATTTTAATCTACTGAAATGTTTAAGCCAGGCTTGCCAATTATTTTGATTGCGGTCAAATCCAGAATCCTTTTCTGGGTTAGTAGCATAATCTTGTGGATTTTTCAGATAATCCTGCATCATTTCATCTTTCATAAAAATTCCCTGCGCATCAAATGTTCTTCTAACAAAATCTGCATTAGTGACCAGCCCCATGCGCAAAGGTATTTCTAAAAAACCGCCTTCAGTTATATCATAATAAATGCCTGGTAAATTTTTTGCTTGCACATAAAGCTGTTCTTTATTTTTTATGCCATCGCCATCAATATCAGGATCATTAATATTTAATATGCCATCGCCATCAATATCAAAATCATGGCGATTAATTATATTATCATGATCATCATCGCCATAATAAACACTGTTTGCAGTACGATATAAATGTAAATTAATATAATATAATCCACAAACAGAAACAATATTTAAAATTAAAAATACGATAACGATGAATAACCACATTTTTTTAGATTTCAATATCTTATGCAAAATTAATAATACAAATAATGATGAAAATAATATTTCCAGAGAATAGTTTACCGTAAAAAAATATAGTTCAAAAATTTTATTATACCAACTAAAATTTGCCAGCCCGTACATTTGATAAGAAAATGGCGCCAGCCAAATAACACCAGCGGAAATGCTGTCGGCAATTAAGTGCGAAAAAATTCCCAGCAAAAATAAAAAACTGGCTTTTTTAATGAATTCTTTCTTTAAAAAATAACCAAGCAAAAATAAAATAGCACAGATGACAAAATAAATAAAAAAGCCATGGGTCAAAACTTCATGATGAGAAAAAGTCGCGGAAAATAAATAATAATAAAATAAATCTATATCCGGAAAAATGCTGCCAATGGCTGGTATAATCAATAACCAGCAATATTGCTGGCGTGAGATATTTTTTGCCCAGATTTTTTTTGTTAAATAAGCACTTAATATGCCAAATGGCGCATGAGCAAAAATCATAGCTTAATTTTCTTCGCTTCTAAAATCGCTAAAAACCAATATGTCGCCACCCAGGAAATCATTAAAGGAATTATTTGTTCGGCCAGCACATTTTCAATTTTTTTATTCCAATTATGTTTGATAAAATACCGATAAATTTGTAATTTGTATACTTTAATAATTTGTTCAATAATTGCATTATGTATAAATAAAGGATTGCGATTTTTGTCTGCCTGATATTTTTTAATAAAATCATAAAAAATTTGTGATTTGCCAAAATGCGCATGAATTAATTTATAGAGCATTTTAATTTCAAATTTCCGATGATAATACTCCAGCGATATTCCTTTTTTTATTCCCACAATACCCTCTTCGCGCCAATCGCTTCTGATTAGCCACCACCAATAACGCACCATAAAATTATCGTATCTGCCAAAATGGTGCGGCGGGTTTAAAACATCGGCAATTAAATGCGATAAAAATGCGGCCCGCCTGGAGGCACGCACAATAATTAAAGGATTTCTTTTCTTACTGATAATTTTTGCGAGTAATAAAAAATTCTTTTTAATACCTTGCGGTGCTTCCCCTTGCCCATTAATAGGGTTGTAATGCATGGTGGAAGAATTCAACTTGCCCTCCAGCCATAAGCCATCAGCGCCATTTAAGCCTTCATAAATATTTATTTGGTTCCAGGTAGGAAAAATGCTCTTTAAATTAAACAGTTTTTTCTTCTTGCTTTCCTGTGCTAAAAGCTGATAGGCCAGCCTATTAATTGTAAAATGCGATCCCCAGTTCCAGTTCGGGAATATTAAGCCTAAATATTTTGCGCCAAACATTATCGTTATTATTCAAAGATTATTTTAAAAGCCCACATCAATGCTACCCCCAAGCCAAATATCGCAAAAGAGAATAAAGATTTAGATAATTTCTTTTCTTTATGCAATTCCGGAATCAAATCTGAGGCGCAGATATAGATAAAGCCGCCAGCTGCTAAGGCTAAAAGCCAAGGCACAAAAGCTTGTATTTGTTCAGCGATTAATGAGCCGATCAATGCGCCGAACACGGCTAAGAGCGCTGAGATAAAATTATAAAGCAAGGCTTTTCCTTTGGTAAAGCCAGCATATATTAACACTCCGAAATCAGAGATTTCTTGCGGCAGTTCATGCATAATTACGGCCAAGGTCGTCACCATGCCTACTTGCCAGCCAGCGGCAAATGCCGCGGCAATTACTACGCCATCTAAAAAATTATGCAGGCCATCGCCGATTAAATTGGTATAAGCGAAAATATGCACATCGCACTCGCCCCCGCTTTTATGGCAATGGTGCCAATGCAAGACTCTTTCTAAGATAAAGAATATAGAAAAACCAAAAATAGCAGCCAAGCCAATTGACTGCATATCCAAACTTTCTGCTGCCTCTGGTATTAAATGCAATAAAGCTCCAGCCATCATGGCGCCAGCAGAAAAACCAACAAGCAATAGCAATATTTTTTTTAAAAACTCTTCTTTTAATCCTATAAAAACAATGCTGACTAAAGAAACCAAACTAACAACGAAAGCAGCGATTAAAGAATAAATTAATGGCATCATACAATTGGTTTTACTGATGAATGGTGATGGAGTATTTTCCATGATCCCTGATTATCGCATTGCCAAATAAAAGAAAATCTCGCCTTTACTGCTTCCCTTTTCTCTTCAAGGCCAACTTCAAAATTATACATGCCAGAATGTAAATAATAATCCGCGCCCAGAGCTTGCACTTCATCAGCAATAATTTTTCCTACAGGATTTTTTTGCAGAAAATGCTGAAAATATTCTTCCGCGCCTAATTGCCCTTTTTTAAATTCTCCAGAAACAGTAGGTAAAAAAGTGGCATCTAGGGTATAAAGCGCCGCCACTTTTTTCGCATCTCTAGTTTGCAGAGCTTCATTCCATAAAACAAAATTCTTGTTAGCTATTTCTTTAATATCTTGTGACATGCTTATAATCAATCATTATTTTAATTAACATACATAGAATACCAAAAAAACCTCAAAATATCAATTTTACATCTAAATTTAAAATAATATTAAAATTTATAATCAGCAATAGCAGGACCCGACCAAAAGATGTGATCTTCGGCCGGGTCCTTCTCTGACACGAATGTCAGGGCCTCCTACCAGACAGAATGGGTGCGAGAGGAAGAACTGGAGGAAGAAGTAGAACCCTTCAATCCTCCCGACCTCTTTGACACTCGTCGCCTATTCTTGTGCTTCCCCCGGAGCAGCGGTTTTCCGAAGTACATCTTGGAAATCCACGTTTCTGCGAGTCGAGGTTGGATTCCCGGCCTCGATCGGCTGTGATTGGCCATGTTACTTTCCTCCGAGCATCGGGATGATGCGGCGATATTTTAGCAAGTAATAGATATATAGGTCAAGGGGAAACAAAAAAATACTCAATTTGCTTTTCATTTTGAAAAATGCTAACAATAAATTATGGCATTATTTAAAGATCGACAAGAAGCGGGAAAAAAATTAGCCGTCTTATTAGAAAAATACGCCAGCCCGCAGGCTATAATTTATGCCTTGCCCCGCGGCGGCGTTATGGTGGCTAAAGAAATCGCGGAAAAAATCCAGGTGCCGCTGGATTTAGTGATGGTGCGAAAAATCGGCCATCCGTACAATCCGGAATACGCCATTGGCGCAATTTCTGAAACCGGCGTTACGCTTTATAATGCAGCAGAAAAAGCTACAGTAGATAATCATTGGCTGAAAAAAGAAGAAATAAAAGAGCAAGCAGAAGCTAAAAGGCGGCGGCAAAAATATGTTGAGGGCCGCGCCATGATCAGCCCCAAGAATAAAGTAGCCATCTTAGTTGATGACGGCATCGCCACTGGTTTATCAATGTTTCTGGCGATAAAAGAAATCAAGAAAAGCCAGCCGCAAAAAATTATCGTGGCTATTCCAGTTGTTCCCTACGATACTCTCTTAAAGTTGCGTCGCAAGGTTGATGACGTTATATACTTAGAAGCTCCCCAGCTTTTTCTGGGTGCGGTGGGCAATTACTATGATGATTTTCAGCAGACTGAAGACGAAGAAGTAATGGCGGTTTTTAAAAAAAATACTCAATAAATATGAGTATTTTAATTTTACTAAAGCTACTGTTACTTTTCAGTAGAACCACCAACTGGTCCAGCTAAACTTTCTCCACTGATATTATCAAGATTGATTGTTTTGCCAGCAAGTCTTTTTGTTACTTCTTCTACCGAAGCACTGGGATTTAGATGAAGATAATCAAAAACATCTCTAGCCAGCTGTCCCCTATTTCGTATTGCCAAATATACTGGTGCTTCCCTATATACTTGATCAGCAATATAAACACAACTATCTTCTTGCGCCCTATCTTCTTGCGCCCATTGATAAATTTCTTCTGGATGAACTGTTATGCAGCCACCAATAATTTCTCTATCAGGGCTTTTTAAATAGCTATGACCAAAAATAATTCTAGTTAAATCAGGTTCTTTTTCTGGGATTTTTTGCTCTTCTGCTTTAAGCGGCTCTTGTTCACGAGCTAATCTTCTTTCACGTATAAAACTTCTAGCAGCTTCTGTAAGCTTATTCATAAAAAATATTTTACAAATTTATTGATACAGTTTATCATAAAACAGCCAGCAAAGCAAGGGTTGTGGAAAATTAAAACTTCATTAAATCACGGCCCACAGTAACTTTTCCATGAAAAATTTTACTAACCCCTTTGGCCCAATTATTTTCAAAAAAGAAAAATGGCGTGGGCGTAGGCATCAGATGCGTAAAAACTAAATGTTTAACTTGCGCTTTTTGCGCTATTTCTGCCACTTCTAAAGTTGAGGAGTGGTATTCCAAGCTAATATTAATTTTTTCTGCAAAAGCTGGCAAATATTTTGTCACCTTCTTAATCCAATTTTTACTATAGGCTTCATGCAATAAAATATCGGCGTTTTGATAATTATTCAATAAATTAGCGCATGGTTTAGTGTCGCCGGAAATTACTATTATTTTGCCCTTATATTCAAACCGATAACCAATGGCTGGCTTCACCACGCCATGGTCAACTAAAAAAGCTGTTACTTTTAAGCCATCAGCATTATAAATAGTGCCTTCATTTTTTTCAATAAATTCTACATCAAAGGATTGTACCTCTTTACCGCCTTGTGCTAAGCGCAAATTAATGTCCCATGAATTAGCAGTAATAATTTTAGAAATAATTTCTTTGGTATTAGTAGGGCCGTAAACCTTTAGCGCTCCCTGGCGATGAACTTTCTCTTGGCGAAAATGGCTGGCGGTAATTAATAAATCTATAAAACCAGAGTTATGATCAGCATGCTGATGCGTAAAAAAAACGCCGTCTATGCGCTCCACTGGCACGTGCGCTTTGAGCATTTGCTTAACTGTATCTGTGCCGCAATCTATTAAAAAAGTTTTGTCTCCTGCTAATATTAGATTCGCTGCTTTAGAACGATGAGGGCTGCTAAAAGGGTCTCCTGTCCCCAAGAGGATTAACTTCATCTCCTCCTGATAAGTTGGCAGTGGATTAATTAACGAATCAAAAGGAGAAAAATATTGCATTAATTTATAAAGCACTTTATTCATAATTAAATTATACCATAAAATTTTCATTTATGATATACTTTAAAAGCAAACAATAAACAGATGATAAAAAGAATATTAAAATCCATTAAAAACATCAAGGTTGTGCATCGATTTTTTATCAGCTATTCGGCGCTGATATTTATTGTGATCAGCTCTTGGATTTTCAGCTATACCACTATCAAACAATTAGAAATCAATCTGCAAAAATCCAATATTGCTGAAATTCAAGCATTAATTTCTTATAAAATAGATCAAATAACAATATATTTAATATTAGTTGTGATCTTAATTATTCTTATAACTATTCTTTTACTTGTTTTCATGCATTATAATATTACAACTCCAGTAACTAAACTTACTGAGGCAGCGACTAAATTTGGACGTGGTGAGCTAGTAAAAATTAATATGGACAGTAAGGATGAGTTAGGAATATTATCTAATGCTTTTAATAAAATGGCTGAGGATATTTCTGCGACTCAAAAAGCTTTGCAAGATGAATTAGCCAAGACTAAAGAAATTGATCAGCAAAAAAGTGAATTTCTTTCTATTGCGGCGCACCAATTGCGCACCCCCATGAGCGGCCTGAAATGGCTTTTAAGCCTCATTTTATCTGGCGATCTGGGCAATTTAACAGAAAAACAAAAACATTTTTTGCAAAATGGCCAAGGAAATGTTGATCGGATGATAAAATTAATTAATGACTTTTTAGATATTGCTAAAATCGAACAAGCTAAATTTCAATATAAATTCGAAAAAATTCAAATTCAAAAAATTATCAATGAGGTAGTAAAAATGCTGGAAACAAGAATAGAAGCGAAAAATATCACAGTAACTATTAAGGAACATGGGGATATTCCGTTAATCTTAATCGACAAGGAAAAAATGAAAATTGCTTTTACAAACTTAATAGACAATGCCATTAAATATTCCCCTGCTAATAGCAACATTGCGATTGCTATTTCAATTGAAAATAACCATATAAAAATTATTATCAGCGATCATGGCTATGGCATTCCAGCTAAAGATCATAAATTTATCTTCACAAAATTTTTTCGCAGCTCCAATATCATTAAAAAAGAAACTAGCCTTGATACTATTGGCACTGGCTTAGGACTTTTTATTGTTAAAGATATTATCACCAAGCATAATGGCAGCATCTGGTTTACCAGCGAAGAAAATAAAGGCACATCTTTCTATCTAGAGCTGCCTCTGCAATCTAAATCAACAAATACTAAAAACCAGCCATAAAATCAAGGCTGCTCAAAATTATTTATAACCCCATCTTTTTCTTAAAACATCTTCAGCAAAACCAAAAATAAGCTTATCAAAAATAATTCCAATAGCGATGATAATAAGCATGACAGCCATAACTTGCGCCATGTCATTTAATTCCCGACCCATCATCAGAAGCTGCCCCAATCCTACGGTAATAAAAAGCATTTCTCCGGACATTAAAGACCGCCAGGCAAAAGACCAGCCATGTTTTATTCCCGTAATAAAAGAAGGTAGGATGGCTGGAAAAATAATATATTGATAAAGTTTAAATCCTTTAGCTCCTAGCGAAATAGTAATGCTTAAAATAGCGCCCATAATGATCACGAAAATAATAGCTTGTTCATTCAAGCCAAACCAAAGCAAAGCCAAAGGTAGCCAGCAGATGCTGGGTAATGTTTGTAAACCCAAAATTAAAAACCCAACTGTCTGATCCAATAATTTGTTTTTCGCTAATAAAAACCCGAGTATCGACCCAGCCACTAAAGAAAAACCAAAGCCAATAGCTATACGCTTCATGGAGATAATAATGCCCCAGATAATAGTGCCTCTTTCTAATCCGTATTTGATACTTTTAAAAACTTTAAACGGGGAAGGAAAAAGCCACCTCGGCCAGATCTGCAATTTATAGATTATCCACCAAAGAAAAAATAAAAAAATTATAAATAAAATTTTTATGCCCCATCTTTTTAGTTTTCTCAGTATTTTACTTTTATTCATCTGATTCCTGTTTTTTCAATTTCTATTTTCAATTCTTCCATTATTTCATTGGCAATTTTAGCA
>Ga0265296_1004188_pt1 | contig 12692 bp, 12 predicted proteins | sample MunlanPumphouse1_FD_189073 | JGI IMG/M metagenome (GOLD analysis project Ga0265296, IMG submission 189073) | Groundwater microbial communities from a municipal landfill in Southern Ontario, Canada - Pumphouse #1 | ecosystem: Environmental > Aquatic > Deep subsurface > Groundwater | place... | reverse complement strand
GCGGATGCGACGATCTCCGAACGGCAGGGCGCAGTCTATCGGCTTCTGCTTCTGACGGGCGCGCGGCGAAACGAAATCGCGGGCCTGCGCTGGACGGAGGTCGACTTCGACCGGCGCCGGCTCGTGCTGCCGCCGAGCCGCACCAAGGCCGGCGGTCGCACGGGGGATCGTCGGATCTCGCTCAACGACATGGCCTTCGGAATCCTGCAGCGTCTCTACAAGACCCGCGGTCGAAGCCAGTTCGTCTTCCCGGCCACCAAGGGCGACAACGGATATGCGACCTCCGAGTCCAAGATCTGGCGCGACAAGGTGCTCCCCAAAGCCAAGCTGGAAGGCGTCCGCATCCACGACCTGCGCCACAGTTTCGCGAGCTTCGCCCTGGCCGACGGCGCCAGTCTCCCGATGATCGGCAAGGCGCTGGGACACGCCAACAGTCGCGCCACGGAACGGTATGCCCATCTGAGCGACGATCCGGTTCGCGCGCTTGCGGAGCGGATCGGTGAGCGTTTCAGTCCCAAGGCCTGAACTCGGGTCCACGCGCTGATATCAACCCTGCGCAATAGTTTGTCTATGATCCTAGTAAGACGCTCACGGTGTTCCAATATGCCGAATGGCAAACCAATGCGTTTGACAACCTTCATATTAGGACACTAAGAGTGTTCAAATGCTGGGAAAGCTAAACAAGCTCGAACGTATCCTCCCGGAAGGCCTTCTGGTCGATTCCGGCTGGATGAACGAGAACGGCTATCCCAACTCGCTAAGGGCCAAATACGTCGCTTCGGGGCGCCTGGAACGCACGGCGCGCCGCGTTTATCGACGTCCGCGCGGAACCCTCGACTGGCCGGTCGCCGTGCTCTCGCTCCAAGCCCTGCTCGACTATTCCATCGTCGTGGGAGGACGCACCGCGCTCGAACTTCAAGGCTACGCCCACTACCTTCCTGCCACCCGCAAGGAGGTTCATCTCTATGGCGACGAAACCCCGCCGACCTGGCTGGCCGACCTGCCTCTGGATGTCGCGTTCAAATATCATTCGTCCCAGAAGCTGTTCCGCAGCGCCCGATACTTCGAGGTCGCCCGGCTCCGCGAGGACTCCAGCGAAACCGGCCTCCTGGCGGACTGGGCCCGCGCCGCAGTAGTGAACACCCCCCTGGGCCACTGGCAATGGCCCTTACGCCAGTCGACGCCCGAGCGCGCGATCCTCGAACTTCTGGACGAACTCCCCGATCATGAGAGCTTCGACCAGGCGGACCAGCTGATGGGCGCCCTGGCCACCCTCAGCCCGCGACGTCTCCAGCGTCTGCTCGAGGATTGCGTGAGCGTGAAGGTCAAACGCTTGTTCTTCTATTTCGCTGACCGACATGGTCATGCGTGGCTGGCCAGCGACATGAAGCGGAGAGGACGTCGCCCACGCGACTATGCGATCCTCGTCAAGCAGAAGGCGGAGGCGGTGGACACCGAACTCCGCGCGCCGATGGCCGCGAGCGGCTTGCGTATTCGCAACGAAAGCGCGCTGGTCGGCAAAGTCCCGCTTCAGGACCTGCTGTCCGACAGCCTCTCCAGACGGTCGAGGTTCAACTGCTTCCAGCGCACGGCGGGGAGGTCGGCGGCGTCGGGCAGGCCGATCAGGTCCCAGTCAGGCGCGCCGGCCTTGAACCCGATCAGGAAGGCGCGGTGGACCTCGGGCATGTCATCGACGATGGCGGTGATCAGGGCTGTGCGCGCCGCGATGAGGTCCTGGAGGTCCACCGGGTCTTCGGTCATCCCATCGAACCCGCGTTCGAACTCCTGGGCCAGATTCTTGGGATTGGCGCGGAGCACCTCGGCCATGGGCCGGTGGTGGCTGGCCAGATAGATCACAAAGGCCTGTCGCAGTGCCGGCGTGATCCCCTCATTGGCCAGCAGATCGCGGACGTCGAACAGATCGCGAGGATGTTGGCGGTCCAGCGCGGCCATGATCTTGCCGGCATAGAGATCGGCGTGGGAGACCATCCGCGCCTCCGCATAACCGAAGCGCTCTTCCACCGCTGCTGAAACCGGACGGACTTCGGGCTCGAACACCACGCCGCGCAGGACCGGCGTCACCTCCACCTTGATCACCGCGCCGTCCGCCCGGACGAGCAGCTTGTCGATCACGGGCTGGGCTCCACCCTTGCCTCGCACGACGACCGACCCCGGCAGGGCGTGTTCGATGGCGGCAGCGATCCGCCTCAGCGCCGCATCGATTGCGGCGAGCGATGTGTCTCGATCCTCGACGGGCAGATAGGTCAGGTCGATATCGACCGACAGCCGCGGCAGATCGCGGACGAAAAGATTGATCGCCGTGCCGCCCTTCAGGGCGAAGCAGGGTTCCTGGAACACGAGGGGAAGGGTTCGGACGAGGAGGCGGACCTGCCGGGCGTAGACGTCACTGACCGGCATCGAGCGACCTCGGCACGGTGATCTTGTAGGTCGGGTCCAGTCGACCGCCCTTGGCGAGCACGCGGTTGCCGCTGCCCAGATCGATGGCGTCGCGGTCCAGGGCTTTCAGGCGAACACCTGGACCCCGCCGACGAAGGCGTCCGATTGCGAGGCGGCCCGGGCGTCGAGGTTGGCGGCGACGATGGCGCGGCGGCCGGTCATCCCCGTCGCTGGCGCCACGGCCGTCGGCTGGGCTTCATAGGGCGTGCCGACGGGAACGGCGGGCGCCAGGGTCGCGTCGGCGACCAGCGCATCATCCACCGGCACTGTCGATTGCGGCAGGGCTTCGGCCTCGGCGATGACGGCAGCCTCGGCCGTGACGACAGGCAGGGGCGCAACCGTCGGCGGCATGGTCGTTCGGCCGAATACGGCGCAGCCGGACAGGCTGAGGCCCAGGCCGGCCAGGATCAGGAAGCGTCGGGGGTCCATGATACGTCCTCGATTTTCAGTCCAAGGGGGTTCTTCATCAGTTCGGCCTCGGTGCGGGGCGGCTGGGTCGTTGTGGTGATCAGGGCGCGCCAGCGCTCGACGCCGGCATGCTGGCCGTTGACGAAACGGGTCTCGCGCCATTGCAGATCGTAGGTCCGCTCGGTGCGCCGCACGACGTTGAGCACCTCGACGTTGACGGCTTCGCGCCCGACCTCGGCGAACGGGTCGTGGGTCTGGGCCCAGGCGTTGAGGAAGCTCGCCGCCTTGGGCGTCATCAGGTCGTAAGCCCGAAGCCAGTTCTGCCGGATCACGATCGGGTCGATCGACTTGGAGCGAACGTCACGCACCCAACCCGCGAGAGCGTGGCCGATCTGGGCTTCGGTCGGTTCGTAGCGGCCGCCGATCGCCGTGATCCTCTGGGTCTGTCCGAGATCGGAGACCTCGACCACAAAGGGTTTGACGACGGCCCTGTCGGCCTGCACCCACCAGCCCGCTCCGAGGAAACCGGCGAGGACCAGATTGGCGATGGCGATACGGCGCCAGTTCCGGGCATGGGCCAGGGACAGGCCCATGCGGTCGTCCCAGATCTGGCCGGCGCGCTGATAGGGGGTCGTCTCGGGCGCCGAGGCCAGGGCGCGCTTGGGACGAAAGAAGGGGTGCATGGTCAGGACTCCTCGGTTCTCAGGTTGGGAGACAGGACGCCGCTGGTCTCACCGGCGGGCATGAGCCCGCGCCCGGCGTTGGCGACGAAGAAGGCTTGCAGGGCCTGGGCGCGGGCCGGCGGTTTCGATCCGCCTGACGGGGTCGATCCTGCGGCCGCCCGATGGAAATCGGACCGGGCGGCCTGGGCCTCCGCCGCGATCTTGTCCGCCGATCGGCCAGGCCGCGCCGCGCCACCTGCGCCGTCGTTGGCCGCGCCGCCGGAGTCTGACGCCTCCCCGGAAGCTGTTCCAGTCGCTTGTCGAGGCTGCCACGCCACCGCCGGCTCGGACACGCCGCCAGGGGAAGACGAGGGCGCGGCAGACATCGCCCCGCCGGACGGTCGGCGCGGACCGGACGGCGACGGATTGTCGTTCGAGGGTTTGGGCGGTGTCGACGGCGGAGGCGACATCGGCGGGGTCGGAGACCGGCCCGCCCCTGCCCCGGCCGCGGCCCGTGCCGGGCCAGACATCTTCGCTGCGCCGCCTGCGGCCGCCGTGCCCGCACCCGCGATCCCGGCTCCGGCCAGGGCTGCGCTACCGCCGACGGCGATTCCGGCCGTAATTGCGGCCCCGGCGCCCAGGGCCGGCCCGCCCGTCACCAAGGCCGAGGCCAGATTGGGGATGAACATCGCCAGCATGGCCAGAAGGATCGAGGCGACGAGGATGCTCAACGCCTCGTAGATGTCGGGATTGGCCGAGGGCTGGAGCTGGTCGAAGACGGTCCGGGCCCCGGAGATCACGATGGCGAGGGCCAGCACCTTGAGTCCGGACGAGACGACGTACCGGAACCATTGCAGGGACAGGAAGGAAAGCAGCGCGCTCTTGCCCGAGCCCGTTGGCCCGACGACCATCGCATGGCCGACATCGCCGACGTGGAGCACCAAGCGAAAGGGGGTCGATCCTGTCGTCCGGGCCGTGGCCAGCGGTGGGCCGTCAAGGTTCAGGTCCATGGCCGGCCCGGCCCAGACCGCCGACACCGGCAGGAGATCGGCCAGGTTCAGGGTCGAAACGAGCGGCCGGCGGACGTCGGCATAGGGTTCACCCGGCAGCGAACCGAGCCAGGCCTCGACCGCATTGAGGTCCTCGATCCGGGCCAGTAGTCCCTGGGCGTTCAGTGCGGCCTCGATCGCCCGGGCCTTGGCGGCGGCGCCGACCTCGGTTGCATCGAGCACGGTCACCGTCAAAGTCAGATAGCCGAAGGCGCAGGCCTCGGCCCCGAGGGCGGCCAGGGCCCCGTCGCATTCCTCGGTCTTGGAGGCCGCGTCGGTGTCGAGGAGCGGAACCTCCTCCTTGGTGATGGCCTCGCGCAACAGGACGCCGACGCCCTTGCGCTTGGCAAACCAACGCTTTCTCAACTTAACGATTTCGCGCTCGGCTTCGGGCTTGTCCAGACCGATCCAGCGCGCGGTCCAGCGATAGGGAAATGGCAGGGCGCCCAGAGCGTCCAGCAACCCCGGCCGGGTCACCGATGGCAGTCCACGCACCGAGACGACTTTCAGCCACCGGTCTCCCAGACGCGGCGCGATTCCGCCCGAGAGGTCGGCGTCCGCCAGCCAGGCGTCCAGATACATCGGTGAATCCGGGGCAGTGATCGGGAAGGTCTTTGGCGAGACACAGTCGTGCAGCCAGGTCAGCAGGTCCGCATCGTCGAGCGGATCAATCTCGGGCAGGGCGTCGGACAAGAGGTCGAGCGTGGTGGCCGCTTCCCGGATGAAGACCGCCAGGGCCTGACGCCAATCGGCGCCGCCTTTGGCCAGGCCGTCGAACAGCCAGCGCTCCATGCGCTGCGTGTCATCGGCCGGAGGTAGCCAGGTCAGGGCGAGTCGGAAGTCCGTCTCGAAGGCGGGGTCGCCCGCCTCGAACCGGCTCCGGCGTTCCTCGTCGAGCAGCCAGGCGACATCCAGGTCGAACGCGCTTTCCGGATAGGGGGCGGCCTCGCGCCGACGCGCCTCCATGTGCAGGCACCAGCCCGTTCCGAGCCGCTTGAGCGCATTGTTGAGGCGCGCACGAACCGCCATCAGTTCGTCTTCGGTCGAGGATTCCAGGTCCGGCCCCCGGAACCGGAAGCCCGTCGTGAAGGAGCCATCCTTGTTCAGGGCTACACCCGGCGCTACCAGGGCGGCCCAGGGAAGGTGATCGGCGAGAGCGGCCGGGCGCCTGCGATGCTCTTCGAGAAACCGCATCGGAATCTCACGCGTCCAGATGGCCAGGCAGGGCGAGGTGTCGCCGCAGCACATCGAAGAACCGGCGGTCGGCTCTGGCCGCCCACAGGCCGATCGCATGGGCGACGGCCCACCACAGAAGGCCGAGCCACCAAATTCGCAGCGCCAGACCGAGGACCACGGCGATCGTCCCCATGGCGATCGCGTAATCCCTCGGCATACCGGCCATAAGAACCGGCTCGGTCAAGGCCTTTGCGACCGGCAGATCCCACCCCTCCGGTCGACCGTCATGCAGGGGCCCGGTCATCATCCGATCTCCGCGCCGCCGACAAAGCCGAAGAAGTCGAGAAAGAAGGTCGAGGCGGCAAAGGCGATGCAGAGGCCGAACATGATGCCCAGGCCACGCCGCATCGACGACCCGTTCTCGCTCATCGCGATCCCGGCGCCGAAGATGACCACCGCGACGACGGCCGCAGCCTGGACCACGGGTCCCGTGATCGACTGGACCACCTGCTGGAGCGGCCCCTCCCACGGCATTCCCGACCCACCGGCCAGGGCTGGCCCGGCGATCAGGAGATTGGCCGTCATCAGGCCGCACGTTATCATTGCGCCAAACAGGCGGCGCCTAGGTTTTCCACGCATGTCTTGCTTCCTGTGTTCAGCGCGTCTCAACGCGATGCAGCACATTGCAAGCAAATATATCCACAGGCTGTCAACTCTGTGGATCGATTATTTTACACGACTTGTCTGTGACTAACGAACAAGTCGCGAAGGCTCGAAGTATAACTTGCGATGACTTGGTATCTGCAAGTCGTGCCGACTTGATCGACAACTTGTGATGACTTGGGAAGAAAGCCCGGCAACCCTTACGGCTCAGGGACATCGCCGCAATCCCGCGTCGGAAATCGGCCTCAGACCAAGGTGTCGGGCGCGTCGCCGCTGTCATCCGGAGGCGTGACGCCGAGTGCAGGCGTCACCTGCTGTCTGGCGGCGGCGGGACGAATGTGGACCGTCAGATCGACGGTCCGGCCGATCACATCGCGGTTTATGCGCGACGAAACCGCGATGAGTAGGCCCTCGATGAAGCGGCGCGGTCGTCCAGATCGGGGTCGGGCTAGGCCAGTCCGTCGTAGATTTGGAGGCGGATGCCAGCGTCGTCGGCCACGCCCGGATCCATGAAGGCGTTGGTTTCGCGAAGGGGGCCTTCGGTGTCCGCGAGCGTCGTCCAGGGCAGGGCCGCGACCCAGCGCTGGGCGAAGTCGAGCGTCCTGACCAAGGGGCGGGGATTGCCGACGTTGGACAGCGCCTTGAGGGCGCTTAGATAGTTGCTGCGAAAGATCGTCGGAATGACCAGCCGCTCTTCGCTCTCGGCCACCAGCTCGGCATTCATCATGATCCGGGCGATGCGGCCGTTGCCGTCGGCGAACGGGTGCACTTCGGAGACGAGGAACATCATATAGACCGCGCGGGCGAAGGGCGTCTCCAAGCCGCGGTAGAGGTCGAATCCCTGGGCCAATGTGCCCTCGACCTGATCGGGCAGAACAAAGAAGGTCTGCCCTGCGCGATTGGCGTCGCGCTTGAACTGGCCGGGCCCCTTGTCGGGGCGCGCGCTCATCAGGGTGGCGTGCCGCGACTTCAGAAGCGCCGTCAGATCCTCGGGCGTGCGGGGACGGCGCCCCATCTCGACAGGATCTGAGACGATGCGCCAAGTGCCCAGCACATCGTGGGCGTCGGCCGGCCTTTCCGGTGGGATGACGTTGTTGAACACGATGTCCGCAGCCTCGCCTACGGCGAACTCCGTGCCTTCGATGAAATTGGAGAAATAGGCCTCGAAGAAGGCCAGGGTCGCACGGGCCTCTCCGGACCTCTCCCGCTCCTGTCGCATGACCGGTGCGGTGACCCGGAGTTCGGTATGCAGCGCCTCGAAAAGCTTGACCCGATCCGGGTCATAAGGCGCGCCGGCTCCGCGCGCCCTGGCCCGATCGGTCTCCAGCGGCGCGTCACGGGTGCCGAGCAGGGCTCCGATCAGCCGGTCCAGTTCGAGCAACTCGGCGTCACGATTCAAGTCCGGTGCGATGCGGCGAGCTTCGTCGCGCAGTGCGTTCAACGCGGCCTTGTCGGTCCGGCGCACGAGGTCGTCGAGCCGGGTCTCCAGCTCTGCCCGCGACAAGGTGCGGCTGACTTCGCCAGTGCGGCGTCGGGACGGCGCCATGTTGTCGAGGTAGGCTCGCGCGAGCGACGAGAGGTGCAGGCCGCCGATATACAGCCGGTCGCTGTCCAGGGGGGGCGGTCCGCGACGTGGCCGTATGGTCAGACCCGGCAGGACCACGTCCCGCTTTCGGGCGGAAATGACGAAAACCGACCCGTCGGCCGATGGGGCGTTCTCTATCGCTGTCCGGTCGGCGATGAGCGCATCGGGCATATAGGCCGCAACCACCTGCCAAAGGTGTCGGCGAATGATGGTTTGCGGCGCATCGACGAGATTGCGCGTATAGAGCCGGGGTCCAAGTTGGCGGACCAGTCCCTGAGCACGCGCCCGGGCCACAGCGTCCGAAAGCGCGGTGGTCGAGAGGAAGACCTCCGGCAGATCAGCAATGGGATTTTTGGGCATGGACACGGGCTCCGCAGCCCTCATACGTGATTTGTGAGGTTTAAGCGCACCTTTTTGCGGATTTATGGGGTTTAAGACGCCATTCCAAACCCGGACACGGGATTCTATGTCTAATAAACGCTCGCGGGCGTGAACGAGGCTTCCGGTTGCCCGTCAGGCGAGGACGCTGATGGCGTATCCATCGTCACCAGAAGGCTCAACACCGAGGACGGCTTCGACGCGGCGGCCTGCCGCGGTGCGACGGATGTGGACAATCCGGTCGATCGCCTGGGCGATGGCCCGGCGCGGTGTCCGCGACGACACCTCGGCGATCAGGTCTTCAATGCGGCGCAGGACGTCGTCGGCCGAGTTGGCGTGAAGGGTCGACAGTCCGCCGGGATGGCCCGTGTTCCAACTCTTGAGCGTCTCCAGCGCCGCCGCCCCGTCCCGCATTTCGCCGACGACGATTCGGTCAGGCCGCATCCGAAGCGCGTCCCGAACCAGATCAACCACGCCGATCGAGATAGGCTGACGGCGCGTGAGCACCGAGACCGTGTCCCACGCCGAACATTGAAGCTCGGGAGTGTCTTCGACCAGAAAGACCCGGTCCTGGGCAAAGGCGGGCTCGGCGAGAACGGCGTTGGCGAGCGTCGTCTTGCCCGACCCGGTACCCCCCGAGATCAGGATATTGAGCCGCTCCTCGGCGGCTCCGCGCAAGACGGCGGCCTGTTGCTCGGTCATCGCTCCATCAAGGACATAGTCCTCCAGACCCCAGATCACAGAGGGCCGTTTGCGGATCGAGAAGGCGGGCGCGCTCGTAACAGGGGGCAGGATCCCCTGGAACCGCTCTCCGGTTCCAGGCAAAACGCCCGATAGTCGGGGATCGTCACGGGTGACGGTTTCGCCGACGTAGTCCGCGATCAACCGGATGACCCTCTCGCGCGATTCCGCGGACAGCACCGCCCCGGTGTCCTGGCGTCCCCCCCTGCTCCGGTCGAGGATCAGGCGGCCGTCGGGATTGGCGAGGATCTCGACCACCGCCGGCTCGACCAGGGCGGCCAGTATGGTGTCGCCCAGGCGACGGATGTCGATCTCGGCATAGCCCAGCGCCCGCGCCATGGTGGTGAGGGTCAGCTTCGACTTGAGCATGCGGCCGATCGCGGCGATGACATCGGCGACGTGGACGGGCACGGCGGTGTTGGTCAGCAGGACCGCGGCGGCCTGCCGGGCCGGGTCGGTCTCGACATAGGTGCGGACGGGGTAGTCCTCGTCGATGTCGCCGGCCTCGAGCAGCATCGCGAGAGCCAGCCGACGACGGCGACCGTCGAGCGCCATCCACGGCTGTTCCTTCTTGCCGCGGCCCGGTCTGACGGTGACGGGCTGAAGCTGACCGGCGGCCTTCAGGGTGGCGGCCAGGGTCGGGATGTCGTCGTCGGGGGGTTCGCCCCAGCGCAAATTCTCGCGGGCGACGCCGAGATCGCCGAGGCGGACGATGCGCTCCTCGGGCTTGAAGATGACGGCGGGGATGGTCGACGCCGCGGTGATGACGGGAACGAGGTCGGTCATGAGGTCTCTCCGGCCGCGCGACGGGGCCATCCCCGCCGCTCCGGCGCCCCTCAGCGCCCTCGCTCCTCCCTTTGCGAGGCATCCGCGACCGCGACCTCGTTCCAGTCGCCGAACGGCGAGCCTGGACATGTGACGCGAACATCAAGGCCATCCCGCATCAAGCGTTGCCGCAGCCTGGCCGCAGCCCCTTCGCCGGCCCGACCCCGGTCCGCAGCGACCAGCACCCGCCGCACGCCAGCGGGCGGCGTCCAGGCCGCGAGGTTGTTGGCGGCCATCAGGGCCCATCCCGGGAGACGGAACCGGTCCATCGCCGACAATGTGGTGACGACACCTTCGCCCACGAGCATCTCCGTCGCCGGAGGCGACAGGCGGACGGCCGCGCCCGGCGGTACCTGGCCCACGGTTTTGCGGCCCAGACGAAGACCCGTGGCGGGCAGTCCATTGGGGTCGAGATAGGTCAGCTCGACCGCCGTCAGGCGATCGTCGGCGTCGGATATCCGGGCGATGAGCGCGGGGCGGGCGCTTCCACCGGGACGGTAGACGGAGGTCGGGGCGCTAGGGTGAAGGCGAAGGTTGCAAGCGGCTGCGACGCCTTGGACCGCCCGGCGCCGGAGGTAGAACCCGGCAGCACCAGCCGACGCCGGTCCCGTGGTTCCGTTCCAGAGCCCCAAGGCTGTCTCGAGCCGAAGACGCCGGTCAGGCCGAGGAATGGAGGGCCTTCCGCAGCCGCCGCCCGTGAGGCGGCCGGCGTCGTCGACGAACCCTCTGGCGTAAAGGTCATCGCGGGCGGCCCGCCAGTCCACGTCCCCGAACCCGTGGATCACGACACGGCCATCTGTCAGCCAGAGCGAGACAGATCGGTCGGCGGCGCTGTGGCCGGGGGCGGGAATGCTGGCGCGCGAGCCGCTGGCGTAGAGGTCGCCGCCCACGGCGGCCACGATAGCGTGCAGGGTCATGGCCGCCTCAGATCAGCCCGAGGGCCTTGAAGCTGGCCGTCCCGGCTCGGCCGATCACGAGGTGATCATGGACCTTCAGGCTGAGAGCCTCGGCGGCATTGACCACCTTGCGCGTCATCTCGATGTCGGCGTGCGATGGCGTCGGATCCCCGGACGGGTGGTTGTGGACGAGGATCATCGCCGAGGCCGAAAGTTCGAGGGCGCGTCGCACCACCTCGCGGGGATAAACTGGGGCATGATCGACGGTGCCTTCGGCGACCCATTCATCCCGAAGCAGAGTGTTGCGATGATCGAGATAGAGCACCCGGAACTGCTCTCTCGGGAGATGGGCCATGGCGGTCCGAACATAGGCCAGGAGAGCGGTCCAGGACGCAATGGCCGGCCGACGACAGGCCTCGATCCGGGCCAGCCGGACGGCCAGCTCGCGCAGAATCTTCAGCTCCCCGAAAACGGCGGGCCCGGCATGAACCGTCCGAATTAGTTCCGACAGGTCCGCTGCGAGAACGGCGCCCAGACTGCCGAAGTGGGTGAGCAGGTTACACGCCAGGCGGTCCGGATCGTCGGCTGACCGGCCCAGCATCAGGCTCAGCAGGGCGCGATCGTCCAGGGTCTCACAAGCGAGCATCGGGTTCGGCGGGGTCGGGCGCGCAGCGTCGCAACGGTCGCGAGCCGGGCTGGGATTCAGGGTCATGGCGGTGTCCTTTGCCGCTCCACCACGGAGCGCCCGCCACCGGCCTTCCTTTCCCCTCCGCCGGGGTTGTCGCCGCCGCGTCGAGACGGCATGGCTGGACCCATGAAATGGCTTATGATCGCCTCAGCCCTGCTGCTGTGCCCGGCGCTTGCACACGCCGATCCTTGCGAAGGTCGGCTGCCCGATCGCGCGGGAGAGACCTTCTCCGGCGTCGTCCGCTATGTCGGCGACGGCGACAGCCTGTGTGTGGGTCCCGGCACCGATCCGGCAACCTGGATCGAGGTCAGGCTCTCGGACTTCGATGCGCCAGAACTGCACAGTCCGACGGGCCGTGCCGCTCGCGAGCGTCTGTCAAGTCTCGCCCGAGGTCGCGTTCTGAGTTGCGTTGCTGTGCGCGGGAGGAGCGGCCGGGTCATCGTCCATGATCGGGTCATCGGAGCGTTTCACCTGGAAGGTCTTAGCGTTGGCGACCTCCTGCGTATGGCGGGAGGCCGGGAGGGTGGGAACTAGCCGCCTCGTGCCTGACCCTTAGAGAAGGGGCTTTGTTTCGGGGCAACAGGTTCCCGCGGTCGTCCCCGGATGCGTACGATCGCGAGATCGTCGAGATTGTTCATCGTTGATCGTCTCAGTTATGAACCATGATCCGCTGACAAGAGCCTCCGGCCTGGCTGGACGGCAAATCCCGAGCAAGCAACCAGATCAGCGTTTCAGCAATTGCGTTTACGAGCAGCTCATCCTCGTCCGCGGTCAACAGGCGCCCGCCGACTTCGTTGAACAGTGCAGCGTCTGCGGCCAGGGCGCGGATCAGTTTCTGTCGAAGACCAGGCTGCTCTCCAGGATCGTGCGAGGCCGCGCTTGAATCGCTTTCGATCAGCCCGGCCTGGGATTTCAACGACGTATTGAGATCAACGCCCGCCTCCAGGACTTTGATGGCGGCTAGGGCCAAGCCGTGGTCCCGGAGCGATCTCAGGGTGCGCCTGATGTCGGTCTTGAGACGAGCGTACGTCTTGACGCCAGTCCGAACAGCCGACTCGTGTTCCGCGTTCAGGAAAATGTTCGACGGTTGCGCCAACCAATCGTCCTCCAGCTCTAGGTCGCCATCGCCACCCCAGCGGTCAATTCGTCTAACCAATCTATTTT
>Ga0265296_1004187_pt1 | contig 12694 bp, 10 predicted proteins | sample MunlanPumphouse1_FD_189073 | JGI IMG/M metagenome (GOLD analysis project Ga0265296, IMG submission 189073) | Groundwater microbial communities from a municipal landfill in Southern Ontario, Canada - Pumphouse #1 | ecosystem: Environmental > Aquatic > Deep subsurface > Groundwater | place... | reverse complement strand
CGGATTTCAGCAGGAAGTGGTAGCGTTCGTTGGTTTCGTCGGCCGAGCCAAAGCCCGCGTACTGGCGCATGGTCCAGTAGCGGCCCCGGTAGGCCGTGGGCTGCACCGCCCGGGTGTAGGGGAACTGGCCGGGGAGCCCCAGTTTCTCCAGGTAGTCGAACCCCGCCAGATCCAGGGGGGTATAGACCCGCTGCACGGGAATGCCGGAGGTGTTGGCAAAATCCTTTTTGCGCTCCGCCATCTTCTGGAGCACCTTATCCACCTTCTCGTCATACTTGGCCTTGGCCGCCTGTAAAGCCGCCAACTTCTGGGGATCGCACATATTTGAGCACCTCACTTTGGGTGATGGGATGATCGCTGGTACGGGGTCAGGGTCAGAGACCGCAGGCGCGAGGTTTAAACCCGCCTCTAGAGGCCGCAACCCTCAAACTTTTCCGCTCACCGCCCGCCCAGGATACTCCAGAGGAGGCCGGAGGTCAAGGTGGCGGCCAGGAGGGCCGCCTGGCTGGAGGCCAGGGCGTGGTAAAACAGGTTGTTGCCGGGGTCTTCCTGGCGGCCCATGATCTGCACGATCTGGGCGGCGTCCGGCACCAGTCCCAGGGCCGCGGCCCCAATCAGGGGGTTGATCTTTTGGGAAGAGAAAAGATTGACTGCCTTAATGGCCAGAATCACTACGGCGGTGGCCAGGACCAAGGACACCATTCCCAAAATAATAATTTTTATAAAAGTTAGGGAGAAAATTACGGACACCTGGCATTGACTGCCCACCGCCAGGCCCAGGAGCACAATGACGATTTCCGCCAGCCGGTTGGACAGGGTGCGGGCCACCCGGTCCATCACTCCCGATTCCTTCAGAATATTGCCCAGAAAAAACATACCGGTGAGGAGAGCCGCCCAAGGCACCAGGATCAGGGTGAGGAGCAAGCCGGCTCCGGCAAATAAAAGATTTTCCCGGCGGCTCACCTTGCGGATGGGAGGCAGGCGTAACATGCGTTCCTGTTTGCTGGTCAGGAGGTGGACCAGGAAAGGCTGCACCCGGAAATAGACGCCGGTAAGGGTGAAGGCCGCCAGGGAGACCGGGCCGGTGACTTGCGGGGCGATTTGCCCCGCCAGAAAGGTGGCGGACAGGCCGTCACCACCGCCCACCAGGGCCGCGCATCCGGCCATTTGCGGATCTACTCCCAGGCCCCAACCCAGAAAAAGGACCGCAAAGAAGGCCAGGGGAGTGAGAAGGCCCAAGACCAACAGCCGGGGATGGGCGATGAGGTAGGTCAGGTTGGCCCCCGCGCCCCAACCCAGAAAGATCAAGGCCGGATAGAGACCGGAATAGAGTCCGCTTTGCAAGGTGACGAAGAAAGGGTACAAGGCCCGGGTAAAACTGGGGATGGGGAGATTGACAAAGAGGAGGCCCGTGGCCAGGGGTATGAGGAAAACCGGCTGCAGCCGGTAGACCACGGCCACGTACATCAGCCCCATGGCCAGGATGGCCATGAGGACCCAGAGACCCAGTTGCAAAAGACTCGTATCACCCGGCATCGGTCCGGACCGCCTCAGCCACCGGAAATTACTACTAAAACTTCACCCACCGACACATTATCGCCTTTGCTCACCCGCACCTCTTTGACCTCTCCGCCGATGGACGCCTGGAGGTCGTTTTCCATCTTCATGGCCTCCAGTTTCACCACCGTGTCCCCGGCCTGGACCCGGTCTCCCACCTTTACCAGCACATCCAGGATGGAACCGGGCATGGGCGCACTCACCGCGCCGGGCTCCACCGCGGTGGCCGGCATTTCCGGAGGTGGGGCGGCTGGAGGGAAAGGCCGGGCGGGCGGCGCCGGCGGCATGGGCCGCGGCGGTGAGGCCGGCCGCACCACCGCGGGCTGGGCGGCCACGGCCGGAGCGGCGGCCAGGGACTGATATGTTACCTCGTAAGGACGGCCATTGACCAGCACCCGGGCCTGCTCGCCCTGGACCGCCAGGACTTCCACCTCAAAGGTCTTATCACCGATAGTCAGCCGATAACGCCCCATAAAAACCGTTTTCCGTTTTGGGTTTTTCGTTTTTCGTTCTTTTTCTTCCCGTTCCCAAGCTCAGCTGGGGAACCAGATTGTCAGACCGTTTTCCGTGTGTTCAAAAGAGGAGCTGGAATAAGATTATCTTTTTTGCCGATTAAGCCGGCCCTGCATGGCTTGCCAGCGGCCGGACCAGGCCCAGGCGGAGCCCGGTCTGGGCGTAGTTCCCGTTTCTGGGGCCGAGCCTTGCTCTTGCTGATATAAAGTCAGGGCCAGGCCGATGGCCGCGGCCAGCAGCGGCTCTTCCGGCGCCACCCCCAGCCGGTTGGCCAAGGGCTCCCGGGGCGGCAGGACGACGGGTGGCCTTTCCCTATCCTGGGAAGGGCCGGGCTCCGCCTGCTCAAAAGGGCCGGGAAGATCTCCCAGGCCCCATTTCCCTTCGGCGCCGGCTTCTTGCTGCCTCAAGAGATGGGGCAGATACCTGGCCCCCAGGGCCAGCAATCCCCCCAACACCAGGATCGCCACCACCCCCAAGACGCCGGCCCCTAGGACTTCTGCCGTCATTAATTGCCTTTGCTCAATGAGAGGAGTCTATGTTAAACCAGTAATCAGTAATCAGTATCAGTGGTCAGCCTTTCACTTCGACACCAACCTCTAATCTCTAATCCCTGTCCCCTAAATCTCCCCTTCCTGCTCCATCTTGGCCAGGGCCTCGAAGCGGATATCCATGCCCAGCACACCCTGGATTTCATCGCTTTCGTTGCGCACCGGCACGCTCACCGTAATGCACAGGGCGTTGGTGAACCGGGAGGTGTAGAAGTCCGATACGTAGACCTTGCCCGATTTGATGGGTTCGATGAACCAGGTACGGTTGGAGAGGTCCTCATCCAGTTTCATGTCAGCATATTTGGCCCGGTCCACGATATGGGTGATGTTCCGGGTGACTTTGCGGCCATCCAGATTGGTGACATACATGAACTGGATAAAGGGGTAGAGGTCCAGCACCTGCTGCAGCACCGGTTCCAGGGAGGCCGGTTCCATGGTGCGGATTTCATCCCGTTCCGCCAGATCTTCGGCCAGGTGGGCCGCCAGCTGATAGGCCTTCCCTTTGAGCCGGTCGAATTCCGACACAAAGAGCTCGGGCAGGTATTTCCGGGCCAGGCTCTCCATTTCTTCGTTGGAGATGGAAGTGCAGCGCCCGGCCTCGTACCACTCCATGATGCGCTTATGCATCTTGGAGACCCCGGGGTGGCCTTTATCCACCGCCCGGTCGCCTTCCAGGCCCTGTTGGGCGTTGATCCAGTGGACAATGCCCGCCTTGCCGGACTTGTCGGTCATAGTGATGGTCACCGGCCTTTTCAGGATGCGGGCGGTGTCGAAGGCATTATAGATCTCTTCGTTTTTCAGCAGGCCGTCCGCATGGATCCCGGCGCTGGTGGCGTTAAAGTTCTTACCCACGAAGGGATAATTGGGCGGAATATGATAGTGCAATTCCTTCTCGAAATACTGGGCGATATCGGTGATCACCGTGGTGTCGATCCCGTCCTGGGAGCCCCGCAAAGAGATGTACTCCATGATCAGGGCCTCGATGGGCGCGTTGCCCGTGCGCTCCCCGAAACCCAGGAGGGTGCCGTTCACCCCGCCGCAGCCGTACAGCCAGGCGGTGACCCCGTTCACGAACACCTTGTGGAAATCGTTGTGGCCGTGCCATTCCAGGAGGTGGCCGGGCACCCCGCCGTCTTCAATCATGGCCCGCACCAGCTTGGGCACGCTCCGGGGCAGGGCCGCGCCGGGATAGGGCACGCCGTAGCCCATGGTGTCGCAGAGCCGCACCTTGATGTCGATGCCGGTCTCCTGCCGGAGCTTCATCAACTCCAGGGCCAGGGGGATACAAAAGCCGTAAATATCCGCCCGGGTCACGTCTTCAAAATGGCAGCGGGGTTTAATCCCTAAATCCAAGGCGGCCTTGACGATGCCCACATAATCTTCCAGGGCTTTGTGCCGGTTCCATTTGAGCTTCAGGAAGATGTGGTAGTCGGAGACCGAAGTGAGGATGCCGGTTTCCTTCAGGCCCATGTCCTTCACCAGCTTCAGATCCGCGGCTACGGCCCGGATCCAGCCGGTGATCTCGGGATAGAGGAAGCCCCGCTCCCGGCATCGCTCCACGGCTTCCTTGTCCTTGGCGCTGTACAGGAAGAACTCGCTCTGGCGGATAATGCCCTTGGGCCCGGAAAGCTTGTGGAGCATATCGAAGATCTCCACGATCTGCCGCACCGTGTAGGGCGGCCGGGCCTGCTGCCCGTCCCGGAAGGTAGTGTCGGTGATGATCATCTCCTCCGGCGGTTGGGGCATGACAAATTTATAGTCAAAATCGATGCGGGCCACTTCCGTATAAGGGAAGATCTGCCGCATCAAATTGGGCTCTTCCACCTCCTGCAGGCGATGCTGCCAGATAGAAGAATGCTCATGATCCAATAACCGACGCTCTCTGTTCCAACGGGCCATAATCTGCATCCTATTAGCTGTCAGCTTTCAGCGGTCAGCTTTCAGCTTGTTGTTGTTTATAATAAAAGCCAGTTCATCTATAACCCTGCGGTATATCCTGCCCTGGCTCAGGTATCTAATCAGGCTTGGCTGACAGCTGCTAGCTGACAGCTTAAAGCTATTTCTCCAATCTTAACCCCAATTCCAATAATTGCTCCGGCTCCACTTTCGACGGGGCCTGGGTCACCGGGCAGGCCGCCTTCTGGGTCTTGGGGAAGGCGATGACCTCCCGGATGGACTTGGCCCCGCACAGGATGGCCACCAGGCGGTCAAACCCGAAGGCCACGCCCCCGTGGGGCGGCGCGCCGAAGTCCAGGGCCTCCAGCAGGAAGCCGAATTTTTCTTCGGCCTCAGCGGGGTTCATCCCCAGAACCTGAAAAAGCTTTTCCTGCAAGTCCCGGCGCCAGTTGCGGATGCTGCCCCCGCCGATCTCCTGGCCGTTCAGCACCAGGTCGTAGGCCCGGGCCCGGATCTGCCCCTGGTGGTCCCCGTCCAGTAAAGGTATATCCTCTTCTTTGGGCGCGGTAAAGGGGTGGTGCACGGCCACGAACCGGCCTGCCTCCCGGTCGTATTCCAGGAGGGGGAAATCGGTGACCCACAGCAGGTTGTAGGTGTCCGGGGGAATCAGGCCTTCCCGCTGCCCCAGGTGCACCCGGAGCTGCCCCAACGCGGTGTTGGCCACCTCCGGGATATCGGCGATGAAGAGCATCAGGTCCCCTTCCCGGGCCTGGAGGCGGTCGTTGATGGCCTTCTTTAGGTCTGCGGGGAAAAACTTGGCCAGGGGAGACTGCCAGTCCGGAGTCAGCTTCACCCAGGCTAGCCCCCGGGCCCCATAAACCCTTGCCAGGGCGGTGAGTTCATCCAGTTCTTTGCGGCTGAGCTTGGCCAGGCCGGGGCCGTTTAAGGCCTTGACGATGCCCCCCTGGGCCACCACTTCCTTAAACTGGCGGAAGTCCGAGTCCGGGATCAGGTCCGTGATCTCATGGAGCTCCAACCCGAAACGGGGGTCCGGGCGGTCCAGCCCGAAGCGGTCCATGCATTCCCGGTACGTCAGGCGGGGGAAGGGTGGCTGCAATTTGATCCCCATCATCTCCTGGAACAGGGCCTTCATCAGGCCTTCCACCACCCGCATAATATCTTCTTCGGTGATGAAGGCCATCTCCATGTCGATCTGGGTGAACTCCGGCTGGCGGTCGGCCCGCAGGTCCTCATCCCGGAAACAGCGGCAGAGCTGATAGTAGCGGTCCAGGCCGGACATCATCAGCAATTGCTTGAAGAGCTGGGGCGACTGGGGCAGCGCGAAAAAATGGCCCGGCATCACCCGGCTGGGGACCAGATAGTCCCTGGCCCCTTCCGGCGTGCTCTTGGTGAGGATGGGGGTCTCCACCTCGATAAAGCCCTGATCGTTCAAGAATTGCCGGACCACCTGGGCGGCCCGGTGCCGGAAAAGAATATTCTTCATGACGCTAGGGCGCCGCAAGTCCAGGTAACGGTACTTGAGCCGCAGGGCTTCGGAGATATCCACCCGGTAGTCTTCCAGCTGGAAGGGCGGGGTCTTGGAGGCGTTGAGGAGGCGCAGCTCCGCCACCATGACCTCGATCTCCCCGGTTTTCAAGGCCGGGTTGACCATCTCCGGGGGCCGGGGGTTGACCACGCCCCGGATGGCAATGACCCATTCGTCCCGGAGGACCCCCGCCTTGTTGTGGACGTCCGGGTTGACCTCCGGGTTGAAGACCACCTGGGTGAGGCCGTCCCTGTCCCTAAGGTCCACGAAAATCAGCCCCCCATGGTCCCGGCGGCGCTGCACCCAGCCCATGAGGATCACTTCCCCACCCGCGTCCTTGGCCCGCAATGCCCCACAGGAGTGACTGCGTTTTAGCCCTGCTAATGAATCAAACACTTAGCTTCCTTCCCTTGGGTCAGGACCCGGTAGCACAGGCTTTCCAGCCTGTGCCGGCCCTCCCCATGCAACTATCTTCTACAATCCTGCCAACACCATGGGCAGCAGGGATAGCGCCACTTCCTGTTGGTCGCCGGTGGCCATGCGGCGCAGATTCGCCTTGCCCGTTTCCAGTTCCCGGTCCCCCAGGATCACCGTATAGGCCGCGGCCAAGCGGTCCGCCAGGGACATCTGGGCCTTCAGCGACCGCTCCCCGAAATCCATCTCCCCGGCGATGCCTTCCTGCCTGAGGGTCTGCAGCAGAGAAAAGGCCTTGTCCCGGGCTGCGGGGCCCAGGGCCGCGAGAAAAACCTTGCAGCAGTCGCCCTGGCCCAAGTCGCCGGGCAGGACCTGCAGGAGCCGGTCTTCGCCGATGGCGAAGCCGATGGCCGGGAGATCCGGCCCCCCCAGCTCTTTGGCCAGGCCGTTATAGCGGCCGCCCCCGGCCACCGCGTCCTGGGCCCCCAGGCCCACGGCCACCACCTCGAACGCGGTGCGGGTGTAATAATCGAGGCCCCTGACCAGCCGGGGCTGCTCTTCAAAAGTGACGCCGAAGCGGCTGAGCAGGGCTAGCACCCGGGTGAAATGGGCGGCGCAATCCGGGCAGAGATAATCCCGGAGCACCGGCGCACCCTGTAAAATCTCCCGGCAGTGCGCGGACTTGCAATCCAGCACCCGCAAAGGGTTGGTATGGCGGCGGCGCTGGCAGTCTTCGCACAACCCCTCTTTATTGATGAGAAAGAGGCCCAGGCCCGCCCGGAACTTTACCTGGCAATCCGGGCAGCCCAGGGAATTGACCAGGAGGCGGGACGCCCCCAACTGCACCCTTTTGAGGATATCCATGAGGAGCAGGATAATTTCCGCGTCCAACTCCGGCGCGTCGCTCCCCAGGGCCTCGCAGTTGATCTGGTGGAACTGGCGGTAGCGCCCCTTCTGGGGCCGCTCGTAGCGGAACATGGGCCCCAGGGTATATAATTTTTTGACGCCCCCGCCCTTGTCCAGGCCGTTTTCCAGGACCGCCCGGAGCACCGACGCGGTGGCCTCGGGGCGCAGCGTCAGGAGATCCCCGTGGCGGTCCGGGAAGGTGTACATCTCTTTGCCGACGATATCGGTGTCCTGGCCGATGGAGCGGGCGAAGAGCTCGGTGCGCTCCAAAAGCGGCAGCCTGAGCTCCCGGTAGCCGTAGACGCGGAAGGCCTCCCGGGCCGCGTTTTCCACGGCCTGCCAGCGCGCAGTCTCCGGCGGCAAAATATCCCGCATGCCCCGGATGGCTTTGATTTTCCCTGCCATTAGTAAACTCACTTCCAAAATAGATAAAATAACCTGTAAATCCAGGTTATGTCAAGGCCATTTCCTCCCCCCTAACTCCTGCCAATCCTAAGGAAGACCTGCCAACGGAGGCGTTGACCCGATTAATAATTATTACGCTTATTGCCTTCACTTCAAAAACCAACAATGCTTTGATTAGAGGTAATCATCAGCAAAAAAAACTCCCTCCCCCTGCGAGGGGGGAGGGTCGGGAAGGGGGTGGCGTCTTGAACCAGCGTTATGGAAAGTCGCCACCCTCCCCCAAACCCCCTCCCCTCAAGGGAGGGGGCTTTTCCCGTGACCGGTGACCAGTGTCATATAATGGCGCATAAACTGTCGGCAGACGTTTAACTAGGAGCTGAGGCAAAAAACGACCCCTGCGAAAATCCCTCTTCTGTCATTCTGAACGGAGCGAAGCGGAGTGAAGAATCTCTCTTGCCTGGTATCTACGAGATTCTTCGGTCGCTCCGCTCCCTCAGAATGACAAGTAGAGAATTTTCGCTGACGTCTCAATAAGCTATGCAATTATCCTGTAAAGAATGCCTTATCCGTGGTAAATTTAAGATATTCCCGGGAGGGGAGAAGCCATGGTGAAACTTTCCACTGCTGAGGCCAGAGAGAAGTTCGCCAGTATTGTTAAAAAAGCTGCCCAGGATAAAGAACGGATCATCCTCACCAAGGGGGGCAAGGACTGGGCCGCGCTGGTGCCCATGGAAGACATGCGGCTTTGGAAGACCTGGAAGATCGCCTCGACCTGGAAGAAGCCCGGGCCGCGTTGGCAGAGGCCAAGGCTGATACCACCCCAGCCGTTTCCTGGGAAAGGATTAAATCGGAATTGGGCATTTAATTGTCATCGTGTCGTTTCCCTGATTAATAGAGCAATTAAACTTAGTTGACAAATCCTATAATTTTCATAATTATGAAATTCGATTATTAAAAGAAGAGGAAAATCTATGATGAAATCCGTAGCAGCAAAACCTCTTAGGCATGGCTTTTTCCTTACCGAGGAGGAACTTAGGAGAATTTTTGACTGCCTGATTCAACAAATGAAAAGAGTGACGAAGGATTCTCCTCCGGTAGCGTATTTTGTGATTAGTTATAAAAATGGTGTAATTGCAAAGGTAGAATCTATTGATGAGGTTCTCTCACAAGAAAATGTGGGTTCTTCTGCTATCCAAGCATTAATTATTAAAATAACCGACAAAGAAGAAAAAGAAGGAGAGGAACCATCAGCTTCAATATATTTAGGATTTGTAAAGGCTGATGAAGAATACGAAGATTATTCAATGCGTTATCGTATTGTTGGTGATGATCGCGATTGGGTATTTATAACAAGCTCCCAATTAGACGAAAGGTTGAGTAGGATTAAAAAAATAGGTTTTAATGTTTCATTAAAAAGACATGACATTGGAATGATATCTTTTATGATCATTGCTTTCTCCTTTTTATTCGGGATGTTAATGTCTATGCCAATACGTAATGCTAATTTGCTAAAAACTATTAATAACATAGAGGAGCTATATAATTCTCATAAAATAACTGATCCAGTAAAAATTATATTAACTATTGAAAAGAGCAGGACAGAATTTGAATCATTTTGGTATTTTTTAAATCAATTTTATTTTTGGATATTTCCATGTACTGCCACATTTATATTAATATTATTAATTAAATATAAATCTTTGTTTCCACTTTACAATTTTTATTGGGGGGACTATATTTCATTATATGATAAAAAACAAGCAAGGGTGAAATACATTGTATTTGGTATTATTTTTGCCTTAATCGTTGCAATTACAGCAAATTATATTACTATAAAATTAGGTATAGGGAAATAACAAGTTATATAATTTATTACTCGGCCCTGCCCACCCCACCTCGCCAATTTCCCCTTGACAAGCTCAGGGCGGGTCGATAAATTAATAAAAAGTAGAACCCCCAGGCAATCCGGAACCCGGTGTGAATCCGGGGCGGTCCCGCCGCTGTAATCGGGGACGGAAGAGAGTGACAGGCTAACGCCGGCCACTGCCGGGTGACAAAAAACCCGGTGGGAAGGCTGACTCTGATCCGGCTGATCCGAGAGCCAGAAGACCTGCCTGGCGGCTAGTTAAGGCTTCTCCTGATGGTAAAGGGAGTTCCATCCTGGCGATGGGACTGCCTTTTTTTATTGGTTTTCAGTTTTCAGTTTCCGGTTTTCGGTAAAGACAAAAAGCCTCGTACCACAAAAACTAAAAGGGCATAGAGAAGCAGGGATAACCCTAGCGGGGCGACAAGTTCACGGAGTACCGGTTTTTCACCGAAAACGGAAAACAGAAAACCGCCTTTAACATCTTTCCCCCCGGCGGCCGTTGATGCAAATCCGGCAGGCCGGTAAACCACGGAGTAAGGAGGACAATACATGGCCAAAGAGAAGAGTGCCAAGAAACCCATCAGCATCCGTTATACCTGCGCGCCCAACGGCGACCAGGTGGGCCTGTCCCATTACCTGATGGCGGACGCCAAGAAGAAGTAGGTAATGGCTCAAACAATTTCACCTTTATGGGGTCCGTCTCAGGCTTTTGTTAACGCCGGGGCCGGGCCCCACTTCGATGTGCTCGAGGTGGGCCACCCGGATTACGTGGCCCTGATCAACGCGGACACCGCTTTCTGGGTGCTCTCCCCCCGGGCCGAGGCCCTGGACTTTCTGTTGGGCGGGGAACTCCCGAAAACCTATCTGGAAAAAGAGGCCAGGCTAACCGCAGACCTGAATAATGTGCGCTTCGGGCTGCTGCCCTCCGCGGTCTATTTCAACCCCACGGAACGCTGCAATCTTAACTGCGGCTATTGCTACCTGCCCCAGGAGGCCCGGAGAAGCGGCCAGGACATGGAGCCGGGCAAAGTGCTGGAGGCCCTGGCCAAACTGAAGGAATTTTTCGTGGCCACCCTGCCCGAAGGGGCCCGGCCCCAGCTGGTCTTCCACGGCAGCGAACCCCTGCTGGCCAGGGACGCGGTCTTTCGGGGCATCGAGCAATACGGCGATTATTTCCGCTTCGGGGTGCAGACCAACACGGTCTTGCTGGATAAAGAGGCCATGGACTTCCTCAAGTCCCACGGCGCGGGCATCGGCATCTCCATCGACGGCCCCACCGCGGAGGTGGCGGACCGCACCCGGCGCACCTGGGGCGGCAGCGGCGTCTTCCCCCAGACCGTCAAGGTCCTGGAGGAGCTCATCGGCTACCCCGGCCTGAACATCATCACCACCGTCACCAAGGAAAACGTCAGCTCGCTTCCGGAGCTGGTGGACTTTTTCCACGCCCGGGGGGTGACCAACGCCCTGCTTAATCCGGTGCGCGGCACCCAGCTCGGCGGCCGCAACCTGATGCCGGACCAGACGGAACTGGCCCACTATTTCTTTAAGGCCCTGGACCGGACCTACGAGCTATTTGAGAAGACCGGGCGCAAGCTGGTCATCGGCAACTTCGCCAACCTGCTCCTGGGGCTGGTGGCGCCGGGGGCCCGGCGCCTGATGTGCGACATTTCCCCGTGCGGCGGCGGCCGCTGCTTCTTTGCCGTGGGCGCCGGCGGCGAAGTGGCCCCGTGCAGCGAATTCCTGGGCCTGCCGGAATTCCACGGGGGCAACCTCTTCGATATGTCCGTCAAAGACCTCCTGGCCACTCCCGAGTTCAAGCAGGTGACCACCCGGATGGTGGAGCAGCTGGACCCCTGTAAGCGCTGCGCGGTGCGGCACTTCTGCGGTGCGCCCTGCCCCGCGGAGGTCTATGCCTTCAACGGCAGCCTCAACGCCCCGGCCCCCCTCTGCGACTTTTACGCGGCCCAGGCCCGCTACGCCTTCAAGGTTATCGCCGACGGCCGCCTGGACGCCCTCCTCTGGGACGGTTGGAAAGACGGGCTGGAAGAGATTGTGGTAATGTAAGATTTAAGGGTAAGGGTTGTAGGGGCGGGTGTAAAACCCGCGCCTACAGGCCCTGGCCCGTAATCCCTCCTTGCAACTGCCCCCGCTCCTTGCTAATACCAATTCGCATCCAAAAGGCATTAAATTGTAGGGGCGAACCTTGTGTTCGCCCTTAAACCAGGGGCGAATACAAGATTCGCCCCTAGGAAAAAATTATACGTTTGACTGCGAATTGGTATAAAATCCTGCACCGGAGTAAAAGGCAGTGAAAAAATCCCTGCGCCTGATTTTCTCTAGCGGTAAATGGCTCCTCCTGGCCCTGGTGGCCGTGGAAGTCTTGAGCTTCCTGATCGTCACCCTGGGCAATTTTTTTGTTTACGGCAGCGTTTGGGAAGGGAGCCGGGTCAACTACGACGCCTACACCCTGTTCCAGGCAGACCCCCGGCCCACCGCCAATAACCCGCCGGTCGCGCCGGGCCCTCAAAACCATCGGGTTATCTGGATGTTCGGCGGCTCCACCATGAGGGGGGGCACCACCGAAGACGACGCCAAGACCATCCCCAGTTTCCTGGCGGCCATTCTCAACCGGCCAGAAAACCCCCTATCCTGCACGATCCGCAATTTCGGGCAGCACTCCTTCAACTCCCTGATGGAGACCAAGTATCTCCACAAGTTATTGATCGAGAGCCCCACCCCCCCTGATCTGATCATCTTCATGGACGGGGCCAATGAGTGCGTCTATTTTTCCCAAGAACGCACCCCCTATGCCCATCATGGCTACCGGCAGGTACAGGCCCTGATTGAGAGCCACAAACGGAGCTGGTTCGCCCTGTTCAAACCCTTGGCGGTCGCGGTGCAGGCCTCCTTCACCCGGGAACTGTACGCCAAGCTGCGGCAAACCGTGATTCCGATCCGGGCGGACTCTGAGGAACTGCGGCAGTTCGCGGCCATGACCGCCCAAAGATACGAGGCGGTGAGCAAGCTGGCGGGGTGCTACGG
>Ga0265296_1004186_pt1 | contig 12698 bp, 16 predicted proteins | sample MunlanPumphouse1_FD_189073 | JGI IMG/M metagenome (GOLD analysis project Ga0265296, IMG submission 189073) | Groundwater microbial communities from a municipal landfill in Southern Ontario, Canada - Pumphouse #1 | ecosystem: Environmental > Aquatic > Deep subsurface > Groundwater | place... | reverse complement strand
CATGCACTCCGACGTCGACACCCTGGAACGCATCGAGATCCTGCGCGACCTGCGCCTGGGCGCCTTCGACGTCCTGATCGGCATCAACCTGCTGCGCGAGGGCCTCGACATCCCCGAATGCGGGCTGGTCGCCATCCTCGACGCGGACAAGGAGGGCTTCCTGCGCTCCGAAACCGCCCTGATCCAGACCATCGGCCGCGCCGCCCGCAACGTCGACGGCCGCGTCATCCTCTACGCCGACCGCATGACCGGCTCGATGGAACGCGCCATCGCCGAGACCAACCGCCGCCGCGAGAAGCAGCAGGCCTACAACCTCGAACACGGCATCACGCCCGAAAGCGTCAAGCGCGACATCAAGGACATCCTCGACAGCCCCTACGAGTCGCGCGACCTCGACAAGCTGACCCGCCCCGGCGTCGCCGAAGAGGCCAAGCCCTTCCTCGGCTCCAACTTCCAGGCCGCCCTCAAGGACATGGAAGGCCGCATGCGCGAAGCCGCATCCAATCTCGAGTTCGAAGAGGCCGCCCGCCTGCGCGACGAGATCAAGAAGATGAAGCTCCTCGACCTCGAATTCGCCAACGAAGCCCTCACCGGCGCCGGCGAAGCCGTCGACACCTCAGCCCCCAGACGCTGGCGCAGGGAAGCGGCGGTCGAGAAGGCGGAGGCCTTCAGGAAGGGGCGGTAGGGGGAGGCGCGGTGAGACATCAAAGATTTTTCAGTGAATATACTCGCAGCAGAAGATGAGCCAGGATAAGATCACAAGCTCACTGAGTGGGATACCTAGATGACTGAATCGTTTGTTCCACTCGAAGACGTTTTCAAGACGACAGGCATTCCTACCTACACCTTCGTCGAGCCATTTGAGTACGGCCGCCTGCAAGTCGCGCTTCGCACCGCAGGCAAACCGTTGGTGGTCGAAGGCCCATCGGGAATTGGGAAAACGACCGCTGTGACTCGCGCGCTTTCTGAGCTGGGCGTCACCAACGTGCAAATACTGCGCTCACGCGTCCCGGCTGATGCTGAAGTTGTTGCTGCCTTGCCGTCCATCCTGAAGGAGGGGGTTGTCCTGATAGATGATTTCCACGTCCTGCCTTCCGAGACGAAAAAGACGGTCGCCGATTTCATTAAAGTTCTGATCGACGAGGATCGCCCAAAAACCAAGGTTATCATCCTAGGCATTAACGAGGCGGGCCGCTCCTTAATCAAGCTCGCTCCGGACCTGACGGGCCGAGTAGATAGACTGAAGCTAGAAAACAACAAATCTGAAAAACTCGAGGAACTTCTATCCTTAGGAGAGCGAGCTCTTAACATCCGCTTTCCAAACAAGACGGCGCTTGCTGAGGAGGCAATTGGCAGTTTCCAACTTTGTCAGATGATTGGATTTCAGGCATGTATGGCCGCAAATCTAACCCAGAGAGTTGTCAACCTCACTACTGTTGAAACCCCCGTCGTCACTGTCAGAGGTCAAATACTAGAGGAAATCAGCCCTCGCTGGGCCGACGCAGCTTACACATTTGCGAGAGGTCAGAAATTTAGACCCAGCGGGCGCGCTCCGTATTTAAGATTGCTATACTGGTTATCAAAAAGCGGAGAATGGTCACTAGACGTAAGAAAGGCGATTAACGCAAACCCAGAACACAAATTTAGCGTTGGACAGATTATAGAGAAAAAATACCTTCGTGATTTTTTAGAAGAAAAATCGTCTGACTTAGACATGTTTGTTCACTACGACGATTTTGCCGATCTTCTATCTGTAGAAGATCCAAAAGCATACTATTATTTAAGACATATATCTTGGCCAAAATTTGTGAGGCAATGCGGCTTTGCTCGGCTGGACTTCAAGTCGAAATATGACTTCGCGTTGTCGTTTGCAGGAGCAGATAGAGATCTAGCAGAATTGTTGGCCGATTCCCTGAAGGACCGTCAACTGCAAGTATTTTATGATTTTGACGAGTCTTCCGACATCGCAGGTTCGGACATTGAACGATATCTGGCGCCAATATATGCGTCGGAGAGTGAATTTGTCTTAGCAATAATCGGGCCGGATTATCCTAGGCGGATCTGGACGAAATTTGAGAGCGATCAGTTTCGCGCCCGCTTTGGCGAAGACCGTGTAATTCCAGTATTCGTTTCCGGGTTTCAGCCCACATTTTTTGACGAATTCTTCAAGGTTGGCGGCTTTTCCTTGCTAAGAGACGCTGAGCTTGAACCTCAGATTCGCTTCATAGTTGAGGCCCTCAGCAGAAAGTTGGAATCTCTCAATCGAGAGTCCGATGAGGCTGAAAGAGAAATCGAAGATTAATATAGCGACCCTCGCCTACCTCCCCGCCCCCAATCCCCACGATTTCCCGCCTTTCCCCCTCCGCCATCCCCTTTCGGCTCGCCCTACCTGCCACCCATGCCACCCTGCGCTCGTTCCGTCGCATGGAGGGCTCGTGAGGCCTGCGACCTTGCGGCGACGGGAGCGGATGGAGCGGGGTCCTTGTCGGGCCGCGCGGCGTCCGTCGCGGTCTCCGGTCAAGGGCGCTGAAGCCCAGCGGACAGGTCGCGGCGGGCTTCGCCGCACGGCCCACGACGGGAACGAGCGAGGCGGCAAGCGAACGCGCGCCTTCTGAATCGTGGTCTCAAGTCGCCCGCAAGGCGATAGACCACGCGTCAGGACAAGGAGCCCATGACCCGTCCCCGCCCCTCGCGACGCGACCGCGTCGCCGACCCTGACGACGTCAGCGACGTCCACCCCGCCGAGTTGCGGCGGCTGCAAAAGGAGTTCTTCTCGCGCGTCGATCATCTGGCCGCCGCCTTTCAGCGCAAGCGCGATGAGGCGCTCGCGCGCGGCGCGCGTCTGCCGCCGGACGATCCGCCTTGGACCGCCCAGGCCTGAGGCTTGGGCGCCACAGGAGCGCAAAACTCCGCGCCTCCCTCAGATGAGTCAGGGAACGGCGCAGAAATTGCGGCATTATCGTGTCGAAGGGTGCATCATGTCGAAATCGAACAGTCCAGAATCCGACGACCGTCCCAACCTGCGGGTCGTCTCCTCTCCCGAGGCCGAGGTCTATGACCTGATGCGTGCGCCAGAGACCACAGCCGAGCGCGTCAAGCGCCTCCAGGCCGAGGCGCGCGCCCTCGCGCTCGAACAGGTCGAGGCCCTGGAAGAGGTCCTGCTCAAGGCCGCCGACATGGCCCGCGAAATCGCCGAGGGCGGCGACGCCTACCCCGTCGGCGCCCGCGAACTGGCCCAACGCCTCGGCCAGGACCTGCCGGTCAAGGCAGAGACCATGAAGGCCATCATCGCCAAGAGCCATCCATAACGCTGTAGGCCGCGGTCAGAAGGCTCCGCCTTCTCGACCCGACGCGGCCTCGGCGCTTCGCGGGCCCCTCCTCGTCATCCCGGCCGAAGCGAAGCGCAGAGCCGGGACCGCCCAGGACGCCGCCGTCAGCACGTCTTGCGATCCCGGATAGCGGCTGCGCCGCTTCCGGGACGACGACAGGGGTCAGCTTCAGCCGACGATGTCGGAAAACTCAGGGTGGCGCTTCAGCCACGCCACCGCATAGCTGCAGTGCGGGACCAGGGTCAGCTTCTCGGACCGCGCGTGCTCGGCCAGGGCCTGCATGAACTTCCCCGCCGCCCCCGTGCCGCGCAGGGCCGGATGGGCCTCGACGTGCAGGATCACCCGGGCGTGGCCGCGCACCGCATACTCGGCCCAGACGGGATGCTCGGCCCCGTCCGCGTCAGCGAACTCCTGCTGGAAGCGGCGGTCGGCGGGCTGGTCGCGGAAAGCGGTCATGAAGGCTCCTGAAATCAGGCCGGCCGATCGTTCAGCAGGGCCAGCAGACCCAGAACGCTTTTCACCGTGAACCAGATCGACACCAGCAGCAAAAGAAGTCCGAACAGCAGCAGGAAGGGAATGCCGATCAACAGGAAGGAGGCCACGGCGCTGACCGCGATCAGTCCCCACAGCACCACGGTGATCCAGAAGACCGACCAGAACAGCTTGATCTGCGCCTCGATATGCTGGGCCGCCAGGCCCGTCGCCGATCCTCGGCAGGCATAGGCCACGACCAGCCCCGCCAGCACCAGCAGGTTGGCGCTGGGGATCGACAGAATATAGAGAATCCAAGCCAGAACCGCCCCGTCCCGACCATTGCCGCGCGCCTGGGAAATCTGATCAGTCATGACGGGCCTTTAGTAAAAGAGACGAAGGGGATGGCGGATGGCGCGGCCTTCCAGCAGGTCCTTCAGACCCAGGGCGCCGCGCACGATGGTCCACACCGCCATGACGAACAGGACGAAGACCCCGACGTTGACCAGGATCAGCACCACCCCGCCGACGATGGCGGCCACGGCGGCCATCAGGGTCCGCTGCTGAAAGATGAAATGGCTGCGCGCCACCGGCTCAGCGGGCGGCGGCTTGCGCCACATCCGCAACAGGCCGATCGCCGCCGCCACGCCGAAGGTCGGCACGGCGAACAGGATCAGGGCGTAGCCGACATAGAGGCTGGTCAGGTCAGGCGAGACCGCCGCGCTGTTGCTGCTGTAATCGCCGGACTGGACCATCGGAACCTCTTGAACGAGGCGCGACAATGGCGGGACGCAACGCCCCGCGCAACCGGCCTCAGCGCGAATAGGCGACTTCGCAGCCCGCCGCCGCCGCGCCGGGAATGGCGCCTGGCTTTTCGACCCGCACCTTGACCGCCAGCACGCGATGATCCGCCAGACAGGCCAGAGCCACCCGCTCGGCGAAGGTCTCGACCAGGGCGATGTGCTCGCCGCCCGCCAGTTCCCGCGCGATCCGGGCCACGCCCTCATAGTCCAGCGTATCGGACAGGCGGTTGATCGGCCCGGCGCCCAGGTCCAGTTCAACGTCCACGAACAGCGGCTGCAGCCGGCCATGCTCATGGGCGTGCACCCCGATGGCGGCCTGAACCTCCAGCCCACGCACCAGCACGGTCAGGCCCAGACGACGCGGCTCGGACAGGGGCAATGGGGTGACGACGGCGCTCACGACCAGGTCTCCGGCGGCAGAAGGTCATTAATGCTGAAATCGGCCCGGTCGCACCAGTCGCCCAGCCTCCAGGCCCGCTCGGCCTCGGTCAGGCCGCGCGTCAGCACGGTATTGGTCGGCGTCTCCTCGATGGCCAGTTCGGCCAGACGGAAGGGCAGACCCTCGACCTTGAGGATGGCCTCCAGCTTGCGCCACAGCGCGATGACCAGGGCCTCGGTCGTGGGATCGCCGTCGATGGTCAGGACCTGGTTCAGCCGCTGCGGCTCATGGCTCTGGAACCAGTCCAACAGCGGGTCGGCGCGGTTCAGCTGGAAGGCGTGGTCCAGGCTGCGGTCGACGAAGCCGTGCCAGCGCCGCTTCAACTGCTCGAACGAGGCGGCGTGGTTCGACTGGCCGAAGGCGATCTCGGCCGTCGGCTCCAGCGTCACCTTGACGAACTCATTGTGCCCGTGCGGCACGGCGCACTTCGACCCCGCATCGGCGATCAGCCGGTGCGCCATCGAGAAGCGGCGGGTGAACTGGACGGCAGGCATCAGAGGCAAGGGTTCCGAAAACGCAGTCGCCCCATATAGGCGCCGCGAAGGGTTCGCGCATCAACACCGTGACGGCGGCGAAGTAAAGGCCGCCTCAGGGAAGCGGAATCCCGTCAAAGGCTACGTCCCGCCCGCGACCGATCAGGCTCTCGCCCCCGTCGATGGTCAGGTTCTGCCCCGTCAGGCTGGGCGTTTCGAGCACGAAGCGCACCGTGCGGGCCACGTCCTCCAGCGAGGCGCCGCGCCCCAGCGGGGTGTCGCGCCAGGCGGCTTCATACTCGGCCTCGGTCTGCTCGCCGCTGCGCAGGATCAGGCCGGGCGAGACGCCGCACAGCCGAATGCGGGGCGCCAGCCCCATGGCCAAGGTCCGCGTCAGCCCCGCCAGACCCACCTTGCCCGCCGTATAGGCGAAGAAGTCCGGGTTCGGGCTATCGACCTTGTGATCCAGGATATTGACCACCACCCCCTGCCCGTCCGCCGCCTGGATGGCCCGGGCGAAGTCGCGGATCAGGAAGACCGGCGCGGTCAGGTTAGAAGCCAGATGCTCGGCCCACGACGCCTCCGTCAGGGTCTGCAAGGTATCATAGCGGAACAGGGAGGCGTTGTTGATCAGGGCGTCGATCCGCCCGAAGTGGCCGACAACGCGGTCGATCAGGCCGTCACGCTCGCTCGTCTCATTCAGGTCCGCCTGAAAAGCCGCAGCCCGCACGCCCTTGGCGCTCAGCTCGGCCACGAGGGCGGCGGCCTCGTCCGCCCCGCCGCGATGATGGACGGCCACGTCCCAGCCCGCCTCGGCCAGCGCCCGCGCCAGACCGGCGCCGACGCGGCGCGCGGCGCCGGTGATCAGCACCACCTTGTTCAGGGGCTCGTTCATTCAGCCCGGCCTGCGGCGGAAGATTTCCACGCCCGCGCCCGCAGCCTCGGGGAAGATGTCCGGCTTGGTGATCCGCACCCGGCAGGCCTCGACCGGCGGCAGGGCGAAACAGACGCCGATCAGTTCCTCGACCAGGGTTTCCAGCAGCTCGACGTGCTCACGTCCGCGCCAGCCGTTGATGTGATCGCGCACCCGGTCGTAATCGATGAAGTCGCCCTGCGCCAAAGGCCAGGCGGCGAACATCTCGACATTGACGATCAGCCGCGTGGGGCGCTCGGGGTGCCGCTCCCACGGGTGCAGGCCGATGCGCACATCGACCGCCACGTCCGACAACAGGACGCGGACATGGTCCCCGGCGTGACGCCAGTCGAACCCGCCCGCGCCGGCAGCGGATTCAGTCAACCCGGCCGAACTCGAAGAAGTTCACGGCGGCGATGACGGCGATGAAGGCGAAGATGATGGCGATGGCCAGCATGAGAAGGCTCCTGTTCAAAGCTTCGAATAGAGGCACAGGCGCGACTGTTCAAGCCGCCTACGCCCGGCCTATCGTCGCCTCATGACCACCTGGCGCACCCGAATCGAGCCCTTCACCCGGCCTGTCTTCTTCGCCGTCTCGCGGATGCGGCGGGGCATGACGCTGGGCGTGCGCGGACTGGCGGTCGACAGCGAGGGTCGGGTGCTGCTGGTCAAGCACACCTATCTGCACGGCTGGTGGCTGCCGGGCGGCGGGGTGGACAAGGGCGAGACGACCCAGGCCGCCGTGGTCCGCGAACTGCGCGAGGAGGCGGGACTGATCGCCAAGGGCGAACCGCGCCTGATCTCGGTCCATTCCAATGAGCGCTTCTTTCCCGGCGATCACGTCCTGGTCTTCGCCATCGACGCCTTCGACCTGACCGAGCGCACCAGCCATGGCGAGATCGCCGACATCGGCTGGTTCGCCCCCGACGCCCTGCCCGAGGATACGACCCGCGCCACCCGCGACCGCCTGGCCGAGATCTTCGGCGGCGCGCCCGCCGATCCGAACTGGTAGAGACCCCGCATGCAGGTTCCCATTCTTGTCTTTCTGACCTTGCTGATGGCGGGCGCCGCCACGGCCTTGCAGGGTCCGACCAACGCCAGGCTGGTCACGGCGGTCGGGTCGCCGGTGAACGCCGCCTTCATCTCCTTCGCGGTCGGCACGGTGGCGCTGGGCTGCCTGGCCCTGGCCTTGCAGACGCGGCCGGACGTCGGCGCGATAAAGGCCCTGCCCTGGTGGGCCTGGATGGGCGGCTTCTATGGCTGCGCCTTTGTCATATCCGCCGCCTGGGGCGTGCCGCGCCTGGGGGTGGCCACCACCATCACCCTGATGGTCGCCGGTCAGTTGGCGCTCAGCCTCGTGCTGGACCATTTCGGCGCCCTGGGCGTCGAGAAGCAGCCTCTGAGCCTGGGCCGCATCGCCGGGGTGGCCCTGGTGATCGGCGGCGTGGTTCTGGTTCGCCGGTCCTGACCCTATATCCCGCGCGATGACCGACGAGACGACTGACATGCCCGGCGAGACCGAGGCTCCGCTGCCGCTTCAGGCCGCCGAGCTGATCGCCGACGAGGCGCGCCGCGCCCCCGACAAGCCCGGCGTCTATCGCATGTACGGCGAGGACGGGACCTGCCTCTATGTCGGCAAGGCCAAGTCGCTGAAGAAGCGAGTCATCCAGTATGCGCAAGGGCGGTTCCACACCCAGCGCATCGGCCTGATGGTGTCCCTGACCCGCTCGATGGAGCTGGTGGTCACGGCGTCGGAGACCGAGGCCCTGCTGCTCGAATCCAACTTCATCAAGAAGCTGAAGCCGCGCTTCAACGTCCTGTTGCGCGACGACAAGTCCTTCGCCGAGCTGATGATCCGGCGCGACCACCGCGCGCCCCAGGTGCGGAAGCATCGCGGCGCCCACACCGTTCCGGGCGACTATTTCGGCCCCTTCGCCTCGACCTGGGCGGTCAACCACACCCTGAACACCTTGCAGAAGGCCTTCCTGCTGCGGTCCTGTTCCGACAGCGTCTACGAGACCCGCACGCGGCCCTGCATGCTGCATCAGATCAAGCGCTGCTCGGCCCCCTGCACCGGCCTGATCTCGCTGGAGGACTACTCCGAACTGGTGAACGAGGCCGAGGCCTTCCTGCGCGGCAAGTCGCGGACGGTGATCAGCCGCCTGTCGCAGGAGATGCAGGCGGCGTCCGACGAGATGGATTTCGAGACCGCCGCCCGCGTGCGCGACCGCATCCGCGCCCTGTCGGCCATTTCCATGGAGAACAGCGTCAACGCCGACGGCGTGGCCGAGGCCGACGTCTTCGCCCTGCACGCCGAAGGCGGACAGGCCTGCGTCCAGGTCTTCTTCTATCGGGCCGGCCAGAACTGGGGCGGGCGCGCCTATTTTCCGCGCGTGGACAAGACCGACAGCGACCCGGAAATCCTCGCCGCCTTCCTCGGCCAGTTCTACGAGGACAAGCCGATCCCGCGTCTGATCCTGTCCAATATCCGCCCGCACGAGCTGGAGCTGCTGGAAGCCGCCTTCTCGATGAAGGCCGAGCACAGGGTGGAGATCGCCCGGCCCCTGCGCGGCGGCAAGCTGAGCCTGGTCGATCACGCCCTGACCAACGCCCGCGAGGCCCTGGGCCGCAAGATGGCCGAGAACTCGGCCACGTCGAAGATCCTGGACGAGGTCTGCGAGGCCTTCGGTCTGGACGCCCGGCCTGAGCGGATCGAGGTCTATGACAACGCCCATATCCAGGGGACCAACGCGGTCGGCGGCATGATCGTCGCCGGACCCGAGGGCTTCCGCAAGAACCAGTACCGCAAGTTCAACATCCGCGGCGATGACCTGACCCCCGGCGACGACTACGGCATGATGCGCGAGGTCATGCGCCGGCGCTTCGGCAAGATGGTCAAGGACGAGGAGGCGGGCGAGGCGGTCGAGCGCCCGGACCTGCTGCTGATCGACGGCGGCGCAGGGCAGCTGGCCGAGGTGCTGGCGGTGCTGGCTGACCTGGGCGTCGACGACATCACCGCCGTCGGCGTGGCCAAGGGGCCGGATCGCGACGCGGGCAAGGAGCATTTCTTCATCCCCGGCAAGCCGCCCTTCATGCTGCCGCTAAAGTCGCCGGCCCTCTATTACATCCAGCGGCTGCGCGACGAGGCTCACCGCTTCGCCAACGGGGCCCACGCCAAGCGCCGCTCGATGGACATCACCAAGAACCCGCTGGACGAGATCGAGGGCGTCGGGCCGGGGCGCAAGAAGGCCCTGCTGCACGCCTTCGGCTCGGCCAAGGGCGTCGGCCGCGCCTCGGTCGCGGATCTGGTCAAGGTCCCCGGCGTCAATCAGGCCCTGGCCGAGCGCATCCACGGCTTCTTCCACAAGTCCTGATCGGGACTTGAGCCCGAAACCGCTGCGGGTTTAGGAAGGCGCTTATGACCGATGAACTCACCGACGGCTATCGCCGCTTCCGCCAGAACCGCTGGCCCGCCGAGCGCGCCGAGTATGAGGCCCTGGCCGCCAACGGCCAGAAGCCGCACACCCTGGTCGTGGCCTGTTCCGACAGCCGCGCCGATCCGGCCCTGATCTTCGACACGGCGCCGGGCGAGCTGTTCGTGGTGCGCAACGTCGCCAACCTGGTTCCGCCCTATGAGCCCGACGGCAAGCTGCACGGCGTCTCGGCGGCGCTGGAGTTCGGCGTCAACGTGCTTCAGGTCAAGCGCATCGTGGTCATGGGCCACGCCTACTGCGGCGGCGTGAACGCCATGCTGAACGGCTCGCCCGCCAACTGCCAGGACTTCGTCGCCCCCTGGGTCGAGCAGGCCGCCCCGACCGTGCGCCGCCTGGTCGAGGACTTCCCCGCCGATCAGGTCGAGCGGGTGGCCGAGGAGACCGTGGTGCGCCTGTCGATCGACAACCTGCGCACCTTCCCCTGGATCGCTGCGCGCGAGGCGGCGGGCGATCTGGTGCTCAGCGGCCTGCACTTCGGCATCGCCGACGGCATCCTGTCCAAGCTGACCAGCGCCAAGCGGTTCGAGCGACTGGGCTGAGCCTCCGCTGAGGGGGACAAGTCGCCGCCCTCGCCTCTTGTGGCGAACCGTGCCACACCCTCAGGCGTTGCAATGGACGTGATGATGACTTCTGCCCACAAAGCCAACCCGATCCCGAACATCCTGACCGGCATTCGTCTGGCGGCGGGCGTGGTCATGTTCCTGCTGCTGGCCGGCGCCACCAGCGGCTTCCCCTTCGTCTCGGCCATGCTGAGCCCCGACGACCAGTTCGCCATGTACCGGACGGGCTTCTGGATCTTCGTCATCGCCGCCTCGACGGACTGGATCGACGGTTATCTGGCAAGGCGCTGGAAGGCCGAGACGCGCTGGGGCGCCATTCTGGACCCCATCGCCGACAAGATCCTGGTCACGGGCGCCATCCTGGGCGTGCTGACCTCAGGTTCGGTGCAGCAGATCATCATCCCCTGCGGCCTGATCCTGTTCCGCGAGTTCGCGGTCTCGGCCCTGCGCGAGACCATGGCCGGGCGCATCACCCTGCCTGTCACCCTGGCCGCCAAGTGGAAGACCACCCTGCAGATGGTGGCCTTGGGCTGCCAGCTGTTCGCCCGCAACTGGGACGGCTGGGGCCTGCCCTTCGATTACCTGCCCCACTTCCAGCTGTTCTCGGACACCCTGATCTGGCTGGCCGCCCTCATCACCCTGTGGACCGGCTGGCAGTATTTCAACGCCGCCCAGAAGCAGATGCGGGATCTGTAACCAGCCCTTATTCGGTCCCTTCTCCCGGTGGGAGAAGGTGGCCCGAAGGGCCGGATGAGGGTCGCCGATATCCGTCGGCGCGCGCCGCCCGCGCCACGGCTGCCGCCGACTGGAACCATAGCCCCTCACCCTTTCGCCTTGCGGATCGCCTTCGGCTCTCCGAGGCTCAAGCCCTCTCCCGCCGGGAGAGGGTTTTTTATTGGAGCGCCTTGTCCATGACCACGAACTCGAGTTCGCGGGTCTGCGGCAGGCCGAAGCGTTCGTCGTCCAGCGGGAAGGGTCGGGTTTCGCCGGTCAGGCGATAGCCGCGGCGTTCGTACCAGGCGATCAGTTCGGTCCGCTGGCGGATGACGGTCATCTCCATGCGGGTCGCGGCGAAGCGGGCGACGGCCTCGGCCTCGGCGGCCTCGATCAGCCGGCGGCCCAGACCGCCCGCCTGACGGGTCGGATCGACGGTCAGCAGGCCGAGATAGGCCAGGCCTTCGCCCTGATCCGCCACCTGGACGCAGCCGGTCAGGACGCCGTCGACCTCGGCCAGCAGGATGACCCGGCTAGGGTCGGCGAGGATGTCGCGCAGCTCAGCCTGATCGGTGCGCTGGCCGCCCAGAAGGTCGGCCTCATGGGTCCAGCCCACCTTGGCGCTGTCGCCGCGATAGGCGCTTTCGACCAGGCGGTGCAGCCCCGCCACGTCCGAAGACGCGGCGGGGCGGAAGGTCGTCGCGGTCATTTGACCCCGAGTTCCGCGATCAGGTGATCCATGCCGTAGACGTCGCGCAGGGCCGTGGTCACGGCCTGGGTGGTGACGATGACGCTGCGATTGACGTTGCGGTCATAGCCGTAGGCGTTGCGCTGGGTCAGGACGGTGGAGTCGAAGTTGGCGCCGATGATCTCGCCCCTGGCGTTGACGGCGGGCGAGCCCGACGAGCCGCCGATGGTGTCGGACGAGACGGCCATGTTCATCACCGCGTTGGGGTCGATGCGGTCCTTGGCGGCCAGCAACTTGGGCGCGACGTTGAACGGCTCGGCCCCCGTCGCACGGTCCCACAGGCCGGCGAAGGTGGTGAAGGCGGCAATACGTTGGCCCGGAACGTCCGTGCCTTCGACGCGGCCATAGGTCAGGCGAAGCGTGCCGGTGGCGTCGGGATAGACGGCGTCGCCATAGGCGGCGAAGCGGGCGGCGGCCAGTTGTTCCGAGGCGCGGTCGGTCGGGGCCTTGACCTTGTCATCCCACGTCTTGCGCACGGCGCGGGCGTCGGCGTCGATGGCCAGAACATACTGGATCAGGGGGTCGGTCGAGGCCTGGACGGCGGGCAGACCGCCTTCCCACAGGGCGCGGCGTACGGCGGGATCAGCCAGCTTGGTGCCGGTGATCAGGCGGGCCGACAGGGCCTCAGGGCTTTCCTTGCCCAGCAGGGTGCGGACATAGGGGCTGTCGACGGTCAGCCATTCGCGGGTCTTGGACAGCCACCATTCCAGACGGATCTGCTCCAGTTCCGGGTAGGTCGGGCGCTCGGCGAACA
>Ga0265296_1004185_pt1 | contig 12699 bp, 13 predicted proteins | sample MunlanPumphouse1_FD_189073 | JGI IMG/M metagenome (GOLD analysis project Ga0265296, IMG submission 189073) | Groundwater microbial communities from a municipal landfill in Southern Ontario, Canada - Pumphouse #1 | ecosystem: Environmental > Aquatic > Deep subsurface > Groundwater | place... | reverse complement strand
GGGCCGGGCCTTTTTGGATTTTAATTGTAAATTCAAAAAAGAGAAAATCGGCGAACTGGATTCCGACCTGATAAAAGAATTTTTTTGGGGATTTGTCAGGCATTTGGAAGCTACCCTGCATGTCAGGATATTGGCGGGCGAGAACGAGCATCATAAAGCCGAGTCGCTTTTTAAGGCGCTTGGCAAGGCAACGAAAACAGCCTGCTTAAAAGATAAAAGAATTTTAAAAGAACTCCCGAGCACTAAGGGGTTAATCTAAGTGAAGCAAAGAATTAAAAAAATGACTCATTACAAACCGCCCTTAGAGGGGAGGGGTTCTAAGGATTTTTTACTTTTGGATTTTAACGAGAGAACAACTCCCGCCAGCCCGAAAGTCAAAGAGGCCCTGAAAAAGTTTATTGAGTCGGACAGGGTGCAGGTTTATCCGGAATACGGCGATTTGGAAGCAAAAATTGCCGAATATGCCGAAGTAAAAAATGGCCAGACAATGGTTACTAACGGCGGCGACCAGGGAATTGACATTATCTGCCGGGCTTTTCTGGACGAAGGCGACAAAGTTATTATTCCTTTTCCTTCTTTCGCCATGCATTATCAATCGGCAGGCATTCAAGGATCGGAGATTATGGAGCCAAGATACGGCGAAAACGGGGAGTTTCCATTAAAAGAAGTTCTATGCTTATTGGAGGATGAAAAAATAAAATTAGTTATTCTTTGCAACCCCAATAATCCTATGGGCGGCATTATCCCGATTGAGGATGTGGAAGAGATTTTGATCAAAGCCAAGGAAAAAGAAATAGCCGTACTGCACGACGAGGCCTATTTTGAATTTTCCAAGCTCACTGCGGCGAGCTTAATAGAAGAATACGATAATCTTTATATTATCCGCACTTTTGCCAAGGCCTTCGGTTTGGTGGCCAGCCGAGCGGGGTATGTAATTTCAAAAGAAGAAAATGTTCAGGAGTTACTGAAAATCCGCGGACCTTATGATGTTAATATGTTTGCCAAAACGGCAATCTTAGCGGCATTAAAAGATATTGACTATATGGAAAGCCATATTAAAGAAGTGATGGAAAGGGCAAAACCAAAATTAGAGCAATTTTTAAGAGAAAAGAAAATTTTCTTTTATCCCAGTAAAGCTAATTTTTTGCTTTTGCGAGTTGCCAATCCCCAGAAAATAATTATTGACTTAAAATCCAAAGGGATTTTAGTCAGGCCGAAATCCTGTCCTGACGGGAAAGAGGCGGTCAGGATCAGCATAGGTACCCTAAAAGATACCGAGCGGCTTATTGAGGCCCTGAAAGAAACATTGACATAACTTCGGAATAGAAGTAAATTAGAATGGCGAAATAAATTTACGTAAATGGAGAAGATTGAGGAAGTTTTAATTAAATATTTGACGGAAACGGTACAAGAAGTGAAAAAGCGGGCGGCTGCGGGCCGGGGCCGCGAGATTTTGGGCGAGGTGATAAACAGACCCGAAGACGTTGAGATTGGAATTGACAGAGTGGGAGAGGATATTCTGGAGCGGCTTTTAAAAACAAATCAAATTAAAGCCACGATTTATTCTGAACCCGAAGGCCGGGATATTAAGAATGGTAATAATTTTTACGGCGCCATTGACCCATTTGACGGCTCCGCCCTCTTTTTAAAGGGATTTGAGCATAACTGGTACACGGCTTTGAGTTTTTATGACGAAAATAAAAAACCCATTGCTACGGGTATTGCCGACATTTTAAATGAAAAATTTTATATAATGGCCGGCGGCCGCGCTTATTTATTAGATCAAAAAACTGGCAAAGAGAGGAATATTTTACCCTCCAAAATGAAAAAATTAACGGGGCCGGTTGTATTAGCAACTTATTTAATGAAATCAATTTATTCTACGAAATTTTTGGAATTTTTCGGCGATTTGATAAAAAATATGCACCCCAAGGCCTTATTATATCCCCAGGGAGGATCTTTTATTTATTCTTATTTAGCTTCAGGCCTTGTTGATGCTTACGTGATGTTTAACGAGCCAAGGTCTGAAATTGATCCCGGCTTTCCGATTGCCAAAGCTGTTGGGTGCCAGATTGTCAGCGTGGATTCCGACGGCAGGTACCGGGATTATGAATTTTTACCCGGCCGCCAGCACGATAAAGTTGATCTATTGATCGCTTCGGCCACTCCGGAAATTAGAGATCAATTAATAAAAGAATATGTTAAAAAATATGACGAAAAATACTCTTTTAAATCTTAAGCCGATTCAAAAATTAATACAGGGCATCGGGAAAGATATTAAAAAATATTTTGGCAAAGATAAGGGCTGCATTATCGGCCTTGAAGACGATGGCATATTTTATGGAGAAGGATTGTATCAATGGCTGCTTGTCCAAAAAGCCAATGTGGTCTTTACGATAATGGATGATGACGGACGTGGCCTTGAGGAAGATAAGGCAAGAGGAAGAAAAATTTTATTGGTTGATAATGATATTATTAGCGGTAAGGGATATAAAAGGGCGATGGAGGCGATGCGGCTGAAAAAAGAAAAATTAAGAATAAAAGATATAAAATACGCGGTTTTATGCGACAGAACGGGATTAGCTGATTTTGCGGTTGAGGGGTATTCAGCTTACGCTCCTTGGAGCTTGGAAAGGATAGATGGGGTTGATTTTAAAATAATTCAGGCGCTTTCCGAAGACGGCAGAAAATCGTTCGTGGAAATTGCCAAGAAAACCGGGTTAAGTGCCGTTGGAATTAAAAACAGAGTAGAAAGATTGATAAAAGATAAGGTTTTAAAGATTGAAGGATTGCTTAATATGGATAAAGTTTATTCCGTCAGCAGCCACATTGAGATTGAAGCAGACAGCGCTACGGTTAACCGCCTATTAGCTAAATTTGAAAAATCGCCCTTGGTTTATCATTTGGTAAAGATTTCGGGCAGGTATAATTTAATGGTAAGCATTGTCGCTCCTAACCTGGAAAGCATAGAAAATTTTATTGATAAAGAAATAAGAAGAATGGAAGGAGTGAGGCACATTGAGGTTCACGTGGGAGAGTTGCCGATGATTCCTAAAACCTGGAAGCCCCCCATTGTTTAGCTTCGCTTCGCTTGGGTGCTTGACAAGTCCTCTTGGTTTTGTAAACTAAAGTATGAAGTTAAGAAGAGTTTAGAAAACAAAGAGAAAAAGATGCTTAATAGTAATAACCAAAAGAGTAATAGATTCACCTATAAATTAATTTCCTTGGTTTTTGTTTTCGGCAGATTCATTCGTTAGGGGGATAAAAAAATAAAAAATCCACAAAATCCCCTTCACGAAAGGGGTTTTTCTAAAAATATTAAATTTATCTCGATGCAAAAGAAATTTTATCTAACTAAAGAGGGATTGGAAAAGACAAAAAAAGAGTACGAAGATTTAAAAAATCTCAAACTCTCCAAGACAAACGGCGAAGTGCCTAAGATTTGGCATTCGGAAGATTTAAACCCGGAGTATCTTGCTTTCCAGGAGGATTTGGAATTTCTGGAATCGCGGTTAAGCGACATGGAATACATTCTTAAAAATGCCGAAATAATCAAGCCGCCCTCTAAAGATGGAAAAAATAGCATTGGTTTGGGGGCGACGGTAATAGTACAGGTTGACGGCCAGGCGGATGAGTTCACTCTTGTGGGTACTTTGGAGGCCAACCCTTCTTTGGGCAGAATTTCAAATGAGTCCCCGGTTGGCCAGCAGCTTTTGGGCCATAAGATTGGAGACGAGGTTGTGGTTTCTTCTCCTATTAAAACGATTTACAGAATAAAGAAGATAAAATATAAGATAATTTGATAAAACTGTCTCGAGCGGAGCGAGGGGCAGTTTTATTTTTGGAGAAAATTAGGTAGAATGAGTAAATGTCTGAATCTCTCAATAAAGTTATTAAAACTTTAATCGCTTCCGATTTTTTGCTTCAGTCGGGCTGGGGGTTAATCGCCCCGATTTTTGCTATTTTTTTGACCGGCCAGATTCAGGGCGGGTCTTTACAGATGGTGGGTTTCATCGCGGCTACTTACTGGCTCACCAAGTCAATTATTCAGCCGTTTATTGCCCACCAGTTGGATAAAAATCATGGCGAGAGAGATGATTTCCAGTTTTTAGTTATCGGAATGTTTGTGGCCAATTTAATTCCCTTGGGTTATATTTTTTCCACTCAGCCCTGGCATATTTTTACTCTGGAATTTATCAGGGGCTTGGCAATGGCTTGCGTTATTCCCACCTGGGCAGGAATTTTTACCAGGCATATAGACAAGGGTCGAGAGGCGTTTTCCTGGAGCATTCAAAGCACAGGTATTGGCTTTGCCGCGGGATTAGCCGGGGCTTTTGGCGCAATCATTGCCAGTATCGTGGGATTTAAGATTGTTTTTATTTTGGTCAGTATTTTCGGCTTACTTTCTTCCTTGACATTGCTTTTGATCCGCCACCAAATTTTTCCCAAAACTCATTTCACTCCGCGATTACCGCCTTCCGAAAAACCGTTCTAATTTTATGTCCAAAAAAGAGATCGCCAAGATATTTTACGCAATAGCGGATTATTTAGAAATGGACGGCGTGGCTTTCAAGCCCTTTGCTTACCGCAAAGTGGCAATTAATCTGGAAACAATGGAAGAGGGCTTGGAAGAAATTTACAAAAAAGGAGGCATTAAGGCCTTGGAAGAAATTCCCGGCGTGGGAAAAAATATCGGCAAAAGCATTGAGGAATATTTAAAAACCGGTAAAATTAAATATTACGAGCAATTTAAAAAGAAAATTCCGATTGATATAGAGGAGATAATCGCAGTGGAAGGGGTGGGGCCCAAAAAAGCCAAAGTCCTTTATCAAAAATTGGGTATTAAAAATTTAAAGGACTTAGAGAAAAAAGCCCGCGCCCATAAAATAGCTGTTTTATTCGGGTTTGGCGAGAAAACGGAAAAGAATATTTTAGAGAGCATCGCTTTTTTAAAAAAGAGCAAGGGGAGATTTTTGTTGGGAGATATTTTGCCGAAAGCAAAAGAGGTTTACGAGAAACTGAAAAATTTAAAAGAAGTGGAAAGAATCGATATCGCCGGTTCCTTGCGCAGGAAAAAAGAAACCATCGGAGATGTTGATTTTTTAATAACGACAAAAAATCCCAGAAAAATAGGCGATGAAGCTAAAGCTTCATCTTCACCCTTCGCTGCCGCTCGGGTAATGGATTTTTTTGTAAAAATGCCGGGCATTGTCAAGGTTTGGGCCAAAGGGGCGACCAAGGCCTCGGTTCGGCTTAAAGACGGATTTGATATGGATATCCGCGTTGTGCCTAAAAGGTCTTTTGGCGCGGCTTTGCAGTATTTTACCGGATCCAAAGAGCACAATATCGCCACAAGGAAAATTGCCATGGATAAGGGCTTAAAGCTTTCAGAATACGGGTTATTTCGAGGTCCTAGAATGGTTGCTTCGGAAACCGAGCAAGATGTTTATCGGGCTTTGGGCATGGACTGGATGGAGCCGGAATTAAGGGAAAATCAGGGTGAAATCGAGGCAAGTTTGTCCGGTAAATTGCCAATACTTATTGGTTACGGCGATATTAAGGGCGATTTGCATATTCATTGCGATTGGGACGGCGGATCAAATTCCATTGAAGAGTTGGCAGAGGCGGCCCAAAAAATGGGTTATGATTATTTGGGGATTTCCGACCATACGAAATTTTTGAGAATTGAGCATGGCTTAGACGAAAAGAAAATCATTGAAAGAAATAAGGAAATTGATAAACTTAATTCAAAAATCGAGCTTTCATTTATGGAAGCGAAGATGAAGAAGAGAACAAAGTTCTCTTCGCCTTTGAAAATTCTAAAAGGTTGCGAAGCGAACATTTTAGGGGATGGTTCAATTGATATCAAGGATGAAGTTTTAGCTCAAATGGATTATGTGATTGCGGGCATCCACTCCAACTTTAAAATGACGAAAGAAAAAATGACAGAAAGAATAATAAAAGCGATAAGAAATCCCAATGTGGATATTATTTCCCATCCGACGGGCCGCTTAATTAAAAAAAGAGATGAATATCAAATTGATTTCGACGCGGTTCTGAGGGTGGCCAAAGAAACTGGCACGATTCTGGAAATAAATTCTTATCCTGAGAGATTAGATTTGAACGATCAGAATATAAGAAGAGCTAAAGAGGCCGGTGTTAAAATGGTTATCAATACCGACTCCCATCATAAAAACCAGATGAGATTTATTGAGTTTGGCATCGCCCAGGCCCGCCGCGGCTGGGCAGAGAAAAAAGACATAATAAACTGTTGGCCGTTGGAAAAATTATTAAATTTTTTTAAACACTAGCTATATGATTATTATCCGCAAAGCCAAAATTAAAGATGCTTTGAAAATACAAAAAACGATTGAGCCCTACGCCAGAGAGGGGAAAATGCTGCATAGGCCTATTTACGAAGTTTATGAAAACATCAGAGATTATTTTGTAGCTATAGTTAATGGCAAACTAGTTGGTTGCTGCGCCTTGCATGTTTTTGGCAAAGAATACAATCCGATGAAAAATAAAAAAGAAGAAATTTTAGCCGAGATAAGGGGGACAGCCGTAGCTAAAAAATGGCAAAGGAAAGAAATCGGAAGCAAGCTTATAAAAGAATGTTTAAAAGAAGCTAAAGATTTAGACATAACTAAAGTTTTCGTTTTAATCATGGAAGAAAATTTAGATTTTTTTCATAAGCTTGGATTCAAAAAAACAACCAAGAAAAAGCTACCTCAGAAAATTTGGCAAGAGTGTATCAGATGCTCTAGATTCCCCAATGAGTGCAACGAGACGGCTTTAATCTTGACTATTTCGCAACATGCCAATTGAAAAATCAGCCGGAGCTATAATTTTTAGAAGGGAAGGTGATCAAACCTTGTTTTTACTTTTACATTATCCTACCAGGTCGCCAAGAGCTAAGAGGGAACACTGGGATTTTTCCAAGGGCCATATAGAAAAAGGAGAAGAGGATGCAGATACGGTGAAAAGAGAAGTAAGGGAAGAAACAGGGCTAGAGGATATTAAAATTATTAACGGGTTTCAAGAGAGGATAAAATATTATTTTACAGCGACCCCGCGCCGGACTATTTTTAAAACAGTTGTTTTTTATTTAGCCGAGACAAAGACCAAAGACGTAAAAATTTCAGAAGAGCACATCGGCTTTAAGTGGCTTTCCTACGAGGAGGCGTTAAAACAACTCACTTTTGAAAAACCTAAAAATGTTCTCAAAAAAGCCGGAGATTTTTTAAAACAAAAAAGGGCGCTATAGGGCGCCCTTTTTTGCTATTTCAACTATTTTCTCAAAAATTTTAGGATTGTTATTAGCTAGTCCGGCCAGTATTTTTCTGTCCAGTTCTATTTTATTTTTCTTTAAGCCGAAAATGAATTTGCTGTAGCTGATTCCGTGTCCCTTGCAAGCAGCTGAAATATTGATTTGCCAGGCCTTCCGGAATTCTCTCTTCCTGACTTTTCTGTCTCTATAATGATAAGACAGGGCCTTCATTACGGCTTGTTTAGCGGCGGCAATCTTGGATTTCCTGCCCCAGTGAAAACCCTTAGTATAAGCCAATAAATGCCTTCTTCTTTTTTGGGAAGATATTCCCCCTTTTACTCGTGCCATAATGAGTTTTTAATTTATTAAGTTCGATGAGATAAATCTCATCTCTCGCTCAATTTATATTTATCCATCGAACTTCGAAATGAAATAAATATTTCATTGAGCAAACGAAATTGAAGATGAGGATTTATCCTCATCGCTTAACTATAAAGGAATTTTTTAATTGCTTTAGTTTCTGTTTTAGAAACCTTAACCCAGCCCCGGCTTTGCCGGATTTTTTTCCCGGATTTTTTCGCCCGGTAATGGTCGAGGCCGGTATGCCTTCTTAAAATTTTTCCGTTCTTGGTGAATTTGAAACGTTTTAAAATTGATTTGCGTGTCTTTCCCATGTAATTTATCCCTTACTAATTAACATTGAGAAGCCCTTAAATTCTCTTTTTAATTCTCTTTCAATTTTAATTGGAGTCAGCTTCTCTAATATTTCCAAAAATTGTTTTATTTTTCCTGTAGCGAAATTGGTCAAGGCCTTTTCCCGTCCCCTCAAAACCATTTCTATTCTTACTCTGTTCCCTTCCTTAAAGAATTTTTCAGCCAGTTTTGCCCGGGTCTCCATGTCGTGAGGCGAAATATTAAAGGTTATCCTTATCCCCTTTACCTCTCCGCCCTTTTTCCCTCCGCTGGCCGCTTTTTCTTTTTTTTGCAGCCAGTAAAGGTATTTTCCGTAATCCATCAGTTTGCAAACGGGCGGCTCTGCCTTTTCTGTCACCTGGATTAAATCTAAATTGCGCTCCCGGGCCATTTGGAGCGCATCGCTTAACGCTATAACCCCAATCTGATTTTCTTTATCATCTATCAAGCGAACCTCGTTAGCCCTTATTTGGTTGTTTAATAATGGTCGTTTTAACAAAATCTTACTTTAGTGTGGAGGTGGCGAGGATGAGCTCGCATCCAAGAATTATTCTAAAGATAGTTCTACAAATTTATCCCACTTGGTTTAAGGCAAGAAGTTTAAAATGGGAGAAATCCTCTTGCTATGGATTCTTTGGTTGTTCAATGGCCTCTCTGAATCTACTGAAAAAGCCATCTATCTCGCTGATATAACACCCCCTATAACACCTAGCGAGAATCCGAGAAGGGGATGCCGTCCCTAATCTTTATGCAAGAGAGAGGACGGGTTGCTTGAATAAATTAGCATTTATTCTGATTTCTCAAAGTTTTATGAGGTTTGAGAATACTCAAATTGCCTATCTTTATAAAATTCCTGTCGAAACTTTTCACCCCCGTTTTAACGCTCTCTGGATTTCCCTGTTCAGCTCCCGTTTTCCAATAGCTTCCCTTTTATCAAATTGCTTTTTCCCTTTAGCCAAGCCGAATTCCAGCTTTATCTTTCCGTCGTTAGTATATACCCTCAGGGGTATTAAAGTCAAGCCTGATTGACGGGATTTGCCTATTAAATACCGGATCTCTTTTTTTCTTAAAAGTAATTTCCGGGAGCGCTGGGGGTCGTAGTCGCCCGGCATGTTTTTGGGCTGATACGGGGGTATATTGGCGCCGACCAAATATGCTTCGCTGTTTTTATCTATAACCACATAAGAGCCGGCTAAATTTATCCTGTTCATTCTGATTGATTTCACTTCTTGGCCAACTAAAGACATCCCTGCTTCAAATTTCTCCAGGATTTCATAGTTAAAATAGGCCTTTTTATTCTCCGCGAATATCTTCATACACCAAGCTTTTATTTTATAAAAGCGCAGGTCGAAAAGAGATTTATCTCTTTGAGTCCTACTTTAACTTTAACAGAAATTAAGCTAAACTTAAAATAATATGCTTAGGGAAGAAATCAAAAAATTAATAGAAAAAACGGTAAAAGAACTGTATAAAACAGAGATTGAAGCTAAAATTGACCAGCCGGAAAATGCGGATTTTGGCGATTATTCAACTAATGTTGCGATGCTGCTTAAGAAAAATCCCCAAGAAATTGCTGGCGCCATAAAGTCGCCTGTTTTAGAGAAAATAGAAGTAAAAAACGGATTTATTAATTTTTTTATTTCAAAGGAGTATCTACGAAAGCAGGTTAGCGGGATTTTAAAACAGGGCCAATCCTTCGGCGAGCTCAGGACTGGCCGTGGCCAGAAAATCAATGTTGAGTTTATTTCGGCTAATCCAACGGGTCCCCTTACTTTAGGCAATGGCCGAGGCGGTTTTTGCGGCGATGTTTTGGCAAATGTGCTTGAAAAAGCCGGCTATAAAACAACCCGGGAATACTATATCAACGATGTCGGCGAGCAGGTAAGAAAATTAGGCCACTCGGTTTTGGGAGATTCGGAGGCAATTTATAATGGTTCGTATATTGACGATTTGAAGAAAAGAATAAAAGAAAGGGATTCGGAAAAAGCTGGAGAGGCAGCAGGAAAGATTATCTTAGAAGAGATGATAAAGCCCATTATCAAGAAAATGGGGATCAAATTCGATGTTTGGTTTTCGGAAAAAGGGCTGGAGCAGAAAAAAGAAAAAGAAAAGGTTTTAGATTTTTTAAAAAAGAAAGGTTTGACTTATGAGAGCGAAGGAGCTTTGTGGTTTAAATCAGCCCAATTTGGCGACGATAAAGACCGGGTTTTAATCAAAGCCGATGGCGAAACAACATACTTTCTTTCGGACATCGCTTATTTAAAAAATAAATTTCAGAGAGGGTTTAATCGCTTAGTTTTTTTCTGGGGAGCTGACCATTTTGGCTATATCGGGAGAATTAAGGCGGCCGCGGAGGCCTTAAGTTTTAAAAAAGAAGAAATAGACATTATAATAATGCAGCTGGTTCAATTGATGCAGGGCGGGCAGGAAGTTAAAATGTCAAAGCGCAGCGGAATTTATGTAACAATAGATGAGTTGATTGATGAGGTCGGATTGGATGTCGCCAGATTTTTCTTTTTAACGCGGAGTTCCGATAGCCATTTGAATTTTGATTTAGATTTAGCCAAAGAACAGTCGGAAAAAAATCCGGTATATTACATCCAATATGCGCATGCAAGAATTTGCAGTATACTCGCGAAATTTAAAATTCAAAAATCAAAAATCAAAATTACAGATAAAAATTCAAAATTATTAATACATCAAAGCGAATTGAGCTTAATAAAACAATTAATCCGATTACCGGAGGTTGTTGAAGATACGGCTAAAGATTATCAAGTTCAGCGATTGCCCCAATATGCCCAGGACTTGGCGACAAGCTTCCACCAATTTTACCGCGACTGTAAAGTCCTGAGCGAAGTCGAAGGATTGACTCAAGCGCGGTTGACTTTAATTTCGGCGACTAAAATAGTTTTAAAAAACACCTTGGATTTAATGGGCATTTCCGCTCCGGAGAAGATGTGAGCCAGGCGATGAGGTAGCGACCTCATCTTCATCTTCGTCCCCTTAAAAGGGGACTCGATATGTGATAAAAATAGAACATATGTTAAAACTTAAAAATAAATATTTCATCTTGCGTCACGGGGAAAATAATTACCAGGTAGAAAAGGGAGATTTTATTTATCCCGCGGTTGACACTCCGTCAGTCAGATTAACTAAACGGGGAGTTAAACAAATTGAAAAGGTTGCTAAGGAGCTGAAAAAGGAAAGCATCAGCTTAATTTATTCTTCGGATTTTTTCAGGACTCGGCAGACGGCAGAAATTATGGCAAAAGAATCGGGAATTAAAAAAATTAATTTTGACAAACGCCTGCGGGACATAAATTTAGGGATATATCACGGTAAGGCAAAAAAAGAATTTTATAAATTCGTTAGTTATAAGAATAGAAAATTTTCAACAAAACCGCCAAAAGGAGAAAGTTGGAATGATGTCAAAAAAAGAGTGGTGGATTTTATTCAAGACATCGATAAAAAATACGAAAACAGGAGTATTTTAATTGTAAGCCACGGCGACCCTTTATGGCTATTAGAAGGCGCGGTAAAGGGATTAAGCGTTAAGAAATATTTAAGCCAAGTTTTTATAAATAAAGATTATATTAAGGTCGGAGAATTGAGAAAAATTAATTAAATGGACATCAACTTCCCAAAACTAGAAGAGGAAATTTTAAAATTCTGGCGGAAAAATAAAACTTTCGAGAAAAGTATAAAACAGAGGGCAAAAGCCCCCAATTTTGTGTTTTATGAGGGGCCGCCCACGGCCAACGGAAAACCCGGCATCCATCATGTTCTGGCTCGGTCTTTCAAAGATATCATTTGCCGTTACAAAACCATGCAGGGTTTTAAGGTAGAAAGAAAGGCCGGCTGGGATACCCACGGCTTGCCGGTGGAATTAGGAGTGGAAAAAGAACTGGGGCTTAAATCAAAAAAAGATATTGAAAAATACGGCATCGCTAAATTCAACCGAAAATGCCGAGAGTCCGTTTGGCAATATAAGGCCGAGTGGGAAAAATTAACCAAAAGGATAGGCTTTTGGTTGGATATGAAAAACCCCTACATTACCTATGAAAACAGCTATATAGAAGCTGTTTGGGGGATATTAAAACAGGCCTGGAGAAAAGAGCTTTTATATCAGGACTATAAGGTGGTACCCTATTGCCCGAGGTGCGGAACGTCTTTGTCTTCTCATGAAGTGGCCCAGGGATATAAAAAGATAAAAGAAAATTCAATCTACGTGAAGTTTAAGCTTTTAGGAAAAGCAAATACTTATTTATTGGTTTGGACGACAACTCCCTGGACCTTGCCGGCGAATGTTGCCGTGGCGGTAAACCCGGGAATTATTTATGTAAGCATTAAAACAGGAAATGAGATTTTAATTTTAGCGAAAGAAAGGATGGGGGCTGTGGGAATGGAAGGCGAAATCGTTGAAGAATTTCAAGGGAAAGATTTAGTTGGCATGAAATACGAGCCTATATTTGGGAAAGTCAGATTTCCTATGGAAATCGAGGTTCAAAATATCGACAAAATCGTTTCGGGCGATTTTGTTTCCCTTAAAGAAGGCACGGGAATTGTCCATATCGCTCCGGCTTTTGGCGAAGACGATATGGCGGTAGGCAAAAAAAATAATCTGCCGGTTATTTTAAATGTTGACGAAGAGGGAAAATTCAAGCTGGAAGTTAAAAATTGGGCAGGAAAATTCGTTAAGGGAGCGGACCCTTTAATTATTAAAGATCTGGCAGAAA
>Ga0265296_1004184_pt1 | contig 12699 bp, 13 predicted proteins | sample MunlanPumphouse1_FD_189073 | JGI IMG/M metagenome (GOLD analysis project Ga0265296, IMG submission 189073) | Groundwater microbial communities from a municipal landfill in Southern Ontario, Canada - Pumphouse #1 | ecosystem: Environmental > Aquatic > Deep subsurface > Groundwater | place... | reverse complement strand
CTTCTTTGATTTCTCGATAGAGTCAAGGTCAACCTTTGCCTTTTTGCCTGCATCTGATTCTACAAGCGCGCGCTGCAGGTCAATATATCCTATCTTCATCCCCTCAGCTGCCATTGCTGTTGTCGCAGCAAGCATAGCTGTAACCAGCACCAACAAAAATGTTTTTTTCATCTTTTCCTCCTTATTACAGGTCGTAGACCTTAATTTTTATTTAGAAAAAAGTGCCGAATGTGAATTCCCAGCGGCTTTGTTTCTCCCCTTGCTTCTGATCCAGATTGTATCCCCATTCCACCCTCAACGGCCCTATCGGAGAAATCCATCTTATCCCGCCGCCTGCGGTATATCTGAGCCTTTCATCGCTCCATGAATCATATGCCTTGCCTGCATCATAAAATACAACGCCCTTAAGTTTCAAATCAGTAATCAGAGGGAATACATATTCTGCATTGAATATAGCCTGCTTTGTACCTCCAACAACCCTGCCGGCACTGTCCCTGGGCCCTCCCTCGCCAAAACCAAGGCCCCTGACAGTATATATGCCTCCGACATAATACCTTTCATACAATGGCAGCGGCTTGCCGGAAATGCCTGACCCATAACCATAGCGGCCCCTGAGTGAAAAGGTAGTTTCATATACAGGGAAAAACCATCCTGAGTCAACGTTTGCTTTCACAAAATTATTGTCTCCGCCAAGTCCCGCATAAGTTACATACATGGAATTCCTTGAACCGGTGTGAGGGTCCAGAAAATTGTCCCTGGTGTCTCTGCCAACCCCGGGCGTAATGCTGCTCGTTGTCTTTGAGCCTTCCTGGGACTTTATTAACGATGAGGAATTTGAGTCTACATTATATATAGTGGCCTTTTCATAGTTATATGTAATATCGCCTCTCCAGTATTCAGACAGGCTTTTACCCAGCGATACATCAAAGCCTACGCCTTTCCTTTCATATCCTATAAATTTTCTTGTCGTCTTGTAAATGCCGGTACCGAATAGAACCGGTTTATCCAGAAACCATGGGTCCCTGAATGAAAGTTCATAAAATGAGCTCCTGCCGCCGACTTCGCCTTTTAATTTCAAATGCTGTCCCCTTCCAAAAAGATTGGACTGCGTGATATCTACAGTGCCTATCAGCTTATCAATAGAGCTGTATCCGCCTCCCACACTGAGAAAACCTGTCGGCTTTTCCTTCACCTTTATATCAACGTCCACGAGTTTTTCCTCTGGCCGCGGCTTTGGCTGCAAATCAACAGTTTCAAAATAATTAAGGTTATTAATCCTCTCGTAAGTCCTTTTGAGGAGTGCGCCATTAAATGTCTCCCCTTCATCGAAACGCACCTCGCGCCTTATAACCTTATCCCTGGTCTTTATATTCCCTGATATTTCAATCCTGCCTATCCTGTAAATATCGCCTTCCTCAACCTTAAAAATTATTCTGACCTGCCTGGCGGCGTCATCAGGCATCATATCCGGATATATGCTCACAAGCGCATAACCTTTTTCCGAATACATATCTACCATGGCATTTACGTCTTTCTTCAGCACTGACCTATTTAACACACTTTGGGAAGAAGACTTTATCTTCTTTCTTAATTCATCCTCGGAAAATGCCTTGTTCCCTTCAATCCCTATGGAGGAAATACTGAACTGGTCTCCCTCAGAAATAAGGATTGTTATTGTCATCCCTTCCTTGTCAGCTGACAGCTGGATCTTCGGGTCTGTTACGGCAACCTTGATATAACCATTGTTGAAATACAGGTCTCTTATTTTTCCCAGATCAGAATTCATCTCATCTTTTTTGTAGTATCCTGAAGATGTCATAAAGGAAAATAACCACCAGGTGTCTGTCTTCATCACCTTCTTTATTTCTTTTGTTGACATAGCCTTATTCCCCTCAAGGATTATGTCCTTTATCTTTACCTTGGGGCCTTCCTCTATCTGATAGGTAAGTGAAACCTCATCATCACTTGTCTTGTTCACAACAGGGACAATCGCTGACAGCCAATAGCCCTCTTCCTCATAAAAGGCGTGGAGCTTGTCTGCATTATCCTGAATCAAAACAATATCTGCTATGGAGTTGGACGTTATTGTTATTTTTTCCTTCAGTTTTTCATCATCAAACTCTTTATTGCCCTGGAAATCTATTTTTATGATCGAAGGTTTTTCCTTTATCAGATATATCAATTTTACTCCGCCCTCAAACGGTTCTATCTCAACCTTTACATCATCAAAGTAACCCATCTTGTAAATATTTTTTATGTCATTGGCAGTCTTTTCGCTTGCTAACGGCTCGCCTGTTTTATGCGTTATCCTGGATTTTACAGCCCCCTCCTCTATCCTCTTGAGGCCCTTCACCTCTATAGAATTTACCAGGGGAAATTCCTGTGCAAAGGCATTATGCGCACCTGCCGTAAATACAGCAAAAAAAATAGAGCAAAGAATCAGTAATGCTGTTTTTTTCATCAGCCACCCCTCAAAACAAGATTAGCGTGTTAGTATAGCTCTCTAAATGGGTGCGTGTAAACAAAAAAAATAATCAGAGGACGAAAATACACTCGGGCTGTTATTTAAGGTAAAATTAGACTGCAATGGTATTGGAAAAGATTATAATTAATAAAGAAGAAGCAGGGAAGCGGATAGATATTTTCGCTGCAGAAAAGACAGGGATAACCCGTTCACAGATTCAAAAACTTATAGGAAAAGGGTCTTTGATAGTCAATTCCAAGCCTGTCAGCCGGAATTACAGGACAAAGACATGCGATATCATTGAAATAACAATAACAGAAGAAAAAACCTCGGAACTCATCTCGGAAGCGATCCCTTTAGAAATACTCTATAAAGACGAATACCTCGCCGTAGTCAATAAACCTTCGGGAATGGTGGTTTATCCTGCAGCAGGGCATAACAAAGGCACAATGATGAACACCATTTTATATCATTGCGGGAAACTTGCACAGGTCGGCGGTCCTTTAAGACCCGGCATAGTGCACAGGCTTGACAAAGATACTTCAGGAACAATAGTTGTAGCCCTTGATGACAGGACATATTACAGCCTTGCCGAGCAGTTTAAGCAAAGAACAATAAACAGAAAATATATTGCGCTGCTTTATGGGAATCTCAAAGAAGATAAGGGAGAAATCAGCCTGAGTATCGGCAGGTCTGAATCCGACAGAAAAAAGATGTCAACAAGGGTAAAAAGAGGTAAAGAGGCTGTAACGGCATGGAAGGTAATCGAAAGATTCCATGGCGCTGCATTAATCGAGGCAAAATTAAAGACAGGAAGGACCCACCAGATAAGAGTCCATTTTGCATCTATCGGACATCCGGTGCTTGGAGACAGGACTTACGGCAAAAAGATTGAGATTGAGGTTAAGGATAAGAAAAGCATCCAATTTCCGAGACAGATGCTTCATGCAGAATTATTGGGTTTCATTCATCCTGAAACCGGAGAATACCTTGAATTCAGAAGTCCTGTGCCGGAGGATATGGAGGAAATGATAAGAGAGCTAAGAGGCTAAAATTCTTTTTCTATCTTCGGAATCGTGCTCTTTAAAACAAACCTGCCCTTCCCGTAATTGCCATCCGGTTTTATTATAAGCGCAAGATAATATTCCGCATTTATCTTCCTCATTATTATCCCGCACTTATCGGAAATTATTGAAAACTCTTTTGCCTCGCCAAGACCAAGTGTCTCGGCAGCGTTACCTATGTCCTTTATTATTGCAGATGTTTCAGCGCTGAGGTCTTCAAGGTTTATAAGCTTTTCACTTGCATACTCTTCAACCGGCATGCCGTCTGCGCCTATTATCATTGCAGAAACTGCGCCGTCAACCCTGTCAACTGTCTCTTTAAGTATTCCCGAGAAACTCATCTTTCCTCTTCTTCAGCCCCTCATCAAATGCCTTTAGCCTCTCAATTACTATATCGTGTTCTTTCCCAAGTATCTTGAGCAGCATCTTCAATTCCTCAACCTTCTGCAATACATGTCTATTGTCCGGATCAAGAGACAGCATTCCCCTGTATATCTTCATCGCTTTGTAGTAATTACCCTCTGATATGAATAATTCGGCATCTCTCAAACCGCCTTTTATGTCAGATGCAACCTTCTCTGTTTTTTCCAAAGGTCTCCCTGTTAAAGGCTCGGATTTAGAAATGGAAAACGGCTCCGGCTGAAAAGCAGGGGCAGACAGTTCTGCCTCTGTCTCTTTAAACATATCCACATAAGACAATGCCTCTTTTTCTACCTCTTCTATTTCCTCTTCGTCAATAACTGTTTCCGGAATGATTTCTTCCGCATCCCCGGCGTCCTCTCCGGAAACAACTTCTTCCGTTACAAGCCCCCCTGCTTCTGAATCACGTTCGGCAATTGATTTTCTGAACAGTTCAAACTCGTCTTCGCTAACAGCCTGCGGAGGTTCTTCCGCAGGGAACATTTCATCCTCTTCTTTTACTTCAGGCACAGACTCAACCACGGGAGATTCCTCATGCCGGGTCTGCTCAAAGACAGTCGCCGCAACTTCCTCATCCTTACGTGTGCTCTGGAGCGCATTAAGATTAGACATGGCGTCTTCATCCAATGCATTCAATTTAAGCACTGTCTTGTACTCTCTTATAGCCCTGTCCTTATCTTCCAAGTCTCTGTAAATATCAGCTAATTTTTTGTGGGCAAAGAGGTTATCGGGTATTGCTGATATTACCTTTTCGAATTCTGTCTTGGCCTCAGCCATCATTTTCTTCTCAAGGTATACTTTGCCGAGCGATACCCTTGCGCTCATGTAGGAAGGCTGATTGTCCAGCCCTTTCAACAGAACAGATATAGCCTCATCAAGCTTACCCATTTTTCTGTACTCATCAGCAAGCGGGACAAAGAGCCTTGAGTTTGGATCCTTTGCGACCTTTTCTTTTAATTTTTCAATATCTTCGAGCGCCATATTAGTTGTGAAAAATATTAACAGAATACCTGAAAAAGTTCAAGCTGTCATTATCTCCATAAACCCTCTATTAAGCTATCGCAATTGAAGCATCTGCCATTCTTAAGCTTGTTTTCGCCTATACTGTACCCAAATCTCTGAATCAGCAACTCCCTGCAGTTCGGACAGTATGTATTTTCACCACCTTCGCCCGGAACGTTTCCTTCATAAACATATTTGAGCCCTATATCAAGGCCCATCTGACGTGCCCACCTAAGTGTTTGAACAGGAGTGCGAGGCACATTTGTTAATTTATAGGTTGGATAAAACTGGGACACATGCCACGGAATTGCCGGGTCAACAGATTTTATAAACCCGGCAATGCTCCTTAAATCCGCTTCTGCGTCATTATGCCCCGGGATTATCAGCGTCGTAACCTCTACCCAAACACCGAGTTCCTTCATTAACCTTATTGTCTCCCTGACAGGAGCAGCCTTTGCACTACATATCTCCTTGTAAAACTTCTCGCTCCCCTTGAAATCTATATTGTTTCCGTCAAGATAGGGCGCTATCAGCCGCGTTGCCTCAGGGCTTGTATACCCGTTGCTGACAAAAACATTCTTTATCCCTTTTTCATGGGCAAGCCTTGCACAATCATATGCAAACTCAAAAAATATCGTCGGCTCTGTATAGGTATAGGATATGCTCTCACAGTTATTTTGTTCTGCCAGATTCACTACATCCTCAGGTTTCATCTCCCTGCCGGGGATTGCCACTTCCGGCCTCTCCCTTGGAAATTGGGATATTTCATAGTTCTGACAATGCCTGCATCTGAAGTTGCAGCCCACTGTAGCAATCGAAAAAGAATGTGAGGCCGGCAGAAAATGAAAAAGGGGTTTTTTCTCAATCGGATCTATATTTGCGGATATGACCTTGCCGTATACAAGACTGTAAAGAGTCCCATCAATGTTTTCCCTGACAGCACAGATACCCCTTTTGCCGGGCGATATATGACAACCATGGCTGCATAAAAAACACCTAACCTTTTTGTCTTCAAGCTTTTCATACAGCATTGCCTCTTTCATGACTTGATTATAGCAGATTCCAATTTGACTTAAAAGGAATAGATTAGGCAAAATAATACACGTGATAACCGGAGGTTAAAAATGCCGATTTATGAGTATAAATGTAAAAAGTGCTACTCAGCTTTTTCAGTCCTGCAAAAAATAGGAGCTACGGAAAAAGACACTGTATGCCCTGATTGCGGTTCTAATGTTGTAAAAAAACTGTTGTCCGCATTCTCTTGCTCTGCTGCCGGAGGCGATACATTCAGCCCATCTGCTTCAGGCAGGGCATGCGGTAGTGGCGGCGGTGCCTGAGGAGTCTCTTCCTGCTGAACCGTGAGTTCAGCGATAACAAAAAACAGGAAGATGGTATAGCGTGAAGATTAATTTTACAAAAATGCACGGCCTTGGCAATGACTTCATTCTCATTGACTGCACAACTCAAGCATTCAGCGCTCAGTCGCCTCATTCTCCTCAGCGAATCCGCCTGAGTGCGGAGGCGACTCGCCGTGGAGAGCGTTCAGCGCTCAGCAACTTAAGCAAAAATCTGTGCCACAGGCGATTCGGCATAGGCGCTGACCAGATACTCCTGCTTTATCCGTCCAGAACCGCTGATTTCAGGATGCGGATATTTAACGCTGATGGCAGCGAGGTGGAGATGTGCGGCAACGGCATAAGATGCCTTGCTAAATATATCTGGAGCAGAAGGTTGTCCGGAAAAGCCATTCTTAACATTGAAACACCCGCAGGCATAATAAAGCCTCAGAAAAAAGGCAAACTGGTAAGAGTTGATATGGGAGAACCGGTTTTTGAGCCTGAAAAGATACCGGTGAAAATAAGTCAGAAGTCAGAAGTCAGAAGTCAGAAGTCAGAAAAAAATATTATTATTGACTACCCCTTAAAAATTGAAGACAGGGAGTTTAAAATAACCTGTGTCTCTATGGGCAATCCGCACGCTGTTATATTTATTGACAACGTCGCTGACTTCCCTGTAACTTATTATGGGCCTTTGCTCGAAAAGCACAAGCTTTTCCCAAAAAAAACTAATGTGGAATTTATAGAGGCATTGAACTCTTCAGAAATAAAGATGAGGGTGTGGGAAAGAGGCTCAGGAGAGACTATGGCATGCGGCACCGGAGCGTCGGCTGCTGCGGTTGCTTCAAATCTGAAAGGGCTTACAGGGAAAAATGTTACAGTCCGTCTTACAGGCGGAGATTTATTTATAGAGTGGGCTGAGAATAATCATGTTTATATGACAGGCCCTGCGGTAGAGGTATTTACCGGAGAAATAAAGATTTAACGCATAGGCGCAGAAGGAGGTTTTTATGTTTAAAGGTTCAATAGTAGCAATAGTCACGCCGTTTAAAAGAGGGAAAGTAGATGAAAAAGCGCTCTGCAATTTAATAGAATGGCATATAAAACAGGGGACAAATGCTATCGTCCCGTGCGGGACAACAGGAGAGTCAGCAACCCTCGATTATGACGAACATATAAGGGTAATTGAGCTTACAGTCAAGACAGTGAATAAACGCATCCCTGTAATCGCAGGAACAGGAGCAAACGCCACTGACGAGACAATAATGATAACCCAAAAGGCTAAAAAGGTTGGCGCTGACGCAGTGCTGCTTGTTTCTCCTTATTACAATAAACCGACTCAGGAAGGCCTTTACAGGCATTATAAGGCTGTTGCAAAGGCTGTTGATATTCCAATGGCCCTTTATAATGTGCCCGGCAGGACTGCGGTGAATATACTACCTTCAACAGTTGCTCGCTTAGCTGAGATAAAGAACATAGTTGCAATAAAAGAGGCAACAGGAGACATGAAACAGGTAAGCGAGGTTATAAGGCTGTGCGGAGACAGGATATCCGTCATCTCAGGAGATGACTTTACAACACTCACGCTCCTTGCCCTCGGAGGAAAAGGCGTAATCTCTGTTTCTGCGAATGTAGCGCCAAAAGACGTATCTGACATGTGTGCGGCGTGGCATCAGGGAAATATTGAAAAGGCAAGGAAGCTCCATTACAAGCTGGAACCATTGAATGCTTCTATGTTCATAGAGACAAACCCGATACCAGCTAAGACAGCGCTTGCAATGATGGGAAAGATAAAAGAAGAATTCAGGCTCCCTCTCTGCGAGATGGCAGATGCGAACAAAGACAAGCTGGAAAAAGCATTGAAGGATTACGGGCTGATTTAAAAAGGCGGCTATTCTTCTAAGCTAATCGCTTCAACAGGGCAGTTTTCTTCTGCTGCTTCGCAGCAGTCTGCATAATCGCACCCGTCAGGGTCAACAATCTCTGATTTTCCTGTCGCCTCATTCAGATGGAAAACAGCAGGGCATATCTCCTGACATGTCCCGCAGCCAATGCACTTATCTTCGTCCACCATTACATTCATGACAATATATTATAAGCATACACAACCTACTTATCCAGAATCTCTCTGACCAGCCTTAAAAGTTTTGTCGGCGACATCGGCTTAGAGACGAAATTTAACCCTTCATCAATAACCTTTTTGCGATGAATAACATCTTCCGTATATCCGCTCATAAAAAGCGCCTTTATTCCAAAGGAATCCTTTTAATTGATAGAACCCTTTTAAAATGCTATATTAGATTCCATGAAAAAACTTACCCACATAGACGAAAAAGGCAGGCCTAAAATGGTTGATGTAGGCTCAAAGCCATTGACAGAAAGAATGGCTGTTGCAAGGGGTTCTGTCTATATGAAAAAAGAAACCTTTAAACTCATAAAAGCAGGCAAACTCTCAAAAGGCGATGTCCTGAATGTCGCAAAACTTGCAGGGATTATGGCCGCAAAAAAGACAGCCGATATTATCCCTCTCTGCCATCCTCTTAATATCACATCAGTTGACATTGACTTCAAACTTGTCGGAGACTCGACTCTCCGAGATGAGAAAAAAAGCAGAATAGACATAGAATCCCGCGTTAAGATAACAGGACAGACAGGCGTTGAGATGGAGGCGCTTACTGCCGTATCTGCCGCCGCGCTCACAATCTATGACATGTGCAAGGCAGTTGATAAAGAGATAATTATCTCTGATATTATGCTCATGGGAAAAAGCGGCGGAAAAAGCGGAGAGTTTAAGCGTAAAGGCATGGCATAGTATTTAAGCGGCTTTTTTGCCTGCCTCTATGCAGAATGCATGGACAGGCAAAACCTCGGAGCTTGCCCGCCTCAGGCGGGCGGGCGAGAATGAGCGAGAATACTGTGCCATGCCTTTAATAATTTGTTTTAGCCTCTAATCTGTTTCAGTCCCTTCTGTGCCTTTATGTTGCCGGGATCAAATTTCAATGCCTTCTCAAACTGGCCGGCTGCCCTTTTAGTGAGTCCGGTCTTAAGATATAAAAGACCAAGGTTTGCATAGTGCTCTCCATTTAATGGCTCAAGCTTTATGGCCTCGAGCAAAGGTTCCTCTGCTTCCTTCAGCCTGTGCGGAATCTTTGTGAGGGCCAAAGAGAGGTAACTCCAATATTGAGTTTTTTTAGGATTTATTCCTGCAGCTTCTTTAAAAAGAACAACTGCGTCCTCGAAGTTGCCCTTCTTGAATTCATCCACGCCTTTTTTAAACTGCTCTTCATCACTTTCTTTTCCTGCTGCCTTTTTCTCTTTTGCCGGCCCGGCTGAAGAACTGAAATATTCCTTTCTCCCGGAATCATCCTTAAGCGTACTATAAGCTGTTGTAATGGCATCAGAGATCGCTGTGAGTTTATCTATCAGCGTGGCGTCTGAGGCGCTGAGATGCCGGTCCGGGTGAAAATCCCTCGCAAGCCTGTAGTAGTTCTTTTTTATGGTTTCCGTGTCTGAATTTTTATCTATCTCAAGAAGCTCATGCATCTTTAACTTATCAAGGTTAGAATAAATCTCGCCCACCCTTTTTCTAAATTCTTCCTCTTCTTCAGCAAAAGGCTGCATCAAGTCTTCAAAAGACACTGTCTCAGTTGTTTCTTTTATTTCTCTGGGCGCCCCCTTTTTTTCTTCGAGAATCCCGATGGCCCATAACACATAAATAGTCTTCATCGCCTCAAATGAGTTTGTCCATGAACTGTCAACAATTTCTTTAATTGTCTTTGTCCCGTCTATCAGGGGAAGCATCTTTTTGTCATTAGGGCTTAACTCTACATTCTGAAACAGGCTAAGCGGATCTTCAGAAAGCCTTAAGACTATTCCTGTGTCAGGCATCTCCTGCCTTATCCTGGTCCAGTTTTCTATTTTTTTCACTCCCTCATATATAAGATTGCCCATGCTCATTTTAAGAGTTATGACCTCCTGAGTCGGCACATCTCCTTCTGCAAAGTCAAATTCTCCCTCCCCGAGTTGGAAAAGGCTGTAAATTATCTCTTTTACCTGATATTTAACTCCCCAGAAAAGGTCTTTGGGAGTAAGATAACCGAGCTCTACCAGTATCGCGCCCTGACGTTTTTTTGTTGCCTTTAATATCTCTACGGATTTGTCGTATTGTTCAACAGTAATCTTCCCTGCCTTGAGCAGCATCTCGCCGAGCCTGTCATCCTCATAAGACGATGAGGCAAATACAGCATCGCCTTTTATCAGGTATATCTTTTTGGTAAAGTTAGGCGTACTTACCGAGAGGGTCCCTGTTGCACGTTTCCTGTTGAGCTGAACAAGTATCCCGGGGAGACTATAATCCCTGATGCTGCCTTTTAAAGGGATGTCCATTGTTTTTCCTTATTCATCAGTGATACCTCTTGACCTCAAACCTGAAGATTTTGACTTCCTCATCATCAGGAGACAGCCCTGCCTTAATCTTTGTAATTCTAAGCTGCTCCTCAACAGTATCAACCCCTTCAAGGTCCGGCAGAAGCAGCCCCTTTCTCTGCCCCTTTGAGACTATCACGCCGTATTTTTTAGGGTTTAATTCTTTAATATCCTTGACCTCTTCGGGCAAGGATAGCACATCAACAGAATATACAAGGTCCTTCAGTTCTTCTGACCGGACACAATGAAATCGCGGATCCTGCGTTGCAGCATATATCGCATTTTTTATAATCTCTGATGCAACATTGTCACTGGCTGGCATAAAGGACCCTATGCAGCCCCTTAGCTCTCCGTGTTTCTTCAGGGATACAAAGACCCCTGCCTTCTCTTTCATCTCGGGTATAAGTTCAGCGGGGGCGGGGAGTTCGATTGCGCAGCCCTCTTTGACATAGGTCTCAATTGCCTGTTTTGCAAGCCTTACCAATGGATGCATATCACTTCTCCCTGGAAATTGCGTAATCAGCAATACAGAGCATATAATCCCTCTCAGGGGAATCAGGGAATATCGAAAGCTCAGCCTTTGCCTCATTCACAATCTCCTCTGCCCTTGCGAGAGATTTTTCCAGAACATCATATTGCCTGAACAGAGCAAGCACCCTCTGAAGTCCCTCTTCAGAAAAGTTTTCTATTATCCGCTTTATCTCCTCTTTTTCATTATCCGAGGCATTCTTAAAAAGATAAATCAGAGGCAACGTGATTTTGCCTTCTTCTATGTCTTTACCGAGTTTTTTGCCAAGTTCACTCTCATCTGCCTTATAATCGAGTATATCATCTGCCATCTGAAAAGCCGTGCCTGACTTAAGGCCAAACCTTGCAAGGGCGTTTTCTTCGGCGCTTGAACCAAGGCTTAATATCGCGCCAATCCTGCACGCAGCAGATATGAGTATGCCTGTTTTGGCAGATATTATTCTTGTATACTCCTCCTCTGTAATACTGATATCTGAGGTTTTCTGAAGCTGTAATATCTCTCCCTCTGTCATACTTGTTGTGGCCTCAGAGAGCGCCTCCATTATCCTCTGACTTCTGAAAGACACTGCTTTTTTAAGGGCATTGGAATAAAGGAAATCTCCGACCAGAATAACAACCTGATTACCCCATAAGGAATGGGCAGCTGCCTTCCCCCTCCTTAGTTTGGCGCCGTCAACAACATCATCATGGAGCAGCGACGCCATATGTATCAGCTCTATAATGCCTGCAAGAATTGTATGGTCAGTTCCCTTGTATCCTGCAAGCCGTGCGCCCGAAAGAAGGAAAAGCGGCCTCAACCTCTTGCCTCCGCTCTCAAGCAGATATTTTCCTACCAGCGGTATGAGCGGAGCATCGCTCTTAAAAAGTTCTTCCAGCCTGACTTCAACCAAGCGAAGCTCAGCGTCATAGGCATCAAAAACCTTTTTTATATCCGTTGTCTGATTATAATTAATCATAGCATCTCAGGTCAGAGCCTGAACTCATCAAGATTAACATCTTTCTTTGCCAATTTTCTAATGTCTCTCGGCCTGAATGCGCCCTTCTCGGTAATAATCGCCGTTATATATTTTGCGGGCGTAACATCAAAGGCCATGTTTCTAACCTTTACGTTGTCAGGCGCAACCTGTCTGCCGTGCTGGCACAGGCAGGTCCGGCAGGTGCCGAATATATGCGTAACTTCTTCAGGTCCCCTTTCCTCTATCGGAATCCTGTCTCCGGTTGGAATCGAAAAATCAATACTGCTCAAAGGAGCTGCAACATAAAAAGGTATCTTGTGCTCCCTGCACAACACAGCAACTGAATATGTGCCTATCTTGTTGGCAACGTCTCCGTTCCTGACAGTTCTGTCAGTGCCGACAATTGCAAGGTTTATCTCGCCCTTCTTCATAAGTGCGCCTGCGGAGTTGTCAGTAATCAATGTAACAGGAACTCCTGCCTGCATAAGCTCCCACGCAGTGAG
>Ga0265296_1004182_pt1 | contig 12702 bp, 13 predicted proteins | sample MunlanPumphouse1_FD_189073 | JGI IMG/M metagenome (GOLD analysis project Ga0265296, IMG submission 189073) | Groundwater microbial communities from a municipal landfill in Southern Ontario, Canada - Pumphouse #1 | ecosystem: Environmental > Aquatic > Deep subsurface > Groundwater | place... | reverse complement strand
GGGGTGGGCGCGGCCCACCAGAGAAGGAAATAAATTTGCGGAAGGTGGGCAGTGCCCACCCTACACGTCTGGGGGCAGTTGGTGATGCAACGATTTGAATAATCAATCATAACATGCCAGAAAATTTAGTACATAGTGTGTATTCTTCAAAAATTAGATATGGGAGGATCACGCAATGCGAAAAATTATAAATATCCTTTCCATTTGTACTATTATTTTAATGGCGTTATCATTATCTTTAAAAGCTGAAGATAATGATAAATCAAAAATATTAAATTCATCATCTTTAGGAGATTGGGATAAAGCAAAGAAAATTAAGAAATCAGGAAAAATATCATTACAAGCCTGGGACCCATATATTGAATACGCCAAAACAGTTCCTGACAGTTCGGTAAAAGATGCAATGCTTCAAAATAAGAATAAACTTAATATCGAATATGATGAAATTTGGATATGGGAAAGAAATGACCTCTTTACTTCAGCCGAGAGGAGGAAATTCAGAGGACAATTTGATATACATAAACTATATTGGAAAAATAATAAGGTTCAGGCTTTTACCCTTGAAAAATATTATATTTCCAATCCAGTTACCAAAAAGAAAGTTGGTAAACATAAAATTACTCAGGTGTGGGATAGAGACTCTATATTAAGGGAAATATCAAAATAAATAAATGGATAACGAATGAAAATTCTGATCTTAGGCGTCAACGGTTTTATCGGCAACGCGCTCACCCGGCGCATCCTCAACACCCGGGACTGGGAAGTCTTCGGCATGGACCTCTACTCCAACAAACTGGAGGAGTCCCTGGACCACCCCCGCTGCCATTTCCTGGAGGGCGACATCGCCATCAACAAGGAGTGGATCGAGTACCACATCAAGAAGTGCGACCTGGTCCTGCCCCTGGTGGCCATCGCCACCCCCATGGTCTATGTCAAGAACCCGCTGCGGGTCTTTGAGCTGGACTTTGAGGAAAACCTGCGCATCGTCCGCCAATGCGTGCAGTACGGCACCCGCATCATCTTCCCCTCCACCTCGGAGGTGTACGGCATGTGCCCGGACGCGGAGTTTTCCGAGGACGACAGCACCCTGGTCCTGGGGCCCATCAACAAGCAGCGTTGGATCTACAGCTCCTCCAAGCAGCTCCTGGACCGGGTCATTTGGGCCTACGGCCAGGAGGGGAAACTCCAGTTCTCCATGATCCGCCCCTTCAACTGGATCGGCCCCAAGCTGGACGACCTCTACGCGGCCAAGGAGGGGAGCTCCCGGGTGGTGACCCAGTTTATCCTCAACCTCCTGGAGAAGACCCCCATCCGCCTGGTGGACGGCGGCTTCCAGAAGCGCTGTTTTACTTACGTGGAAGACGGCATCGATTGCCTGATGAAGATTATCGAGAACCCCGGGGGCGCGGCCGACAGCGAAATCTTCAACATCGGCAACCCGGATAACGAGGCGTCGGTAAAGGAGTTGGCCCACATGCTCCGGGACCTCTTTGAGCTGCATCCGGACCATAAAAGCGACGGGGTCTACTCGGAGATTGTGGAGACCCCCCACGAGGCCTACTACGGTAAGGGTTACCAGGACATCACCAGCCGCAAGCCCTCCATTGCCAAGGCCCGGCGGCTCCTGGGCTGGGAACCCCGGACCGACCTCAAGACCTCCCTGAAAATCACCCTGGACTCCTTCCTGGAGGAGGCGAAGGGGGAGGCTGGGTTCGGGGAAGGGGAGTAAGGCTGAGAGTGGTCAGTGGCCAGTGGCCAGTGGTCAGTATCGGCAACCAAGACGAGTCGCCCAAAACCGGCCACTGCTTTACCCCCAGTCGTCTCGTAGAACTCTGCACCGAGGAGCTATCTTGCCGCCGCGGTTAGGATTAAAAGTAGACGTGGATACCCTGGAGGGGTTTCGGAAGGGAATTCCGGCTCTTCTGGAAATATTGTCCGCCCGGGGGATCAAAGCCTCTTTTTTTGTGTCCCTGGGGCCGGACAACTCCGGACGGGCCATCTTCCGGGTCTTCAGGCAACAGGGGTTTCTGGAGAAGATGTGGCGCACCCGGGCCCCGGCGCTCTATGGACTGCGCACCATGTTTTATGGTACCCTACTCCCGGCGCCCTTAATCGGTGCGGGGGCCGGGGAGACTTTAGCCGCCCTGGCCTCTGCCGGGCACGAGGTGGGTTTGCACGGTTATGACCATGTGCGCTGGCACGATCATCTGTTGACCATGAGCCGGGAGGAGGTCAGCCGGGAATTGGCTCAGGCCCAGGACATTTACCGGTCTTTTTTGGGGCGTGCGGCCCGATCCTTTGCCGCGCCCGGGTGGCAGTGCTCCGGGGCGCACCGGGATGTGTTGGCCGGGGGGGGCTTTCTCTACGGCAGCGACACCCGGGGTTTGGCCCCCTATTTTCCCCGTTTTGGGGAACGGCTCAATCCCGTGTTGGAAATTCCCACGACCCTGCCCACGCTGGATGAGCTCTTGGGGTTTAACGGGTGCAGTCCCGGGGACTTTACCGACCTGGTTTTGGGCCGTTTGCAGAGGATGGAGCTTTCCCAGGTGTTGACAGTGCATGCAGAAGTGGAGGGGGGGCCGCTCAAGGGAGAATTCGCCCACCTGTTGGACCGTTGCCGGGAGCAGGGGGTGGAGTTCTTCCGGCTGGAGGATTGGGCCCGGGAGCTCTTGCAAGAGCCGGAGAAGATTCCTGGGGCGAGGGTCAGGCAGGCGCGTCTTCCCGGCCGGGCCGGGCGGGTTTCCTGCCAGGAGCCTGTGGAGGCCGGATCGTGAGAGTGGCAGCCATTATTCCCGCGGCCGGCGTAGGCCAGCGCATGAAGAGCCAGATTCCCAAACCCTATCTCCTGCTGGCCGGTAAACCCATCCTGGCCCACACCCTGGAAGTTTTTGAAGCCGTCAGGGAAATCAAGGAAATCGCGGTGGTGGCCCATGCCGATGACCTGGAATACTGCCGGGAAGAAGTGATTGCGCCATATGGGTTCAAAAAGGTGCTCCGCCTGGTGCCCGGGGGGAAAGAACGGCAGGACAGCGTCTATCATGCCTTGAAGGCCTTGAGGCAGGAAGATGACCTGGAAATCATTCTGGTCCATGACGGCGTGCGCCCCTTTATCACCGGGGAGCAGATCCGCCGGGTCATCAAGGCTGCCAAGCTCCATGGCGGGGCCGTCTTGGGCCTGCCGGCCCAGGACACCCTGAAGAGGGTCAATGGCCAGGGGGAGGTGATCCACACCCTGGAGCGCAAAGATATCTGGCAGATTCAGACGCCCCAGGGGTTCCAGGCGGGCCTGCTGTGGCGGGCCTTTGTGGAGGCTTACGGCAATAATTTTTACGGCACTGATGAGGCCTCCCTGGTGGAGGCCCTGGGCCAGCCGGTGACGGTTATTCAAGGGGACCCCTGGAACCTGAAAATCACCACCCCGGATGACCTGCAGTTGGCGGAAGCGCTTCTCCCCTGGCTGCGGAGCAGAGATAAATGAGAGTGGGCCTGGGCTATGACGCGCACCGCCTGGTGGCCGGGCGGCCCCTGATCCTGGGAGGGGTGAAGATCCCCTACCACCTGGGCCTCCTGGGGCACTCGGACGCGGACGTCTTGAGCCATGCCATCGGCGATGCCCTGTTGGGGGCCGTGGGCGCGGGGGATTTGGGGACACACTTTCCCGACCAGGACCCGGCCTATAAAGATATCTCCAGCCTCCTGCTGCTGAAGCGCATCATGGCCCTGGTGGAGGGCCGGGGGCTCTTCCCGGTGAACGTGGACGCCACGTTGGTGGCCCAGCGGCCCCGCCTGGCGCCCTTCATCCCCCAGATGGCCGCCAACCTGGCCGCGGCCTTGGGACTCTCCCGGGAAGCGGTGAACGTCAAGGCCACCACCACCGAAGGCATGGGGTTTGCGGGCCGGGAGGAGGGCATCGCCGCTCACGCGGTGGTGCTCCTGGGGCCGGGGCCCAGGGCCTGGGAACCGGAAGACACGGAATAGCAGTGGCCAGGGGTCAGTGGTCAGTGGCCAGTAAGCAGTGGGTAGTGAGCAGTTAACTCGTTCCCAAGCTGTGCTTGGGAGCGAGGGGAAAAGTCCCCCTTTGAAAAAGGGGGAGAGAAAAACCGCTTTTATTCAAACCCAAATGCTATTTTTCAGCAGTCTGATAGATTCTTCGCCACCTACGGTGGCTCAGAATGACAAAACCATGGATTTTTCCGAATTGCACACATGTGTAACATGTCTAATATTACTATTTATTTCTTGAACATTTTATTTTCTTCGGCATTATCTTTACAAAATGATGCATTTTCAAAGGCAAAGTAACCGGACCTTGGTTTACCCCACCCGCCAGGAGTGCCTGGACCTGATGGCCACCCACGCCATGCTCTCCCATATCCGGGAGCATAGTCTCCGGGTGACCCAGGTGGCGGTCTTTCTGGGGGAGGCCCTGGCTGCGGCCGGTTTTCCCCTCCACCTGCCCATGATCGAAGCCGGGGCCTTGCTCCATGATCTGGGGAAGACGCCTTGTCTGGGCACCGGGCAGAATCACGCGGAGTGGGGCGCGGCCGTGCTGGCGGGAATGGGTTACCAGGAAGTGGCCCAAATCGTCAGGGAACATGTTTATCTGGCGGACCCCGGAGCGCCGTGGCCTCCCCGGGAAACGGAAGTGGTCAATTACGCGGACAAGCGGGTGCTGCACACCCGGGTGGTGACCCTGCAAGAACGCTTTGCCGACCTTAAGGAACGTTACGGCCACACACCGGAAGCCCAGGCCCGGCTCGGGGCCCTGGAGCTCAAGGTCCAAGCCCTGGAAGAGAAGATCTTCGCACCCCTGGATTTAACGCCCACGGATCTCCTGCAACTCAACCACCGGAGGGATCAATGAAAAAAATGCGCGTGGCCCTGATCGCCGGAGGCAAATCTTCGGAAAGGGAAGTCTCCTTGAAGAGCAGTGAACAGGTCTATCAGGCCCTAGACCAGGAGAAATATGACGTCAGGCGCTATGATCCCCTGAACGATCTGGAGCGTCTGGTGCGGGAGGCGCCGGAACTGGACGTGGCCCTGATCATCATGCACGGCCGGGGGGGAGAAGACGGCACCATCCAGGGGCTCCTGGACCTCCTGGGGGTGCCCTACCAGGGGTCCGGGGTGCTGGCCTCGGCCCTGGCCATTAACAAGGAGTTGAGCAAAATAATCTATCTCCAGGCGGGCCTCAAGGTGCCCCATGCCCTGGCTTTCACCCAGAAACAGGCCCCCAGTGCCCAGGAGATTGAAGAGACCCTGGGTCTGCCCGCGGTCATCAAGCCCGTTAACGAAGGCTCCAGCATTGGCATCAGCATTCCCAAGGACCGCCAGGAGTTGAAGAAGGGGCTGGCCGCGGCCTTTAAGTATGACTACCGGGTGATGGTGGAGGAATTTATCGAAGGGATTGAGGTGACCGGCGGGGTTCTGGGGAACGCCGAACCCCGGGCTTTGCCCCTGGTGGAGATTGTCCCGGCCTCCGGGTACCCCTTTTTCACCTATGAAGCCAAATACCAACCCGGGGCCACCTCCGAAATCTGCCCGGCCCGGCTGAGCCAGGAACTCACGGAGGCCGCGCAGCAATGCGCCATTGCCGCGCACCTGGCCCTGGGCTGCCGGGGCTACAGCCGCACGGATATGAAAATCAAGGATGGGAAGGTTTACGTTCTGGAGACCAACACCATCCCGGGCATGACCGCCACCAGCCTCTTTCCCCAGGGCGCCAAGGCCGCGGGCCTGGAATTCCCGGCCTTGCTGGACACTTTGATTGAGTTGGCCTTGGAGAAGCATTAAGAATGATGGCAGGGTGGAGAAAATATATTAACCACCAAGACACCAAGGCACCAAGAGACACAAATGAAAACTTTATGGGCGTCCTGGAAAACCAGGACGCCCATAATTATTCCTTGGTGAATCTTTGTGCCCTTGGTGTCTTGGTGGTTAATTTTTTCTGGCAGCCATGAGCGATAACGCGCAGGCCCCCTGGTCTTCCCTTCATCGCCTGCTGGCAGAGGGGTGTCAGCAAGGCGTCTTTACCGCGGCCGCGGTGGTGGTGGGCCTGAAGGGAGAAAAGCTCTGGGAGGCCGCGGCCGGGCGGGTGTCCCGGGACCCGGAGGCCGCTGCCGCCACCCTGGACACGGTCTTCGACCTGGCATCCCTCACCAAGCCCCTGGCCACGGCCCTGGCCTTGATGCTCCTGGCCTACCGGGGACAGGTCTTCCTGGAGTCTTGCCTGGGGGAGATTCTCCCGGAAGAATGGCTGCCGCCGGACAAGCGCAGCCTCACCCTCATGAGCCTCCTGGCCCACCAGGCAGGGCTCCCGGCCTGGCGGCCCTTTTATGAAACCATCCTGGCCGCGCCCCGGAACGAACGCCCCGGCCTGGCCCCCCGTCTGGCCGCGGCCACGCCCCTGGAATATCCGCCCGGGAGCCGAACCCTGTACAGCGACCTGGGTTATATGATGCTGCTGGCAGTGGTGGAGGCCGTGGCCGGGGAGGATTTGGACTCCTTTTGCCGGGCGCGGATTTACCGGCCCCTGGGGCTGCCGCTTCTCGGTTTCCGCCCTCGCAGCCAGCCTGGGGGAGAGGCGCTGGCCTATGCGGCCACCGAAGAGGGCCTCATCCCCGGGCGCTCTCTTTATGGGGAAGTCCACGATGAAAACGCCTGGGCCGGAGGCGGGATTGCCGGGCACGCCGGTCTGTTCGGCACCGCCGGGGAGGTCTTCCAACTGGTAGCCGCGCTTTACCGGGCTTATCAGGGAGATACGGGGGGACTTTTCGCGCCGGCATGGGCGCGCCGGTTCCTCTCGCCGGTCTCAGGCGGCAGCCGCACCCCGGGGTTCGACACCCCCGGACCGGACCGGTCCCAAGGCAGCGCGGGGCGCTATTTTTCCCCCCGGAGCGCCGGCCACCTGGGGTTTACCGGCACGTCTTTTTGGCTGGACCTGGACACGGGCCAGATGGTAATCTTACTCACCAACCGGGTGCACCTGGGCCGGGATGATAAGGCGAAAATCCAGGCCTTCCGGCCCCGGTTCCACGAGGCGGCTTCGAAAGCTTTGGGGTTCGGAGGATGATGCCTGCGAGCGGTGCGCAATAAAAACAAGACATATCCGTCCAGCATTTTTTTTACTGATCACTGATTACTGATTACTCTAACCGCCACCCTAAATTTCACGACAAGGCCTAAAATGCAACACATCCACCTTCTAGGCATCTGCGGCACGGGCATGGCCGCGTTGGCGGGCATCCTCAAGGAGCAGGGGCATCTGGTCACCGGCTCCGATGAACACGCCTACCCGCCCATGAGCACCTTTTTGGCCGGGCTGGGGATCAAGGTGCAGGATGGCTACGCCCCGGAAAACCTGCAGCCGCTGCCGGACCTGGTGGTGGTGGGCAATGTCATCCGCCGGGAGAACCCCGAGGCCCAGGCGGTCCTGACCCTGAATCTCCCCCGGCTCTCCCTCCCCGAGGCCCTGAACCGCTTCCTGGTGGGGCCCCGGCAGAGCATCGTGGTGGCCGGCACCCACGGCAAGACCACCACCACCGCGCTCATTGCCTGGCTGCTTTACGCGTTGGGCCGGGACCCGGGCTTCATGGTGGGGGGCATCGCCCGGAATTTTAACTCCAACTACCGCACCGGCCGGGGCGACTGGGTGGTCCTGGAGGGGGATGAATACGACACCGCGTTCTTTGACAAACGCCCCAAGTTCTTTCATTTCCATCCCCGGCTGGCGGTTCTCACCTCCATCGAGTACGATCACGCGGACATTTACCCGGACCTGGAGCGGGTGATCCAGGCCTTCCAGGGGTTCGTGCTCCAGGCCGGGGAAGAGGACAAGATTTTGGCCTGGGGGGACGCTCTTCTGGTCCGGAAGGTCTGCAACCAGTCACCCGCGGCGGTGGGGTATTATGGCCTCAAAGAGGCCGCGGCCTGGCGGGCCGTGAACATCGAACCCGCAGCCGGGGGCATGAATTTTACCATCTTCCGGGAAGGGCAGCGGTGGGGGAAGTTTTTTACCCCTCTCCTGGGAATCCACAATGTCTTGAATACCACAGCCGCGCTGGGAGCGATGGCGGAATTGGGTGAGGAGCCCGGGCCTTTACAGGAAGCCCTGGCCGGTTTCCGGGGCGTGAAGCGCCGTCTGGAGACCGCGGGGGAATATCAAGGGGTGCTGGTGTTGGAAGACTTTGCCCACCACCCCACTGCGGTGGCCGCCACCCTGGAGGCAGTGCGCCAGGGGTATCCCGGACGGCGGCTGGTGGCGGTCTTTGAACCCCGCACCAACACCTCCCGGCGCCGGGTCTTCCAGGAGCCGTATGCCCAGGCCTTTCAAGACGCGGACCTGATCATCGTCCGGGAACCCCCGGACCTGTGGAAGGTGGACCCGGAGGAGCAATTTTCCTCCCGTGAACTGGTGGCCGACCTCTTGGACCAGGGTCAGAAGGCCTTCTATTACCCGGATACGGACCGGCTCCTGGAAGGTCTGCTGGAAAAATTACGGCCCGGAGATGTGGTTTTGCTCATGTCCAACGGCGACTTCGACCACCTCTTGCCCCGCGTCTGCGCCGCCCTGGGCGGGGAAATGGCCATGCCCTAGCAGCTTTTATGGTGAGCAGTGAGCAGTGAGCAGGAGAAGATAAGTTCCCGGGATGGGCCGGAAAGTTCAAGGTTCATAGTTTTGACTGCGATTCCCGAGAATTTTGTATAAGTTACGGGTGAGCCGGCTACTGACTACTGACTACTGATTACTGATTACCCTCTTCCCGTCTCTCCCCCCACCAACCACTCCTTAAACCTCGCCTTGGGCGCGGTGGTCAGCTTAATGAGACCGATTTCTGCCCCGGCCTGCACCTCCACGGCCAGCGCGGTTTCCGGGGGCGCGTCGCTGTAAGCCCCGGCCAGGCCCGCGGCTAACTGCACATCGCTGTCCGGGGCCTGGCCGATGACCAGGACCAGGGGCCCGGGATACCCCACCACCTTGAGCACTTGATCACCCGGGGCAATCAACCCTTCCATGGCCTCGTTGTCCCGCTGGGTGCGGCCCACCACCGCCTTGGCCCCCCCGGGCAGGCGGAAGTGCCGGCCCCACTTCAGCAGCTCCAGGTCCCGCCGGGTCACCTCCGGCTGATGGCGCAAAACCTCCTGAAGGCGGCCCGCGTAGCCCGGATCAGTAAGCAGGCAACCCCCCGCGGGCGCGGGATAGTTGGTGATCCCGGCAGCCGCGGCCAGGGCTATCTGCCGCTTGCGGCCCCGGCCGCTCAAATCCAGGAGCCTTTCCCGGTCCACCCAGCCCAGGAGTTCCGGACGGGTGGGGGACAGGAGCTTGGCGCTCAAGGGGCGGAGCAGCAATTCCGGCACCCCGGATTCCCGGGCGATGAGGTTCAGGGAGCCCCGGTTCTGGCTCATGGGCCGCTGGCCCAGAACCTCGCCGGTGAACAGGAAGTCGAAGCCCTCGGACCCCAAACGGGCCGCGGCCTCCCGGAGCATCAAGGTGTGACAGTCGATGCAGGGATTATGGTACCGGCCGAACCCATGGGGGGGGGCGTAAATCAGCGGGAAATATTTGTCGGTAAAATCCTCCAAGATCAGCGGCAGTTGCAGATGGGACGCGGACTCCCGGGCCCGGTCCGGACCGAAGAAGGGGGTGACAAAAAAGATGGCGGTGACGTCGATCCCCTGGGCCCGGAGCACGGTGGCCGCCAACATGCTGTCCAGCCCCCCGGAAAAGAGGCCCAAGGCGCGAATCTTTTTGCTCATAGGCTTAGAAAAATGCTCCCAAGAAATAAGATGATTTTCTCTGAAGAAAGATTGCCGGCATTTAGGCCGTTATTAACCCCCCTTTTTTAAGGGGGGCAGGGGGGATTATCTAAGCTCCTGATAATCCCCCTAAATCCACCTTTAGAAAAGGGGGACTTAACTACAGGTTTTCAAAAAGCTTTCCGGAGTCTGGGCAACATGCCCATCCTGGAGACTATTATAACCCAGAAAGGCGGGGATGCCAGGGGGCTGAGGCATGGGAGGTTCCGGGGGAGGCTTGATCCCCCAGGGCCGGGGGGGTGGCCCTGAGATTGACAGCCAGCGGCCCGGATGTTAATAATTGAGGCGCGGAGGGATGGCCGAGTGGTTTAAGGCGGCGGTCTTGAAAACCGCAGACCGATGAGGTCCGGGAGTTCGAATCTCTCTCCCTCCGCCATAGGGGGAAGCCAATTTTGACAGCGGTGGGGGCCTCGGCGGAGGCCCTTTTTAGTGGGCGCGATTTGCTTATCACCTGGAGGAAAAGGCAGGGAGGTGCTCCCGGCGTCCCCCTAAAGGCTTGCAGTAACAGGACGGAGAGTTTAAACTATGGCCTCGGGGGCTGGCATAAAGCTCCCTAAGCCCCGGGGAGAGATGACCGAGCGGCCGAAGGTGCTCGCCTGCTAAGCGAGTGTGGGGGGAAACTTCCACCGAGGGTTCGAATCCCTCTCTCTCCGCCATTTAAATACGGTTTTTCGTTTTGGGTTTTTCATAAAAATAACCCTTGGTGTGCCCGCTTAAGACAATGCCGGCAAAGTCCGCTCAGGATAGGTTCAATTGTTCCGTTAATAACCAGAACGAAAGACCAAAAACGAAAAACTGTAGAAGAGGTAAGGACTTTTGTCTGTGGTGGAATTAGGACCCATTCTGGCCTTGATCGGCATGGTGCTCCTGCTCTTGAGCAGCATGGGGCGCCAACGCGCCCGAAAATCGGGGAAAGCCCGGACCCCTGCCTATCTCCAGCAGCAGCGGTGGCTCCATTTCGCGGCCTATGGCCTCATTATCGTGGGGCTGCTCATGATGTGGGCCAAGAAATAGTGGTCAGTAGCCATACCAATTCGCAGTCAAACGTATAATTTTTTCGTAGGGGCGAACCTTGTGTTCGCCCAGGCATGGTGGGCGAACACAAGGTTCGCCCCTACTTTTTAATACCTTTTGGATGTGAATTGGTATCAGTAGTAGGGAAACAGATAACCGCACCGGCAACCGTTTGCAAGTTGGAAGCGGGGCTGATGGCGGTTCGGGTGGGGAAACCCTGCCCCGGCGCTTCTATCCCATCTCCCGATGCCAAAAAAGGGCCCAGGCTCCCGCAGGAGCCCAGGCCGTTTTTGGAGGGGTCATGTAACTTAGTTATCGGCCCCTCCGGGAAAAGCATTAGCAATTATTAAAGGAAGTTCGCCCCGCCCGCCCTTTTCTGCAGAAAAGGTTTGATTCCCCCCCTGGTTATCCGCCGATAGCCTCCGTCCCAGCTACCTTGGCATCCAGGGCCCGGCGGACCGCCTGATGTAATTCCGCCACCCGCACGGGTTTTATCAGGTAGTCGGCAAGGCCCATCTCCCTGGCGTTATCTGCGGATATGGCCTTGCTGAAGCCCGTAAAGAGGATAATGGGCAGGTCCGGACGCAACTGCATCAATTCCCGGGCCAACTCCAGGCCGTTCATCTGGGGCATGACAAAATCAGTGATCACCAAATCAAAGATTTCCGGCTGCTGACGCACCGTTTCCAGGGCTTCCCGGCTGTTGGTGCGGGTGGTGACCCGGTAGCCCAGACTCTCCAGCATTTCTTTCCCGGTCTGGACAATCATGTGCTCGTCATCCACGATCAGGATATGCTCTTTCAGCCCGGAGAAAGCAGACCGGTTTTCTTTTGAGGCCGTGGCTAAGGGTTTTTTAGCGATGGCTGCAATGGCCTCCAGGATGGGTGTGGTCCTCATTTACTTCCCTCTCCGATCGCTGCCGTCCCTGGCCCGCCATTAGCTCTTTAAAGATTAGCATAAATGAAAATTTGGCTCAGGCTGGCCCAACCCAGTTACAAGGTAATTTTGCTAACCTCTCAGCTCCAGGATACCGGCCCCCTGCTAAATTGGGGCAACTGGGCTTAATTTCTCCATAATTGTTTTAAACTTGCCGGTATTATATGATGATTCTGTTCAATCACAATGGGCACAAGTACCTAATATGCCCTAGGTAATAATGCCTAGATCACCGGGTAATTCTTTAAGACAGGTTCTGACCGGAGCCGCCAGGGATCACGATTGCCGGGAAGGACTCCTGCGCCCGTTAAGGCAGGGGCTGGTAAAGGGAGGGTTTGCGCCTCGGGTCCCGGCGGTGGAGGTCGTTTTTGGGGGAAAAACCCCTTAATATGGATATTAGCCGCAACCGTTTCTGCGGGTCAAAGGGGATGAGGGGAGATTTAGATTATCCCGGCTTTTTCCCAGGGCCAGGCTGAATCTCTCCAGGATTAAGGCTGCCAAGGATTTCAGGGGTAGGAGATATATACCTAAAACCTCGATAGCATCAACTTATTTAGCCGTGGCTCCAGGTAATCAGGCCCCCCCCGCCTCTTTTGCCGATCTGCTATTTTCTGGCATTTCCCCCAATTTTCACAGGGTATCAGGGAAAAAGGAGGCAAAAACGACTATGCTCTTAAACTTAAAGGGAAAAATCACAGGAAATATTTTCTCACATCCGCTTTTTAGGATTCTCAGTTGGGGGCTACATCCGGATCAACGATAACCCTGCCCGGCGACTACTTTTTCTTTAAGGACTCGGCGTAGATTTCCACGGTGTGTTTCACCTGCACCCGGGCCCCGGCCTTAGAGAGCATGTCGGTGATCTGCAGCATGCAGGCCGGGCAGCCGGTGGCCACCACCGCCGCCCCGGACTTGGCGATATTCTCCCGTTTG
>Ga0265296_1004181_pt1 | contig 12708 bp, 11 predicted proteins | sample MunlanPumphouse1_FD_189073 | JGI IMG/M metagenome (GOLD analysis project Ga0265296, IMG submission 189073) | Groundwater microbial communities from a municipal landfill in Southern Ontario, Canada - Pumphouse #1 | ecosystem: Environmental > Aquatic > Deep subsurface > Groundwater | place... | reverse complement strand
GCGCGCACGCGCACGTCGGTGCGGCAACCGCTCGGCGCGTGCCGCGCTCCGCTGCTCCCCGCGGCTACTGCTCCTTCGCGACGTACGTCAGCAGGTCGTACTGCGCGACGGTCTCGTCGTCCTGGTTGGTGAGCACCGCATCCCAGCGCACCTCGCCGTACGGGTCGGTCTCGCGCGGCGTGATCTGCTTCGCGGTGAGCGTGACCCGCAACGAGTCGCCGGGGGAGACCGGCGTCATGAAGCGCAGGTTGTCGAGGCCGGTGTTCGCGAGCACGGGGCCCGGCGCCGGCTCCACGAAGAGCCCGGCCGCGAACGACAGCAGCAGGTAGCCGTGCGCGACGCGGCCCGGGAAGAACGGGTTCGCCTCCGCCGCCTCCTGGTCCATGTGCGCGTAGAACGTGTCGCCCGTGAACTCGGCGAAGTGCTCGATGTCGTCGAGCGTGATGACGCGGCGCTCCGAGACCACCTGGTCGCCGATCCGCAGCTCGGCGAGCGACTTCCGGAACGGATGCGGCGCATCCGTCGACGACGCGGCGCCCTGGTGCCAGACGCCGGTGAGCGCCGTGAGCATCGACGGCGAGCCCTGGATGGCGGTGCGCTGCATGTGGTGGAGCACCGAGCGGATGCCGCCGAGCTCCTCGCCGCCGCCGGCGCGGCCGGGACCGCCGTGCACGAGCATCGGCAGCGGCGAGCCGTGGCCGGTCGACGAGCGCGCGTCGTCGCGGTCGAGCAGCAGGATGCGGCCGTTGTGCGGCGCGATCCGGCGGGTGAGCTCGCTCACGAACGCCGGGTCGTGCGAGGCGATCGAGGTGACGAGCGAGCCGCCGCCGCGCGCGACGATCTCGGCCGCCTGCTCGGCGCTGCCGTACTCGACGAGCGACGCGACCGGGCCGAACGCCTCGACTTGGTGCAGCGCAGCGGACTCGGGGTCGGCGAACGCGAGCAGCGTCGGCGCGACGAAGGCACCGTCGGAGGCCTCGCCGATCGTGCCGTCGGCGAGCGTCACGTGCCCGGCGTCGCCGCCCACGACGATCTGGCCGCCGCCCTCGCGCAGCTTCATGAGCTGCTTGAGCACCTCGTCGCGCTGCCCGGTGGAGGCGAGCGGCCCCATCGTGACGCCCTCCGCGCGCGGGTCGCCGACGACCACCTTCGCGGCGATCCGGTCGCGCACGGCGTCGGCCACGGCATCCGTCATGCCGCTCGGCACGAGGGCGCGGCGGATGGCGGTGCACTTCTGGCCGGCCTTCGCGGTCATCTCGGTGACGAGCCCGCGCACGAACGCGTCGAACTCGGGGGTGCCGGGCGTGGCGTCGGGGCCGAGCACGGATGCGTTGATCGAGTCGGTCTCGACGGTGAAGCGCACCCCGCCCGTCTGCACGGCGTCATGGAGGCGCAGGCCCTCGGCGGTCGAGGCGGAGCCGGTGAAGCTCACCGTGTCGCCGAGCCGCAGGTGGTCGAGCAGGTCGCGCGCCGAGCCCGAGACGAGCTGCACGGCGCCCGCGGGCAGCAGGCCCGACTCCGCGAGGATGCGCACCATGTGCTCGGCGACGTAGCCGGTGGGCGTCGCCGGCTTGATGAGCGTCGGCATGCCGGCGAGGAACGCGGGCGCGAGCTTCTCGAGCGCACCCCAGACGGGGAAGTTGAACGCGTTGATCTGCACGGCGACGCCCGGCAGGGTGGTGCAGATGTGGCGGGCGAGGAACGAGCCGTCCTTCGACAGCTGCTCGACCGGTCCGTCGAGGTAGATCGTCGACTGCGGCATCTCGCGGCGGCCCTTCGACGAGTACGTGAAGAGCACGCCGATGCCGCCGTCGATGTCGACCCACGAGTCGTTCCTCGTCGCGCCCGTGCGGCTCGACAGTTCGTAGAGCTCGCCCTTGCGCTCGGTGAGCGCGAGCGCCATCTGCTTCAGCAGGATCGCCCGCTGGTGGAAGGTGAGCGGCGCGAGGCTGTGCTGGCCGACGGTGCGGGCGTGCTCGAGCGCGGCCGCGAGGTCGAGGCCGGAGGTCGAGACGCGCACGACCTCCTCGCCCGTGGAGGCGTCGCGCACGACCGTGGCGTCGTCGGCGGCGCCCTCAGCCGGCTCCCACCAGCCGTCCTGCACGTAGCTGGGCAGCATGCGGGACTGGATCAGGGTCTGGGTGTCGGTCATCGTCGACTCGCTCTCTCGTCGGTCAGGTGCGGGGAGGACATCACTGGTCAGTTCCAGTCGTAGAAGCCGCGGCCGCTCTTCTTGCCGAGCCGGCCCTCCGCGACCATCTGGCGCAGCAGCTCGGGCGGCCGGAACCGCTCGCCCAGCTCGCGGTGCAGCTGCTCGGCGATGCCGAGCCGCACGTCGAGCCCGACGATGTCGGTCGTGCGCAATGGGCCGGTGGGGTGCTTGTAGCCGAGCTCCATCGCGAGGTCGATGTCGCCGGGGCTCGCGACGCCCTCCTCGACCATCCGGATCGCCTCGAGTCCGATCGCGACGCCGAGCCTCGAGCTCGCGAAGCCGGGCGCGTCGTGCACCGTCACCGGCGCCTTGCCGATCGCCTCCACCCACGCGCGCGCGTCGTTCGCGAGCCGCGGGTCGGTGGCGTCGCCGAGCACGATCTCGACGAGCGCGGATGCGGGCACCGGGTTGAAGAAGTGCAGCCCCAGGAAGCGGGCGGGCCGGGCGAGGTTCGCGGCCAGCGCGTCGATGGAGATCGACGACGTGTTGCTGGCGAGCGCCGCGCGGTCGGTGAGGACGGCCTCGACGCGCGCGAGCGCATCCGCCTTGAGCGACGGGTCCTCGGGCACGGCCTCGATCACGAGGTCGGCGTCGGCGAACGCCGCGACGTCCGTCGCGACGCGCAGGCGGCCGGTGAGCTCGTCGATCGGCTCGGCCCAGCCGCGCTCGACGCTCTTCGCCAGGCTCGCGCGCACGCGCGCCTCCGCGGCCCCCGCGGAGTCGTGGTCGCGCTCGACGACGACCACCTGGCTGCCGGCGAGCACGAAGGCGTGGGCGATGCCCGCGCCCATCCGGCCGCCGCCGAGCACGCCGACCCGCTCGGGCGCGCCCGCGCCGACCGCGGCATCCGTGTCGTCGATCATCGCTTCGCGCTCCGCTCGGTGCTGGCTGCCGAGCGGCTGCGCCGCTCGAGGAACTCGGTCATGCGCCGGTGCTTCTCGGGGCTCTCGAAGAGCACCGCCTGCTCGGCGAGGTCGATCTCGGGGTGCGCGCTCGGCGGGGCGAGCAGCGCGCGCTTCGTCGCCTGCGTCGCCGCCGGGTCGAGCTCCGCGATGCGGTCCGCGATGTCGACGGCGCGGGCGAGCGCGGCGCCGGGCTCGAGCACAGCCGACACGAGGCCCGCGGCGAGCGCCTCGTCAGCGCCGAGGACGCGACCGGTCAGCAGCATCTCGTTCGCGAGCGCCTCGCCGACGATGGCCTTGAGCCGCCAGGTGGCGCCCGCGGCCGCGATGATGCCGAGGCCGGTCTCGGGGTTGCCGATCTTGAGCGTCGGTGTGCCGATGCGGAAGTCGGCCGCGTAGGCGAGCTCGGCACCGCCGCCGAGCGCGTAGCCGTCGAGCACCGCTATCACCGGCATCGGCAGGGCGCGGATGCGCTGGAAGCAGCGGGTGTTGATGCCCGCGAGCGCGTCGGTCGCGCGGCGCTCGCGGAGCTGCGCGATGTCGGCGCCGGCCGCGAAGGTGCCGCCGGAGCCCGTGAGCACGAGCGTGCGGCGCTCGACCTCGAGGCGGGCACACAGCCGGTGCAGGGCGTCGACGAGCTCCTGATCGATCGCGTTGCGCTTCTCGGGACGGTCGAGCGTCGCCAGCACGAAGCTGTCGCGCTCGTCGATCCGCAGTGTCTCGCTCATCGCAGCCCTCCATGCTTCTCAACGTCGCGGGTGGTCGCGCGGGCGCTATAGGCGGCCGAGTTACCACTGGCGACGTTGAGAATCCGGGTCACGGGCGCTCCAGCAGGATGGCGGTGCCCTGGCCGACGCCGACGCACATCGTGGCGAGGCCACGCTGGGCGCCCTCGCGCTCCATCCGGCCCAGCAGCGTCACGACGAGCCGCGTGCCCGACGAGCCGAGCGCGTGCCCGAGCGCGATCGCGCCGCCGTCCGCGTTCACGATCTCGGGGTCGAGCCCGAGCCGCCGGATCGTCGCGAGCGACTGCGTCGCGAACGCCTCGTTGAGCTCGACCGCGCCGATGTCGCCGATCGACAGTCCGGTGCGCGCCAGCACCTTCTCGGTCGCGGGCACCGGGCCGAGCCCCATCACCTCGGGCGCGACGCCGGCGCTCGCACCGCCCACGACGCGGGCCCGCGGGGTGAGCCCGAGGCGACGCACGGCATCCTCGCTCGCGACGACGATCGCCGACGCGCCGTCGTTGAGCGACGAGCTGTTGCCGGCCGTGACGACCGAGCCGCCGCCCACGACGGGGCGGAGGGAGGCGAGCTTCTCGAGGCTCGTGTCGCGGCGGGGCTGCTCGTCGACGGTCACCTCGGTGCCGCGGGTCTGCACCGCGACGATCTCGTCGGCGAAGCGGCCGCCGTCGATCGCGGCGATGGCCCGCTCGTGCGAGCGCAGCGCGAACGCGTCGGCGTCCTCGCGCGAGATGCCGTCGACGCGCGCGACCTCCTCGGCCGTCTCCGGCATCGAGAAGGTCGCCTTGTCGCGGGCGGTGAGCTTCGGGTTGGCGAAGCGCCAGCCGATCGACGTGTCGAACGCCTCGCCCGGCTTCGCCCACGCCTTCTCGGGCTTCGCCTGCACCCAGGGGGCGCGCGTCATCGACTCGACGCCGCCGGCGACGACGACGTCGGCGTCACCGGAGCGGATCATCTGCGACGCCATGATGATGGCCGACATGCCGGATGCGCAGAGGCGGTTCACGGTGATGCCCGGCACCGCGTCGGGCAGGCCCGCCAGCAGCACGGCCATGCGCGCGACGTTGCGGTTGTCCTCGCCCGCCTGGTTGGCGCCGCCGAGGATCACCTCGTCGATCAGCGCCGGGTCGATGCCCGCGCGCGTCACCGCCTCGCCGAGCACGAGCGCGGCGAGGTCGTCCGGGCGGACGCTCGCGAGGGCGCCGCCGTAGCGGCCGACCGCTGTGCGGGCACCACCGATGAGGAAGGCCTCGGGCATGGGACTCCTGACTCCGTCGTCGCTGTGTGAATACCACAGTGTGAGGACCACCGGCCGCGAATTAGTGACCGATCGTTCAGGAACAACCGTATGCCCCGCCGGGTGCCGTCGCAAGCGCGGCGAGGTCGGCTGCGGCGCGGCGTCAGCTGCCGCGCGGCGCGCGCCGAGGCCGCGACCCCGAGAGCCACACGAGCAGGCCGACGACGAGGCCCAGCGCCAGGATCGTGCCTGCCGCGATCGTGAGCGCGGCGAGCGCGGTGGTGGCGAGCGTCTCGAGCAGGGCGAGCATCGACATGGTGGGCTCCTCTTCGTCTCCTCGACGCTACGAAGCCCCACCGCTCGCCGCGTCCGCCCGCGGTCGTGCGCGCCTCATCCCCGAGGATGATCCGAGCCGCGTGCGGCCGTCCGTGCCATGCTCGGCACATGCCGATCGAGCCGGACACCAAGGACTGGACGTGGGTGCTGCGCGAGCGCTGCCCCGAGTGCGGGTTCGACCCGGCGGCGGTCGACCAGGGGGAGCTCAGTGGGCGCATCCGCGATGCCGCGTCTGCGATCCATGCGCGCCTGCACGGCGAGGCGGTCCGCGAGCGACCCGACGAGGCGACCTGGTCGCCGCTCGAGTACGCCGCGCACGTGCGCGACGTCTGCACGGTCATGCGGGCGCGGCTCGACCAGATGCTCACCGAGGACGACCCGGAGTTCGCGAACTGGGACCAGGACCAGGCGGCGATCGACGGCGACTACGCAAGCCAGGAGCCCGAGCACGTCGCGGTCGAGCTCGACCTCGCCGCCGCGGAGCTCGCGAACGCCGCGGATGCGGTGCCGTCGGACGCGTGGGACCGCCCGGGCCGGCGCTCGAACGGCTCGGTCTTCACGGTCGAGACACTGCTGGTCTACGCGCTGCACGACCTCGAGCACCACGTGTGGGATGTGCGCAGGAGCTGAGGGCTGAGACCTCGCGAAGCGCACCGGCGACGCAGCATGTGACGGAGCAAGGTTTTCCCAGGGCTCGCGATCCAAAGTGAGCGCATGGCCCTTCCTGCTGCCCGGCGGACGCTTCCGGACCCCTCGGGGCCCCCGTTGCGCGGCGACGCGGCGTCGGAGGCCCGGCCCGCGCTGCTCCAGCGGCTCCGCCGCCCCCGGATGCTGCTCGCCGTCGTGCTCACGGTGCTCATCGGCGCAGGCGTGGCCGTGTTCGCCGACCTCGCGGCCAAGAGCGAGCCGATCGCCCCGCTCGGAGCCGCCGTCGCGTTCCCGGGCGGGGTGGCGCGCGTCAACGGGATCATCCCGCTGGAGGACGATGGCTGGCTCCCGAGCGACGCCCCTGCTGCGCTCACCGAGCCGCCGGCCGACGGCGCTCACCGGGTCCGCATCCTGCTGGAGCTGACGGCGCTCGACGAGGAGGGATTGGCGTTCTCCGCCGACGACTACACGATCCTCGGGCTGGGGTCTGGCCGGGTGAACGTGCTGTGGGCCTCGCCGGATGCGCGCGACGCGCAGCAGGGCGAGGTGATCAGCGCGACGCTCGTCTTCGAGGTGCCCGACGAGGCGGTCGCGCTGACGCTGGAGGGAGAGGACGGCGGCCGGCTGGCCCTGGGCGCCTCGGGCCACACCGCCAATCGTTGACCCAAGTCTTGGGAGGCGGTCGCGCTTCGTGCTGAGGCTTTTCTGACGCGATCGCGCTTCACCGACCCCGATCAGCCCGCGACAATAGGTGCATCAAACCTCAGTTCAGGGGGCACGATGCTCACCCCTCCCCGCGAGGAACCGGCCCGGCTGTCGGTGGACATCATCGGCCCGCTCGTGGTGCGTCGCGACGGCGTCGTGCTCGAGGCGCATCTGGGTGGGCCCAAGCCGCGCCAGATCCTGGCGATACTGCTGCTGCGACGTGGCGACCCGGTCTCCAAGGACGCGCTGATCGATCTGCTCTGGGGCGACAAGCCGCCGAAGGAGGCGCGCGCGACGCTGGAGAGCTACGTCAGCGTGCTGCGCAGGCACCTGCAGCTCGGGCGCGGCAGGTCCGGGCCGCTGCGCACCACCACCGGCGGATACATGATCGACGCCTCGGTGGACCTCGACCTGGCACGCTTCGACGCTCTGCTGCACAGCGCGCAGCACGCGGAGGCGGCTGCAACCCATCCGCTGGTCGTGCAGGCCCTCGCCCTCGCGACCGGTCCGCTGCTCGGCGACGAGCCGGGGCCCGCGTGGGTCGCTGCGGAACGCGATCGACACGCCCTTGCGGTCACCACCGCACGCGTCCTGGCGGCCGAGTCTGCGGCCGCCCTCGGAGCGAACGCCGAAGCGATCGACTGGGCGCATCAGGCGCTCCTAGGAGACCCCCTGCATGAGGGTGCCTGGACGGCTCTGATCCTCGCGCTGGAACGGAGCGGCCAGTGCGCCGAGGGACTGCGCGCGTACGGTCGCTGCCGGCAGGTCTTCGACCGCGAGCTGGGCTGCGAGCCCAGCCCGGCGCTGCGCGCGGCGCACGCGCGACTGCTGCAGGCGACGGCCGCCGGGCGCGGCGACCTGTCCCACGCGGTGTCGGCACTGCTCGTGCTGCACGATCAGCTGGTCCGCCGCGACCGAGCGGACGCCGGGGCGGAGCCGGTGGAGGCACGCATCGGTGAAGCGGTCCAGCAGGCGGGGGACGTGCTGTCGTCGTTCCTCCGCCGCGCCATCCAGGCGGTATGACGCGGCGATGCCCGGAGGCCGCCACCGGTGTGCCGCGGCGCTTCACAACAAGGTTTTCCCAAGCGCGCGTCGTCACGCTCGGGGGCGCACCGAGGTGCGAGGAGGAACCCATGACCGTTTCGCGACGCGACTTCCTGCTGCTCGGCGGGCTCGGTGTGCTCGGCGCGGCCGCCGTGACCATCCCGCTCAGCAGCGTCGACGCGAAGTCCGCGAGCCGCCTGAGCGATCGTGACATGCCGCGGCCGTTCCAGACGGCCTTCACGCAGGCGCCCGTGCTGCAGCCGTATGCGACGGGGCGAGACCCCGTGGACGGCGCCCCGGTGCACCACTACTCGGTGACGGCGATGGCGGCGAGCGCGGCCATCCTGCCGCGGCTGATGACGCCGATCCTCGCGTACAACGGGATCCTCCCCGGCCCGACGATCAGCCTCGACCGGGGCACGAAGGCGGTGCTGCGGGTCCGGAACCAGCTCCCCGCGAGACACCCGATCGACGACCACCTGCTCTCGATATCGACGCACCTGCACGGCTCCGCCTCGCTGCCGCAGTTCGACGGCTACGCGAGCGACGTGACGAACCAGGGGTTCAGGAAGCACTACGAGTACCCCAACTTCCAGCCCGCGAGGACGCTCTGGTATCACGACCATGCGGTCCACAACACGGCGCTGAACGTCTATGCAGGGCTTGCCGGGCAGTACCACGTCCACGACCAGCAGGAGCGGCAGCTGCTGCCGCAAGGCGACTTCGACGTGGCCCTCACGGTCAGCGATGCCATGTTCGCCGCCAACGGTGCCCTCGCCTACGACGACGACGACCACTCCGGTCTGTGGGGCGATGTGATCCTGGTCAACGGGAAGCCGTGGCCGGTGATGAAGGTGCAGAGGCGCGTCTACCGCTTCCGCATCCTCAACGCCAGCATCTCGCGCTCGCTGCGGCCAGCGCTGAGCACCGGCGACCCGATCACCGTGGTGGCGACGGACGGTGGCCTCATGCCGGCCGCGCGGAGCGTCTCGAACTACCGGCACGCCGGCGGCGAGCGCTACGAGGTGCTGATCGACTTCCGCAAGTACGCCGCCGGCCAGCGCATCGTGCTGCGCAACCTCTCGAACGAGAACAACCGCGACTACGACCACACGAACAAGATCATGGCGTTCGACGTCGTCGACACACCGGTGAACACCGGTGATCCGACCTGGAACACCATCCCCTCCGCGCTGACGGACAGCGAGGTGATGTCGCTGACTCCTGCGCAGTCCATCAAGACCCGCCGGTTCCGCCTCAAGCGGAACGATCGGACGAACGTCTGGACGATCGGCGACGACGGCACCTGGGCTGCCGTCATCGCGAGCGGCTTCCGCAAGGTGATCGCCAACCCGGGTCTGGGCGCCACGGAGATCTGGGAGTTCGAGAACAGCTCCGGCGGCTGGTTCCACCCCCTCCACATGCACCTGGTCGACTTCAAGATCCTCAGCCGCAACGGCAGGGCGCCGTTCCCGTACGAGCTGGGGTCCAAGGACACCGTCTACGTGGGAGAGGGCGAGACCGTGCGGCTGCTCGTGAAGTTCGGCCCGCACCGCGGCAAGTACATGCTGCACTGCCACAACCTGCCGCACGAGGACCACGACATGATGGTCCAGTTCAGCGTCGGGCTGCCCGTTGGCGCGGTCGACGAGAACGACCCGATGACCGCGGCTCCGGCCTCATGGGACGACGACAGCTGAGCGCCTCGGCACCTGTCAGGATCGCCGCGGCGCTGCTGATGGGGGCCGTCGTCGTGCTGGGCCTGCGCCTGTGGGTCCTTGAACCGCTCACAGTCGCCTCCGACAGCATGGAGCCGACGGTGATGCAGGGGAGCACGCTGCTGGTCTCGCGGCTGCATGCGCCCGCGGACAGGTCGGACGCCGGCCGGCTGGTGGTGTTCCGGAGCCCCGAGGACGGCCGCAGCACGGTCAAGCGCCTCGTCGCCGTCGCCGGTCAGACCGTGGCCATCCGTGACGGGGTGCTGTACGTGGACGGCGCCGCCGTCCGCGAGCCGTACGTCGACCCCAGTCGGGTCGACGGCACCTTCTTCGGCCTCATGCAGGTCCCTGCCGGCCACGTCTTCGTGCTCGGCGACAACCGGGCGGTCTCCACCGACTCGCGCGACTTCGGCGCCGTCCCCGTCGAGGACCTCATCGGTGCGGTCCTCTGGCCTCAGTGAGCCGCGTGCGCCGTCAGCCGCGGAACGCGGACAGCCCCGTGAGCGCCTGCCCGATGACGAGCGTGTGCACCTCGTCGGTGCCCTCGTAGGTGCGCACGCTCTCGAGGTTCGCCGCATGGCGCATGGGGGAGAGGTCGAGCGTGATGCCATTGCCGCCGAGCAGCGCCCGCGCCTCGCGGCAGATGCTGATGGCGGCGCGGCAGGAGGCGAGCTTGCCCATCGAGATCTCGTGGGGGCGCAGCAGCCCGGCGTCCTTCCGCCGGCCGAGGTGCAGCGCGAGCAGCTGCGCCTGCTGCAGCGCGAGCACCATCTCGGCGAGCCGTGCCTGCGTGAGCTGCATGCCCGCGAGCGGGCGGCCGAACACCTCGCGCTCGCCGACGTACGCGAGCGTCGTCTCGAGCGCGTCGCGCGCGGCGCCGAGCGCGCCCCAGGCGATGCCGAACCGAGCCTCGCCCAGGCACTCGAACGGCGCCCGCAGGCCTCGCGCATCCGGCAGTCGCATCGACTCCGGCACGCGCACCCCGTCGAGTGCGATGTCGCACTGGATCGACGCGCGCATCGACAGCTTCGGCGCGATCGGCGTCGCGGTGAAGCCGGGCGACGAGGTCTCCACGAGGAAGCCGCGCACGCCGTCGTCGGTCTGCGCCCACACGACCGCGACGTCGGCGATCGACGCGAGCCCGATCCAGCGCTTCTCGCCGTCGAGGATCCAGTCGTCGCCGTCGCGCCGCGCGAACGTGCGCATCGCGCCCGGGTCGCTGCCCGCATCCGGCTCGGTGAGGGCGAAGCAGCCGATCGCCTCGCCCGCGGCCATCTGCGGCAGCCACGACTGCCGCTGCTCCTCGGAGCCGTGCTTCGCGATCGCCGACATCGCGAGCGAGCCCTGCACGCTCACGAAGGTGCGGATGCCGCTGTCGCCGGCCTCGAGCTCCTGCATCGCGATGCCGTACTCGACGGCGGACGCGCCGGCGCATCCGTAGCCGGTGAGGTGCATGCCGAGCAGCCCCTCGGCGGCGAGCGCCGGCACGAGCTCGCGCGGGAAGGCGGCGCGCTCGAACCAGTCCGCGATGTGCGGGCGGATGTCGCGGTCGACGAGCGCGCGCACGCGCGACTGCACGGCGCGCTCCTCGTCGCTGAGGAGCGATGCGAGGTCGAGGAGGTCGGTCGTCATGAAGGGGAGTCTGCCAGCGAGGGGGGTCTCGATACGCGGCCGGCTGCGCCGGCAGCTGCTCGACCAGCGGAGGCCCTTCCGGCTCGTCGAGTAGCAGCGCCGCAGGCGCCGCCCTTCCCGCTCGTCGAATAGCAGCGCCGCAGGCGCCGCCCTTCCCGCTCGTCGAGTAGCCGGCAGCTGCTCGACCAGCGGAGGCCCTTCCCGCTCGTCGAGTAGCAGCGCCGCAGGCGCCGCCCTTCCCGCTCGTCGAGTAGCAGCGCCGCAGGCGCCGCGTATCGAGACGACGCCATCCGTCGGGCCGTGGGGGTCTCGATACGCGGCCGGCTGCGCCGGCAGCTACTCGACCAGCGGAGAAGGGGCCGGCAGCTACTCGACCAGCGGAGAAGGGGCCGACAGCTACTCGACCAGCGGAGAAGGGGCCGACAGCAGGCGCCGCCCTTCCCGCTCGTCGAGTAGCAGCGCCGCAGGCGCCGCGTATCGAGACGACGCCATCCCGTCGGGCCGTGGTGGTCTCGACACGCGGTCGGCTGCGCCGGCAGCTGCTCGACCAGCGGAGGGCGGGGCGGGTCAGGCCGCGTTCAGGTCGGCGACCGCCTTGTCGAGGCGGAGACCCCGCCAGACGGGATGGCGCAGGGCGCCCGAGGTGGTCTGCTCGGTGTGCTGGACCTCGCCGACCGCCGCCCGCACCCAGCGGATCTTCCGGGCCACGTCCGTCGGCAGCCCCTCGATCTCGGGCGCCGTCCTGCGGGGCCGCAGCTGGTCGCGCAGCCGATCGCGCTCGGCCCCGGAGAATCCGGAGCCCACCCGGCCTGCGTAGCGCAGCCGCCCGTCGTCGCCGGGCCGCGCGAGCACGAGCGAGCCGACCGTCCCGGCGAGCGAGCCGTTGCCCTCGAGCCAGCCCACGACAACGACCTCCTGCATCTGCTGGTGCTTGAGCTTCCGCCAGTCGTCGCTGCGCTTGCCCGGGCGGTAGCGGCTGTCGTGCCGCTTCGCCATCACGCCCTCGAGCCCCCGCTCGGCGGTCACCTCGAGGATCCGCTCGAGCGATCCGCGCAGCGGCTTCGAGATCTTCACCCGCGGGCTCTCGTGCACGAGCTCGTCGAGCCGCGACTGCCGGTCGTCGAGCCGCTCGTCGATGAGCCGCTCCCCGTCGAGCTCGAGCAGGTCGAAGAGCACGAGCGTCGCGGGCGTCGCCTTGGCCGCCTTCGCGGCCTGGCGGCCGCTGAGCCCGCCCCGGTCCTGCAGCGCCTCGAAGTCGGCCGCGCCGCGCTTCAGGATGACGATCTCGCCGTCGAGCACGGCATCCGCGCCGAACGCCGCCGGCACCGCCTCGACCAGCTCGGGGAACGCGCCGGAGAGGTCGCGCCCGTTGCGGCTCAGCAGGTGCACCGCCGTGCCGACGCGCTCGACGAGCACCCGCCAGCCGTCCCACTTCACCTCGAACGACCACTCGCGCTCGTCGTCGAGGGCGGATGCGTCGCTGAGCGACGCCAGCATCGGCCGCAGGTCGGTCGGCCGGTCGCCCTTCGCG
>Ga0265296_1004179_pt1 | contig 12710 bp, 16 predicted proteins | sample MunlanPumphouse1_FD_189073 | JGI IMG/M metagenome (GOLD analysis project Ga0265296, IMG submission 189073) | Groundwater microbial communities from a municipal landfill in Southern Ontario, Canada - Pumphouse #1 | ecosystem: Environmental > Aquatic > Deep subsurface > Groundwater | place... | reverse complement strand
CTGAGCCCTGTTTTTTTCGAACAATGAGTCTGATGAGGATTCAGGAGATGTTTGAAATGAAAGTTATAGGAATAAGCGGCAGTCCGACAAAGGACAGCAACACAGATACGCTGGTAAAAGCAATACTTGAAGCTACGGGAGCACAAACCGAGTTTGTCAAGTTATCGACAATAAAAGTAGGTCCCTGCATTGCTTGTATGAAATGTGTCCAAACCAATGAATGTATAATCAATGACGATTTTAAATGGCTTTCCAAAAAGGTGATGGAGGCAGATGCGATAGTTGTGGGTTCATCAACATTCTATGGCGCAGCAAGCGCCTTTACAAAGGCGTTCATAGAAAGGCTTTATTCAAAGAGGCATGTAAAACTCCTGACCGCCGGGAAACTTGCAGCAACAGTGGCAGTAGGAGTAGCTGCTGAAAAGATGGTGGCTGAGTGGATGGGAAATGCTCTTCGCGCCGGAGGGATGGAAATTGTCGGCAGCATGACGGCGAAAGGCACACCGTGCTGTTTTGTATGCGGACCGGGTGAGACTTGCAATTATACTGTCTGGAACGCATATTCTAAAGAACTGACAGGTATGGACCTGGGCGTTGAGGAAGCGTATAAGAGCTATCTTGAACTCCTACCTGATAACAAGCCATATGCACATGGCTCTGCTAAATTCCTGAAAAGTCACAGGTCGGTTAAGGATGAACCCCTGGTAATGGCTGAGGCGCAAAGGATCGGAAAGCTGATTAAAGAGAGAATAGAGAATAGCAAAAGAATAGCAGGCGATTCAAAATGCAAGTGTTAGGAATAAGCGGAAGCCCGGTAAAAAACAGCAATATCGACAGGCTGGTTAAAACTGTTCTTGAAGCTACTGCCCTTGATTATGAATTCAGTAAGCTTTCAGAGTACGATATCCATCCATGCAGGGCATGTCTTGGCTGTGCCGGGGATAATATCTGCAAACAGCAGGATGACTGGCACTTCGTTGAAAATAAGATCAAAGAATGTGCAGCCCTTGTTATTGGGGGCTATCCTACATACGGCACTCTTGATTCAAGAACAAAAATGCTGACTGAACGTATGTACTCCATGCATCATCAAAGAATGCTAAATAAAGGTAAAATTGGAGCGGCAGTAGCAGTCGGGGTTGGACGAGGAATACCAAGTGTGGATCATGCCGTGGACCAGATCGCTGCTTTTATGGAAATGGAAGGAATTAACGTCATCGGTAAGCTCAGCGGAACCGGGAATGTTTCATGTCTTTCATGCGGGTATGGAAATACCTGCAAGATAAGCGCAGTTCCGTTATTGTTCGGCAAAGGTGCTGTGCCTTCGAAGGATAAATATACGGCAATAGAAGACCAGAAGGAAGTCATTGAAAAAGCAAAAGAAATAGGGCATAAAATCAGGGAGGGCTTTTTTAAAATAACTTAATACCAGTCCCTGACCCGGATTGAGGTTAAAAAATGGCAAAAATAAAAAATGTTGTGTCCGCAGTATTGGTTATATTTCTAGCATCATTTTTTTTGGGCTGTGTTGGCACAAAAGAAACAAAATTAGAACCCAAAGCAGAAGGTAAAGCGCACAGGCTGAAGGGAAGGTAGATATGTGCAACGAATGCCACGGCAAACAAAAAGATAATGACTACACATTCACAGGCCAGCTGAAGTAGAGACTCGGAATTTCCCAATCTTAGTATAGATTATTGACGTGGCTCTGATGCCATATTTTTTTGCCCTGGCAAGGCATATCTCAGATTCGCATTTTTCCCATATTATACTCTGTCAGCAAACAACCCTGCAGGTGGGTGTTTCACAATAAGAATTTGTGGGATTGTACCCAAGATCACTTTTTTCATAATGCACCTCGTTTTTATTTGAATAGCTATTCTGCAAATTCTATTTGATTTCTACTATACACGCAGCGTTCAATATGCTTTGTTATCTAAGATTTTCTAATATTAAGGTTATTAGAAATATAATGTTAGGATAACCGAAATACTTAATAACTACTATTGCCTAATAAGATATTAGGTAAACCTAATAAGGTGAAATCATGTTTGAAACACTAACAATTACTCTAAGAGAAGGTATAGAAGCAGCGCTTGTAATTGGTATAATACTTGCATACCTTGGCAAGACCAATAAACAGGCGTTGAAAAAATATGTATATGCAGGAATTATTGCGGCTGTAGCGGGAAGCATCGCAACCGCCATAGCAATCCAGATGCTTCTGGCAGAATGGAGCGAGTTTATGGAAGGCCTGATGTTCTTTATAGCTGCATTCTTCCTGGGTACAATGCTGATATGGATGCACCGTACTTCGAAGCACATCAGGCAGGATGTAGAGCAAGGAATTGAAAGTGCCTTCGATAAATCGCAGGCGTTCGGAGTCCTGGCGCTTACATTCTTCATGATATACAGGGAAGGCGCAGAAATAGTATTGTTCCTCTCTGCAACGGCAAAAGAGGCAAGTGCTGCTACTGCGCTTGAGGGCGCCACAGGTCTGGTATTGGCTGTGCTATTTGGTTATCTGTTCATCAAAGGCAGCCTCAAAATGGACCTTGGAAAGTTCTTCAAGATAACAGGCGTGATGCTTGCGGTAATAATCTTCCAGTTAATCGTGGGCGGCATCCATGAGTGGTCGGAGGTCGGGATCATAAACCTGAGCCAGACCGGGATGAGTATAATAGGTCCTCTGGTGAAGGAGTCGACATCCATTGTATTCACAGGAATAATGCTTGGTTTCCTTGTGCTGTTATTTGTAATGGTACCGTGGAAGCAGATTAACATTGAGGATATTGAAGGCATTGAAAAAAGAAAAGCGCTCGGTGCCATGCGTAAAGAGAGAAATAAGAAAATCACAGTGGGCATAGTAGCAGCATTTTTAATACTTGCTTTCGTGAGCGTCCAGATATCGGCATTGCCGCAGGGCGTAGATCCTAAGCCTGAAAAAGCGAGTATAACTGGAAATGAGGTAAGGATTCAAGCAGCCAGTGCTGCTGATGGGAATCTGCACAAATACGTTTGCGACATGCAGAACATGCCAGCAAACTGCCCTATGCACGGCAGCGATGGTAAAGCCAATGCCAGAATTCTTGCGATTACGAGAAGTGATGGAAGTACTGCCATAGCTTATGATGCCTGCGCTCTGTGTGGCGCTGCGGGGTATGTACAGGAGGGAGAACAGCTCATATGCAAGCGGTGCGGAGCACCTATAAACCCTGATACCATAGGTGAAGCGGGCGGATGCAATCCCATACCACTTAAATATACACTCACTGGCGATGAGATCGTGATAAAAACAGATGATGCGGGAGAAAAGGCGGACCTGTTCATATAAAGAGTGCACCCATGTTCTCTCGCTTGCTCTTTTCAGCTATCAAAAGAAGAAAGCTCAGGATAGCCCTGGCTGTTCTTGCTGTAGTAATGGGCGCATCCATAGCCTCAACTCTCCTTACAGTATCATTTGACATCAATGATAAAATGGGAAGGGAGTTAAAAAGCTACGGCGCAAACATCCTTTTGCAGCCTTCATCCGAAGGCGCCTTCATAAACGAGAGCGAACTCTACAAAATTAAGACCATCTTTTGGAGACACAACATAATAGGATATTCTCCCTATCTCAGTGATACAGTAAAGGTAAAAGACACGGAAATAGTACTTAGCGGCACCTATTTTGACGAGGAAATCAGGATACCAGGGCTCAACAAGACATTTATCGGGAACAGAAAAGCGGACGAGAAAGAGGCAACTATCAGGACAGGGGCAAAGACAATAGCGCCATGGTGGAAGGTAGATGGAGAATGGCCTGCACCGAGGGAAGCTCTGGTTGGTGTCAATGCTGCTGAAAAGTTAGGGCTAAAGCGAGGAAGTCTTTTCAAGACAGAGTTCGGCAGTAATAATGCAACTTTCAAAGTATCAGGAATCCTTTCCACTGGCGGGGATGAGGATGGGCAGGTGATAGTATCTCTAAAGGATGCCCAGATGCTTTTCGAGAAGCAGGGAATGGTTGATCGAGTGGTTGTCAGTGCACTGACCACGCCTGAACCTGCAGAGAAGATAGATCCGTCTAAGCTTCCACCTGAGAAATATGAAATCTGGTATTGCACGCCATATATTTCCTCCATAATGCTCCAGATCGAAGAGACAGTACCCAGTGCAAGCGCCAGGCCCATCAGGCAGGTGGCGGACAATGAAGGAAAGCTGCTTAATAAATTTGAATGGCTTATGTTCCTGATCACAGGTATAGCTATGACCACAGCCTCGCTGGGGGTCGCAGCCGCCATGAATACCTCGATTTTCGAGAGAAAAAAAGAAATCGGGTTGATGAAAGCGATAGGTGCCGATGGAAATCAAATTGCTGGGCTTTTCTTTGCAGAGGCGGCTGTTACCGGCATCATAGGCGGAGCAATTGGAATTCTTATTGGTATTGTACTGGCCAGGATGGTAGGCCTTTGGGTATTCGACGCTATCATAAATCCTTCCCTTTTCTCTGTATTGATTTCAGGGATACTATCGGTTGGAATCGCTCTTCTTGGCAGCATGCTGCCGGTGAAAAAGGCTGTTGAAATAGAACCATCCGTCATACTCCGGGGTGATTAAATTGTTCACTCGTCTGGTAACAAAATCACTCTGGGTAAGAAGAGAGCGGTTGCTGATATCTATAATTGCAGTAATGCTTGGCGCTGCCATGGTGACTTCTCTGCTAACCATCTCTCTGGATATAAGGGAGAAAATGGGCAGGGAACTTAGAAGCTATGGACCCAATCTGGTTGTCCTGCCAGGTGAAGGAGAATATATCAACCAGTTCAATGCCACGCATAGTTCCATTATAGGTTCTGTCCCTTTTCTTTATTTCAAAACTGAGGTTAATGCAAAACAGATAGAATTTGCAGGGGCAGACCTTGAAGCAGCAAGAAAAATGAACCCCTGGTGGCATGTTGAAGGCGTACTTCCAGAACAGGAAGATGTAATGCCGGGCATTAATGCTGCAAACAAACTGGGACTTAGAACCGGCGATATACTGAGCATAGGGGAGAAATCCTTTAAAGTCTCAGGTATCCTGGATACCGGTACGCCTGATGATAACAGGATTTTCATCCCCATGAAAAGTGCACAGCAGATTTCAGGCAAAAGTGGAGCAACACTGGTACAGGTGAGTGTTCTTGGAGATATCGATGACGTTATCAAGTATCTGGAAAATAAAGGCTATAAAGTGAAGAAGATCCGGCAGGTGGCCGAGAGCGAGAAAGCCCTTCTTGATAAAACCCAGCTTTTAATGGCTCTTGTGGCTTTTTTTGTCCTCTCGGCTGCAAGTCTCAGTCTCTTTTGCACAATGATAACAAGTGTACTTGAGCGAAGCCGCGAAATAGGACTTATGAAGGCACTTGGCTGTGGAAATGGCAGGCTTGCAGCTATATTTCTTGCCGAGGCCGGGGTAATGGGTATAGCAGGCGGCATTCTTGGATATTTTGTCGGGCTTTCACTTGCGCAATTCATAGGAATGGAGATATTTGATATGAATGTGTCGATAAAGCCAGAAGTTTTCGTTCTCACCATTTTAATCTCAACAATGGTCGCTGCAATTTCAAGCCTGATACCCATCAGGCGTGCAATTTCAATCGATCCTGTAGTAATACTTAGAGGTGAATAAAAATGATAATAGCAAAAAATCTTATCAAAAAATACGACAATACGTGTGCATTGAAAGATGCCAGTTTCACTATTGAAAAAGGAGAATGGGCTAATATAATGGGGCCTTCAGGTAGCGGAAAAACCACGCTTTTGAATCTGATAGGATGCCTTGATTCACCCACAAGCGGCTCTTTACAGGTGAATGGAATCGAAACAACGAAGCTCAACCAGAAGGAAAGAACGCGTTTTCGGCGCGAGAACATTGGTCTCGTTTTCCAGCAGTTTCATATGATTCCTCATCTTACCGCCATAGAGAATGTGATGATAGCTCAGTACTTCCACAGCATTGAGGACGAGGACGAAGCAAAAGAGGCACTTGTGCGCGTTGGTATGGAGCACAGGCTGCATCATATGCCGTCTCAGCTTTCTGGCGGGGAACAGCAGCGCGTATGTATAGCGAGGGCGCTGATAAACCAGCCTCAAATAATATTAGCGGATGAGCCCACAGGAAACCTCGATAAAAATAATGAGGAAGCAGTTCTTGATATATTCAGGGAACTCCACAGCGAAGGGAGAACAATAGTGATTGTAACCCACAACCCTGAGATAGGTGAAATAGGGGACAAAATAATACAAATATCCCACGGTGAAGTAAAGTATTAGTTATCCCGAAGCCTTACGGCTAATAATATGACCAAAGAATCTCCGAGGACAGAAGAATATCTGGAGTATATATATAAACTGCAGGAGATGCATGAATCCGCTTCAACTTCGAAATTAGCAGACCGCCTGGAGTTAGCCCCTTCATCCGTTTCAGAGATGCTAAAGCAACTTGAACAGAAAGGACTTGTGAACTATGCAGGGAAAGGAGTGGTACTGACAGAAGAAGGTGAACTTAAAGCCAAGAAAGTGATAAGAAAACACCGTCTCTCTGAGCGTCTGCTTACGGATATTCTGGGTTTTAAATGGGATAAAGTACATGAGGAGGCATGCAGACTTGAACACGATATAAGTCCTGAGATGGAGGAAAAAATCGAAGAGAAACTGGGCAATCCCAAAACATGCCCGCACGGTTATCCGATACCTGATAAAGATGGATTGATAGTTCAAGATAATACTGTAAAGCTTTCAGAACTCAAAGCAAATGAAAAAGGAGTTATTAGAAGCGTCTTTGAGGAGAACTCTGAGATGCTGCAGTATCTGGGCAGCCTTGGATTATATCCTCAGGTTGATATTGAGGTAAAGAGCATTGCTCCCTTCGGGGGACCGATTCTTATCAGGGTAGCAGGATCGGAGAAATCGGTCGGAAAGGAACTCGCTGAAAAGATAATGGTGCGAAGGAAATAATGTTATACAGCTTGAGCGGGGATGGTAAGGAGTTCACTTATCTGTTCTGGCCCCTGGCATGACTCTGCTGGTTGCTGCCCAGGTGGTACGAGCCACCTCTCACCCCAAGTTCTCATCTCCTGCATTAACTTTCTCAAGTCCTCACCCTTCACCGTAAGTACATATTCTGTCTTTTCGGGCTGGTCCAGGATTATCCTTTTTTCGATAATACCATTCTTTTGAAGTTCGGATAAATTCTGGGTGAGAACTTTGGAAGATATCATGGGAATGCAAGCTTTCAATTCATTGAACCTTTTTGGCGATTTCATTAAATTATAGGTAATAACAAGCGACCACTTATTCCCTATTGTATAAATCGATTCTACTACAGGACAAATCTCTTTGTTTGCAGTTGATGTACTGGATGCCACATTCAGGTCTATATCAGTGTTATATAATATATCTTTGGTCTTTTTACATGAAGTTACCTGTTGGTAACTTTAATTTTAAATATAATATAATATTTAATAGAGGATTTGAGGTTTTAAAATATGAAATTTGACATAGAAAAAATAAAAACAGCAATCAATGCTATAAACGATGCATGCCTGCACTGCGGCAGCAGCCACACCAACGAATGCCCGGTAAGTACGGCAAGGCAATCTTTGAAATCCGTGGAGTGAGCCAGATGTCGGAAAAAACGCAAAATTTCAGCCTGGTATTTCTGCGTGCAGCCCTGGGCGTAATCTTTTTCGCCCACGGCTCCCAGAAACTTCTCGGCTGGTACGGAGGATATGGTTTTGATGCAACCATCCAGTTTTTCCAGCAGATTGGCATACCGCCTGCTCTTGGCGCGCTGGCGATCCTGGCTGAATTCTTCGGAGGGCTCATGGTACTCATCGGGTTCTTCACACGCATCGGTGCAGCAGGTATAGCTGTAACTATGGTTGTAGCTCTGTTCACCGTCCACCTTCCGCAGGGATTTTTCATAGCAGGCGATAAGGTGGGATTTGAATATGTATTCGCGCTGCTCTTGATGGCGTTATATCTGGTGATCAACGGTGCAGGCGAACTGTCGATAGATAAATATATCAGGGAAAAAGCAGGAAGCGGTTTTATCGGGAAATTACTCTCATAAAAGGCTATTCCACTATTTTATTTTTGTATTTTGTTTGATTTTATCTGAATACCCCGCAGCTTGCTGTGTGGAGCTTCATTGAAAACGTGTACTTATTCCTGTGCATCAGCAGAAAAATGATGAACAATGCAACAATAATCGCTCCAAAAACAGGGCACTGAATAATTCACATTTTTTTAAGATTTTTTGCTTTTATGCAATCCTTGAAAACGGGTTCAAACATATTGCAAAAATATTCAAATGCCTTTTTTGATGTTGTTGTGCCTTTTTCTGTGAGGGAATAGATGATATTCCTCCCGTCTTTCTGCGGTGTTACAAGACCATTATTCTGCAGATGTTTTAATGCAGGATATATCGTGCCTGGAGTGGGTTTGTTTCCTTTCATTTTTTCAAGTTCCAGCGCTATCTCCTCACCATACATGGGTCTTTTTGAGAGAAACCACATGATCAAAAACGAAAGCATCCCCCGCATATCACAGGATTCCGGTGCACATATTTCTTCCTGGCAATTATCATCTGTCACAGGTCAATATTGGATGTCCGATATATTTAAATATTATTATTGGGTATGCTATACATCTGATCTCACAGGGTCAGCTCAATGAGGAATAATATGAAGATATTAGGAATTGTAGGCAGTCCAAGGAAAGGCAGCAGCACCGACCTTCTGGTGGACATGGTATTAAAAGGAGCAGTATCCAAAGGAGCAGAAGTTGAAAAAATAAACATTAGTGATCTGAATATTGCATTTTGTACCGGGTGTATGGAATGCAGGCAAACTGGTATTTGCAGAATAACAAAAGAGGATTCTGATGACGATCTTGCCATGATAATTGAAAAAATAACAGAGTCTGAAGGGCTTGTGCTGGCATCTCCTGTATATATGCGGTATGTCCCTGGACAGTTTAAAAATTTATTTGACAGACTGGTATCCCAGATAATCATTACACCTGGAAAAAATCCCCCGGAAATTAAATGCCGTATTCCGGGTAGGAGGAACAGTGTTGTCATTGCAACCTGCGGAAACCCGGACATCAAAATGGCATCGGAGACGCTGGAATTCCTGAAGACTGCATCATTCATGTGCGGGAACGGCGGGACTGTTGTTTCGGAACTGACATTAGGAGGTTTAATGCTTCCGGGGCAGATAAATGCAGATAAAAGAACACTATTAGAATTTGCATCAAATTTCAATATCCCTGAACCAGCAGTGGATAATATGATGAAACAATATAAATCAATTAAGGAACAGGCGTATCAGAGCGGACAGAAGCTTGCATTATTAAAGAGGTAATTTTTATGGATGTTACCGATGCCCTGTATTCACGTTATAGCGCCCGGGCTTTTAAACCCGATTCAGTTGAGAAAGAAACAATCATCAAGATTCTGGAAGCTGCAACCTGCGCACCCTCATGGGCTAATACACAGCCATGGGAAATATTCGTCGCTGGCGGGGATGCTTTGAATAGGCTGCGCCATGCCTACTTAGAAAATTTTCATAAAAGTGTATCCGGCGAATCGGATATACCAAGGCCGCAACAATGGCCTCCTGCCCTGCAAAAGCGCATGGAAGAACTGGGAGCGGAACGCTTTAAAACTGCAGGTATAGGGCGAGATGATATAGTTGCAAGGCAGGCAATCTTTGAGGCGAACTATAGGTTTTTCGGGGCACCAGCGATCATATACTTGTGCATGGATCGCACCCTTACACCATGGTCAATATTTGATATCGGAATGCTGGCTCAGAGCATTATGCTGGCGGCACAGCAGTATGGCTTGGGCTCGATTCCTGCTTATGTTCTAGCGTCTTATCCTGATCTGATCCGCGCCGAACTGAAAATCCCGGATGACCTGTCAATCATAATTGGAATTGCGCTTGGCTACAGCGATGCACAGCATCCGCAGAATAAGTTCAGGAGTCCCAGGCGACCTATACAGGAAACTGTCAGGTTTAAGGGCTTCTAATCCTGCATTTTTGAAATGTCAACGGAAACCAGAACATGGATTACATCCGTTAACAAATGAACGTGAAGGCTTGTATATAAAAGTATATAGTTAGTATATTTTTATAACGGCTAAGTATATAAACCATTTCCGGCTAATTAATAGACTGGGAAATTCGAAATAAAATTATTGGGAGGTAAAATATGGCGGAACCTAAAATATTAATAGTGTATGCATCGAGGACAGGTAACACGGAAAAACTTGCACAGGCGATTGCTGAAGGGGCAAGGAGCGCTGGCGGGGTCGGTGTAGAGTTAAAGAAAGCGAAGGATACTAAACCATCGGATGCTGGCGCTGATGCGTTCGCATTTGGTTCGCATTCGGCTTTTGAATATATGGCAGGTGAGCTCAAAGGCCTATTTGAAGATTTGTATCCTGTAAGGGATAAACTGGCGGGCAAACCTGTACTGCTTTTCACTACAGGACAGGGGGGGCAGACTTCGGCTCTGGCATCAATGGACAAGGTGGCGGGCGTGTTCAATCCTTCCTGGGTTAAACCAGGTGTAGCTGTGCAGGGAGCGCCTAAAGATCCAGATAAAGCAAAAGCAAGAGAAATGGGCAAGAAACTGGCAGAGGCTGCGAAGAAAAAAGTAAAATAATCACCTGATTGCCATTTTCAAAGTTCAACCGGATCAGGGACTGGTATTAAGTTATTTTTATAAGGCTCTCCCTGATTTTATTCCCGATTTCATTTGCTTTCTCAATGACATCCTTCTGGTCTTCTATTGCGACGTATTTATCTCTCGATGGTACTGCTCCCTGGCCGAATAAATGCGGGACAGCACTTATCTTGCAAGTACCTCCGTATCCGCAGGAAAGGCATGAAACGTTCCCGGTTCCACTGAGCTTACCGATGACATTAATCCCTTCCATTTGCATAAAAGCCGCGATCTGGTCAGCGGCTTGGTCCACACTTGGTATCCCTCGTCCGACCCCGACTGCCACAGCTACCCCGATTTTACCTTTATTCAGCATTTTTTGATGATGCATTGAGTACATTCGTTCAGTCAACATCTTTGTTCTTGAATCAAGAGTACCATAGGTAGGATAGCCCCCAATAACAAGAGCTGCACATTCTTTGATTTTATTTTCAATGATATGCCAGTCGTCCTTCTGTTTGCAGATATTATCCCCTGCACAGCCAAGGCATGCCCTGCACGGATGGATATCGTATTCTGAAAGTTTGATGAATTCGTAATCAAGACCTGTTGCTTCAAGCACTGTTTTGACCAGCCTGTCGGTGTTGCTGTTTTTAACAGGGCTCCCGCTTATTCCTAACACCCGCATTTTAAATCACCTGCTTTTCTACTGCGGTTCTTGATTTTCTCTTTAATGAGTTTCCCTAACCTTCTGGCTTCATCCATCACATCGGGTTCATCTTTTACAGACCTGTGGCTTTTCAGGATTCTGGCAGAACCATGCTGGTATGGCTTGTTGTCAGGCAGCAGTTCAAGATATCCTTTATAAGCCTCTTCAACGCCGAGGTTCATTCCAGTCAATTCTTTCGAGTACGCATTCCAGACAGTATAATTGCACGTCTCACCCGGACCGCATACAAAACAACATGGTGTGCCTTTTGCTGTCATACCCCCGACTATCTCCATGCCTCCGGCGCGAAGACCATTTCCCAGCCATTCACCAACCATTTTTTCAGCGGCTACTCCAACGGCGACTGTTGCAGCAAGCTTCCCTGCTGTCAGGAGTTTTATGTGCCTTTTTGAATAAAGCCTCTCTATAAATGCCTTCGTAAAAGCGCTTGCTGCGCCGTAGAAGGTTGATGACCCGACAACAATAGCATCTGCTTCCATTACCTTTTTGGAAAGCCATTTGAAATCGTCATTGATTATGCATTCATTGGTCTGGACGCATTTCATACATGCAATGCATGGACCTACTTTTATAGATGAGAGCTTGACAAACTCGGTTTCTGCGCCTGTAGCATCAAGTATTGCTTTTACAAGCGTGTCTGTGTTACTGTCCTTTGTTGGACTGCCGCTTATTCCTATAACTTTCATATAATATACCTCTTAAAAAAATCAATTTCTTATCTAAGTCAGCGGTACAGCAAGAGAATCCAGGAATTTATTGTAACCAGTGAACAGTTCCATGACTCCAAGCACCTCTACGATCTGGCTGTCTGTAAGGCCGAAGGATTTTAGTTCTCTTGTTTCAGTGTCACTAATCTTATGCGGAGTAAGTGTTGCTTTCCTTGCATATTCCAGGATCTTTTTGTCCCTGGGCGAAATCAGGGGACTCTCTATGTTTTTTGTTAGATCATCTATTCTTTCCTGGCTAAATCCCATCATCGAAAGCGCCATTGAGTGTGAAGCCACACAGTATTTACAGCTATTTGCCGCTGATACAACTACTGCTATCTGTTCCTTGAGTTCCCGTGAAAGTTCGCCACCCATCAGCAATACCTTTGTCTTTTCCCAGTTTACTTTGAGAAGTGCCGGGAAGTGGGCATAGGTCTTAAAAAGGTTTGGAACCATTCCGAAAGCTGCTTCTATATCTTTATAGACCGCCTTAACCTCGTCATTTGCTTCGTTTTTTTCTACAAGTTTTATTCTTTTCATGTTGATCACTTATTCGAGATAAAATAAACAGGGCCTAT
>Ga0265296_1004178_pt1 | contig 12711 bp, 15 predicted proteins | sample MunlanPumphouse1_FD_189073 | JGI IMG/M metagenome (GOLD analysis project Ga0265296, IMG submission 189073) | Groundwater microbial communities from a municipal landfill in Southern Ontario, Canada - Pumphouse #1 | ecosystem: Environmental > Aquatic > Deep subsurface > Groundwater | place... | reverse complement strand
TCGCGCCAATTCGATTAGCTTTCGGACATTGGACCCGAATTCCTCCGTAGATGTGCGCAGCGAGCCGTTGGAAAACGATTGCGCATCATTCGTTCCGAAAGCGAAAATTATCATTGTGCGTTCCGGCCCCCGCTCCCGCGCGATTGTCTCGGACTCGAAGCGCTTCAGGATTTCAATGCTGGAATCCGCGGAAATACCCAGATTGTAGACCTGATAATCATCATTGCCCTTGGTCGTCTTGCCATAAAGGAATTTGCCCAGCTTCTGCACCCAACCGCCATTGGGGTCCGCGGCGCCGAAGGAAATGCTGTCGCCGAAAACGAGAATCCTCATCCGGAAAGCCTCACTTGAATTTTTCCTTCAGTTCCGCAATCTTCGAGTCCTCAATCTTCTGGAACAGGAGCGCGGGCATCCCTATTTTGTGCTCAGCGGGAAGCGAAAACGAAAGCAATGAATCAAGGCTCTGCTCGTGCACGGAACCCGAAAGGTTCAATTGCTTCCAAACGTTTTCGGCTGTCGTGGGCAGGAAGGGCTCGAACAGTATTGCGAGGTCGCGGCACAAATTAAGGGAAAACGAAATGCTCGCATTAACCTGCTCCTGCGGAACGCCCTTGTTCCAGGGAGACGCTTCCTGCAAATACTGGTTGCATTTCCTGCTGAAATTCATCGCGCAGCGCAGTGCCTCGCGGATTCTCACGGCGCTGAACTCGGAATTGTATTCTGCAAGCACCTCATGCAATTCCTTGGCGTATTTTTCTTCAAGCTCCGAAAAATCCGCCTTCGGATTTTTGCCTTCAAGCTTCAGGTTTACCAGAGTAACGGCGCGGTTCACGAAGTTCCCGAAGTTCGCGATTAACTCGTTGTTCACTTTCGCCTGAAAGTCATTCCACTCGAAAATGGAATCCGCGCCCTCAGGCCGAATGTAATATAAATAAAAGCGCCACACGTCGCTCGGGATTCCGGAGGTTATCGCGTCATCGCCGAATACTCCGGTTCCGTTGCTCTTCGAGAACTTCTTGTCCTCGTAATTCAGGTATTCCGTGGAATCTATGTGGTAAAGCAAGGTGTAATTGCCGCGCGCGCCGATAAGCGAGGCCGGAAACAGAATCGTGTGGAACGGGATGTTGTCCTTCGCCATGAACTGGTACAGTTTCACTCCCTCGGGATTTTTCCACCACTTCCGCCAGTCATTCGGCAGTGCCTTGATTGTGATTCCGATGTAGCCGATCGGGGCGTCGAACCAGGAATAGAAAACCTTGTCCTCGAAACCGGAAAGCGGAACCGGAATGCCCCATTTCAAATCACGGGTGATGCAACGCTTGCGCAATCCCTCTTTGAGCCACGCGTTCGTGGTGCGGACTGCATTTTCAGTCCACTTTCCTTCCTTTGAAGATTTCTCAAACCATTTCTGCAATTCGGGCTGGAGCTTTCCCAATTCAATGAACAAATGCGTGCTTTTGCGAGGAACCGGCTTTTCGCCGCAAAAACGGCACTTGGGAAAGCGCAGTTCGAGCGCGTCCAGAAGCTTTCCGCAGGAATCGCACTGGTCGCCCCGTGCCTGACCGTAACCGCAGTGCGGGCAGGCGCCTTCCACAAACCTGTCAGAGAGGAATTTCTTGTCCTTCTCGCAGTACAACTGCTCGAGTTCCGCTTCCGAAATATAGTCGTTCGAATTCAGTTTCAGGAAAATTTCATTCGTTATTTCAACATTCTCTTTGTCCGAGGTCCTTCCGAAGCAGTCGTGCGAGGAATTGAACCAATCGTAAATGCGCCTGTGGATTTCAAAGTACTTGTCCGTGAGCTCCTTCGGAGAGATTCCCTCTTCGAGAGCCTTGAATTCAGTGGTTGTACCGTGCTCGTCGGTTCCGAGAACGAACAATACTTCGTTTCCCGCAAGCCTCTGGAAGCGCGCGAAGGCGTCCGCTGAAAGCACGCAGCCGATGAGGTTGCCCAAGTGCGGAACGTCGTTAACGTAGGGCAGGGCGCTCGTGACAAGGATTTTCTGCTTTTCCAAGAGGCAATCACCATATGAATTAACCGGAACGAAAATTAAAATAGGATTGCTTCCTAATTGAAGCGGAAAAAAAGGCGTTTTTAATGGAGATTGGAATCGATTTGGCGGTAAACTCGTTAATGCACTCGATTCAGGCGCCCTCAATGTACTACTTTTTTGCGGGCTTCACTTTCCTCGGCAGCCCCACATTCTGGATAATCCTCGTGGCGACAATGTACTGGCTTGGAAAGGAAAAGGACTCGTTTTTCCTCATGAATTTGGTGGTTTTCACGGGCGCGATAGTCGCAATAATGAAGCCCCTGTTTGGCATACAAAGGCCGCCGACAGCGGAAACCGCGCAGAAAATAGTCGGGGCTGACTTGTATTCCGGACTGAGCTTTCCAAGCGGCCACACGACAATGATTGCCGCGATTTACGGTTACTGGGAAAAATGGTGGAACAAAAAGCAAAAACTTGCAGTGATTTGCCTCGCGGCATTGGTCGCATTTTCAAGGCTGTACCTGGAAGTGCACTGGCTTACCGACGTTGCCGCGGGCCTTGTTGCGGGCTACGTTATTGGAAAAGCGAATTTGTGGATTGTAAACAAAATGGAAAAGAAAAGCTTTCGCTTAACCGAATTCGAGGACGAGGCGGCAATCGTGGTGCTCCTGGTTTTCGGAATAATGCTCATTTTCCTTTTGGAATCATTCGGAATCGTTGCCGTGCTAATCGGTTATTACGTGGGATTCTTCTGGCTAAAGGAAATCAGGTTCAAGCAGTCGGGCGTCGGAAAAAGGGAAGCGTTTCCAAAGTTGCTTGCAGGCTACGCGGGCGCCGCAATACCCATCGCGCTTATTTACTTTGTTCCCTCAGCCGCGCCGTGGCTTTATTTGTGGCTCGGATTGTGGATTTCATTGGTTTACCCGCTGGCTTACGATGCATTCAAGTCGGCGTGGTTTCCGGCAACAAGCGCGCCAAAAAAGCCGAAGAAGCATTAAAAACATTGTTGCAGAATCCTAGTTTATCGGACCCGCCTTAGCATAGTAGCTAATGCGCTCGGCTGTAGAAAAGAAGCCTTTTAGCCATCGCGGCTATGCGCCGCTCAGGCAAAAGGCTTGCGAAATTCGCAGGGCTCCGGCCCTGCTGCGGAAACCGAGAGATCCCCGGCGCACATCCGGGAGGCGGGACTTCTCCTTATCCTAAGGCGAAAACGTGAATTACACGGAAAAATATTTTTCAGATGCCTCTAAAAAATACGACAGGCGGGCAAAGTACCTATGGGTAAAGTGGATATTGGGAAATATTGCGGGCAGCATAACAAAGAATTCAAAAATAAAAATTCTTGATTTGGGCGCAGGAACGGGAATGCTGACATTTTTCGTTGCAAAAAAGAAGCCTAATTCAACAGTAATCGGAACCGATTTATCAAAAGGAATGCTTGAAGCGGCAAACAAAAAAAACATAAACAAGCGGGTTTCGTTCAGATGCATGAATTCGGAGAATGTCGAGTTTGAAAAAAACACCTTTGATTACGTTATCAGCAACTGCTCTTTTCACCATGTTAGAAACAAATCAAAGTCCTTCAAGGGGATTTTCAGGGCGCTTAAGCCCAAAGGCGTTTTCGTTCTGGGGGATTACTTCGAAGCAAATAAGAAGTCAAAGAAAAACGGTTTAAGCCTTGGAAAAAGCAGTTCCCGATTCGAAAACGAATTCAAAAAAAGCTTCCGGGAATTCGTGAAAGAAACTTATAATAAAAAAACAAAGCACCCGAGAGAATACATAATCGGCACAGAAATCTGCAAAAACTTGCTGAAAAAAAGCGGGTTCAAAAAAATCAAATTAATACAATCCCCAATGGAAGAAATTTCAATCATTGCTGCAAGAAACCCATAAGTTTCGCGCTCCCTGCGGAAAGCGGGGAGACTGGATACTTAACCTCTTTTTGCAGAAAACCGCAAGGCTTTTAAAAAGCACCATGTATTACATGGTGATATGGAACACTTAAGCATAAAACTGGAAGGCGCAATCGCAAAGCAGATTGAGAAGGACATGAAGGAATTCAATTACAGCACCAAGACCGAATTCGTCAGGGAGTCCATCAGGGACAAGCTGAAGCAGCTGGCTGAGGAAAGGGAAAAAAAGAAGGGCTGGCAGGCCCTTTACGCGGCAAGAGGAATATTCAAAGGGCGGGGAAAAGCAAGGACTGACGAGGAATTTAGGAAACTGCGAGAAGAAGCAGGACAAGAGTTCATAGAAATGCTGGAAAAAAGGTTCAACCAAAAGTGATTTCTTCTGGCTTGCTAATCTCAACCACAGTCCTTAAGCATTCAAAATGGGCATCTCTCGTAACAAGAATGGCTTCGTTGTCTCTTGCAAGAACAGCATGCAAAATATCGGCCTCGTGGGAGTCTTTTTTCTGCTTTGCCAAACTCTTGGCTTCAAGATACTGCTCGGAAGAAATATCAACCTCTACAAGAAAGGTCTTGAAAGAAGAAAAAACAAGTTTTATTTTCTCATCAGAATAATCCCGCCTCAATTCATGAACAATGGCCTCAGAATAAAAAACTGTGCAGCCTTTCTTCTCGCAATTCTTCAGGAACTGGAATGCAAACTCGCCCAATGGCCTTATGCCGTCTTTCCTGTCCTCAAAGTAGTCCCTCCAGATTGCGGTGTCCAAATAAAACCTTTGAGGCATAATGACAGCGGGCCATAAACAATATTTAAAATGGTTCAACCAAGAAACATAATTGCAAAAATAGGCGGACTTGCGCTCCCTACCGGACTCGGGGAGGCGGGATACTTTTTTATATATGGTGAAAGAGAATTCATAATTCATGAAACCGCAAATTGCAGTTATACTAGCTGTCCTGTTTATTTCCGGAATCCTTGCATTGAGCGGCTGCGTGAGCAAAGGAAACAACAACCCGCAACCCATAGTAAAAGGGAACGACAAAAACGCGGATTTGAACAGCGCGGGCAATCCGAGCAGTCCGCCAGATAATAATTCATCAATTGCCAATCCCGCTTCTGTCTATTGCTTGCAGCAGGGAGGCAAATTGGAAATCAGGAAAGACGCGAACGAAAACGAATTCGGCGTGTGCGTTTTTCCGAACGGGAGCGAATGCGAGGAATGGTCTTATTTCAGGGGAGAATGCCGGCAAACCAAGGAAACGAAAAGGGCGGCTGACTGCAATCTGCTGGCCGGGTCGGAAACCGGCAAAATAATCAATTTATTCTTCCTGCCGACATACCGCGCGAGCCAGGATGAAATCGCACAGCAAAGCAGCCACGTCAGGGATTTGGCGAACCAGCTTTTCCAGATAAAACCGTTCTCTTCGAACCAAGACAAATTTAACTTTTATTTCCTAAGCATATCACCCGAATTCAACTGCGACATAGGCAGCGAGAACTGCAACGTCGACGACATAGCGAAACTGGTAAAGGACCAGTGCGGAGTGTCGGATGAAAATCTGCACCAAATCGTCGTGTTTCACAGCAATGCGGTATCAGGGGGAGGAAAAAGGGGTGCAAACAAGCTCGGGTACGGGAACATATTTTTGGATGAAAACGGCAGCGGAATAATATTGGCCCACGAATTGGGCCACAGCATGGCGGGTTTCGGCGACGAATATTTTACCGGAGACGTAAGAGGAACTGTTCAAAACACGTCAAACAACAAAGACTTTGAAGGATGCCCGAAATGGTGCTCCGGAACTCTTGACGAATCCAACCAGTTCTACACTTATTATGCGGGCTGGAAAAGCTGCGTGCTGTCCAAGGGTCTGGACCTGAACCCGAAAAAAATTACTGTGGTTCATCCCGGGGAAAGTGCCGGGGAAAATGAATCGTGGAATTCCTGCTGGAATGAGTGGGCGGAAAAATATTACAACGCGGCAAACTCGCAGGAATTTGTGGATTACTGCCCTTACAATCCACCTGCGCCCCAGCTGAAGAACGGATTTCCACAGGTAAGCATAGGGGCCGTGAAATTCAGCTGCGATGACGCAAACAGGTTCGAAAACCTAAATTTGGGCAAAGGCTGCATTGAAAACACGGGCTGCTACTTCACGGCTTTTGGCGTGAACGAGTGGAGACAGCTGCAGGATTCAATAATGAGATCAAAAACGGCAGAAGGATTGGAAAAAATAAACGCAGTAAGCTTTGGCGCATATTCCGAAAAAGTTCTGCGGGACACAATTAACGATTTGGTGAAATAAAACTGAAAAAGTCGAGACTTGCACTCTCTGCCGGCCGCGTGGGCGGGATTGGCGTTTGCAGCGCAATTCTTAATTAAGAGAACAGGACGTTTGTTGTAGCCAATTTAATGATATACTTTTAAATTGTAGTCGCCTATGCATTATCGTGTTTATCGAAACGAAGATTTCTGGAAAGAAAAAGAAGTACTATTTGGTGCACTCGTTCAGACATGACGGGAAAGTAAAAAAAATACGGAAATATCTCGGAACAGGCTTAAGCAGCAAAAAGCTGGAAGAAATCAAGCCCATTGCGGAGCGGCAAATTTTGGACAGAATCAACGCGCTGAAAAGAATAAGCGACCCGCTCTTGCAAGCGCTTTCTGATGAAGAAATAAATGAAATCAGAAAACTGGAGGACAAGAAAGGATTCAGGATTTTTCACCTTTCGGAGGACGAATGGAAAAGGTTTTCCAAAATATTCACCTACAACACCAACGCAATCGAAGGCTCCGAGCTGGACCAAAAAGAAGTCAGGGAAATCCTTGAAAAAAACGAATGGCCCAAAGAAAAAAGCAGGGAAGCCCTTTCCGAAGCTTACGGCGTCGCGGAAGCGGTAAAATTCATCAGGCAAACCAAGGAGCACGTTTCGATAGGATTGATTAAAAAAATTCACGAAGTTATTTTCAAAAATTCAAAATCGTATGCTGGTTGCTTAAGGCCCAAAGGAACTGAAGTTGCTGTAACGAACAGTTTGAAAATTGTGGTTCATGAAGGCGCGCCTTCAGAAAAAGTCCCCGAACTGCTGAAAGAACTGGTTGAATGGTACGAAAAATACAGTAAAAAATATCCGCCAATAGTTTTAGCCGCTGTTGTCCACAACCAGTTTGAAAACATCCGCCCGTTCCAGGACGGCAATGGAAGAGTTAGCAGGATTCTGATGAACAACGTATTGCTAAAACACGGATTGCCCCCTATAAACATTGATTTTGCAAAAAGAAGGGAATATTATGCTTCATTGCAGGAATATGAAAAAAACCATGACCTTCAGCCAACCATTGAATTGATGTTTGATGAATACAAGGAATTAAGGAAAAAATTAAGGGGGGCTACAAAACGCAAAAAGTAGCCGCCCAAAACTTAAAAGTGGTGCTTATGATTCCCTCAACCAAGAAATGCCTGCGATTGCTGGAAAAGTACGGCACTTCCAGAAACGTAATCAGGCACTGCAAAAAAGTCGCGGAGCTAGCGAGGAAAATCGGCAGGCGGAACAAGGCGAACGTGAAATTGCTGAACGCCGCTGGGCTGCTGCACGACATAACTCAGGGAAAGGCCGGAAAAGCTCAGGAAAAAGAAGTGAGGAAAATACTCGAAGCGGAAAACTGCAAGGAAATAATCCCTTTGCTGAAGGATTACAGCATGTCACCGAAAAATTTGCTAAAAATGAGGACAAAGGAAAAAAGAATACTGAAATATTGCGACTCGAGAGTAATGGAAAACAAGATATTTTCCGTGGAAACGCGCCTTGAAGACGCAATGCTTCGCTATCCAGAGCGTGCAGAGGGCTTCAGGAAATGCATTCCGATACTCAAAAAGTGGGAACGCGGGTTCGGAATAACAAAATGAGTGATTTTATGGAAAGTGAAATTGTCAAAACATTCTGCGAACTCGTGCGGATTCCCTCTCCGAGCCTCGAGGAAAGGGATGCGATGGATTACATCCGCAATTACCTCAAAAAAATAAATATTCCGTTCAGGGAGGACGGCGCGGGAAAGAAGCTCGGCGGGAACTCGGGAAACCTGATTGCGAGAATCGGGAAAGGCAGGCCGGCAATAATGTTCGTTGGCCACGTGGATACCGTGGAGGACGGCAAAAAGAAAATCAGGCCCTTGATTAAAAACGGAATCATCAGGAGCGACGGCACCACGATTCTGGGCTCAGACGACAAGGCGGGAGTGACCGCGCTGCTGGAAGCGCTGAAGGAAGTAAGGAACAAAAAGAATTTGCCTGCGGTGATTGCGGTTTTCGCTGTGAGCGAGGAAAAGACGCCGATGGGGGTGAAATACCTGGGCGTCAGCCCAAAGGAAGTGGATTTCGCGTTCGACGTGGACGGCTCGGACAGGCCGGGAAAATTCATAAACAAGGCGCTCGGATACCTGAACTTCGAGGTGCGAGTTTACGGAAAGGAATCGCACGCGGCAATCGCTCCGGAAAAGGGCAGAAACGCGATAAAGGCCGCGGGGCTGATTGTTTCGAGTCTCAAGCTGGGCGCGGACGCCAAGGACGGCACCATGAACATCGGAAGGATTTCGGGCGGAGGCGCGATGAACGTGGTGCCGGGATACGCGCTGCTGGAGGGGGAGGCGAGGGCATATGATTCCCGCCATCTCGAAACGAAGCTCGGGGAAATAGAAAGCGCAGCGAAAAAAGCGCGCAAAATCACAGGCTGCACTTACAGGTTCGTGAAAAAACGCGATGCGGGGGAGGCGCCGTTCCAAGAAAACAACGACAAAAAAATAATCGGGATTGCGAGAAAAGCTTCTTCGGCGGCGGGACTGAAATTTGAACTTAAAACCTTGAGGGCAACGCTCCAGTCGAACATATTGCAAGAAAAAGGATTCAATGTTCTGGGGCTGTGCAAGGGAGGGGTGGGGGCACACTCGAAAGAAGAAAGCGTTTCAATAATAGAGTTGGAACAGGCAAAAAATATTATAGTGAAAATAATCGAGGAAGCCGCAACCGGAAAGGCGAACGCGCCAAAAAATTAAATACTCCAAATTCTTTCTGGCTGTATGGACTTGTTTTCCGCATTTCTAGTAATTGCTGTTGCAGTGATTGCGGTAGCAATCGGTTACCTGATTGGAAAGGCGATTGCGGGAAACGAATGGAAGGAAAAGATACGCGGGGAAAGGGAGGACGCCATAAAAAAGAGCCGCGCAGTGCTTGGCGGGCAGTTCTCCGAGCAATTGGCGCCGTTCCTGCCGGATTTTCCCTACAATCCAACGGAAGTCAGGTTCATCGGCAAGCCGGTTGACTTCCTTGTGTTCAGGGGAATGGACGAAAAAAAGGTTGAAGAAGTTATTTTCGTTGAAGTGAAATCCGGAAAGGCAAGAATGAATCCCGTCGAGAAGACGCTGAAGGACGCAATCGAGGCAAAAAAAGTCAGCTGGAAGGAATACAGGATTCCTGAGGGAATCACAATGGAAAAAGAAAAAGATTAAATTCTTCAATCCAATTATTTCTACCATGGTCCACAGGAACATAAGTATTGCATTGTGCGTTCTCGGCCTGATTGTGGCGGACGCTTCAATCGCAATGGCAGTGCTTTCAAAGCCCGGCTACAGATTGTTCTTCGAATTTTTGAGCAACCTCGGCGAAAGCGGGATTGCCGCGCTGTGGTTCAATTACGGTCTGATTGTTGCGGGAATAATCCTCGGGATTTTCTTTCTCTCACTGGCAATAGCGTTTCAGGGAAAAATCGCGAGAACCGGCTCATTGATTGGAATCCTGTCAGGAATAGCGCTTTCGGGGGTGGGAATATTCCATATTCCCCTGCCAATTCACTTCGCGGTTTCGGTTTCATTTTTCGCATTGGCGGGGATTTCCGCAATTTTCATCGCGGTTTCCGTTTTAAGGGAAAAGGAAATCGCGAAACCGGTTTTCTGGTTCGCGGCCGCATTCATCGCGCTTGACATTCTCTTCGCGGCATTTTATGATTCAACCGCTTCGCCTGGCCTTGAAACTATAACTGTAATATTGTTCGAGGCCTTCGCCCTCGGCCTCGCGCTCGGAAGGAAACCCTAATTTCGCAGTCTGCCGAGGTTCTGCCGCTCGTTCAAAAGGCGCATTCTGCGCAGTTCCTCTTCTTTCTTATTTTTGTCCCTTGCCGAAGCGCGCACCGCAACCGCGCCCGGCTTTGGGGCGGGCGGCCTTTTAACGTAATAGCCCCACCTGAATTCGAATTCCTTCATGGGAACCATTCTGATTTTCCAGTTGATTTTCTTCATCGCGGATTTCACGGCATCGGTGTAGGCAGTTCCCCTCTCACGCCATTCCACCTGAAGTCCGGCAATTCGCTTCTCGTTTTCAATGCTTTTCGGAAGCGAGGAAAGCTCCGAAATAATCTTCCTTATCTCGATGATTCTAGACTCCGCGGTTTTGCAGGCTTTTTTCTCGGGAGAATTGTCGAGGATTTTGATTGTTTCGCGCATCTTTTGCGCAAACCCCTTCGGCTTCGCTATCATCGTGTAGCCCGCCACCTTCCCTTCAGGGGTGATGGAGGCGATTGACTGGCATCGCGAATCAATCCGCGAAAGGGAAAGCAAGTCGTTTATCGAGGGAATCGAGGGTCGCCTGTACTGCGGGTGGGAATGCACTGTCATTTTCCCGCGCTTCCAGTAATCGGGCATTACCGCTTCGGCTTTGCGCCAGACCATCGCCTCCCGCAATTCCTCGGCAGGATTCTTGAACCAGTGCGCCTCGAGCTCCGCGATTTTAGGCGTAGCTTCAACCTGCGCCTTGATGGTTTTCCATTTGCGCGCGGGATTAGGCTTTGGTTTCGGCTTCGGCATAAAAGCAATGTATAATGCGATGAATAAAAATCTTGCGGGTCTACACGAAAAACCAAGTTGACCATAGAAATATGAAGGCGGAAGAAAAGCCAAACATTTTTTAACTCCCGAAGCGATTTGTTATCACATGAAAGTTTTTGTGTGGCTGTCGCTGGCAATAATCGCAATCGCTTTCGCGGTCGGCGCGTACGTTTACCCCATAATGCCGGAAATTATGCCATCGCACTGGAACGCGCAGGGGCAGGTGGACGGTTACCTGCCCGCGGGAATCGCGTTGTTCCTGATGCCTGTGATTTCGCTGGCATTGCTCGCATTGTTCCTCATTCTTCCAAGCCTTGACCCGTTGAAGCACAATTACAGGGGATTCGACAAGTACTACAACGGGATGATTCTGGTCATCACGCTGTTCCTGTTTTACCTTTACGCTCTCACGATTTACTGGGCTCTCGGAGTAAACTACAATATGATTGCGATGCTTGCGCCGGCATTCGCCTTGCTGTTCTTTTACATCGGAGTAATGTTAAGGCACGTCAAGCAGAACTGGTTCGTTGGAATAAAAACTCCATGGACATTGAGCAGCAAGGAGGTGTGGGAAAAAACCCACAATATCGGGGGAAGGCTGTTCGAGGCCTGCGGAATAATCGCATTGTTCGCGATAGTGTTCCCCGAGTGGGCCTTGTGGCTCATCCTCGCGCCAGTGATAGTTTCGACAATTTACGCTTTCTATTACTCCTACCTGCAGTTCAAGAAGGAAAAAAAGCCGAAGGAAAAAACTGGAAAGAAAAGCAAAGCGAAAAGGGCCTGAATGCGAAAAGGCAATCCTTTTAAACCTCAAAGCGATTTCTTTTTCCGGTAAAAACATGCCGGCAAAAGAATCTGCAAAAGACTGCAAGTGCAACTGGGGCTATACGATAATAGCCTTGGTTCTCGGGGCAATCGGCATTTTCCTCATTGCGGGAGGATTCATAGCACAGTTTTACGGAAAGACCGACTACCTTGCGATATTGGGTTGGTACTTCGTGGGACTGATAGTGGTCTTCCTCGCAAAGATGGCGAAATGGAAAGCCTGCGGGAACTGCAAAACGCACGCAAAGTGAAACGCGCAAAATAATCAGGCCGCTTACTTTTAGAGACGTGAGTACATGAAGGCGGGCACGATAATACTTGCGATAGTGATTCTCGCCGTTGCCGGCTCGCTCTATTATTCCGCTGGAAACTCCGCCGGAAACCAGTCAATTCTTCCAAGCACGGCAAGCAACGGCGCGCAAGCCGAATTGTACATCTGCCCGCAGGACAATTGCGCGGAAAAATTGGTTTCATTCCTTGATGAATCGAAGTCTTACGCGCACGTAATGATTTACTCTTTTACAAAGCAGGACATTGCGGACGAGCTCGTCGCATTGAAGGAGCGCGGAATTGAAGTAATAGTGCTCGCGGACAAAACGCAGGCGGGAAACAAAAGCTCGAAGCTCGGTTATCTTGAATTAAAGGGCGTTAAGGTAAAGGAAATTGACTTGCCGGGCTACAGCATTTTCCATCACAAAGTAAGCATAATTGACGGGAACGCATTCAGCACGGGAAGCTTCAATTACACGGAAAACGCGGATTCGGGGAGCGCGGAAAACCTCGTAATCATAAAGAACAGAGAATTGGGCCAGAGAATGGAAAGCGAATTCCAAAAGTACTGGAACGCAGACTGAATTCACATGAATTGCTCTAGTGCGGCGCGCGCCTCGCCCTTCGCCATTGAGGGCTCCCATGGGGGGGAAAACACCAGTTCCACTTCAGCCTCTTTCACGCCCTCTATTTCTTCCACCATCCCCTTCGCGTTAGCGAGCAATTGCGGCCCTATGGGGCACGCCGGAGAAGTCAAGGTCATTTTCACGCGCACCTTTTCGCCTTCGATTTTCACTTCATAAATGAGCCCTAAGTCAACTATGCTGAAGCCCAGCTC
>Ga0265296_1004177_pt1 | contig 12712 bp, 13 predicted proteins | sample MunlanPumphouse1_FD_189073 | JGI IMG/M metagenome (GOLD analysis project Ga0265296, IMG submission 189073) | Groundwater microbial communities from a municipal landfill in Southern Ontario, Canada - Pumphouse #1 | ecosystem: Environmental > Aquatic > Deep subsurface > Groundwater | place... | reverse complement strand
TATTGTTAGCCCGATCCGGAAAGCTGAATTGATACTGGGAAAAATTCTCCCGTATGTAATTATTATTTTTTTCGACATGTTCATCATTACCGGCGGAGCTTACCTGCTGTTTAATGTGCCGATAAAAGGCAGTTTTTTATTGCTGCTTTTTTGTGCGTTTATTTTTTTGGTTGGGACCATGGCGCTGGGGTTATTAATTTCGGCGACTGCGACCTCCAGCCAGGCGGCAATGCAAATGGCGTCGGTTTCTACCCTTTTGCCCGCCCTGCTTTTGTCGGGTTTTACTTTTCCCATCGAAAACATGCCGTGGCCGCTGCAGGTGCTGTCGCTCTTTGTGCCGGCCCGTTATATTATTGAAATTTTTCGGTCGATCTATTTAAAGGGAGTGGGGTTGGCATGCTTTTGGGAAGATTTTACTTTAATGACGGTGTTAAGCTTGTTTTTTATCGGCGTGAGCATCTTATCGTTTAAGAAGAGGTTGGATTAATGCTTGACAGCCGCCTGTTTCATTTTATGAAGAAAGAAATTTTACAGTTGGTGCGCGACCGGCGCATGCTGTTTATTGCCATGCTTATGCCGATCATCCTGCTGTTTTTGCTGGGCTATGTGGCTTCCATGGACATCAAGCACCTTTCGACCGCGATTTTGGACGAAGATAAAACTTATTACAGCCGTGAATTTTTGCGGAAGTTTAGCAATATTGAGTATTTTGACATTAATTATTACTTGTCCAGCCGCAGCCAGGTTGCCCCAATGCTGGATGACGGCAAGGTAAAACTGGTAATTTATATTCCTGCAAAATACGGGCAAAAGATCGCCCACGAGCAAACGGCGTCCGTACAGGTAGACATTGATGGCAGCAATGCTTCGGTTGCCATGATTGCGCAATCTTACGTCAGCCAGATTGGCGGTCAGGCCGGCAATGAGATTTATACCGAAAATCTGCGCCGTCACGGTCTGGCCAATCTGACCGAGCCCTTGTTTGATTTGCGCTCCCGTCTCTGGTATAATCCCGACCTCGAAAGCCGCTATTTTTATGTGCCGGGAATTTTTGCCCAGCTTTTAATGTTGATCAGCATGATTTTGACTACTTCGTCCATTGTCAGGGAAAAAACCCGCGGCACCATGGAAATGCTTTCGGTTACGCCCCTGCGTCCCATGGAAATTATTATGGGAAAGTTAATCCCATTTGGCGTGGTAGCAATGTTTGATGTGGTGGTGGTATTTTTAATTGCCACGCTTTGGTTTGGGGTGCCGATGCACGGCAGCGTGCTTTTGCTCTTTTTAGCGGGGGCAATTTATCTGATGGCGGGGTTGGGTACCGGAGTGATGATTTCTTCTTTTGCCCGCAATGAGCGGCAGGCGGGGATGGCCAATTTGTTGGTGACCGCTCCGCAGATGCTTCTTTCGGGCTTTGTTTTTCCCATTGAAAATATGCCGCCGTTTATCCAGGGGATAACTTATTTTATTCCCTTGCGTTATTTTCTGGCAATTGTCAGGAATATATTTTTGAAAGGGGTAGGTATGAACTACTTGTGGCCCCAGGTTTGGCCGATGGTGGTAATTGCGGTTACGCTGTTGACATTTAGTATTGTTAGATTCCGTTCAAAACTAGAGTAATGAAAGGGGAGTAAGTATGAAAAAATATTGGATAGGTTTATTGATAATTGGTTTAGCGGGGTGCTTATTTTTGGTCAGCCGCACGCAGGCCATGGATTTAAATGAAAGTATTGATGCGGCCATCCAGACAAATCCTACGGTGGCGGCGGCGCAGAAAAAAGCTTCCGCTGCGGGAGCAAAGCTTGGCCAGGCGGTCAGCGCCTTTTTCCCTGCGCTAGACCTTAATGGCAATTATGGTCAATCTTATTCTTCACCTTCCACCGTGCAAATTTCCGTGGGGGGCGTGACCCAAAATTACCGGATTGGATCTGATTCGACTGCCGCCAATTCTGGGGTTCAAGCCGCGCTTTCCCAGCCCTTGTTTGTAGCATCCCTTTATCCGGGATATGGTTTGGCCAAAAAAGGAGCCGATTCGGCAGAGGAGCAATATCAGCAAACGGTTATCGATATTTCTTTTAATGTGACCCAATCCTATTTTGGGGTACTAAAATCGATTAAAATGGAAAAGCTGATGAGCGACGCTTTAGCCACGTCTAAGGCCCACCGCGAACAAGTGCAATCAATGTTAAATGCCGGCATGGCGACCAAAGCTGATTTACTACAGTCAAAGGTTAGGGAAGCAAACGACAATGTGGCCCTGATTCAATCAAAATATGCGATTGATCTTTCAAAGGATACTTTTAATAATGTATTGGGGGTTGATATGCAGCGGCCGGTTGAGCTTAAGGATATTGGTTTTACCGGAAAAGTGAATAATATTCCAGAATATGCGGTGCTGCTGTCAACGGCCTATGACAATCGTCCCGACTGGAAAATGTATTTATTGGAAACCGGCATGAGCGAAGAGCAGGTAAAAATTGCCCAAAGTGAATATTGGCCCAATCTGGTTTTAAATGCGAATACGGGCAATCAACTGACCCAGTACCCAACTTTTCAGTCAAGTGTTAACTCCTGGCAGATTGCCGGTGCGGGTACGTGGACTTTGTTTGATAGCTTTGGTAGGGAAGGCCGAATTAATGAAGCGGCGGAGAATTTGGCGGCACAAAAGGCCCAGGTGGAGCAGTTTAAGAATAACATTGCCCTGGAAGTGCATGATGCATATTTAAACTTGAAAAGCGCTTTGGAAGTTGTGATTGCCACCCAGCAGGCGGTGGATTCGGCCGAAGAAAGCTTAAAGGTCTCAACTTCCCGCTATGATTCGGGGATGGGGACCAACGTGGATGTGCTGGATGCCCAGGTGTCTTTGACCCAATCCCTGACTGACAATCTGAATGCTCTTTTTAATGTTGAAATTGCCAAGGCGAAAATTAACCAAGCGGTCGGGAAAACCATGTTACAATAATTTATAATTTGAAAAGGAATTGAAATTCTTTGATTTTATATAAAAAGCCAAATTTAATATCATTTTATCAACAGATGGCCGAAGGGGCGTGTGGTGTGGGGAGTGGGAATACGACTGTTGATGGGTGTCATACGGGCCCGTCTAATTCTGGTGATATCTGTGGGAGTGGTGGGTCTCCATTCGCCGGTCCTTGTGCCGCGGGAGTTGGCAATACAGGGTTGAATTGTAATTCCGGGACCGGTGCTGAGTAGCTAATCCTACTCATTGTGGAAAATATTTTTTTCTGCTATAAAGTTTGGCCAAAACCAAAAGAATAACCACCTCTACTAAACTGCCGATAATGACGACGGTGGTTACACTGCGATCCGGGAAATTAGTTACGGCTACCAATAAGGCGGCGGTAATATTACGCGAACCAGCGCCCAATGACATAAGTATTTTATCTTCTCGATTTGCTCCCCCAAATAAATATCCAAAAAACATGGCACTACCAATGAGTAAAATAATAAAAATATAAATTCCGGTGCCATACGCCGCCGCAAATATGTGAAAATCTTTCCACAGGCCAATGGCGGCGGCGGCCAGCAAGCTGACGGCGGCAGTTTTATTGACGAATGGTTTAATTAGTGAAGCCGTAAGTGGCCGCCGGGCATTGACTAAAAGTCCGATTGCCAGGGGTAGCATTAAAAGAAATACCTGCGGCAGGGCAATTCTTAATGGATAAATAGTGATGCCTGGTACAACCAAGGGTAAAACTGCCGGCAAATAGCCAACGGTTATTGCCATGAGCAATACCATCAATGTAATGGATTGCGCTTGATTGCCTTTGGCGAGGTGAGCCATTTTGGGGAGAAAAGGGGCGCCCGCGCACATGGCAATAATGAGTAGGCCGGCGTGCATGCTGGGAATCAATTTAAATATTGATGAAATTAGTAATGCTATGGCCGGCACCAAAATAAAATTTATAATGCTTGCGCGCCAGACCATATCTTTTCTTTTTAAGGGAGCGGTAATTTCTGCAGTGGTTAACCCTAACCCGGCGCCCAACATGCTGGTTAAGATAAAGATGAAGGAAAATATGCTGGCAAATAGATGGATTAAAGGTTGCATGTTATCTCCCTGATGAAATGGCGGTCCGTTTGCTTTTTCATCATAATACAGTAAAATTCACTTATGCTGCAAGTTTTTACCATATTGGTTTTATTTATAATGTTGCTGACAGGCTGCGGCTCATCCGGCAGCAATCCTCAACCGGTGGATGATGAATTATTGCAATATACAATTTATCCCAATACTACCGAAGCCCCGTCCTTAACTTTTTACTGGGGAGCAAGCAAACAGACCATTGTTCCTTTAAGCATTATGAATATTAGCAGCCGCTATGGTGGGTGGGAAGGTACTGGTGGAGGAATCTACAAACCGTACTATGAGCCGGCAAGCGAAAGCGAGATGACATTATCGACCACCCGCGAGCCGATCTATTCATACAATAAGGGTACGGTAGTGTATGCAACGGCGGAATCAATTAATGCCTATGGCCAGCACGTAGGCGAGGTTGGCATTCGCTACGGGAGAAATTATTCCATTAAATATTTGCATATTACCGAAATTCAATCTGGGATTACGGTTGGGACTACGGTAGAAAAGGGTGTCTTGCTGGGGTATACCGAAAAATTGAGTTCGAGCGGATTTTGGGAGGTTGAAGTTAATCGCATCATCGGTACTACCCAAGTCCGGGCCTTGCCGGTAATTTATTACTGGGATGCAGCCTCGGCGCAGGTTTTTAATGATATTTTAACCGAGGTCGGACAAACCAGCTGGGTGCATTTGCTTACCGAAACAACCACTGAAGCCTGGTTGTCTTATGTTGGGACACATGAATATTGGGCCGATTCAGCCAAGGTAGGAATTAAGCCCAGTAAAACCGGCCAATTTGATTCTGCCGAAGAATTTTGTATTAACCACGGGATGGGTTGGATTTTGAAAGATTAGGTATTACTGGATTAAATCCATCACTTGGCGGCGCATACTGCGGGGCGCTGCCAGTGTTGGCTTACCAATCCGCGCTAACATTTGGATGGTTTCGCCGCGGTTGGCAAAGTCCTGATAAATTTCCATATAACACTCTTTCATTTCCGGGTATTCTTCAAGGCATTGACTTAAAGGTTGCATAACCAGGCCTGAATTTTGCGCAGTTAAAACCAAGCGACTGTATAACATGCCGGTTTTTACTTGCGAGGTCCGGGTATTGGTGGTGGATGAAATCATCAGGTAGGCGGGGGTATTGTCCAGTGCGGTCCGCGTATTTTTTAGCACCAGATCGCGGGCGGATGCTTCGCTATTAAGCGATGGAACCACGGTTAATAATGCCTGTGTAATGTGCAGCATAATTCCGCTGGAGCCCTGTGAATCCAGCGAAAATCCCCAGGGTGAGCTGTTTTTTTGGTATTCGTTGACACGCAAAAGTGTGTTATTTAGTGCGTTGATACGGTGCACCCCGGTTTCAATTTCCATGGCTTGCCGCGCCAGCGGTTTAATTTTGCCGACGTTGGTTTTATCTTGTAAGATTTGCAATTTAATGGCTTGATCGGTATTGAGTGAGTTTAAGGTTTTGATTTGCGCCGCGGTCAATAAATCGGCTTGATAAGGAGCGCGGTTGGTGTCGGGAAGAAACAGGGCTTTCTGCAGCGGGTTTTCGGCGAGGTTGGTTTTGGGGGAAAGGATAACTTTTGCGACCGGTTTTTGCTTGATACTGTCGGTGGAGCCGGCGGTATCGTATTCGCCTGCAGGGAAAAGCATAATGCTGGCGGTGTAGCCCAAGTTTTGGGCGGCGAGGCGAGCGTATTCGAGAAATGCGCCTTGCGAAATTGTGAATTGGCGGGCGAGGGGATCGATTTCGGAGGTTTTGCGATCCGGATCGCCAAAAAGGTAAAACACATTTTGATCATTTGGATCAAGCTTAATAATCCAGGGTTGCATATTATGGCCGTTGGGAGCTAGCAGTGCCTGGGATGCGATTTTGACTCGTGGATCAGTAAAGCGGCCGGCGTAACTTGGATCCCAGGGATCAAGATAATGGGTTGGCATAAAAGACCCGCTGGCGGAAACAATGGTGATACACACCACTGCCACCGCCCCGATAATGAAATTAAGCATAATTTTGCTTTTCAAAAAAATTTGCTTTAACGCAATTGGCTTATTTACAACTGGAATTATTTTTTCCCAACCAATAAATTATAAATGGCCGCTACCAGCCACCCGCCAATCCCAGCGTCGCAAAATGCCCACAGCATTCCAATGGCGGCGCCACTGGGCGTGGCTTTATATCCTAAATACAGGGAGCTCAACCCTTTAAGCATACCGGTTCCCCAGTTAAACCAAACATCGAGTACTGCCAGGCACAAGACCCCGCCCGCCCAGACGATTCCGCAAGCTAAACCGAACTTTACCGCGTCTAGTTTCATAATTCGCTACCTCCTTAATGTATTTGCTGTCAATATAAATTGTGGCACGCTGGCAATATTATTACAATACTTATTGCTTTATTTATTTTTACGCTTTAGAATATTTATATGCAAAAGAGAAATGCTGACTTTTTGGGGCGAGCTGGTGTTTGCTTGGTATTGCTGGCCGCGATTGGTTTGAGCTTGGGTTTACTGGGCTGTACGACGCAGCGGCCGGCCAACTTAATCGAATTTTCCCCTAAAGGATGTACCGTTGAAGCCACGGACACCTTCATTACAGATTTTGATGCTTTTCCGGTATATAAAAGCAAAGAGTTTGAAGTGGTGGCGAGTGTTTATGAATATAATTTGGTTTTAGGTTTGATTGTTGCCATAAAAAATAATACAACCAAAGACTTAACTCCGACAGATTATACCATCGGTTTGGCAGACGGACGTGATCTGAAGCCGATCAAAATGCTGAGCCGCGAAGATTTAATTATAGTCCGCGATAAAGTTGCTGGGGTATCAAACCGGGCGCTGCAAGACCGGTTGATTGACACCGCTTATAATAACGCCATGAAGGTTGCAAATATGCCAACCAAGGATCAATTACTGGCTTTGTTAAATATGTCGATTGAAAAGTATTTCTCGTTTCGCCCGATTTATGCAGGAAAAACCCGGCAGGGACTCCTTTGTTTTGTGTCGGATTTTACGCTTGAGTATCCGCTGACGCTAAAGATGAGAGTGAAGAAGCAATCTTTTACCGTTGAGTTTGAAAAAGTCGAAAAGTAATTTAGCCGCGCGCCAACAACCCCTTTTTTAATAAATCCCAATCTTCCGGATGCAATCCTAACAGTAAAACCACTGCGATATAGGTTATCCCAAAACCAATTATGGCCGGCCAGGCAGAGCCAATAAAATGACAGAGCAGGCCGGCGAGGGTTGCCGCCAGTATTGGTTTAAGCAAATAAAAACTGTACGGAGTGCATTGGATGATCCGGTAAGCTTGTGCCAGCCGCAGCAGATTGATTAGAATGATTGCGGCGGCAATGGTAGCGGCTGCGCCGGTGGTGCCGTAAGTTGGGATCAATCCGACACCTAAAATTGCAATCAGTAAAAAATAACAAAGCTGGTTAAATAAGCTTAACCAGCTTTTCCCTGTCATATTGATGATTACCTGCGTAGCGCTGGTTCCGTATTCAAACAGGTAGCCCACGGCTACAATTGTCAGCGCCAATGCTCCGCCGGAAAACTTTTCTCCAAAAATTGACAGTACCGCCGCAGGATAAAAAATCATAATATAGGAAAGCGGAAGGGTAAGCAGGAAAATCCAGCGGGTAATTGATTTATAGATTGACGCCAGCTCGCCTAAATTGTTGGCGGCGTATAATTTTGCCACCAGGGGTCGGAAAACAAAGTTTAATCCGGTTAAAATTACCTGCGAGAGGGCCGCAATTTTTAATGCCACCCCCAAAATGCCAATTTGCGCCGGCAGCAAAAAGTACGCCGTGATCAGGAGGATAACCCGGTCGCCGCGGGTTAGGTTAAGCGGTAAAAATGGGACAGAATAAACAAACAGTGCACGTTTTTCCTTTTTATCTAAATGTGCGGCGGGCTGATTTGGTGCGGGGCTGGGTGAAGTTTGCTTTTTTGTCAAAAAGCTTAGTCCCCAGTTTTTGTTGATCAGGTATAAACCGATGATAATTAATAATGCTCCGACCAAAATTTCGCATCCGATGAGTGTCAGTGATTTTATTCCCAAAAAGATCAGCAATAGCAGTATGCCGACCCGCAAAATCGGCCGGAGGATATCGCCGTAAAGGATGCCTTCCACGATTTTAAATCGGGCCACGCAATATTTATATAATATAGGCCAGAAAGCACCGCAGGGGATGCATAGCGCGGCTAGCTGCAGCAGCCAGGCGTAATCGGCTTTGCCGAAAAACGCGGCTAGAGGATGCGCGCAGATAAAAAGCAAGCCGGCTAAAAACAGTGCGTTGCGCATTGTGAACCACAGTGCAAAATTAAGCAGGGGCAGTGATCCATCCGGCCCTTTTTCTACTTCAAACTTGGGGCCAAAGTACATTAATCCTTGTCCAATGCCGCATTCGGCAAATTCGCCCAATAAACCGGCAATGGAAATCGCAAAATAATAAATACCTAAGTAAGCGGGCCCTAAAAAATGCGTGGCAATCAGTAAAAAGACATAACCCAGCGAATAGTTGACGGCGTCGCCGGTTAAACTAAGGAGGCCGCCTTTGGCGACCAGTTTAAGTTGGTTCATTTAAAAATTACCAGCATGGCTTTTTTGCCGGAGGCGATATTTTCTTTGCTGCCCGCCCAGTCGTGGATTGCATTATAGGCATTGTTGTATTTATAGCGAAAGCCCCGGCCGCGCTTGGTGCCTGGATCGTTGGTGATAAATTCTTTCCTGGCCTCGTCGTAGCCGATAAAAACAACGTAGTGATAAACGGGCCCCGGCCGGCTGAAATAGCGGTTGTTCAACTGGCGGCCAGCCATGGGAGCGATGACCAAATTTCCCTGTGCCAGCGCGGTCCGGATGTCATCAATGTTAAATTTGTAGAATAATGCGTAATTTGTAAAATGGTAATAATCTTTTATCAGTTGTGCCGCCATTTTTGCCGTTAAGTCATGGTGCCCGCCGTATTTTTGGTATTGGAAGGCAATTAAATCTAATATTTCCTGGTTACCAATGTTTTTGTCTAGCGCCTGCCCGTTGACATAATGCATGGCAATGATGATCGCGGCCTCTTCGCAAGCATCTTGCCAGGGCTGATCCCAATTGCCAAAAGGGGCCTGGCACAGGAATGGCACCTCCAGCTTAACCTGGCTTGGTAGGGGGGGAAGGGGGGTGGGGTGGGGAGCGGCGGCTAAAGGAGAGAGTGCGGCCGCGGATAACAAAAGGTAAAAACCAGTGAGACAGCAGGTTAAGCGGATAAAATTTGTTTTCATCATGATAAAAATTAAAATGTCCCGCCAAATCCAAAACCGAGCGAAAAAAATAAGCCGCTGTAAGTTGAGCGGGTGGGCGGTGTTCCAGTAAACTGCTTAAGAGAATAATAACTGCAGCCAACTTCGGCGTTTAGTGAAATAATTTCATGGAACCATTCGTATCCAACGAAATAAGAGGTGACGCCGTGGGTTGTGGTTGAATTATCTTCGCTCAGAAATCCATCGGTATAAATATCTCCCACCCCGGCGCCTAAATATATGTTATTTATTATTTTTCGCATATACCTATAGTTGCCCAGGTTATCAGTAAAACTTCTTGACGGAAGAAAGTAGCTGAATCCGTTTGGCCCTAACCACAAGCGGGCTTCGAAAGCGTACATCGAAAGCGTGTTTAAGTTGAGCCCTGCGGAAAATGAATTATTTTTTTTGTCATTGGTGTCGGCAAAACAAATTGAAGGGATCAGTAATAGAAGGATTAATAATTCCGTAATTTTTCTTAACATAAGTTTGACCGGCAATGCGCTGCGTTAACCGTCCCTAGCTGGTTTAGGCTTAATCCGCATGTTTCTTACATAAACTCCCATATCCACCATCATCAGCAGGCAGTTGATTAAATAGAGCCAGAAAACGGCATCGAAATTGTATAAAATTTTATGAGTAATGCCCAATAAATAACCGCTGAAGACAATTGCCAAAAACAGGAAGCTTTTTCCGGCGTTGCTGCGCGCTTTATATGATTTGTAAATTGATATCGGCCAGGAAGCGCCGAAGCAGATTAACATGCCGGCTTCAAAGATTGACATAGATTTATTTTAGCACGATAATTTATTGAGCGAAATCACAAAAGATTATTTCCTCGGTAGCGTAGTTTACTGGCTAACCAACAACACCACCGACCGCGGATTGGATAGGTAAAAGTCCGGCGGATCGATAACGACCCCTTTTTCTTTTAAGCCAACAAAATCGTCGGGGGAATTTAGCGCGGTATCAATTATGCGGTGCCAGTGGCGGCGGCTTTTTAATGCGGGCAATTTAACTTTTTGGACGACGTGATCCGAATTAAAAATGGCGAAAAAATCCATCTGATTGGAGCCGGGTTCGGAGGCGTGAACTAAAGAGCAAACGGTATGGTTATCGGCTCTGCCCCAATCGACGGGATTCAGGTTTGCGGTGTACCAGGATAGCGTTGGCGGCTGGATTGTGCCGTAGGGAAGGTGCTGTTTTCGGAAAATCCGGTAATTTTTTCGCATGTGGATGGCTTTTTGAATAAAGGCAAAAATATCTTGGTTGGTTTCCAGCAATTCCCAGTTAAACCAGCTGATGGCATTATCTTGGCAGTAAGCATTGTTGTTACCATGCTGGGTACGGCAAAATTCGTCGCCGCCCAATAACATGGGCGTCCCCGCCGCCAAAAACAGGGCACTGCAAAAATTTTTGATTAATTGTTTTCTTAATTGGATAATTTTGGGATCGGCCGTATTGCCTTCCGCCCCCCAATTCCACGAGTTGTTATCGGAAGAGCCGTCGGCATTGTTTTCGCCGTTTTTCTCGTTGTGTTTTTGGGAGTAGGATACCAGGTCGTTGAGGGTAAACCCGTCATGGCAGGTAATAAAGTTTAAACTATTGTGCACAGTTTTGCCGTTGCCCGCGTAAATATCCGGTGAGCCGGCAATCCGCTTGCAAAATTGTTCGGCCTGACCATTATCGCCCTTGATAAATTTTCTGACGGTATCACGAAACTGTCCGTTCCATTCGGCAAAATCTACCGGAAAATGGCCTAGTTGGTAGGTCCGAATATCCCAGGGTTCGGCAATCAGTTTGGTGCGGCATAAGATTGGGTCTTGGGCAACGGCTTCAAAAAACGCGGCGGTATCCTGAAAATTTCCGGCAGAACGTCCCAGCACCGAAGCCAGGTCAAACCGAAAACCGTCGACATGCATGGTTTCAACCCAATATCGCAAGCTGTCCATGATTAACCGCAACACCACTTCATTGGATGCATCCAAACTATTGCCGCAGCCGGAGTAGTCAGCATAATAGCGTGCCGGTTCATTGGCCGGGCCGGTGAGGCAATAATAGGAAGGATTATCGATGCCGCGAAAACTTAATGTGGGTCCCAGCTGGTTGCCTTCGCAGGTATGGTTAAAGACCACGTCAAGGATGACTTCGATACCGGCTTTATGTAATTCTCTGACCAGTGTTTTAAACTCGTTTACCTGGCAGCCGGGAGATTTTTGCGTGCTGTACGACATTTCGGGAGCAAAATAACACAGCGTATTGTAACCCCAATAATTAGTTAGTTTTTTTTGTAACAGAACATCATCGGGAACAAACTGGTGAACGGGCAGCAATTCTACTGCCGTAATCCCCAGCGATTTAAGGTAAGGGATTTTTTCGATGAATCCCAGGTAGGTTCCGGGGTGTTTGACGCCCGCGGTGGGGTGGGCGGTGAACCCTTTTACATGGACTTCGTAAATTATGGTGTCATCCAGCGCCAAGTTTGGGCCCTGGTCGTTTTGCCAGTCAAAAGCATTATCCTCGATCACGATGCATTTTGGTACCAGCCCCGTGTTGTCGCGGGGATCAAGGGTAAGATCCCGGGAGGCGGATTTAGGATCATACGCCAGCAGTAAATTGTCTTTGTTAGATACCTGGCCGGTCAGGGCTTTAGCATAAGGGTCAATTAAAAGTTTATTTTCATTAAAACGCAAACCGTGAGCCGGATCGTAGCTGCCCCGGATTTTATAGGCATACAGCTGCCCCGGTTTAAGACCGTGGACCAAGCCGTGCCAGATATTTTTTGTGAAGCATTTAAGCTGGATGCTATCGGTGGGCGGGGCCTCGACCCGATTAAAAAGCAGGAGGAAAACTTCTTTGGCATGTTTTGAAAAAATCGCAAAATTAACCCCATCCGGATTGACCGTTGCCCCCAGCGGGTAAAAATTACCGTTGGAAATTTTTTTCTTGGTCTGGTATTTTAGCATAACAAGAATTATAATAGAAAAGAAAGGAGTGTGCCATGAAAAAAATAGTATGGTTTTTAGTATTATTGGTATTTGGGTTGGCATTTGTCTGTCTCTCTTTTGCCGCGGCTACCGGCAATAAAGTGCCGCCGGAGCCAGTGCCTGATTTAGTGGTTTCTGATGTGAAAGCGGCCCAGCCGGATAAAAATAGCAATCAAATGGTGGTAACTTATACGGTGAAAAATCGGGGCAATGCTTCCAGCGAGGCGTCGGTTACCGGAATTTCTGCCGGCGGAAAACTGGTCAAGCATAATACCCCGCCGCTTGACCCCGGGGATAGTTTCTCTGCATCCTGTTCTTATAATTTA
>Ga0265296_1004176_pt1 | contig 12712 bp, 12 predicted proteins | sample MunlanPumphouse1_FD_189073 | JGI IMG/M metagenome (GOLD analysis project Ga0265296, IMG submission 189073) | Groundwater microbial communities from a municipal landfill in Southern Ontario, Canada - Pumphouse #1 | ecosystem: Environmental > Aquatic > Deep subsurface > Groundwater | place... | reverse complement strand
CGGGGGAGGGGGTGGGTACCCCTCCGGACACATGAGGGGCTCCCACCCCTCCAGCCGGATAACCGACCGTGAGACAACCGCTCCGTCGTGACTCCATGCGAAATCGTGGCCGAGTGCGTGCAGCCGGAGGGGGGGTGGGAGCCTGTCTTTCTCAGAACAGGGGGGTAGGGGGACCCCCACTCTTTTTTTGGAGTGGGGGGTGGGGTACCCCCTCTTACATTTTAGAGAGGCCCTCACCCCCCTTCCGATTTCTTGTGTTGGGAGGGCTGCCCCGTCGTGGCTCCATACGAAACCGTGTCCGTGTGCGTGTAACCGGAGGGGGGTGGGGGCCTGTCTTTGCCGGGACAGGGGGGAGGGGGTCCCCCCCTCTTTGTTTGGAGTGGGGGGCACCCCCCCCCATTGGAGAGGGTGGCATCGCAGTTGTTCCAGAATCAGGGACACAGGAAAGATGATGGAAAAGGGGGTTCGGATTTGGACGCTCGCATTATAGTGGGGGGTTATTAGTATCTCGCGTTTTGCAACCCATCCGTTCTCACATCATAAGTGAGGTCATATTTCTTGCGTAAGGTGTAGAGAAATATTATCTCAATATTTAATTCAACAAAATATTATCTTTGTATAAAATAAAGTGTCGATATGGAATTTATAAAAGAATTATATTGGTCTGAAAAACATTGCGAGGCTCAAAGTCGTCATCAATTAAAATCAAAGATTCAATTAATGGAAGAAATGCTGATATTTTACAAGGATCTCATCGAAAAACAAAATAAAGACGAAACCAATCTCGAATTATGCGAATTTGCAACAATACTAATACATGTAAAAATTTTTAAAACAATTTATTGCAATATCGATTTGTTAAAAAAAGGGCATTATAATGAGTTTCAGTCAATTTTTAGAGATGCATTTGAATTGATTTTTTTATCACAATATATAATCAAGAATCCCGAAAAGGCAGATTCATGGTTGGATGGAGAACAAATAAGTCACGGTCCTGTTGCTAATTCGTTAAAATTACCACAAGAAATTAGAGAAATATATGCTTCTTTGTGTGATTATACCCACCCCAACATGAAAAGTGCAGCAAAAAATATGGTTTTATCGAAAAGATATGGTGAATTTGACTTCTATTTTATTTCGATATTTCAAAACAAATTGGCAAAAAAACTCATTATAATGCAAATTTATTTCACATTTTTGGCAATTAATAAATTCTTTGATTGCTTTAAAAATTTTAAAATTTTGATAAAAACGATGAAAAGCAATTGAAACGAATAAAGAATAAATTACCAAAACTTGAAGATTCATGGACAAAATATTGTTGTGATTCGCAAAATAGCATGTAATTTTTTATTCTTGGTGATTCCTTAATAACGACCACCACCTTGTCTTTCTATCAATCCCCTATCGTTCCGCATTACATTGCCGCATATTTCTGATTCTATCCTGCTCTTTCTCAACAATCCTAAAAACCTGAATCTTCCACAACTCCACCCCCTAAAAATATACCCTTCCCCCTCCAATATTTCACTACAAAACAGGAGATCCCATGCAGGTCACCCCCGCTATCCATGCACTCCGTCACCCGTTCCAGGTTCCGGTTGCGCCCGGCATCGCCCTCGACCGTTTCGTGTACTCGTACCTCATCGCAGGCGAGACGATCACCCTCATTGACACGGGTGTAGCAGGCTGTGAGACGCGGATCTTTGAATACGTCCAGTCCATCGGCCGCGATCCTTCGGAGATCTCGCTGCTCATCCTGACCCACTCACATCCCGACCATATAGGGGCAGCCCGGGCAATCCGGGAAGCTACCGGGTGCAGCGTGGCGGCACACCTGGCCGAACGGGCGTGGATAGAGGATGTGGAACGCCAGAACCGGGAGCGCCCGGTCCCGGGATTTGCCAAGCTGGTTGGAGGGCCGGTGCCGCTCGATTTCGAGCTTGACGGGGGCGTCACCATTGACATTGACGGGACAAGAGAATACGAAATCGAGGTAATGCACACACCGGGTCATTCTGCCGGTTCGGTTTCATTGTTCCTGCCGGGCCAAGGTGCGCTCTTCTCCGGCGATGTTATTCCTGTAGCAGGCGATCTACCGGTTTATGACGATGCTGTGGGATCCGTACGATCGATACGACTCCTACAGTCGGTACGGGGTATCCGTGTCCTCCTTTCAGCCTGGGACGAACCCCGGTACGGTGACGCCGCGTACGGGCAGATGGACCTTGCACTTGAGTATCTCCGGAAGATCCACGCTGCCGTTATCGCTTCTGCCGGTGACGGCAATCCTGACCCTATGGAACTTACCCGGAAGACAGTTGCAGCGCTGGGGCTTCCCCCTCAGGCGGTCAACCCGTTACTTGCCCGGACCTTTGCGGCAAATCTCCGGGCCCGGGACGTGGATCTTTAGCCGGGTTCCCCTCAATAACCGCGAAAACCATGACCGGACGGGATGGCAGGACCCGCATCAGGTGACCTGTCTGATCCTTCCGTCCGTTGTCACATTCACCGGCTGGGGGAAGGATCCCAGGTACGAGGCAAGGGTATCGACATCGGACGGCCCGGTGGTAATCAGGGTCCCATTCGTAAATACTGTGTAACCGTCCCCCCCGATGGAGAGGTAGTCCATCATGGCCGCCGTATAGGTCGCTGTCGGGTCGAGCGGGACGCTCCCGACACGAATTTCCTGCACCCGGCTGCCGGCAGGTTGTGTCACATTATATGTATAGGCCAGCCCGGACACGCCAAGGGGATGCGGGGGCCGTGGCTCCTGCCATTGCCGTTCGAGGGCATCCTTAATCTGCTGCCCGGTCAGTTTCGTCGAAACAACCGTTCCTGAAAACGGCTGGATGGTAAACAGGTCGCCCCACGTAGCATTCCCTTGTTTGAGATCGGACCGCATAGTCCCCGTTGTGATAAACGCAACATCGGTCTCCATCACCGACCGCTGGGAGTCGGCCAGAAGATCCCCGAGTGCAGATTCCCCGGCAACATTCACTTCCCGTGTGATGTCATGTGCGACTACTGCGATCTGCCTCCCGATCACGGGCGCAACTGCCTGTTCTCCTTTTGCCAGGAGCGCAGCCGCTTCCGGATCCGGGGAAGTGCCAGGCGGGCTGTCAGCATAGGCAACAACGATACGAGCGGATTTTTTAACGATATCCCGGCTGACAGGATCAAGCGTCAGGTCCACATCTGCATATCCCTTACTGTAACTCCAGGCCTGCGTAACGAGCACCGGTTTTCCGGCAGCATTGGGGAGATAGGCATTGGTAAATGCATGGGTATGACCCGAGAGAACCACATCCACATCTCCGTCAATACCCGCTACAATGCCCGTAACCCGGCCGGTCACATTGGCCTTATCAAGGGTTGAACCTTCATAGGTTTGCTGATCCCCGCCTTCGTGGAGCAGGATAACGATGGCATGTATCCCATTCTTCCGGACTTCGGCAACGTACCGGTTGATGGACTCCGTTTCGTTAAGGAACCGGACATCATCCGCCCGGTGAGGTGCCAGCCGCTCCGGCGTTGTTATTGTATCAGCCCCGATGAACGCGATGGACACACCGCTGACGTTCCGTATGACATAAGGAGGAAAGATTGTAGTGCCGTTCTCTTTCCAGACCACGTTGGCGCAGGTATAGGATGAACGGGAACCGGGATAGGGGTCCACAAGGTGGGTAATCGAAGAATTGCCATTCCCCCCGTATACCTGTCGCAAAAGTTCCCCGGTGCCCCGGTCAAATTCGTGGTTACCCGGGGTTGCAACCATATTGCACCCGGAATCTGCTCCGATCTTTCCCGTACAGGAAGGATTGGCAAATTCATTGAAGAAGAGCAGGCTTGGTTCATCGGAAAGGAGCCCGGACTGCGGCGGCGATGCCCCTACGATATCCCCCGGCATGGCGATGATAGTGCCATCGGCATTCCCGGAAGCCATTGCCAATTTGAGGTAAGACGCCAGTACGGGCGCACTCCCGGTCGGGCGTTTGTTCATAGCCTGTCCCGGAGGGAGCTGCCCATGAAAATCGTTTACGGCGAGAATTTTTACATGAACGGGGGCATTTGTGTGCAATGCCGGGGCTGGTACGGGAAAATACCATGAGAGTAAAATCGGTGTCAGTATGAGAACACAGAGAATGCATAACCCTAAAAGAATATGCAACTCGATCGGGATCCTGTCCTGCCGGGAATCGGGTGCCATTATACTGGATCTTTAGTACGCGATCAATTAATTGTTGAGTTTTCCCGTGAAAAAATGGAGGAGATATGGCGTCTTTATTGATCACACTGATATTCGCACGGTCTCTAACCAGCTGCTGAATTCCCTGCTGAATGACCGTACATGTTCCCTCTCATCAGAGGATCGCAGGGAAACCTCCTCTGTGTAATACCGGTCCCGGTCCTCTTCCTCCCAGTGATTTTTCTCGCCATCAACGGGCTTAAGTGCAGCCTCATCCTTCCCCCGGCACGGCTCATTTGTGGCTGTGCGACAGAACGCCGTCCGCACCGGGGACTTCAGCGGTTTCACAGCGCATTTCGTCTCTGAATACCCGTCCCAGTTCCCGTTTACCGGGAACCCGGCTTTTGCAAGGGGGGTATCCCACGTTGCATCTACAAGCACCCAGCTGCATCCAATCTGGATCCGGCAGGCAAGGTGGTGTGCAACCGGGAGCGTGGCGGCAAGATTCCGGAGCTGCGATGGATAATGAAGATCGGGATCGTTCCAGAGGAAAGGAAACGTAGCATATACAACCGGGATGTTCAGGGTACGGAACATTTCTGCGAGCAGGTAGTGCTTGGCACCGCAGGATCCTTTCCCTGCCATGAGAATCTGTTCCTGTGGGGTTTTTGCATTAGTCGCCGGAACGACAAGCGAGTACGGGATATCACGGATATGCGAAAAGATCGAGATCATGCTCTCCCTTGTATCAAGACCATGCGTCCATTCATGAAATGCTGACAGGACAATGGGAGAGAGCGACCGGGCATCGTTCACAATACTATTCCTCTCCACCGCTCTGCACATCAAACTTTACATAAAAGGCAGGAATAGCGTACGGAAGATTTCTTTTTAATATCCATTCAATGAAAAAACGTGGCGGATTATGAAACGAACGCGAGAAACATTGCCGTCAGGGAAAAATATGTGCAGTTCCGCCGTCCGGATTGCTCCGGACAGCAGGTGACCGCGTGCAAAAAAATATGGATGAAGTTATGCGTTCTTCATCTTGGCTTTTGCTACAAAGCCGTCTTTGCCAATGTAATACATGTGGCCTTTCTCTTTAGCGATCTTTTCAGTGCCGACTTTCTTCTTCTTGCCGGTCTTGTTGTGCTTCATAGGTGCTGCCCATACGTATCCATCCTTGCCGATGAAATACAGGTAACCCTTTTCGCGCACAATTTTTTCTTTTCCAATTTTGGTTCCCATTTAAACACCTCAAAACCACAATTGGGTTTTGATAATGAAAGGTGACGCCTGATAATATAAAAGGTTTCCGTCGAAGCCCGTCGAAGTGTGGATTTTTGCCACATATTTGCGCGTATTTTTGGTATTGAGGCGCACTATTCATCCCGTTTAAATAAGCCAAGAATATCGGTCATTTCGGCAAAATACGGGCAATAACGGGCAGATTCCGGGTCTTCGGGGTGAAAAATTCCGGAAGCCAAAGCGCAGTTCAAGGGGTGTACCGGGGGTACCTGACGGGGGGGTGCGGCAGGCATCCGACATTAAGCCCCCTGCACCACTACCCAAGGTTCGCATAGGGTGAAATTATGAACGGGACGGTATAGGTCAGGGGTAGGATCTCCCCGTTCGCTGGTGCAATCGTCATAGTGAACTGCTGGTAAGGAGCTGCATGACCCGCCGGGCAGACAAGGAGTGTGAACTGTTCAGTGTTTTCAAGTAACAGATCCTGATCCGCACCTATCACCGGGATAAAATTTGCCTTATTCGTGATCGTCCAGTTCGGGCAGATCAAGACGGGAGTATGTACAAGGGAGAGTTTTTCCTGATCATTCCCACTCACCCAGAGCACTGATGCATGACCCATATCGATAGCTCCCGTGGTCATCATGAACGGCTGGATTGTCAGGGTAAACGCTCCCAGCATAGCAGGGTTTTGTGTTTTAAAACGGACCGGAACACCGTTTATTGTTCCATCAACTGCCGGGTATCCTACCATGCCCCCGCTACTGGTGATAAGATTGCTCGTCGCCACCATTGTGTTAGTGAGCATACCCTGTTTTTGTTTTTGCTGCGCACCTACAGGAGGTGTGTTCCCATGCGATACTTCCCCGTACCCGATATAACCGACGACCAGTACTGCAACAACCAGCAGTATTACGATTTCAATTCCTGTCAAGGCATTTTCATCGCCGGATAAGTGTCCCTTGTATCGTATCATCATGTCCCCCCTCCATCAGTGTACCCTTCGGTCGACCAGCCGTTTCGGGCGACCCTTCAAAGTATAGAAATCGAGCCCCCGGAGTCCGGTAAAATTAAATTCGATCTTGAACGAACCATCGTAGTAGTGCTCTGCAATCAATGATTTGTATTTGAGGAATCGTGAAATGAACTGATCTTTTACCAGTTTGCGATCACAGTGATCAGGATCGAAGCACTCAAGGTTAACCCGCAACACTGATTCTTCGGGCACATCTCCGTTAGAGACAAATGCTTCATATTCACCGGTAATAAATGCCATGCTCTCGGGTTGGAAGACTGCTGCTTCAATATCAGTCCGGTTGAAGGGATTCCCGAATGCCCATACGGTTTCAGCTTCACGCTGGGGATTAACAATCCGCATATGTGTGCGCCCGCATCCGCACTGCTGGCGGGAGAGGACTACTGTAGTATCCTCAGTATCATAATTGATCAGCAGCATCCCACTCTTCCCACCCACCGGCAGCAGTGTCGTGAGCACGCCTCTCCCGCACTCGCCATCGTTAACAAACGACTGCATCCGTGGATCGTATACATCTAAGTGAACAAGATCTTCGGGAACATGAAGCCCTGAAAGCTGCGTACATTCACCGCACATTGTCCCTTCTGTTGAGCCATAAGTATTGTAGACAGGGACTCCCCACAAATCAGACAGGTAGGCACGGGATTCATCGGCAAAACTCTCGCCCCCTGCAACAAGTTTGTCTATTGATGTGTCCGAAGGTTTCACGCCATCCGCAGAAAGACGTCGTACTAGCCTGAGCAGTTTGAATACACTTCCCACAATTGCAGTGGGTTTGTAACTTTTCAGGATACGGGATTCGAAGGTGCATTTGCCAATGGGAATGATCCCCATGCCGATTTTCTGCGCAGCGATCGTCATGGTGTTCGCCCCAACGTTCATACCATACGAGGCGCAGACTACGATTCGATCCTTGTTGGAAAAACCCTGTGAGACAAAACTTCTCGCATACTTCTCCGCGTACCGTTTCCAGTCATCCCATGTCAGGAAAAAACCTTTGGGAGTACCGCTTGTGCCGCTCGTTTCCTGTATGGAAAATACATTGTTCCAGTCTGTGGAAAGGAACTCGAATACAGGAGTAATGGGAGGCTGATGTTCCCGAATGGTCTTGCCGGAGATTACAGGCAGGTTGAGAAGATCCTCGTGAACCCGGATATCAGCCGGATTGATCTTGTTCTCTTTGAACCAGTGCCGGTAGAAAGGGGAGTGTGTTACGGCATATTGCACCGTATAACGCACGCGTTCATCGATAAGAGCATCGAGATCGCTGCGTTTCAGAGTCTCGATTTCTTTGTCGAAGAACGATCCCACGGGCATGAGAGAGAATTATAGGAGGGATGGTTTATAGATTGTGGAGTGATCAGGATGTCTCAGGCACGTTTTATCGCTTCAGCTTCCAACCGCACCATACCTACGTGGATCGTTCCATCAGTATCAGCCGGATACATTGAAAGATACTCATCAATCAGCGCTTTCGTAAATACCGGTTGTTCCTCCTCCGGTAACCTGGCCATCCACGGAAGCCATGTTGTACGAATCCAACCGGCAAATGCCTCCCTGTCAGTGTACACCATATCCTTTGGGATCAACTCCACCCGGACCGGCTCAAGTCCCGCATCTGCCAGCCACTGCCGGTACTCTTCAGGTCCAAAAAAGCCGTAGGTGAACGAGAAATCATCGTAGTACCCACCCCAGTGGGGATTTTCAAGCAGGGCGTGGAGTGCTTCAAATGCTTGTGCTGCATTGCCTTTTCCGCCCATCTGGATGAGCAGCTTTCCCCCTCGGCAGAGACTGTGTGCAATTCCTGAAAGCAGGGGTTTGTGATCGGGGATCCAGTGGAGTGCGGCATTTGAGAATATTACATCGAACTCTTCAAAAAACTCAAGCCGACAGGCATCCATCTGCGTAAAAGTGAGGTTTTTGTAAATCTGATGAGGGAAATGTTCCTGGGCAAACCGAATCATCTCCGGTGAATTGTCGATACCGGTTACCGAGCCTGTCGGTACACACCCTGCGATTGCAGCGGTCACCTTCCCATCTCCGCAGCCGATATCCAGAACACGCTCTTTACCGGTGAGTCGGAGTTTTCCCATCAGTTCCTGAGCCCATGCCTGCTGAGCGGGTGAACTCTTGTGGTAGTCTGCGGCATTCCAGGTAAATGCGGGAGATGGATCAGGTGGCGCCATGTGTGCTGCCTCAGGAATAGTTTGGGTTTTAAAGATTAAACGTTCGGGTCAGCAGGAACCGGTATGATTCCCTATATTTATCGTCTGCAAAAACCCATGATAGTGAGCATTGCATGTATTTCCATCTCATTCTCACTGACGAATGTAACCTCTGCTGCAGGTACTGCCGGGCAAAGGCATTTGAAGTACTGGAAGAGAGCGATGATGAGACCGCACCCATAATCGAAATCGATCCGAATCTTCCCCGGGATCTTGATTTTGACTTGGATCTGCTCTATAAATTCCTGCAAAAAGATCCTGCATCCACACTCACGTTCTATGGAGGAGAACCGCTCATGCGTGCGGATCTGATCGATCGGATTGTACGTGAATCGCCGGTGCAGCGGTTCATGATTCAGACAAACGGGATGCTACTTGACCGGCTCGAACCGGAGATTGTGAACCGATTTTCCACCATCCTTGTCTCTCTTGACGGGGGTGAGGCACTTACTGATAGTAACCGGGGGACAGGTGTATATCAGAAAGTAATGGAAAATATCAGGAGAATCCGGAAAAATGGGTATACTGGCGAGCTCATCGCACGGATGGCAGTAACTGAGCGGACCAATATTGCTGAAGCGGTCCATTGGCTCTCTAATAATCCGGACTATTCCTTCTCCTCCATCCACTGGCAGTTGGATGCAAATTTTGCCGGGGATTTTTCACGGCGCACGTTTGCAGAATGGACAAGGACCAGCTACAATCCCGGTATCCGGACTCTGGTGGCGGACTGGGTTGATCATATGGAATCGAAAGGGGAAGTGATGAAATGGTATCCGTTCCTTGATCCGATGGAAGACTTACTGCTGGGCAACAAGAGCCATCTCCGGTGTGGATCCGGACACGCAAACTACAGTATCATGACCGACGGTCACATCGCACCCTGCCCGGTGATGATCGGTATGAAGGAGTATTATGTGGGAGATATCCGGACTGCTGATCCGCAAAACCTTGACAGATTATTTGTCGGTGGTGAGTGCACAGGATGCAAAATTTACGATTTCTGTGGAGGACGATGCCTGTACTCCAATATTACAAAACCATGGAACAAGTCTGAACGAAAAACGGTTTGCGGGACGGTGGAGAATCTCCACTCCGCACTCACAGATTCAGTTCCCCGCGTCCGGGCTCTCATAGAGAGGGGCACGATCACACCTGATGATTTTGCCCATGAAAAGTTCAACGGGTGCGAGATCATCCCGTGACAGGAACCGTATACAAAAATTTTGAACTCGTCACATTTTTCATTCTTTTTGATTTTAGAGCATGTGTTACCTCATAGTCCTGAATGGAAAAACCTCTTATCTGGATTAGACTAATACTAAAATCCATGGCCGAATCCTGGAAAGAAGCAAAAGAGTGTGCCCAAAAAGAAGCACTCCCGCAGGTCTATCATGACTGCGATGCAAATACCTACGGCGCCTGTAACACCGGTGAGCACCAGGGCACATTCAAAGGAGGTGTATTTATCGAGCATCGCTGCCTTTGCATGCCTGCACACCTGAGCCCTGAAGAGCTCGAAGCAAAAGAGAAGAAATTTCGTTCAGAGAACCCGGACTGGTAAACATTACTTTTTTCTGATTTCCTGACGGAACCGGTGCATGAGATCATACATCATCAGCCGGAACTCAGCCCCGATCTCTTCCCAGGATTTGGCATCTGAAACCGTTTCTTCCAGAGGGCTGGATTTTATTTCATGTACAACCGGATTGTCACTATCCTGATCAATACGTGACGTCAATAAAAGCTGGTGCATGATCTCGAAGTAGCCGCTCACCAGTACGATAATAAAGACAACCGGGACGATCACAAACGAGAGCAACCAGACAAACGAGTAGAGGCTGGTTGATGCTACTAAATCCACCCACTGGAAGATGTGGAGCATGAACGCGATGACAAAGACACTGCCTATCGCCCGGATGATAGGCGCAGGAAGATTGAGCGGGAATGGGAATGTAAAGAAGATGTCGCCAACCATCAGGATAATCGAAATGAGCAGGAGCAGCCAGAAGTTTTCATTGAGGAACACGACACCGGCCCGGTAGACCGAGCTGGATACATAATAGGTGAGGATGTTTGCCAGCACAACGACAATCAGGAACGTGATGATCCCGATCATCCGCGAGATAAACACCGAGCTTAAGGATTTATTCCGACACAGCCTCATTTTCTGGTCACCACGACGCTGAATAAGATTGGTCAGGACGCTATAAAGACTCCTGCTTTGCGTGCTGTCACCATCGCAATACCTATCATCCGGGCACACTATTCATCGGTATGCAGGTCAACTACAAACGGTACGGGCTTTACCTGCTCAGGTGGCAGGCAAGCACTCCTATACTCGCGGGGGTGGGTATTCTTCTCGCGTCCATGGGACAGTGGGTTGCCGCCATTATTGCAAACCTGATTGGCGGCCTGATCTTCTTCTGGGTGGACCAGTTCATCTTCACATCCCAGAGTCTCGCTGCGCAATGGGAAGTGAAAGAGAACATCTCTTGTGTGGACTGCGATAAAGTCGCTCGCGGTTACCGGTTGGTTCGATCGGGAGATTACGACAGGACGCATGATCACGAACCGGAGTTCCGGTGCGAGGAGTGCTCACAGAAAAAGACTGATGAGCTTAAAGAGAGGGGTGTAAAGGTTCATTGATGTCATTCCGGAATGAACATGATTTCCTGAAAAAACCAGAGGAATATAGAAAATAGTGATGGAGAATATGGCCCCGAATAAAAATTATTTCCTCCTTATCATTAAAATGATACCCAGAATGAGGAGGGGCGTTGCCAAACCCATTGTGCGCATTACGCCATAAAAGGGGATGGGTTCAGAGGTTACGGGTTCAGGTTGAGACGGTTGTACGATTGCTTTCTCTGGTATTTTTACCGATATCAGAGCAAAAATCGACAATCCTCCGGGAGATATTCCTTCAAAAACCTGGTTTGCCGAACTATCGAGTCCAACAAACCGGGTTTCAAGCAGTTGCGATGTTCCGTCGTCAGCAAAACGAACAATATTTACTCCTGCAACACCCCCATGAGCAGCAACCCACGAGGGTGTTACGCTCATCGTGACGGTTGCCGGGCCGATATCTTTACCGTCATTCAAATTGGTTTTTGCCACATCCATGGTGTATGCAATGGCATCCAACTGATATCCCTTATTGGAGACGGCTTGATCAATGGCCTTTTGTGTTGCAGGACCGGGTTTTTCAGCAATAACAGCCGTGATTGTTGCATCCGATGGGGGAAGACTCATAAGATCTGCTTTAAATGAGGCGGATACGGTCCCGGCATCTTTAAACTGAGCACTTACGGGTTGATGTTCCATTGAGATTGATTTAATATCCGCCGTGATTACACCATTTGCCTCCTTTGGACTTGCTGCTGTTGTGACACCAATGGTCATTGGCCCTTTGGAAAATGAGATGGTAGATCCTTCAACAGAGATCTTTTCACCAGAATCTTTTGCCTTTTGTATATCGACAGTTAACTCTCTGCTATTTTCCCTGCTGTTGATCTGTGAACCGCTAATACCGAGAGAAGTGGCCGTTACCTGATCTGCTTTTGTATCAGGAGACGCGGCACTCCCACCGGAGTTACTCTTGTCTTGTGCCCCACCTGATTTTTCTGCGTTGTTATTATTTCCCGTATCACTTTTTCCTTTATCAGTTCCGGAGTTGCCTCCCCCGGAACTCCCTCCGGAATTACCACCGGAATTACTACTACCGGAGTTACTACTGCCGGAATTTCCTCCACCGGAACTCCCGCCGGAATTACCACTTCCGGAGTCACTACTGCCGGAATTTCCTCCACCGGAACTCCCGCCGGAATTACCACTTCCGGAGTCACTACTGCCGGAATTTCCTCCACCGGAATTCCCTCCGGAATTACCACCGCCGGTGTCACTACTGCCGGAATTTCCTCCACCGGAATTCCCTCCGGAATTACCACCGCCGGTGTCACTACTGCCGGAGTTTCCTCCACCGGAATTCCCTCCGGAATTACCACCGCCGGT
>Ga0265296_1004175_pt1 | contig 12713 bp, 16 predicted proteins | sample MunlanPumphouse1_FD_189073 | JGI IMG/M metagenome (GOLD analysis project Ga0265296, IMG submission 189073) | Groundwater microbial communities from a municipal landfill in Southern Ontario, Canada - Pumphouse #1 | ecosystem: Environmental > Aquatic > Deep subsurface > Groundwater | place... | reverse complement strand
GACGGTTCCCACGAAAAAGGTTAAGATGAAGGTTCCCACCAATATCCCCAAGCTCGTGCCCCAGAGATAATCCCGGAAACGCACCTTGGTCAGCCCCATGCCGAAGTTCATGGCGGTAAACGGGAAATATACCAGGCGCAGGTAGAGCACGGTGGCGAAGCCGTTTTGTTCGATACCGTCGTCGTATTTTTTAAGGCGCCCACCGATGAGGGAGGCGGCGAATTCCCGGCCCAGATAGCGCCCGATGAGGAAAGCCCCTGCGGCTCCCAGCATGGCTGCGACCCAAACATAGAGAAATCCCCAGTAGGGGCCGAAAATGGCGGCCCCCAGGGTGGTGAGCAAGGTTCCGGGAACGAAGAGGCAGATCCCCGCGGCATAGATCAAAATGAAGGCCAGGGGGCCCCACCAACCCGCGGCCTGCAAGAGGCCGCCAAGTTCCCCGGCTGTCAGGTACGTCTTGATAGGGGTGAAGCGCACCGCCAAAATGGCGGCGACCACGAAAGCCGCCAGGACAGCCGCCTTGACCAGGGCCGTTTTCCGGAGTTTGCGCGTCTGCATGTGGCACCTTCAGCCGCATCTTTCAGGATAAATTGCGGCCCCACGGATTTCTCCATTTATACCGGCTTATTTACCGAAAACGCGAGCGAAGAATCCTTTCTTCCGGGGCTCCGGCGCGGGCAGCCCCAAGTGGCGGCAAATGACGGCCTCCAGTTTATCTTCGGCAATGTCCGCGCCTTCCACGACGATTTCCTCCCCCACCATGATGGCCGGGGCCGCGGGGAGATCCAATTCAAAGTATTCGTCGGTCTGGTAAGCGGCAATGGGCTGGGAGATGACCTCCGCCTCGAATGCATACTTTTGGCCCAACCTGGGCACCATGTCCTGGAAATGCTTTCAGGGCTTGCCGTTGGGCTCGTTGTAAAAGCATCTGACTTTAAGCATATTTTTCTCCTTTTTTCGATTTTGTGCCAAAAAAATATTGACAAGATTTTTATAGTTTATATATTTAAGCAAATACTTAATTAGTAAACTGGATAGCACAGATGGAACTGGAAATCTCCGAGATGTTCAAGGCCCTGGCCGTGGAGACCCGGGTGAAGATCCTGGAGCTTTTGAAGTCCCGGGGGCCTCTGGGGGCCAAAGAAATCGGCAAATTGCTGGGCATAACACCGGCCGCGGCCTCCCAACATTTAAAAACCTTGCGGCAATCCGGGTTAATCAGCAGCGAAAGAAAGGGATATTGGATTCCGTATGCCGTGAATCTCGAGGCCTTGGAGAAATACCGGCTCCTGCTGACGGAAGTTTGCACCTGCGGGTGCCAGGGGAGCGGCAGATGGCAAGAGAGAGAATTGGCTGAATCGCCCCTGGAGTCCCTGAAGCAATACGAGAAAAACTTGCAAGATGAACTCAAAATTGTGCGGCAGAGAATAAAAGAACTGGAGTCGAAATAGGGGCCGCGCCTTTTTTTGACCAAAATAGTTAAGTAGTTAATTAAATACTTTAATATAAAGGAGGTGAGAAACATGGCAGACCAAAAAAGCTCGTGCGGCTGCGGCTGCGCCTTGAAGGAGAAGGAGGCTAAACCCGCCAACAAGGAAAAGGAGGCTAAGGAAACCAAAGAGTCCAAGTAGGACAAATGGATAGTCTCCACTGATGGGGGGGCAGGCGCCAAGATCAGCCCTGCCCCCCTGTCTTATTGCGGCAGTCCCAGATGCCGCCTGATGGCCGCCTCGATTTTCTCAGCCGAGATTTCCTGCCCTTGACCCGCCACCTCAGCTGCCACCATCACCGCCGGGGCCCCGGGCAGGCCCGAGGCTTTAGATGCTTCGCTCTGGTATTCTTCCCTGGACCTGGAAACGGTCTCCACCTCGATCTCATATTTCTCGCCCAGCCTGGGCAGGATCTCCTGGACGCGCTTTCAGGTCAGGCCGCAGGGATCGTTCAGAAAAACCCTGATTTTGAGCAATGTCTTCTCCTTTACTACCAGCTGGGGCAAACCTTGTCTGAGGCGGACAAGAATATTCTCTACTCAAAAAGTTGGTAACTGAGGTTTTAAGTCCCCCTTTTTTAAAGGGGGATTTAGGGGGATTTTCAAATGCTTATAAAATCCCCCCTGCCCCCCTTTAGAAAAGGGGGGAATTATTGTCCAAGTTAAACCCCTGTCTGAGCCAAGATCACCCCGCAAAGCGGTTTGGCAATGACTTCTGATCATTGTTTGCTTAATGCGCTAAGGCGCGGCAACAACTGCTCCGGCGGCAGATAATCCACCAGCCGCAAATCCTGGCATTCCTGTCCCTGTTTATCTAAAAAAACCACCGTGGGCACCCCTTTGACGCCGTACTGGAGGAGCAGGCGTTCATGCAGGGGATTGCCTTTCCGGGTCAGGTCCACTTTGACCATGACAAAATCTTTCTCCGCCAGTCGCACCACCTCGGGGTGATGGAAGGTGATTTCATCCAGCTCCCGGCAGGGGCTGCACCAGGTGGCGTAAAAATCGATGAGCACCGGCTTCCGGGCTTCTTTCGCCTGGGCCAGGAGCTGCTCGGAGTAAGGCTGCCAGGTGACGCCCGGACCCCGCCAGGCCCAGTCGCCCACCAGGAAGGTGGCCAGGATCACTCCCGCCAGGGCCACCGCGGTCTTGGCCCCGGGAAAACCCCTGAAGGCCGCGGGGGTGCGGTCCAGCAGCCAGAGGTGGACGGCCGCGGCCAGGGCCACGGCGGCCAGCAGGAGCACGCTCACGGATTCGGGCAGCAAAGGTTTGATGAAATAGGCCGCCATGCCCACCAGGACCCAGCCCATGAGCTTCCGCACCCACAGCATCCACTCCCCGGACCGGGGTAGCTTCTCCAGGCTGCCGGAAAACATGGCCAGGATGAACAGGGGCAACCCCAACCCCAGGCTGAGAGTAAAAAAGACCAGAAAGCCCAGCCAAGCCGACCCCAGGGACGCCACCCAGGTGAGCAACCCCAGCACGAAGGGACCGATACAGGGCGCGGCCACCAACCCCAGGGTCAACCCCATGAACAGACTGCCGAAGTAACCCGCATAGGACTTGGACGCGGCCTGGGTGAGACCGCCGGGCAGGCGCAACTCCCAGAAGCCGAAGAGGCTGGTGGCAAAGAAGACCAGGATCGCGGCCACGGCCACCAACACCAGGGGATTCTGCAGCAGGGAGCCCATGAGGCCGCCGGTTAAGGCCGCGGCCACCCCCAGGGTAGAGTTGGTCAGGGCCAGGCCCGCCAGATAAAAAAGTCCGTGCGCCCACAGGCGCACCCGGCCCTGGCCGCTCTTGCCCCCGAAATAGGAGACGGTGATGGGCAGCAGGGGATAGACGCAAGGGGTGAGGTTGAGGGCCATGCCACCCGCAAAAATGCCCAGCAAGGTCCAGGCCATGGCCCAGCCGCTGAGGGGACCGGGGGGCTTGGCTGCCGCGGCGGGCTCGCACAGCCCCATGGGCTCCGTGGCCACGGGCAGGCCGGCTTTCTGCCATTCCGGGTACCCCAAGGGATCGCGATAGACGTTTTTGTAACCGAGTTTAACGGCCACCCGGGCCGCGGAGTCGCTGCGGACTCAAGCCAGGCCCGCTCAGTAAAACACCGCCAGCCGGTCTTTGTCCGGCCCCAGCAAGGCCGCCAGGCGGCCCTGGGCCCGCCACCTGAACCACCAGGTAGGTTCCATGGGAAAATTCACCGCTCCCTGGATATGGCCGCTACGATATTCCCAATCCTGCCGGGTGTCCACCAGGAGCAGGTTGGCGGGAGGCTGCCGATAAAGTTTGGCCAGTTCCCCGGTACTGATGAGGCGATAGCCGCCCCTGGCGGCCTCGGCCCGGACGTCCGCCATGGTGGCCTCCTGGGGAACCACCGGCCGGTGGGCATACCAGAGCCAGCCCAGGGTCAAAGCGATCACGGCCAGGACCAACAGCAATTTTTTAGGGATATTCATAAGTACACCCCGATATATTTAAAGCCTTCCTTCCTTCTGGAGTTTGGCGAGCAAAAAGGCCGCGCCTGCCGGGGATAAGCCCAACTTCCGGGCCAGGGCCGCGGCATTCAGGGACGCAGTCTCTTTGACGAGGGCAATCACTTCCTCCTCCATTTCTTCCAGCCAATCTTCAAAGAGCACCAACAGTTCCGGGTCCGCCTGGGCCAGGAGTTGCTGGGACCGGGTCATCTTATCCACCAGACTTTGACACATGTGAGTGGGGTCGACACCTTCGCCCATGCAGGTGGCCAGTCAGAGGTGGACCAGGCTGGCGACCTTGTCGCCACCCGTATCTCCCACCAGGGTGGCCAGGAAACGCAGCCGGGCCTCATCTTCCAGGACCGGGAAGAGCCTTTTCAAGGCTGCGGCGACCGCGGCCAGGGCCTGATCCGGGTCCAGGCCCGCCAACATTTGCAGAACTTGGTTTTTGCTCATTGCTTCATCACCATGGCTAAAAAGTCGTTCTTTGGGCCAAGAGGCCCGTAGCCAGGTCATCCAGGGCCTTGAGGATGCCCATGATCCGGCGGTCGCTCATTTCGTAATAAATAAAGGGGCCTTTCCGCTCCACCTTGACCAGCAGGGCCCGCTTCAGTTCCTTTAAATGATGGGAGACCAGGGGCTGGGAAAGTTGGAGTTCCGCCACGATCTGGGAGACGGACTTCTTGCCGTTCTCCAGGGCCAAGAGGATGCGGAGACGGTTTTCGTCCCCCAGGCTCTTGGCCAGAAAGGCCAGGGTGGGAAGGCGGCCGTTCAAGTTACCTGCCAGCTACAAATAAACATATAAATGACTATTTATATGAAAGATGCTTTGAGGTCAAGAAATTTTTTGTAGGGACGGACCCACAAGCAAGTTCTGGGAAAATTATGGGGAGAGACAGGGCGGATGTCGCCGCCCGCCGATCTTCAGGAGAGGTTAAGCGGTTCCGGGTGCAGCGGCCTGCAAGAGTTCTTTGACCACCACCCCCAAGAGGCCCAAGACCGCATCCAGTTGCCAGAAGCGGTGCAGTTGCGACGGCACGGTGAAGGACACCTGGGCTGGAAACTCTTCATCAGCCTGCCAGAGAATCACTTCCACGGTCAGCCCCGGAAAGACCTGGAAGGCCAAGGAGAGGTCGCCGCTGGCGCGGTTTTCGGCCCCCAGGCGGCGGCCTGCCGCCAAAAAACCTGTCAGGTCGCGGCCAAACCGCTCTTCCAGGGGGGCGCTGGGAAGGGCATGGGGCCCGCTCTTTTGGAAAAACATGGTGGCGCCGGGTAATTCCAGGGGGCTGACGGGGGGCCCCAAGGCCGTGGTATCGATCAAGAGCAGGTAAAGAAGGGTGATCAGGCAGCGGCGAAACCCCGGTTCTTCCGCGGGCGCGTCCGCCAGGAAAATCCGGCGCTGCTCCGGGTCTGCCATCAGTTCCCGGTTAAAATAGGGGACATGGAAGACCGGCTGGTGACACCGGACGCCGGTGCGGCGGCAGATGTCCTCCGGGTCGGCCTGGGCCAGGGCCAGCCAAAAATTCTCATCCACTTCGGAGCAGCGGTCATAACGCATGGGATAACTTCGCCAATTATGCTGGTTATTCCCCCGGATGGAGGAGGAAGGCCTCCACAAAGCCGTCCAGGTCGCCGTCCAGGACCGCGTCCACGTTGCCGGCCTCGTGTTTGGTGCGGTGGTCTTTCACCAGGCGGTAGGGCTGCAGGGTATAGGAGCGGATCTGGCTGCCCCAGGCGATATCTTTCTGGGATTCCTGGAGTTCATGTTTCTTTTCTTCCAGTTTGCGCGTTTCCAGGTTGTAGAGGCGGGCCCGGAGCACCTTCATGGCCAGTTCCTTGTTGCGGTGCTGGGACCTTTCCGTCTGGGAGGAGACCACGATGTTCGTGGGGATGTGGGTGAGGCGCACCGCGGAGCTGGTTTTATTCACGTGCTGGCCCCCGGGGCCGCTGGCCCGGAAGGTGTCGATGCGCAGGTCCTTGTCGTTAATCTCGATGGCGATGCGGTCATCCACTTCGGGGAGCACCTGCACCGCGGTAAAGGAGGTGTGGCGGCGGCCGGACGCGTCGAAGGGGGAGATGCGCACCAGGCGGTGAATGCCGGACTCGCTCTTGAAATAGCCGTAGGCATACGGGCCGGACGCGGTGAAGGTGACGCTCTTGACCCCGGCCTCGTCCCCGGGCAGCAGGTCTATGGTCTCGGTCTTAAAACCCTTCCTTTCCGAGTAGCGCAGGTACATGCGCAGCAGCATCTCGGTCCAGTCCTGGGCCTCGGTGCCGCCCGCACCCGCGTGGATGGTGATGATGGCGTTCTTTTGATCCTCTTCCCCGCCTAAGAGAAGCTTGAGTTCCCAGTCCCCGAAGGTCTTTTCCAGGCCGGCCAGCTCTTTGGCCACATCTTTTAACACGCCCTGGTCTTCCTCCTCCAGGGCCATTTCCAGGAGGATGTCCAGGTCCTCCACCTGCTTGACCCGTTGCTGCCAATCCTCCGTGGCCTGGATGAGAGCGCCCCGTTCCTTGAGGATCTCCGCGGCCCGGGCCTGGTCGTCCCAGAGCTCCGGCTGGGCTATTAATTCTTCCAGGTGCTTCAGGCGGGTCTGTTTGCCCGCCAGATCAAAGATGACCTCGAAGGAGCTCTAATCTCTCCTTGAATTCCTGCACTTTATCTTTAAGTTCCGTGACATCCGGTAACATGGCGTTCTCCTTGGCAATAGCTGCTAATTTTTTTATCTGCAACCACCTTTAAACAAAATATTTGGCCGCGGCCCAGGGATGGCCGCGCCCATAAAAATCTTTTTCCAGGCAGGCGCGGGCCTCCATAGCCTTATCTATAAATTTTATCAGAAAAACTGCAGACTGGAAATAGCAGGGCCGGAGGGTAAGAGGAGCAGCCCGCCCAGGGCCAGGATCTCCAGGACCTCATTGGCCGCGCCCAGGACGTCGCCGGTGACTCCGCCTAATTTCTTCTGGAAATAAATACTCAGCAGCCAGACGGCCGCGGCCCCGGCAGCCATGAGCAACAGGCCCGGGGTCCCGGAGATGAGGAAGGCCAGGAACAGGGCGCCGCCGGTGGCTCCCACCAGCGTTTCTCCGGTCACGCCGGTGGTCATGGCCTGGCCTAGCCCCCCTTCCGGCCGGGCATAGGGTGACAGAAAAGCCAGCAAGACCATGCCCCAACGGCTGAGCACCGGGAAGAGGATGAGGCCGGCGGGGGCTGCGGTCTTCCCTGCAAAGGCCAGGAAAAGAGTGAACTTCAGGAGGAGTGCTAAAAAAAGGCTCATGGCCCCGAACGCGCCCAGGCGGGAGTCCTTCATGATGGCCAGGCGCGCCGGTGGGGTTTGCCCGCCCCCCAGGCCGTCCACCGTATCCGCCAGGCCGTCCAGGTGAAGGCCCCGGGTGGCCAGAACGGTCAACGTCAGGAGCAAGGCCGCAGCCAACGGCGGGGAGAATACCTGGAAGACCCACAGCCCGGCCCAAAACCCCAGGCCCAGGATCAGCCCCACCCAGGGGAACCAGAGCATGGAGCGGGCCAGGTCCTGGGGGCCCACCTGGCCCAATCTCCACCAGGGGAGCACGGTGAGAAAGGTGAGGGCCAGGGGCAGGGTGCATCTCATGAATGCTTCTCAGCCACCCCCGCTTCGTCAAAGGTGGCCATCTCTTTATAGATCTTGAGGGCCGCGTCCAGCATCCCCAGCCCCAGGGCCGCGCCGGTCCCTTCCCCCAGGCGCAGCTGGAGATTAAGGAGCGGCTTCAAACCCAGGGTATCCAGCATGAGCTGATGCCCGGATTCCACGGAGCAGTGTGCGGCGATCAGGTAGTCGGTGACTGCCGGGGCCAGATGCGCGGCCACCAAGGCCCCGGCGGTGGCGATAAAGCCGTCCAGCAACACGGGCCGCTGCCCCGCGGCCGCGCCCAGAATGAGCCCGGCGATACCGCCGATATCCAGGCCCCCCACCTTGGCCAGGGCCTCCAGGGGATGATCCGCGGTGGGTTTATGGATCTCCAGGGACCGGTTAATGACTCCCACCTTGTGACGCCAGGTATTGTCGCCGATGCCGGTGCCCCGGCCGGTGACCACACTGGCCGGTTTGCCGGTGAAGACCACGGCCAGGGCCGCGGCCGGAGTGGTGTTGCCGATGCCCATATCCCCCGCGGCCAGGGCGTCCGCGCCCGCGGCGATGGCCGCCTGGGCCCGTTCCACCCCCACCAGCATTGACTGCACGGCCTCCTCCCGGGTCAGGGCCGGCTCCCGGGCCATATTCCGGGAGCCGTAGGCCACTTTCTGGGAAATGAGCCCGGGTTGCTCTCCGAAAACATGATTAACGCCGATGTCCACCACTTCCACCGCCGCGCCCACGTGGCGCGCCAGGACATTGATCCCCGCCCCGCCTTGGAGGAAGTTATAGACCATCTGCCGGGTGACCTCCTGGGGAAAGGCGCTCACCCCCTCGGCCACCACGCCGTGGTCCGCGGCGAAGACCACTATCTGCTTCCTGGCCAGGGGCGGAAAAAGCTCTCCCCGGATGGCCACGTAACGGGCCGCGATTTCCTCCAACCGGCCCAGGCTGCCGGGGGGCTTGGTCAGAGAGTCCAGGCGCTCCCGGGCCTGGGCCAGCCAGGCGGGGTCCACCGGCTTTATCTGGGAAATTAACTGGGACAGTTCCTTAATCATGGATTACAACCTCGGTTTGATATTATTTGCGGGGAGGGCCGGAATGGTGTTTGCGCGTTTCCTCTCCTTGGCTAAAAGCTCACTGCTCACTGCATATTGTGCTGAAAAGTTAATAAATCGCAGTAATTAGGTGGGGCGGCCGTCTCTGGCCGCCTCCCGGAATGGCGGGCACGGAGGCCCGCCCCACCAGTCTTTTTATGGTTTATGGGTGAGCCATCGGCTCATGAGCAACTGCTTACTGCTCACTTCTCTTTAAGCACCACCGGCAAGCCCGCCACCACCAGGGTCACCCGGCTGGCGATGGAGGCCACTTGCTGGTGCAGGGCCCCGGCCCGGTCCCGGAACTCCCGGGCCAGGGGGTTGTCCGGCACAATGCCCCATCCCACTTCGTTGCTAACCAGGATGGTGGGGGTGCGGACCGCGGTCAGGGCTTTTTGTAACCGTTCGCACTCTGCCTGAATCCCGGCTTGGTAAGCCCCTTCTCTTAATATCAGGTTGGTCAGCCACATGGTGAGGCAGTCCACCAGGACCACCCCATACCCTTGCGGGGGCGCGCTCAGAAAGTCCGGCAAATCCAGGCAGGCCTCCCGGGTTTCCCAGTCCGGGCCCCGCTCCAGCCGGTGATTATCGATGCGGGCCTGCATCTCCTCATCCCGGGGCTCGCAAGTGGCCACAAACAGCCGGGGCGCAGGCAGGCCCTCCGCCAGTTGCAAAGCATAACGGCTCTTGCCGCTTCTGGCCCCTCCCAGGACCAGGGCCACCCGGAATTTAGGGGGGATTTTTTCCATTTTTTCAGCCGTGGCTTAACCAGGCAAGTTTTCCTTATCCGAAAAATGCCCTTCTGTCCAGAGGTTTCCCGTTGACCGGGCCGGCAGAATGTGGTTAGGATAAGGGCGCCTGGAATGGACCGGTTCTCGCCCCCTTCCCGGCATGCCGCCCCCAAGAGGCGCTCAATATTTCTTGCAATCCGTGGGGTAATTTCTGATGGATTTCAGTTTAACACCGGAGCAGCAATCCGTCCAGCAGACGGCCCGGAACGCGGCCCAGAAAGTGAAGGCCCTGGCCGCCCGGCTTGACCGGGAGGGCCGCTTCCCTGAAGATATCCTGCAGGCCTGGGCCCGGGAGGGTCTCTTCGGGTTGGCCCTGCCCCGGGAATACGGCGGCGAAGGCCGGGACTATGTCGCCTACGCCCTGGCCCAGATGGAGCTGGCCCAGGCCTGCCCCTCCTCCGCGCTCATGCTCCATGTCAACCACTCCCTCTTTGGCATGGGGCTGTTACAGTTCGGCACTGACGACCAGAAAAGGCGCTTCCTGCCGCCCGTGGCCCAGGGCCAGGCCCTGGCCTGCTTTGCCCTGACGGAACCCCAGGCCGGTTCCGATCCCTCCCGCCTCAAGACTGCCGCCTTAAGGGGAAGCCACGGCTGGGTCCTCTCCGGCCAGAAAAACTTTGTCACCTCCGGCCAGGCGGCCCGTTTCGCCATGGTGGCGGCCCGCACCGATGCCAACCGGGAACCCCATAAAAGCATCAGCCTGTTTATCATGGATTTGAAAAACACCACCGGGGTGAAGGTGGGCCCGGAGGAAGAAAAAATGGGGCTGCAGGGGGCCAAGTCCGTATCCCTGGAGTTCGACGGGGTGGATTTGCCCCCCACTGCCCTTCTGGGCGAACCCAATAATGGCCTGAGCCTGGCCCTGTCCCTCATGGACGGCGCCCGGGTGGGGGCCGCGGCCATGGCCGTGGGCGTGGGCCGGGCCGCGCTCACCGAGGCCCTGAATTACGCCCGCGGCCGGGAGCAATTCGGCAGACCCCTCGTCCAGTTCCAGGGCCTCCAATGGAAACTGGCGGACCTGGCCACCGGCCTGGAGGCTGCCAGCCTCCTGACCCTCAAGGCCGCCTGGCTCAAGGACCAGGGCCGGCCCTTCTCGGCCGCCGCGGCCATGGCCAAGAAGTTCGCCACCGACACCGCCATGGCCGCGGCCCAGGAAGGGCTGCAGATCCTGGGAGGTTACGGCTACCTCAAGGACTACCCCCTGGAACGCCTCTTCCGGGACGCCAAGGCCGGGCAGATCTACGAAGGCACCAACGAAATCATGCGCCTGATCATCGCCCGGGATTTGTTGAAGGGGGTATGAAAAATTTGGGGGAGGGGGCCAGGGTCACAGACTCGCTTATAATCCTCCCCCTAACCCCCTCCCCTAACCCCATAAAGGGTTTGAGATAATGACAGAAAAACCGCTATCACAAGGATTAATCCAGGTCTATACCGGCGACGGCAAGGGCAAGACCACCTGCGCCCTGGGCCTGGCCCTCCGGGCTGTGGGCCAGGGGCTCAAGGTCTTTATGGTCCAGTTCATGAAAGGCCGGGACACCGGCGAGACCCGGGCCGCAGCCCGCCTGGCCCCGGATCTGACCTTGCAGTCCTTCGGCCGCCCGGTCCTGGTAAACCTGCAATCCCCGGCCCCGGAAGACCTGGCCCTGGCCAAAGAGGCCCTGGATCAGGCCCGCCAAGTGATCCTGGCCGGGGAGCACGACCTGGTGATCCTGGATGAAATCAACGTGGCCCTGGCTTACCGTCTGGTGCCCCTGGAAGAAGTGCTGGAGATGTTGAAGACGCGACCCGGTTGGGTGGAAGTGGTGCTCACCGGCCGCCAGGCCCCGCCGGAGCTGATGGCCGCCGCGGACCTGGTCACGGAAATGCGGCCCCTCAAGCACTACTACGACGCCGGGGTCCCGGCCCGCCGGGGCATCGAGTGGTAGGGAGAGGACCCTGGAATTCATTTTTGGGGGCCGCAGATTTTAGCCTGCGCTTTTATGGGTGTTGCAGACAATAGGGCGCAGAGCGCTCTAATTGTCTGCATGAGAGCGGAATGGATTATCCGCCTCATTTATAAACTGTGACAGTGACCCCCCCGAAAGCTAAAATTAAATTCCTGCCATCCCGGCTCAGCTTGATTTCGGAATTAAGGGGCACTTGGGCCCCCCCATCTGGGTCATTCGGCCGCCATCTGGTTGTGCCAACCAAGCGACTTTTCTCGACCACCGCCTCAAATTTTAGTAATGTGTTTTGAGTGTCAAAATCAAATAAGAATCCCTGGACTTTTGCGCCAGTCGCCCAAATTGCCAATTGTATGGAATCATCCGGACCTCTCCAAGTTCCCGCCAGTTGCTGGGCGAGTTTTACATCGCCGCCCTGCCCCGGCTTTTGCACTTCTTTCTCCAGCGCCACCGGCTTCTTCTTTTCCGCCAGAGCGAAGCCGGCAAGGCCCAGGGCCAGCAGCACACATAAGCTCACCAGCAGAAGGGGGTGTTTCCTCATGTCAACTTTTCCTCCCAGGCAATTCCAACCGAAAATATTAAAAAGCTACAATGGAAAGGATCACCAAAATTATTAACCACCGAAACCAGAAAAATTTTACTGCCACACCCCGTCGATCACCGCCTGGCACTTCGGGCACTTGCCGTCCTTAAGATGATAGCGCTGGATGGTGTAGCCCAGGCGCTCGATGAGCGGCTCCTTACAGGAGTAACAATAAGTATTTTCCGTGCCTTCCAGGATGCCGGGGATGTTCCCCGTATAAACATAGCGGAGCCCGGCGCTAAGGCCGATGTCCCGGGCCTTCTTCAGGGTGGCAGCGGGGGTCTGGGGCCGGTCCATCATCTTGAAAGTGGGATGGAACGCGGTGACGTGCCAGGGGATGTCCTTACCCACGCCCTTGATGAACTGGGCGATCTCCGTCAGTTCCGCGTCCGAGTCGTTGTGCCCGGGGATTACCAGGGTGGTCACCTCCACCCACACCCCGGCCTGCTTTAAACGGGGAATGGTGTCCAGGACCGGCTGCAGCCGGGCCTTGCACACCTTGCGGTAGAAATCGTCCTGCATGCTTTTGAGATCCACGTTATCCGCGTCGATGCACTCACTCAGGGCCGCGGCCGACTCCGGAGTCATAAAGCCGTTGGAGACAAAGACGTTCTTCAGGCCGTGCTCCCGGGCCAGTTGAGCCGTGTCCTGGGCGAACTCCATAAAGATGGTGGGCTCGGTGTAGGTGTAGGAGATGCTGGCCGAATGGGTGGCCAGGGCGT
>Ga0265296_1004173_pt1 | contig 12716 bp, 8 predicted proteins | sample MunlanPumphouse1_FD_189073 | JGI IMG/M metagenome (GOLD analysis project Ga0265296, IMG submission 189073) | Groundwater microbial communities from a municipal landfill in Southern Ontario, Canada - Pumphouse #1 | ecosystem: Environmental > Aquatic > Deep subsurface > Groundwater | place: Canada... | reverse complement strand
ATCGTGCCCCCATCGATCACATACTCGCCGCCGTGAATGGCTGCGGCGCGGTCGGAGGCGAGGAATGCGATCAACTCGGCGACCTCCTCCGGTTTCGCCGCCCGCCCCAGGGGGATCCCGCCGAGCGCGTTCAGGACGCTTTGCCGCGCATCTTCCAACGTCCCGCCCGAGCCTGCGGCGATCCGTTCCAGCAAGGCGTCCGAGGCTTCCGTGGATATCCAGCCGGGCGACACCACATTGACCCGCACGCCCCTGGGCCCCAGTTCCTTGGACAGGGCCTTGCTGTAGGTGGACAGGGCCGCTTTGGCGGCGGCGTAGGCGGTGGTGGATTCCGGTAAAGGCAGTGTCCGCTGGATAGATGAGACGTGGATGATGGCGCCGGATCCCCGCCCGATCATCTGCGGCGCCAGCAGGCGATCCAGGCGAACCGCAGGCATCAGGTTCAGATCAAGTTCGGTGCGCCAATGCGCGTCGGTCAGGGCGGCGAAGCCTCCGGCCGGCGCCGACGAGCCGCCGACGACATGCACCAGAACATCAACGCCGCCAAACCGGTCCATCGCGGCCTGGGCCAAGGCCTCGCACCCTTCCAGCGTCATGAGATCGGCCTGGACGAACTCAGCGCCGGTCGAGGTCTCGGGGGCCGCCCGCGCGGCTGTGATCACCCGGGCGCCGCCGGCGAGAAAACGCTGGACGGTCGCGCGGCCGGCGCCCTTGGTGCCGGCGGTGACGAGAATCCGTCGACCTTCGAACTCTGTGGGATCGGGGCGCATCGTCACAGCGAGATCTCAAGCGCGCGGATGGCGTCGTCGCCCAGAGTGAAGCGAAGCGTGAACCGAAGGGGGCTGCCCTTGAAGTCGCCGGCCGTGGGTCCCTCCAGGACGACCTGGTCCCCCTCGTGGCGCATCGTATCCGGCGTGAAGATCGCCTTGCTCGCGATCGTGGCCTCGAGCATCCACCGTCGGAGCGCCGCATGGCCCTGATGGCGCCCGCCGTCGTCCTTCACGACAGCGTCAGGCGCAAAGGGCTGCAGCATGCCGGCAAGGTCGAGGCGCGCATTGGCCGCGACATAGTCAGCGATGGGTTTGGGAAGGTCGGCGATCATTGGGTCTCCCGTTCGGATTCTTGCGTTCGATCCAAACTGCAAGTACGCTCCCACAATGGCAAGAACCGACGAAAAAGTTAGGTACGCACCCGAAGGTAAGCCCTTCGACTACACCCCCCAAACTGCGGCCTCGAGCGCGCAGAATGTCATCCGTGTCCTCGAAGGACGCTGGAAGCTGGTGATCCTGTTCCAGCTGTTCGGGTCGAACGTGCGGCGGTTCTCCGAACTCGAAAAAGCTATTCCCGGCGTGTCGCAGAAGATGCTGATCCAGCAGCTTCGACAGCTTGAAGCCGATGGAGTCGTGGCCCGCATCGTCCACCCCCAGGTCCCGCCCAAGGTGGAATATCATCTGACCGAATGGGGACAGTCCCTCTGTCCGGTTCTCGACAAGCTCCTGAGCTGGGCCGAAGCCGCCCCCGCCGATGTGCGTGACCGGCTGATCGAAAGCGATCGATCAGCGGCGAACGCACAGGGCTGAGTTCAGGACAGGCGGCCAGTGCGTCGATGTCGGCGTCTGATCTCGGGCCTGCGGATTCAGAAAGCATTAACCAAGCCTCGACAGGAATCCGCGACGCAGCCTAGATTCCCCCTGTAGCTGATTTGGTCGGGAGAGCGCCTTGCGGGGCATGGAGCGGCGGCAAGACAAGCGAGGCCGACGCGCCACCGACAGGGCCCCCAGCGCCCCGGCCTGGATGCGCATCGGCGTGCTGGTCCTCGCCCTCGGCTCCACCGGATACGTGCTGTTGATGTCGCGAGACGCGACACGCCCTGCCCGCGAAGCCCATCGCCTCCAGAACGAGAACCTGACGTTGAGCGCCCAGCTCGCCGCCAGCCGGACCGCCGCCCTGATGCAGGCCGCCCAGACCGGGATCGACGTCGGGACAGCCGCACTGCTGGACGACGCGCTCCCGATGGCCGCCGTAGAGAGGGCGCGCGGCGTCGCGCCGAACGCGGGCTTCTCGGTGATGGGCGCCGACGGCGCGATCCTGGCCAGCCAGGGGCCGGTGCAGTCGCCCGGCGTCCTCGCCCTGACGGGGCCGCAAGCCGGGGGGCGTTGGCTTGAAGCGCGCATTCTCCCGTCCCTGCCCGCCTCCGGCGCGGTCCGGATCGTGTCGAAGACGGGGATCATCCTGGCCTCGCCGAACGCCGCCGAGGTCGGCCGGTCCGCAACGCCGCTGATCGGCGTCCAGGCCGGCGACCTGGCGTCCCTGACCACGCCCGGCGCCGCCGCCACGCCGGGCGGCAGGGCGTCGGTCGTGGCGGCGCCGATCACGCCCGACGGTCCCTATGTGGTCGCCTTGCAGAGCGGACCGCCCGCGGGTGCGGCGGGTCTGCTGGGCGAAGCCTGGGTTCTGGCGGCCCCCGTGCTGCTGGGCCTCGGCGTCCTGGCGCTGTTCCTGTTCCAGGGCCTGCGTCGTGCGCGCGCCAGCCGGGAATGGGCCTCGTCGGAAAAACGCTTCCGCATCGCGGTGGAGGCGGCGCGCTGCGGCGTATGGGAATGGGATCTGGACGGCGCCGAAGTGACCCTGTCCGACTATATGGCGACCCTGCTGGGCTTCGAGACCGGCGGCGTCGTGCCGGCCGAGATCGTGATGGCCCGCATCCATCCCCGTTACCGCGACCAGGTGCAGCACGCGTTGCGCCAGGCCTCGGCCTATGGCGCCTTCGAGGTCACCTTCCCCGTCCCGGGCGACGGCGGCCGGACCCGCTGGATCGATGCGCGCGGCCAGGCGCGAGGGGCGCGGGGCGAGGCCGGCTTCTCCGCCATCCTGGGCGTCGCCCTGGACATCACCGAGGCCCGCCGGGCCAAGGCCGCCGCCCAGTCCGCCGAAAGCCGTCTGCGCGACGGGGTGGAGAGCATCTCGGACGCCTTCGTCCTGTTTGATCGCCAAGGCCGCCTCATCCTCTGGAACCAGGCGTTCGAGGACGCTTTCGACTTCCAGTCCGGCGTCGTGCGGCGCGGCGCGGCGAAGGAGGAATTGAACCGCATCGCCGCCCTGGCCATCAAGGCCGAACATGCGCCGACGGACGGCCGGGCGGGCCTTCGCGAGGTCGAACTGCACGACGGCCGCTGGCTGCAGTTGTCCGAACGCTTCACCTCGGAGGGCGGCTCGGTGGTCACCGCCGCCGACATCACCGCCATCAAGCGCGAAGAGACCGAACGCCGCCGCGCCGTCGAGGACCTGAGCCGCACCGTGGCCCAGCTCGAAGCCAGCCAGCAGATGCTGTCGCAACTGGCCCGGAAATACGAGATCGCCATGACCCGGGCCGAGGCCGCAAACCAGGCCAAGTCCGAATTCCTGGCCAATATGAGCCACGAACTGCGCACCCCCCTGAACGCCATCAACGGCTTCTCGGAGATCATGGCCGCCGAGCTGTTCGGCCCCATAGGCGAGAAGTACAAGGGCTACGCCGGCGACATCCTGAAGTCGGGCCAGCATCTGCTCAGCCTGATCAACGACATCCTGGACATGGCCAAGATCGAGGCCGGCAAGATGACCCTGCACTACGAGCCCGTCTCGCTGCGGGACGTGTGCGAGGACGCCGCCCGACTGATGCGCGGCAAGGTTCTGGAGTCCGGCCTGACCCTGGAGATCGAAGCGGGCGACCTGCCGGACATCGAGGCGGACCACCGCGGCGTGAAACAGGTGATGCTGAACCTGATCTCCAACGCCGTTAAGTTCACGCCCGAAGGCGGGACCGTCACTCTGTCGCTGACGCCGTTCAAGGGGGCGGCCGGCGAGGATCGCGTCCGGGTCGCCTGCGCCGACACCGGCATCGGCATCGCGCCTGAACATATGGTCCGTCTGGCGCGCCCCTTCGAACAGGTCGAAGGCCAGCATTCCAAGACCACCCAGGGCACCGGCCTGGGCCTGGCCCTGACCAAGTCGCTGATCGAGATGCATGGCGGCCGGCTGAACATAGAAAGCGAGCCCGGGGTGGGCACGGTGGTCAGTTTCGACCTGCCGACGCGACGTCCCGTCCAGACCGTCCAGCCCATGAAGGCCGCCTTCGCTGCCTGAGCCGCCTGAGCCGCCGGGGGCGAGCGATCAGAGTTCGAGCCGGTATCCCACGCTCGGTTCCGTAACGACCAGGGCCGGGTCGGCGGGGTCGGCCTCCAGCTTGTGGCGCAGCTGGCCGATCACGACGCGCAGATACTGGACATCGGCGGCGTGGCCCGCGCCCCAGACGGTCTTCAGCAGGTCGGCGTGGCCCAGCACCTTGCCGGCGTTGCGGGCCAGACAGGCCAGGACTTCGTATTCCTTGGGGCGCAGCTTCACCCGCTCGCCGGCGCGGGTGACGATGCGGCGGTCCAGATCGATAACCACATCTCCGGCCGTGACCACGCCGCCCGCCGCCGGCGCCAAGCCCCCCTGGCGCAGTCCGGCCCGGATACGCGCCAGAAGTTCGCCGACCCCGAACGGCTTTTCGACATAGTCGTTGGCGCCCAGGTCCAGGGCCGCGATCTTCTCGGCCTCGCGATCGCGTGCGGACAGGACGATGATCGGCCCCTGGTAGAATTCCCTCGCCCGTTTCAACACGTCCTTGCCGTCCATATCGGGCAGGCCCAGGTCCAGCACCACGGCGTCGGGGCTCCACAATGCGATGGCGCGCAGGCCTTCCTGACCACTGTCGGCGCGGCGGGGTTCGTAACCGGCGGCGTCCAGGGCGGGCGACAGGAAGCGGTGGATCTGGGGCTCGTCGTCGATGACGAGGACCTGGGGGCGGACGGCAGGCATCACAGCAGATCCGGATGGGTGGCGATGGATTTGGGCAGGCTGATCAGGATGCGGGTTCCCCGCTTGCCGCCGTCGGGTCCGTCGTGGATCGGGCTGGCGGCGGCGATGCGGCCGCGCATGGCCTCGACGAAGCCCTTGGCGATAGCCAGACCCAGGCCCGCCCCCTGGACTCTGTCGGTGGCGCGGTCGGTCGACTCCTCCATGCGGCGGAACTTGTCGAACACCCGTTCCAGCTCGGCCGTGGGTATGCCGCGCCCCTCGTCCTCGATGGAGATGACGACGGAGCCCCGGTCCTCATAGGCCGCCAGTTCGATGGTCGTCCCGTCGGGACTATAGGCGATGGCGTTTTCAAGAATATTGACCACCGCCTGTTCCAGAAGACCGGGGTCGGCTTCCACCATGCTGAGCTGGGACGGGAAGTCGCGGGTGATCCGACGTCGGCCCAGGCGGCGCGACACCCGGTCAGCGGCGGCGTTCAGGGCGTCGCGCACATCGGTCCAGTCGGTGCGGACGTTCAGCCCGCCGCCCTCCAGCCGGGTCATGTCCAGCAGGTCGCCGACATAGCGCGACAGGCGTTCGGCCTCCTCGCGGATGCTGAGCAGCAGGTCGTCGCGGACCTCGGGCTTCAGGGTCGCCCCATAGTCGATCAGGGTGGTGGCCGAGCCCAGCACGGTCGACAGGGGCGTGCGCAGATCGTGGCTGACCGAGTTCATCAGGGCGGCGCGGAACCGGTCGGCGCGGCGCAGGGTCTCACTTTCCAAAGCCTGTCCGGCCAGATCGGCCCGCTCCAGCGCCACAGCGCCCTGATCCAGCAGGGCCAGGGCCAGCCGCTCCTCGTCCGAGCCCGCCGCCACGGCCGAGGCGTCGATCCCCGCCACGCCGGCGCGACCGCGCACGCCTTGCAGGGGCTGAAACCGCCAGCGGGTCTGCGGCAGGGTGCCGGTGCCGTGACCCGTGACCTCGCCGTGGGTCCAGGCCCAGCGGGCCGCGGCCATGGCGTCGGCGCCCAGGACCACGCCCTCGGGGCTGGCGGCCGTCAGGACGATGTCGTCGCCGTCCGGCAGCAGGACCACCGCCCCGGCCCCGGCGGCGGCCGAGGCCTGTTCGGCCAGGCTTCGGGCGGTCGTCGCACGATCCTGGGCCGCCGACAGGGTCTGGCTGGCGGCCAGCAGGGCCGAGACGGCGGCGGCGCGACGCTGGGCCGCGCGGGCCTGTTCGCGCACCCGCCCGGCCAGGGCCCCCGTGCCCAGGGCGACGGCCCAGAACAGCAACAGCGTCAGGAAGTCCGTCGGCGAACCGATCAGGAAACTGTAGCGCGGCTGAAGGAACAGGAAGTTGTAGGTCAGGAAGGCCAGGGTCGCCGCTACGAGAGCGGGCCGCAGCCCGTTCAGCACCCCCGCCGCCACAACGGCGGCCAGATAGATGACGCCCAGATCGACCCGCTCGAACCGCGTGTCCAGCAACAGGGCGACGCCGGTCGCGGCCCCGACGAAACCCGCGCCGGCGGAATAGGGACGCCAGTCCAGACCAGGCCGGAGACCGGGCCTGATCGTCGGCTCGGGCGCCGACCCATCGCCTTCGGTCACGACATGGACGGCCACGCCCTGGGCCTTGCGCAGCAGTTCGGTGGCCAGCGCCCGACCGGTCCATTCGGCCAGACGGCCGCCCCGCGTCTTGCCGATGACGATCTGGGTGACGTTGTTGCGGTGGGCGTGATCCAGGACGGTGCGCACGACGTCGTCGCCGCTCAGCGTCACCGGTCGGCCGCCCAGTTGTTCGGCCAGTTTGAAGGCTTCGGACAGACGGCCGGCGGATCGCGCGTCGGAACGCGAGCCCGACGGCCGCTCGACGTGGGCCACCGACCAGGGGGCGTCCATCATCATGTCCGACATGCGTCGTCCGGTCCGCACCAGCGACGCGCTCATGGCGTCGCCCCCGACCAGGACCAGGATCCGCTCACCGGCCGCCCACGGCCCCGACACGCCCCGCTCGCGCAGATGGAACAGCAGTTGATCGTCCACCGTCTGGGCCGCGCGGCGCAGGGCCAGTTCGCGCAGGGCCGTCAGATTCTCAAGCTTGAAGAAGTTCTCGGACGCGACCCGCGCCGTTTCGGGCACATAGACCTTGCCCTCGGCCAGGCGGGCGCGAAGGTCCTCGGGCGTGATGTCCACCACCTCGATGTCGTCGGCCTCGGTCAGGAGGCTGTCGGGCACGGCCTCCCTCTGCCGCACGCCGGTGATGCGCAGGATGACGTCGGACAGGCTCTCCAGATGCTGGATGTTCAGCGTCGTCCAGACGTCGATCCCGGCGTCGCGAAGCTCCTCAACATCCTGCCAGCGTTTGGGGTGGCGTGAACCGGGGACGTTGGAATGGGCGTATTCGTCGACCAGCAGCAGGCCGGGACGACGCGCCAGCGCCCCATCCAGATCGAACTCCATCAGCGAACGGCCCCGATGGTCGATCGGGGCGCGGGGCATGACGTCCAGGCCGCGCAGCAGGCTCATCGTCTCCTTGCGGCCGTGGGTCTCGACCACGCCGACGACGACGTCCAGCCCTTCGGCCTTTCGCCGGCGCGCGGCGCGCAGCATCTCGTAGGTCTTGCCCACGCCGGGCGACATGCCCAGAAACACCTTCAGCCGCCCGCGCTTGCGGCGCGGAACGGCTGAAGTCGCGGGCGTTTCGGCCTCGGTCTCGGGCAATCAGCCCTCCGCGCCGAAACGGGCGTCCAGGGCGCGGTTGGTCAGCAGGACATTGACGCGCGGCTGGCCGACGAAGCCCAGCAGAGCCCCCTTGGTCTGGCCGTCGATGATGGTCTGGACCTGCTGCACGGGAACGCCTCTGGCGCGGGCGATCCGCGCGGCCTGAAGCCGAGCGTAGGCCGGGGACACGTCCGGGTCGAGGCCCGAGGCGGAGGTGGTCACCGCATCGGCGGGAATGACGCCGGGACCGTCCTCGGCGCGGATGGCCTGGGCGCTTTCGGCGACCCGCGCCGCCAGGTCCGGGTTCAACGGCCCCATGTTGGAGCCCGACGAGGCGGCGGCGTCATAGCCGTCGCCCGCCGCCGAGGGGCGCGGATGCAGATAGGTCGCGCCCGCGAACGGCTGTCCGATCAGGGCCGACCCGACGACCCGACCGCCGGCGTCGCGCACCAGGCTGCCGTTGACCTGACCGGGGAAGACGAGCTGGGCGATCCCTGTGACCGCCAGCGGATAGGCCAGCCCCAGCAGGAGGGTGAACAGGGCCATCATCGCGATGGCCGGACGGAACGAATGGACCATTTTCGTCGCCTCAGAGGCTGGTTTTCGACGCGGCCGCAGCGCGCATCTTGTTGAGACGATTGTGCATCGGAATATCCCTGGAAACGCGCATCAGGCCAGGCCCAGCGCGGAAATGACGAGGTCGATCAGCTTGATGCCGACGAACGGGGCGATCAGGCCGCCCAGGCCGTAGATCAGCAGGTTGCGACCCAGGAGGGCGCCGGCGCCGATGGCCCGGTACTTCACCCCCTTCAGCGCCAGCGGGATCAGGGCGACGATGACCAGGGCGTTGAAGATCACCGCCGACAGGATGGCGCTCTCGGGGCTGTGCAGACGCATGACGTTCAGCGCGCCCAGGGCCGGCAAGGAGACCACGAACATCGCCGGGATGATGGCGAAATACTTGGCCACGTCGTTGGCGACCGAGAAGGTGGTCAGGGCGCCGCGCGTGATCAGCAGTTGCTTGCCGACCTCGACGATCTCGATGACCTTGGTCGGATCGCTGTCCAGATCGACCATATTGCCGGCCTCGCGGGCGGCCTGGGCGCCGGTCTGCATGGCCACGCCGACGTCGGCCTGGGCCAGGGCGGGGGCGTCATTGGCGCCGTCGCCGCACATGGCGACCAGCCGGCCCTTGGCCTGTTCGGCCTTGATGAGGCGCATCTTGTCCTCGGGCGTGGCCTCGGCGAGGTAGTCGTCCACCCCGGCCTCCGAGGCGATGGCGGCGGCCGTCACCGGATTGTCGCCGGTGATCATGACGGTGCGCAGGCCCATGCGACGCAGGTCGGCGAAGCGCGCCTTCACCCCCGGCTTGACCACGTCCTTCAGGTGGATGACGCCGACCAGGACGCCGTTCTGGGTGACGGCCAGAGGCGTGCCGCCCGAGCGGGCGATCCGGTCCACGGCCTGACGGAACTCGGCCGGAGCCGCACCGTCGGACAGACCCAGATCCCTCAGCACCGCATCGACCGCGCCCTTGCGCCAACTGTCCTTGCCGACGTCCAGGCCTGACTGGCGGGTGACGGCGGTGAAGGGGATGGCGACGGCGCCGGTCGGCTGTTCGACCGAGACGCCGGCGTTGCGGCCCAGTTCGACGATGGAGCGGCCTTCCGGCGTCTCGTCGGCCAGGGACGCCATGACGGCGGCGGCCAGGGCGGCTTCCGGACGCACGCCGGGAACCGGGATGACCTCGGTCGCCATGCGGTTGCCGAAGGTGATGGTGCCGGTCTTGTCGAGCAGGAGGGTGTCGACGTCGCCTGCCGCCTCCACCGCACGGCCCGAGGTGGCCAGCACATTGACCTTCAGCAACCGGTCCATGCCGGCGATGCCGACGGCGGACAGCAGCCCCCCGATCGTGGTCGGGATCAGGGTGATGAACAGGGCGCCCAGCACCATCGGATCGATACGGACGCCCGAATAGGCGCCCAGGCCGATCAGGGTCACGACCGCGATCAGGAAGATCAGGGTCAGCCCGGCCAGAAGCACGGCCAGGGCCAGTTCGTTCGGCGTCTTGCGACGGTCCGCACCCTCGACCATGGCGATCATCCGGTCGAGGAAGGTCGAGCCCGGCTTGGCCGTGATCCGCACCTTGATCCAGTCCGACACCACAGTGGTGCCGCCGGTCACGGCCGAACGGTCGCCGCCGCTCTCGCGGATCACCGGCGCACTTTCGCCGGTGATGGCGGCCTCGTTGACCGAGGCCACGCCCTCGATGATCTCGCCGTCCGAGGCGATGACGTCGCCGGCCTCGACCAGGATGATCGACCCGACCTCGAGCTCGGACGCATTGGTCGGAACCACCATGCCGGTATCGGGGCCGGTCTCGGGATCGACGATCAGCTTGGCCTTGGCCGTGACGCGGGTGGCCCGCAGGCTGTCCGCCGCCGCCTTACCCCGGCCTTCGGCGACGCCTTCGGCGATATTGGCGAACAGGACCGTGGTCCAAAGCCACAGGGCCAGCTGCACTGCAAAGCCCGCCGACTGGCCGCCCATGACCGCCGCGACCGCCGACACCGTGGCCAGCAAGGCCACGATCCAGGTGGTGAAGATGACCGGGTTCTTGATCAGTTTGACGGGGTTCAGCTTGACGAAGGCCTCGCCCACGGCCCGGCCGATCATCTGTCCCGAGAGGCCGCCCGCGAGGGGCGACGAACGGTCGCCCTCGCGTGAGTCTAATGTGATTTGTGTCATGTCAGGATGTCCGGAGCATCAGGCGCCGGCGACCGCCGCGAGCACCTGGAAGTGCTCGACGATCGGTCCCAGGGCGAGGGCGGGCAGGAACTGCAAACCGCCGAGGATGAGGATCACGCCGATCAGCAGGCCGATGAACAGGCCGTTGTCGGTGGGCAGGGTGCCGGGGCTGGGCGCCAGCTTGGGCTTGACCACCAGGCTGCCGGCGATGGCGAGGACAGCGACGGCCGGTATGAACCGCCCGAACAACATGCCCAAGCCCAGGGTCGTGTTCCACCAGGGGGCGTTTGCGGTCAGACCCGCGAAGGCCGAGCCGTTGTTCGCCGCCGCCGAGGTGTAGGCGTACAGGATCTCCGACAGACCGTGCGGCCCATCGTTCAGCAACCCTTCCCGCGCTGTGGGAAACACCGCGCTGACGGCCGAGAAGCCCAGGATGGCCAGCGGCAGAACCAGCACCGCGATCATGGCGAACTGAATCTCGCGCGCCTCGATCTTCTTGCCCAGATATTCCGGTGTCCGACCGACCATCAGGCCGGCGACGAAGACCGACAGCAGGGCCATCACCACCATAATGGCGATGCCCGAACCGATGCCGCCCGGCAGGATCTCGCCCAGCTGCATCAGGAACATCTGCAAGGCCCCGCCCAGCGGCATATAGCTGGCGTGCATCGAGTTGACCGAACCGTTCGAGGCGCCGGTCGTCACGACCGACCAGACGGTCGAGGCCGGCGCCCCGAAGCGAACCTCCTTGCCCTCCATGTTCGCCGCCGCATCGACGTGGGCGGCGACCAGGGCCGGGGCCGGCTGGGTCTCGATCACATACATGGCCGCGCTGGAGACGCTCAGGATGATCAATGCCGACGCGACCAGGGCGCGGATGTCGCGCCCCGCCATGGCCGAGCGGCCAAAGGCGAAGAAGGCCGCCCAGCCCATGACGTTGATCGCCACGGCGGTGATCAGATTGGTCAGGGGCGAAGGATTCTCGAACGGATGGGCGCCGTTGACGTTGAAGACGCCGCCGCCGTTGATGCCCAACTGCTTGATCGCCACCTGGCTGGCCGCCGGGAACAGCGGCAGGGTCTGGGAGCCGCCCTCGACCGTCGTCGCATGGACGCTGGCGGCCAGGCTCTGGACGACGCCCAGGCCGGACAGCACCACCGCCAGCACGAAGGCGGCCGGCAGCAGCACATAGAGGGTGGTGCGGGTCAGGTCGGCCCAGAAATTGCCGACGCCCTCGCCCCGATTGGCGATAAAGGCGCGCGCCAGGGCGGCGGCGAGGGTCGCCCCGGTCGCGGCCGAGACGAAGTTCTGAACCGTGAGACCCACCATCTGGGTGAAGGTCGACAAGGTCGTCTCGCCGCCATAGCTCTGCCAGTTGGTGTTGGTGACGAAGCTGACGGCGGTGTTGAAGGCCAGGTGCGGCGCGACGCCCGCGAACCCCTGCGGGTTGATCGGCAGCACGCCTTGCAGCCGCAGGATGGCGTACAGCAGGACGAAGCCCGCCGCATTGAAGGCCAGCAGGGCGCCGGCATAACCCAGCCAGCCCTGGCTGCGCTTCGGATCGACTCCGGCCGCCCGATAGAAGACGGCCTCGACCGGCTTCAGCACCGGGTCCAGCCAGGTCCGCTCACCGTTCCAGACGCGTGACATGTAAACGCCGATGGGCCAGCCGAGCAGAACGGCCAGCCCAAGGGTCAGGGCGATCTCGCCCCATCCTTGAATGTTCATGATTTCAGTCCCGGTTCTTCAGAACCGCTCGGGCCGCAGCAGAGCCGCGACCATGTAGACGGCGACGACGACCGCCCCCGCACCCCAGAGCATGGCGATCATCGTCACACCCGTCTCAACGCTGCGGCCAGCGCGGCGAAGGCGATGAACGCCCCGGCCCCGACCGCCAAAAAAATCACGTCGGCCATGCCGGCCTCCTCAGCTCAAATCAGAGCCGGCAAGGACCACGGCGGGGCGTAAAGGCGCGATGTGAATTCCCGCGCTGGGCGTAATGAAATCATAATGTGAAAGGGAAGACGGTCGGCCTCACGACCGCAATCGGCCCCCCGTCACAGGGGATCCAGACGAGCTCTGCTTTCCTTCGCCGGTCCTTCATTGTCCGGTAGAGGGTGCCGCGCTCACTGGCCGTCGCACCCCGCCGCACCCCGCCGCAGGCGGCCTATGCGGCGCCTTGCGCAGCGGCGCACAGCAGAACGGTATCGGGTTTTTTCACCCCGCTGAGCTTTTACGCAGCCTCGACGGTGGATTTTCGAGGCGTCGGACTTCGGCCAGCAAAAAGCCGCTGAGCGTTATGCTCAGCGGCTGTTTTGTTTGGGTGCGGGAGTAGGATTTGAACCTACGACCTTCAGGTTATGAGCCTGACGAGCTACCGGGCTGCTCCATCCCGCGGCAAGCGGTAGTCGTGAAGGAAGAACGGTT
>Ga0265296_1004171_pt1 | contig 12719 bp, 15 predicted proteins | sample MunlanPumphouse1_FD_189073 | JGI IMG/M metagenome (GOLD analysis project Ga0265296, IMG submission 189073) | Groundwater microbial communities from a municipal landfill in Southern Ontario, Canada - Pumphouse #1 | ecosystem: Environmental > Aquatic > Deep subsurface > Groundwater | place... | reverse complement strand
CCAGGGATTTACGGGGCGTTTTGCTGAATATATCCGCCGAGTTTGAGGACTGCAAGAAAGCAGCTCATGAGTCAGGTATTCCAGTAAGGGACGTTATCAGGCTCGCCGAGGAGAAGGCGCGGAGTATATTTTAAAAAAACCTGCTCGCAAGCGTTGGTTTCACATCGCACATCCCCGTAAACCCGCAGTACCCGCACGGCGCATCCTTGGGTTTTTCCGGCATCACTCCGCTCTTTAGCTTTTTAATCTTATCCCTTATCTGGAGGACTTTCCTGCGCTCATGCCGCTTTATTACCACCTCTCTCACCTCTCCCCGGCGCGCATACTCCACAAACCCGCGTTCAACAACGGAATTATATTTTTCTTCAACCAGTATGGAATAAGCTGTCAACTGAATCCTGTCACCCTGCCAGATACCGTTTTGCGGCATGTTGCCTGCTTTAATTATTGATGGAACAAACATGTCATTTATTTTTACCAGCCTGTCAGGGCTGCCAGTCAATCCGGATTTCAGGGAGCACAGCAGAAGGTCGTCCTGGACGAAATCATTGGCGTAAAAATCGCCGCTGGAAGAAAGGTTTGAACATATATTCCCAAGACAGGAACGGACAGCAGTTACGGAATTTGCCAGTGTATCCTCATCAATCCCGGTCAATTCATTGCGGTAGATTACACGAATCTCGGTAAAAAGCCGGTTAAGTTCTTCGTCCAGCAATGAATGCGCATCGCCAGTGTTAAAAGCAGACCCATACGATAAAGCCAGTTCTTTTAGTACCAGGCGCTCTATGTAGGCAGGGGTAATATCTTTTACCAGATTATGCCCGTTATTTATGAAATAGCACATCCTGGGGCATTTAAGAAAAACTGTAATGTCCGAGACCCTTATCATAGGCTGTACAATACCGCAAACATTTAAGAATATTGCTGTTTTGAAATCGTGACTCCTGCGGCAGGAAGACTTTTGTAGAATCAAATTCTTAAATAACTATAATGCGGATAGGAAATAATCATAAGCTCTTATTACTTATTTCTATTGTGATAAGAAAAGCAGTCAGGAAAGGCAAATGACGGTTTAAAGGCATATCACATTTTACCAGTTATCTTTTCAAATATCCATCCAAACTCCTGCGGTTTTGTGAGGAACTCCAGTTTCCTGATATCCTTCACAAGCCCGTACATCTCCCTGCTTTTCTGTAACCCCAGGTCCTTAAAATTGGAAGGCTCAAGCAGCCGGATTTCCGGAACTTTGCTATATTGTGGGTTTTTCACAATCCCATTTTCCAGGATGAAATATGCGCCTCCGCCCTTTTCCTTTATAGGCGTATATGCCGACTCGAAGTCGCGCGCTACCCAGTTAGCCATCTTCAGCACCCGGTTTGAAGCATTGATGGTGAGGTGACCGTACCCTGGGGGGATTATTACCTTATCCCCCTCGCCCGCCTTTACAAGTATCACATCTTTTATTTTGTCATCTTCTGGTTTTTGCATGAGATAATGCGCTTCACCATTCAGGACTTCATATATCTCAGGAAAGGTGGCAGTCGTGCCTGGAACAAAAGGATGGTAATGTCCTGCCGTTTTCACGAATTCGCATCCCATCATACGCGGCGGGATGACGGTGATATCGTATCTCAGACCGTGTTCTTTCATTGTGAGCGCATCTTTTTTGCTGAGTGAGAGCTCCCGGTACATATAATATAATTCGATATTATTTGCTCCTGCAAGCCATTCCCTGTCATAAATGACTTCTTTCATATCAAAAAGCATCCGAACAATGGGCTTAACCCCTGTAGTCCCGAATTCCAGAATAGTCTCCATCAAATCCTAATTGTGTATCTGGATATAAATATTGTATGATTTGCTTTTTATGGCTCACAATAAAAACATTAATGGGGAGGATATAGCGAGTTTATTTTGTCAGGATAAAAAGAAAAAATATTCCCTGCTGTGATTAAAATTGTCCCGAACCAGAATATCATGATGTGAAACGAGCTTTCTCTCAACGTGACAAAATTAAAAATCAACAGGGCAACACCCAGGTGCAGTAACGACGAGCCCAGTTTTCCTATATATCCTTCTTTTTCAAACCTGATAGTTTTACTTTTTTCAAACGTCAGTATCAGGACAAGTCCCTGGACTCCTACCATAACTGCAAGGATAAAACCAAGTCCTGTCCCGATTCCCAATAAAAAAGTAAGGATTATAGTTACTCCCAGTAGAAGAGCGCTGAATTTTATCAAAGTATCCTGTTCAAAAAGCCTTTTCGGGATGCATAATCCAAGAGAAATAAGAAGCAGCACCAGGAAAGGATAAAGGTACGAATTCATGTCATCTATGTACTGGCTATACTGGATTGTCCTTGTCCACTGGGGATTGGCTGCAAGATAATTGTAGTATGTAATGCCGTAAACGCACACAATGCCAATCGCAAAAAGAATAAATGTTGTCAGGATGATAAGATAATAATCGTATTTTTGCATGTGGGATTTCATGGCTGCACCACCGAATGAATCCCCGGAACAATATATGTGAGCAGATACGTGAATACCAAAGATGCAAAACAGGCTATACCGAGATATGCGGTAGCTCTCCACATTTTTCCCCTCTGCACATAAATACGGGCATGCAGGTATGCGCTGTAGAGAACCCACATCATTATCGAACCTGAGATTTTAGGGTCCCACCACCACGCGCTGTCTTTCCATGCTTCCACAGCCCAGGGGTAGCCGATAAGCATCCCCGTTGTAAGCAGGATGTAACCGGGCTTTGCATACCTGTATGCAATCTCGTCATAGAGCTTATCGCGTTTAATGAGCATGTAAACACATGCAGCAGCAGTAATAATAAGCGAGGCATAGGCAATGAACAGCAAGGGCGGGTGTGTCCACATGTATGTTGAATTATAGTAGAAGGTAATGCGCCCGTAAAGCGTTCCTGCGATTTGAAAAATGCTTCCATCCCCTGCTGCAAGGGCGGCATACCATCTGGAAATTTCATTATGCACTATGGGCAGGGGTTCTTTAAAGGGATTTGAAAAGAAATATATGAGCGCTGAAAAAACAGATAAGACTATGCCAAGAAGGGAAACAAGGTCTTTACTGCGCTTCACAGTCAATGCAAAAACCAATGAAACCATAGCCCAGAAATAAAGTTTTTCAGACTCAATCCATAAAGGAAGTACGAAACGGCTGCTCCCAACCGGTATCATTTGCCGCAAAAAATCCGGGTATTCAATCAGCACGGTATTATAAATTTGTATATGGAACCATATGAGAAAAATGAATCCGAGAACGTAAAGCCCTGCATTAATATACAAACATTTTATTAAATAATCATAATATTTTTCTTTTTTCAGGAGATAAAGAATTGAAAAAAATCCCAAAAATAACGATGTTATAAATATATAGGTAATCACAGGCTGCCCGATAATGCCAAGATATTCCCTTGCTGCTGTGTACTCGGAAAAACCCATTACAAATCGCTCTCCCCGACAGGTTTGCCGTTTATTGTCCGGGGCGCAAGCCAGTCTATTATTTTCAACAGGTCTTCCATGTTTTCGGCAGATATTTCAACATGTATCGAACCCAGGCTTTCCTCGCCAGCAGGAAAATTCACTTTTCCCATGAAAGCCACCTGCTTATTCAGGCGAAATTGTATGGTGCTGCCGGAAATTCCAGCCAGGAGAATATTTCGCGCAGTATCGAGAATCTGCTCTTCTCTTAAACGCTGGTGGAGCAAACGCAGGCTTTCAAGGTCTCCCTCACTGTAAATCTCTGGGATTCCAGACTCCAGGAGGGCAAGTTCAACCGGAAATAAATTGGTTATGGCGGTTTTTATTTTTCCCTCAATTTCAGTTGGATAAACAAGCGCAGAGACTTTTACAGTTACTTTCATAAGCCCCCGAGCAACTCCTGGATTTGTTTTTGGAATTTTTCGATAGAGCCGGTATTCTCGATTGTCACATCAGCAGTTTCGATTGCCTTATCCAGTCCCCAGCCTTTCTCGCGCTCATCCCGCCTTTTTAATTCTTCGATTTTGTTCATATCATCAGCTCTGGCGCGTTTTGTTATCCTCTCAAACCGGAGTTCAAAAGGCGTATGAATGGCTATCAGCTTAAAATCATTGCCGAATTGCTTTTTAAAATACTCTATTTCATTAATATTCCTGGTGCCGTCAACTACAACTACGGGAGAATTCAACAAGCGGATTTTCGGGACGCATCTTTTTGCGATTACGTCCATCCCTTCTTCCCTGCGCAGCGCAGTCCCGGTTCCGCCTATATTCTCATCAGTCGGCTGTAATCCCCGTTTTGCAGTTTCCTCTCTCACGACATCGCCCATATTTACAACAGGGATGCCAAGCCGCCGTGCAATAGCTGCAGCCTCGGACTTCCCGGATGCGGGCATTCCTACAAATGCAATAAGCTTCATGGGACGGATAAATCTTGCTGGAAGATAATAAATCTATGTAATGTTTATATCCTATAAGTCCACAATATACGTTTATGGCAAATGCGATAGCAAAGACTCCTGTTACTGGCGGTACAATAAAAACTGATGCTGAAACTGATATAAAAGAATTGCAGGAAACACTGGAATCCCTGAAATATCAGGTAAAAGAGATGCATTCGAGGCTTCTTGAAGCTGCAATCCTGAATAACAAATATATCCAGACTGTACAGGAATACCAGAAGCAGATAGAACAATTGAAGAAACCGCCCCTTTTTATTTGCAGTGTTGTGGAACTGCTTGATGATATGGCGCTTTTAAGGCAGCACGGGAGCAACCAGGAAATAGTGACTGTGGTGCCTGAAGAAATCAAGCCCGAAATAGAGGCTGGGGCGCGCGTTGCTGTTACAGGCAACCTTGCTATTGTCAAGGTATTTTCAAAGTCGGTTGACGTCAGGGCGCGGGTAATGGAACTGATAGAGGCTCCTGATGTGGATTATAATATGATTGGCGGCTTGCAAAAGCAAATAGAGGAAGTAATAGAAACGCTTGAACTTCCGCTTACAAACCCTGAGCTTTTTGTTGAAGTGGGGGTGGAGCCTCCTCACGGCATATTGCTTTACGGACCTCCGGGAAACGGGAAAACACTCATTGCAAAAGCTGTGGCGCACAGAGCCAAGGCGACCTTTATCAGGATGAGCGGGAGCGAGCTTGTGCAGAAATACATAGGCGAGGGAGCGCGTCTTGTGAGGGATGTGTTCAATATCGCGCGTGAAAAAGCCCCGAGCATTGTTTTCATTGATGAAATAGATGCAGTGGGAAGCACGCGAACCTATGACGGCACAACAGGTTCTTCGGAAGTGAACAGGACGATGGTGCAATTGCTGGCTGAACTAGATGGTTTTGATACGCGCGGGGATGTGAGAATCGTTGCAGCCACAAACCGCATTGACCTTCTTGACCCTGCGCTGCTGCGACCGGGCAGGTTTGACAGGATTATCGAGGTGCCTATGCCTGATGCGGATGGGCGCAGGGAGATATTTAAGATTCATACACGGAACATGAAACTTGAAGCCGTGGATTTTGAAGAGCTTGTAAAAATTACCGAGGGATTAAACGGCGCTGAATTGAAAGCCATAGTCACGGAGGCGGGCATGTTTGTAATCAGGAGAAAAGGCAGGGCTGTTACCATGCAGGACTTTAAGGATGCCTATAACAAGATGATTATCAAGGAGACGAGAGATGAAGTGGTGGGGATGTTCGTATAAAAAGAATATCCCGAATCATTTCCATTTTATAGTGTATTGCACAAAAGTTTATAATTTTATGCATTTTGATGAGAAAATTGCAGGATTTTCTCTTTCCAAAGCATATAAGCCCCTTCGCCCAATACTTCCTTATGCGAAAGGGAGGCATGACGATTGAGGAGATTGTCAAGATTGCCGCAGTGCTTGTGGGCGCAGCCGCAAAATTCATGAGCCCAAAATCATTATAATATATTATGCACTACAACATAATGTTATGCTGCATAATGTTGAGCTTAGCTCTTAGAAAAAGCGGTTTTCTTGCATGGGATTTGGAAGACTGCATATCCGTTTCCATTTCTTAAGCCCGGCTGCGACTATCCGATTTTCCCCTCTATCTTTTCAGCAAGCCCTGTAATATGCTCGATATTTTCAGCCATATCCTTCTTGTATTTTGCGCTCACCGCAGCAAAAACATTGTTTTTCAAAAACAACAGGTTATACGTAGTCCCGTCGCTTTGCTTTTTCTTTAAAAGAACCGACGACTCACCAATGGATTTTGTTTTTACAGGTCTTCCGTATCCGTTCTTTTTTAAATAATCCGCATCCGCATTATAGGCATTATTCGCCCCGTCCCTGCTCTGGTATGTGGTAATCACCTGTATGAGCACATCTTTCTTATCCAGCAATAAACCGCTAAAACAGCCTTCGGAAAAACCCCAGTTTTTCAATTCCTCTGTCGTGGCATAATTAAAACATAATTCAGGCTCTGTATTAAGCGTGCATACGTTTTCATGTACTGTTTCCGTGTCGTCTCCGGCTTCAGCCCGTGTAAGTGCAATATCAATAGAACGTCCTGTCATGTATCGCAGTAAATGCAGAAGTTGAATATGAAATTATCGCCAGGATAGTAAATTCAGCCCACGGGATTTTCCAGTCTGATAGAATGACTTATTAATATCCTTGATTATATTTGTAGGTTGGTGGCTTAAAATGTTTAAGGCAGTAATAGGCGCAGAAAAACTAAAGGATTCGATAGAAGCGGTATCCACACTCGTAGATGAAGCTAAATTCAAACTTACGCCTGAGGGTATATCTGTCAGGGCAGTGGATCCAGCCAATGTCGCAATGGTGAGCTTTGACCTTTCAAAAGATGCTTTTGACTCATTTGAAGCAACAGAAGGCGAACTCGGAATAGACCTTACAAAATTGAACGGTGTAATGGAAATGGCTGACAAGGATGACAATATCGAACTTGAACTTGACGAGACCGCTCATAAACTCATAATCAGAATGCGCGGGCTTGCTTACACCATGTCCCTGCTTGACCCTTCTTCTATCAGGAAAGAGCCGAAAGTGCCCACTCTTGACCTGCCTGCGCGCGTTGTTATCCGCGGCGAGGATATAAAACGCGCAGTAAAAGCCGCTGAAAAGGTAAGCGATTATATGTCCATGGGAGTAAAGGACGGTGTTTTCTTCATGGAAGCTGAAGGGGATACTGATAAGGTGCTTGTGGAGATGACTAAAGACCAGTTGATAGAGCTCCAGCCGGCAGAAACCAAATCGTTATATTCGCTTGACTATCTCTCGGATATGAGTAAAATCTTAGGGAAATCCAATGAGGTCACAATCGACCTCGGAAAGGATTACCCCCTGAAGATTCGGCTAAAGCTTGCCGAAGGTCACGGCGAGGTCAGTTACATGCTGGCTCCGAGAGTAGAATCAGAATAGGCATGGATGTTTTCGATTTCGCTTATTTTCCTTTTGTCAACGGCGCTGTAAAATATGTAGAGAGTCTGGATTTCAAGCTTGACGAGCTTTTTTCTGAAAGAGCATTCGAAAAAGTAAGGGAGAGAGGAAAAGAGCGCGTACTTTCCGCTATCGGGGAGGGAATAAAAAGGGATGTTTTTTCAGACCGTGTAAGCGCGGAAAAGGAACTCCTATCTTATCCTGTAGCCAGGATACTTGTTTCGTGCATCAACGACAGCTATCTTATAAGGAGATATGCGCTGGCTGAGGCAAAATCTGCCTACGGGAAAGTAAAAGAACTTAATGCTGACGGGCTCAAAGAACTTGCTCTTGATTTTAATATCGAACCTGGAATTGATGAGCGGCAGGTTATCATACATTTTACAGATTATATCCGCTATGCAAATGTCATCCATGAACCCAAATGGAAGCTCATAAACAGGAATATGGAACACGGCAGGGTGACTCTCACAAAGGAAGACTTCTCGCGCATCATGGAAGAGGCAATCAGGAAGAGAATTGAATCAAGCCTGCCTGTTGATGTGCCGGCTGAGATATGCGCTTCACTTGAACGCTACCTTCTGGAAATACGGGAGGCTTTAAAAACATGCAAATCCGAGTTCAGCATCGAAGAGTTCAAGGAAATAATGCCTGATTGTTTCCCTCCCTGCATTGTTCATGCCCTCTCCAATGCGCAGGCAGGCGTGAATCTCCCCCATTCGATGCGTTTCGCCCTTACCTCGTTCCTGCTCAATATCGGGATGAATACCGAAGGGATTATGGGGCTTTTTAAGGTCTCGCCTGATTTTGATGAGGAGCGCACGCGCTACCAGGTGATGCACATCCACGGCGCCACTGGTACAACTTACACCTCGCCTTCATGTGCTACCATGATAACGTACGGGAATTGTTTCGGGAAGGAGGCGCTGTGCGAGAGGATTTCGCATCCGCTGAGTTATTACAGAAGGAAGGCATGGATACTGAAGAAGGGGAAGCCTGCGGATAATCAAGCCAAGCCAGAGCAACCACAAGTTTAAATAATGGTACCAACATAATTCAATTTCCGGGAGAAATTAATAAAATTTTAGATAATCATGGCAGAAATATCGCTCATCGTCGCATTCATTGGCGGAATAGTATCCTTCCTGTCCCCCTGCATGCTGCCCATTATTCCGGGGTTCTTAGCGTATCTTGCAGGGACATCGCTTGGTGAATCGCGCTCGAGACGAAAAGATATTTTCCTGAATAGCCTGTTTTTCGTTATGGGATTTTCAGTAATCTTCGCCATCCTTGGTATTCTGCTAAATTCCATTCTGCAGGCATTTGCCTATAATGTCCAGACATGGCTTGCCAGGATTGGCGGCAGCATTATAATCTTCTTCGGGCTTTACCTTGTGGGGCTTATTAACATACCGTTTCTTGAGCGGGAGTATAAATTTAAAGTCGGAGGGAAATTTAAATCAAAATATCTCACATCGTTTCTGTTCGGCTCAGCTCTTGCAGCAGGCTGGACGCCTTGCGTTGGCGTTGCGTTTGGAAGCATCCTGGGGCTTGCCGCATTAAAGCCGGGACTTGCGTTTTATCTTTTGCTCTCTTATTCTCTGGGACTGGGCGTTCCTTTCCTTTTGGTGGGGCTGTTCACATCGCAGGCATCCAGTTTCATTGCCAATGTCACCATTCGTTATGCAGAATTATTCAGATACATCAATATCGTTTTTGGCATTGTCTTAATCATGCTGGGCATTCTTGCCTTCACCCAGAACCTGAATATCATTGCTAATTTCGAGTATCTTAATCGCTGGCTTTTGAGACGATGAAACAAAAGACAATCATACTTGTACTGGTTCTCATTGCAATCGGGATGGCAATCTTCTATCTGGAGATGCAGAAACCAGAGAGGATAACGCCCGGAGAAGCAGAGATTAAACCTTTGAACCCGGAAAAATCAGCAAAATATCAGGCAGCGAAAGAAATTGTTAATCCATCGGGCTATATCAACACCGATAAAATTACTGTGGCTGAGCTGGTAGGCAAGAAGGTTATACTTATTGATTTCTGGACTTATAGCTGCATAAACTGCCAGAGAACCATACCCTATCTCAACAACTGGTATGAAAAGTACAAGGATAAAGGGCTTGTGATTATCGGGGTGCACACCCCAGAGTTCACGTTTGAACAAAAATATGAAAATGTGCTCGCTGCGGTCGATAAATTCGGCATAAGGTATCCCGTAGTTCTGGATAATAACTATTCAACGTGGAGAGCTTACGAAAATCGTTACTGGCCCCGCAAATATCTCATCGATATTGATGGTTTCATTGTCTATGACCATATCGGCGAAGGCGCTTACGAGGAAACGGAACAAAAGATTCAAGAACTTTTGGAAGAACGGATGGCAGTTTTAAAAATAAGGGACGAGATAACTAAAGAAGTTTCAAAGCCTGTTGGCGTTACCGATGTTGATTTTGCAAGGATACAGAGTCCTGAGATTTATTTTGGCGCAGACAGGAATATTTATCTGGGAAACGGGCAGCCTAATAAAGCCGGCGTTCAAAATCTCTCTGAGCCGGCAGAAATTAAAACAAATACCCTCTACCTTGTAGGTGAATGGGAGTTTCAGGACGAGTTTGCGGAAAGTAAAAGTCCCGGGGCAAAAATCATTTTCAGGTATAATGCAAAAAGCGTTAATTTAGTGGCGAGTGCAAAAGAAAATGTAACCGCCGGGATTTTTCGAAACGGCAAGCCACTGGGTAACGAATCCGGGGCAAATGTCGTGAGGAGAAATAATTTAAGCATTGTTAATATAAGCGAACCCCGCCTCTATAACCTTATCGAAGACCCAGCAGGTTACGGGGAGCATACGCTTGAAATTATTATAGAAGCCCCCGGTCTTCGTGCCTTCACTTTTACCTTCGGGTAATTCAGAAATCTTTTTATCCGCATCAATCCATCTGTGCATCCTATGAAAAAAGTTTTGATAATTTTATTATTACTATTAACATCAAACGCCGCCCTTGCAGTCTCTGAAATCACAGTAAACGAAGTCAAAAGACCGCAAAGCGCAATCATTTTCATCGTTGACGGCTTTGGCTCCTCGTATTATTATCCCGAACTTGCACCATATGCCCTCGATGGAACCGAACTTGTAAAAGCAAGAACCCAGAACCTGACCTTTGGAACGCGGATAATCAACATTAAAACCCCGCATCCTGTGACAGGCATTGCGCATTCGGTCATTGTAACGGGTTATTCAGAAGCGAACGAGGAAATTGTGGGTTATTCAGACGCGACCATTTATGATATCACAAGGCAGCACGGCTTTGTTAATCTTGCAGTAATGCAAAAAGGCGATTTCAGGAATATGCGGGAGGAGCAGGATATTATCCTGTTCGCAGAGAATAATTCAATTGACGAACCCCTGATGTCTATTCAGGCAAAAGCTTCCCCCTCTGGAGTTTATGAATTAATGTATGACTGGAAGATGAAATTACCTGACTATCTGAATAACAAATCCGGGGTAAAGAGATATTCGGCTTACAACAAATGGGGAATAGACGCAGCCCATGCAGTTGCAAGCTCCATGATAAAAAACAACCCCTCACAGAAATTCCTGCTGACCGTGAATATCGGTGCAATAGATTCCGGAGGGCACAATCTCGGGGATGATGATTACATAAAATTGATAGAAGACCTTGACCGGGATTTTTATTCTTTATACAAAACAGCTTCCGAGAATAATATCGCCCTGTTTTTAACAGCCGACCACGGAATGTCATTTGCAAAGAAAAATGCGCAAAGAGGGGGACATTCGGGCGATAAATACGTTTCAAGGCAGGAAAGCCTGAGGATACCGCTTGTGATAATCTCTCCTAATGCCATACAGGGCGCGGTCAGTGGGGAATACGGGCAGGAGGATATTGCCCCCACGCTCCTGAGCGTGCTTGACCTCCCGAATCGCTTGCAGTATACGGATGGTAAAGCCATCAATATAAAAAATTATGCCAGCATATTCGTAAAAGCAGACACGAAATACACGGTTTCTTTATGGAATGAGGGAAGGAAAATATCGGAAAGCTCAGATTCCGAGCTTATTTTTACAGGACTGCCCCTGAATACGAGTTATACCCTGAAAGCAACTGGCGCCGGAGGGACGTATGAGGAGCAGGTGTCGCTTGATTCGGATAAGCACTTCAATTTCAATAATGCAAAGTCAGGACTCAATACCAGAAGCATGGTTGCGATAATCCTGATATTGATTGTTATTATCGGTGGAATAATAGTGATAAAAAGGATTAAGGATTGAATCATACCTGCATGGGCGGGCATTTTTTATCGGCATACGAACAGAATACGCAGCAATCGCCCTCTTTAGGTTTCATTATGTGCCCGCATTTACTGCATTCATAAAAGACAAGACAGCTATCAGAAGGCATGATTTCCTTGCGGGAATAACCGCACTCAGGGCAGGTTATGGTGGCTTCGTATGATACCATATATGTCAGTATTTATTTCAGACTATATAAGAGAGTGTGGTAATTTGTAAAAGACATGTACGACCAAACCGCCATATCATGTACGGCTCGCTACAGGAACTCCTTCAGGTGACTATACATAATAGTTCTTCGCATGGAGAATATTTTCATCGTGTTTAATTCTCTGAACATATGTTTAATAATGTGAACAATTGTTTAAAAATATTTCCATTGAGAGTCCGCTTTTGTTTTTAAGGTCGCGCTATATATATTCCGTCCACAACCCTCTCCATTCTCACAAACACCTCGGAGCCAACGGGTATCCTCTCAGCATCCACAATCGTTATCACCCTGTCCCTCGCCACAGCCAGCTTCTCTCCCTTCATCCATCCGGGTCCGACCACTTTCACCTTCACTCGTTCATACCTTTTAAAAGCGCGCGGGAGGGCTTTGCACTTGAAACTTCCGAAATCCGAAGGCGCAAGAACAAGTTTTGTCTTATAAATTTTTTCCCACACAGTAAGCTGTGAATAGAATTTCTCCCAGTTCATCACATTTACATCGGGTTTCCGACCGTACTTATGCGGCAGGAACTTCTGTATGCCCAGCGCAGGGAATTTTTTCCCTGCGCCTATTTCGATGGCAAATTCTATTAATTTTGGCATCTCGGCATCATTAATACCAGGCAGCCACACAGGCGCAATGAGCAGGTCGATATTTGTGTTTCTTGCGATGTATTCTGCGTTTTCAAGGACTTTTTTTACATCGTAAGACCGGGTTCCTGCAATACTCTTCGCAAGTTCGGG
>Ga0265296_1004170_pt1 | contig 12719 bp, 9 predicted proteins | sample MunlanPumphouse1_FD_189073 | JGI IMG/M metagenome (GOLD analysis project Ga0265296, IMG submission 189073) | Groundwater microbial communities from a municipal landfill in Southern Ontario, Canada - Pumphouse #1 | ecosystem: Environmental > Aquatic > Deep subsurface > Groundwater | place: Canada... | reverse complement strand
GTTTTTCCGGGGTCTTCATCTATCAACCCTGTGCAGTTGCTTCTTTTTTAGAACCTGTTGCAAATTTCATTTCTCCCACCCTCATGAATAACATGCTTCTTCCCAAGTCCGGTGAGGAAACACACCAGAGCCTCATCTGGATTGCATTCAACAAAGATCATCTGGCCTCCAAAAACCGATCAATGTTAAAGAAAACATCTACTTCAGTTATTTCCTCAATTTCTTCCATAGTCAGCGGCCTGACTTTGGTCTGATAGTTTTCAAAATACGTGATGAATACCGACACATCTCCAATAGCAGACTTTTCCAGTAGCGGCTGGAGCAAATAGGGATTGTGGGTGGCGATAAAGTATTGGTTCTCTCGGTTATCAAGAGCAATGGTCTCAGCCAAATATTTTGTGTAGTACGGAAACGCGTGGGCTTCAGGCTCCTCAAAAATAAGGGCAGAGTTTTTGTTGGAAAGGATGGCAGCAAGATGGAATACCAGGCGCTGGAGTGTATCCGATGCTTGAACATACGGATAGGAAATGATGATATCATCTACTTGTTTTATCACCTCCAGCTTGTTTTCATGAGGCCGAACTCCCAAGATAAGTCCAAATGGGAGAAACATTTGTCTAACGATCGACCTCAACTCCGGATTTGCCACCAGGAGAGAGACAAGATTCGTGCCAAAAGGAGGCAGCAGAAACTGAGTTTCTGACCCTCCAAAAGTGTCCGCAGCTTTGAATCTGTAGAACTTGAACTGTCGGAATGGTTCTAAATCATTGCCTTTGTCAAACATTAATCTGGCATAATCGCCGCTTAAAGCAACCAGCAGAGAACCACTTTCACTGAAAGATTTCGCCTCGAATCTCCCGTTGGTAAATTCAATTTTTGTATCCGTCTTATCGTCCATTATTTGGATGACCTCATGTAATGACTGGTCATAAAATAAATCATTGGTCTTTGTATACCTCACGAAATCTCGAAGATCGGTACTTTGCCAGTAAGCAAGATAACTCAACACCCCAAGGGCTTCCAAGATATTCGATTTCCCCGCGTTTGGTTTGCCGATGAGGATGTTGATTCTGGAACATTTCAGCGCCAGGTGCTTTATCGATTTGAAGTTTTTGATCTCAAGTGTAGTGATCATCTTCGCGGTACCTCCTAATAGGAGTTTTGCAAGGATTATACCTGTAATCAAAATCAGGTGCAATGGAATGCCGGGGGTTTTCTATCCCTTCGGCCACTCAAAATAGCCCATCAGTAATCCCACCGGCACGGCGAGGATCGCTGCTGCCACAACCGCTCTGGCCCCTTTCCCAATCAAGTCTCCCCATCGAGGCTGGAGCAGGTCGTAGACTTTGGCAATTGCCCACATTGATATCAGGATCGAGAAGTAAGCCACAGCGTACCACTTCAGGCTCACTTGCCACCAGCCGCCGGATATCCAGGTGACCGGATAGACGATCAGGCAGAGGTGCGTAAAATAAAGTCCCAGAGAAACGCGCCCCATCGTCCGTAATGGGCCGAACAGGGAGAGGCCCCGACGAGGCATGCTGAGAAAAAGAAGCAGGAGTAGAATCGAAACGCCGAGGGCCAGAGCCACGTACTGAACAGTCGGGGGATAGAAGAACTCGCTCCAGATGCTCCTGATGAATGTCTCCGGATAAGCGAAAAAATAGCTTAGAACTCCAATTTGCGTGAGCAGAAGCCCTGAGAGTATAAGCCGAAGGTCAAATTCACCGCGTTCGGTCTTTTTGAACCATTGACCGATCTCCACGCCGACCAGGGAAAAGGCAAGCCACGGAAACAGCGGGAACCAGCCATCCACAAACCAGTGGTTTAAGATGCCCGTCTGGCCCTGAACCTCCATAACCTTGCCGCCGGCCAGATAGAATTCGCCGGGGAAATAGGTGTAGCCGAACAGGTGCCGCAACACGGGCGATAAACCGATGATAGCCGCAATCAGGGCAATACGGTACCCCGATCTCAGCTTGCTCGCGAGATAAGCTACGGGAACTGAAACGCCTATCAAATACAAAACCTCACAGGACATCGCCGGGTATATCTGCCATACAGTGATATCCACCAGCATCCCAACGCCAATGATCCACGCGCCGCGGTTCAACAGATAGTACCTGAAACTATGTCTGGTTGAGGTGACCGAGACCATGAAACCGCTGAGCAGGATGAAAAGCGGGGCGGCAATGGAGCCAATGATTCTGAGGGCAACCGGGTGATAGGTATCAAGTGCCACGGACTGTAGATTGGCAACGATCATGGCGGCAATGGCCAACCCACGCAGCGCATCCAGTCCCTCCAGCCTTTTCATAAATAGTTACGCTCTCACTGCCCGCTTTTGCTGAAGTATATCACATTTGACTCGCAAGCCTCGCTCAATCTAAAATGGGACAGTGTGAAGCAAGAAAAGGGCAGCTATATCCTTCTGATCGCTCTGGATAGGGATGCGACCATCACGGTGGGAAAGCTGGGTATTTTCTCATTTCCTCCGGGATACTATCTCTACGCTGGCAGCGCTCTCGGAGGACTTACCAGCCGGATCAATCGACACCTAAGGTGCGACAAGAAGCTTCACTGGCACATCGACTATCTGCTGGCTCACTCGGCAGTCATTGAGGTTTGGTGCGTATCCCTGGAAGATAGGCTGGAATGTCTATTTGCGGAGGCTGCCCTTCTCCTGCCCAAAGTGCAAGTGCCGGTTAAAGGCTTTGGATCTTCCGATTGCCGATGCCCTTCGCACCTTTTCTACCAACCGGAAAGGCCAACAATCGTCGATTTTCAGGCCGCGCTCGATCAGATCAGCCTCTGCCGGACTCCCCTAGCGCATTTCTGATTCCCTGATGTTCGCGGATATCGCCACAAGCGAAGATGCTCGCATCCCAAACGGTGGCCGGTTTGCCCTGCCAATCGGTGACTTCCCCGCCAGCTTCCCTTATCAGCAATATCGCACCGGCGATGTCCCAGGGATAGAGGCTGCGGTGGAAATAGACATCGATCCGGCCGCTGGCCACGTATGTCAGGCCCAAAGCCGCCGAACCTATGAGTCGCAAGGTCATTTCACCAGACCAGAAGCTGGTGACTTTTGATAGCATCTCCCTGGTTCTGGCGTCGTTATAACCCAGGTCAAATCCCAGGACTTTCATCTGGAGATTCCGGTCGCGGGCTACGGATATTGCGGCATCATTGAGGAAAGCCCCTTTGCCCTTTTCGGCCCGGAACAGCTCATCCCGCAAAGGATCGTAAATCATTCCCAGCACAATCTCATCCCGGTGCACGAGGCCAATCGAGACACAAAAGATGGGGATTCCGAAGGCGTAGTTGGTGGTGCCGTCAAGGGGATCGATGATCCATCGATATTCGCTCTCCCTCTCGCTCTTGCCCGATTCCTCACAGAGGATGGCGTGATCGGTGTATTCTTCCTTGAGGATTGCAAGCACAGCTTTCTCTGCCAGGAGATCGGCATCGGTGACGAGGTTCCGCTGTCCTTTGATCTGCACCTGTTTTTTGGAATAGAAACGGGTTTTGAGGATATCGCCAGCCGCCCTGGCTGCTTCGGTAGCTATCTGCAAAGGCTCCCGGCCACTCCTCGATAGGGGCAGTTCGGTATTCTTCATAACAGACACATCGCTTCTTTGACTTCCTTGATGGTTTCCCTGGCGATGAGACCGGCTCGCCTGTCGCCATCAGAGATAATCTTTTCCAAATAGCCGGTTCTGGCCGCAAATTCAGCCCTTCTGGCGCGGAATGGTTCCAGAGCGGCGTTGACCCCTTTGGCCAGCATTTTCTTGCAATCCACACAACCGATGGCTGCGGTTCGGCACTGCTGTCCAATCTCCTCCGCCTTATCGGGATTATAGAAGCCGTGGAGGGTGTAGACATTGCAGACTTGGGGACGGCCCGGGTCTTTGAGGAATTTGCGCTCCGGGTCGGTGAAGGCTCCCTTCAGGCGTTTCTCCGTCTCCTCCGGGGTAGCGGCCAGCTCGATGTGATTATCCAGGCTCTTACTCATCTTGCTCACCCCATCAAGGCCAACCACGGTGCGATAGGAGGTGAGCTTGGCCTGGGGTTCGGGGAAGACCGGTTTGAACATGGTGTTGAACCGCCGCACTATCTCACGGGCCAGTTCCAGATGGGGCAACTGATCCTCCCCGACAGGAACGGTATCTGCCTTGTAAAGAACGATATCGGCCGTCTGCAGAACGGGGTAGCCCACGAGGCCGTAATTCACGTTCTGGGGCTGCTGCCTGGCTTTTTCCTTGAAGGTCGGAACTCGAAGCAGCCAGCCCAGCGGGGTTATCATGCTGAGCAGGGTGTGCAGTTCCGTTACCTGGGGCACATGGGATTGAACGAAGACGATGCTCTTTTCAGGATCGATCCCGGCCGCCAGCCAGTCGAGCGCCATTTCGCGGATGTTGTTTTGCATCTGGCTGACATCCTCCAGCGTAGTGAGGGCATGAAGATCGACGATGCAGTAGATGCATTCATAATCTTCCTGGAGTTTCACGTAGTTCTGGATCGCCCCCAGGTAGTTCCCGATATGCTGTCTTCCGGTGGGCCTGGCCCCGGAGAATACCCGTCCTTTCATAATAAAACTTCCTTAAGGCTGTCTCTGAAAAAACACCGGATTTTTATCCTGCCGGGGATTAGACAGCCCGTCTTGCTGATTTCCCTAGAGAAGTCTAACATAAGGGAAGAAGGCGGGCAAGACAAAACGAAAGTGGCCAGCGCTGTGTCTTACAAATAACTGTACGCGGTTTGTCATTCCGGACTTGATAAGCCTGCCCCGTACTTGATACGGGGGAATCCACGTTCTATATCTGGATTCCCGCTTGCGCGGGAATGACACCACAAATCATGATGTTTAACTATTCCAGGGACACTACACTAGCAGTCAGCTTTCACCCTAAGGAACCTCTGATTAAGTAGTCCGGGAGACCTCCAGCCGTATGTTTTGAGGGTATCCCCCTAAATCCATCTTTAGTAAAAGGGGAGGTAGGGGGTTGAAAAAAAGTTTGTGCAATAGTCTCATAAGGAGGAATAATGATCGAGATTTATGATGGGAAAGCGCCAAAGATAGCCCAGTCTGCTTTTATTCATCCGGCGGCGCACATTATAGGCGATGTGGAAATCGGTGAAAATTCGATCGTTTGGCCCGGCGCAGTGGTGAGGGGTGATGTTGGGGCAATAAAGATCGGCAATTTTGTAATGATCGATGACAACTCGGTGCTTCATGCCGGAAGCTCTCAAGACCTGTTTTCAGGGCCGCAATCACCGCTGTATATTGGGGACAACGTGATTATCGGGCACGGCGCTGTGGTTCACGGAAAGCGAATAGGGAATAATGTGCTGATCGGCATAAATGCCTGCGTTTTGGAAGACGCCGAAATCGAAGATTATTGCGTCATTGCGGCCGGCGCAGTGGTTATGGGGGGCGCGAGAATTCCCACCCGTTCTTTCGTCACCGGCGTGCCGGGAAAAATAAAGGGGGAAGTGTCTGAGAAACAGGTAGTGTGGGTCAACAATCGAGAGGAACACATCCTTCAAAAAATCAGTGAACTGAGGCAGCAGAGGCCGATAGGGTAAGGGCACTCACTTCACATTCGATCAGGAGCGCTCATCCCCATAAGGCTGAGCGTCCTGGCCAGGACAATCCGCGTTGCCTCCACCAGCTTCAGCCGGGCTAACGTCCGGGGCTCGTCCTCAGTGATGACGCGGCACTTCTCATAAAAATTGTGGAAGGCATTGGCCAAATCCTGGGCATAATGAGGAAGATGCTGGGGTTCAAGGGTAGTTGCCGCCAGTTCGATGATTTCCTTCAGCATGAGCAGTTTCTTGATCAAGTCCAATTCAGCTTCATCGGTCAGGAGCGATACATCCCCTTTGGTGTAGTCTAACCCCTTTTCACCGGCAAGCCGGAGTATGCCCGCAACGCGCGCATGGCCATATTGGACATAATAGACGGGGTTCTCCATCGATTCCTTTTTGGCCAGTTCCAGATCGAAATCCATCTGGCTCGATGCCGCGCGTGAGAGGAAAACAAAGCGGCAGACATCGGGCCCGACCTCATCGATCACTTCCCGCAGGGTAACCATATCTCCGGTGCGTTTGGAAACCTTGACCAACTCTTCACCCCGGCGCAGGCTCACCATCTGGGAAAGCAGTATTTCCAGCTTGTCCGGCGCGATTCCTAAAACCCCAACGGCTGCCTTCATCCGTGAGACATGCCCCTGGTGATCGGCTCCCCAGATATCGATGACCCGGTCAAATCCCCGATCCACAAACTTGTTGTAATGATAAGCGATATCGGCGGCAAAATAGGTGGGCACCCCGCTGGATCGAATCAGAACGTTATCCTTATCTTCGCCCAGTCCGGTAGAAACGAACCAGAGCGCCCCTTCCCTTTCCTCAACATGGTTACCCTTCTTGAGCAGCGCCATGACTTTATCAAATTGGCCGGACTTATACAGCGTTTGTTCGCTGAACCAGACGTCGAATTCCACTCCGAGTCTGTGAAGGTCTTCCTTGATGGCGACGATGACTTTATCGAACCCAATCCGGCCTATCGCCTTCATTGCTTCTTCGCTTTCCAATTTAAGGAAACCGTCGCCATTTTCCGCCACTATCTGACGGGCCATTTCGATGACATATTCCCCCTGATATCCATCGGCCGGCATCTGGGCCGGCATCCCCAGGACCTCTCGATAGCGGGCATAGAGAGAAGCGTAGAAGTTCTGAATCTGATTTCCGGCATCGTTGATATAGTATTCCTTCTGAACCGTGTATCCGGCGGCGCTCAGGATTCTGGCCAGGGTGCTGCCAAGCACTGCCCCCCGCCCGTGCCCCACATGAAGTGGCCCTGTGGGGTTGACGCTGACGAACTCCAACTGCACTCTGGCGCCCTGTCCCAGGGAAGAATCACCATAATGCTCAGCCTCGCTGATGATTTCATCGACATGCCGCGTCAGCCGGTCTTGAGCCAGCACGAAATTGATGAAACCGGGGCTGAGCACGGATACTTTTTCAACGCCATCGATAGCAGAGGGCAATAATTTAACAATAGCTTCGGCGATTCCCAGGGGATTCATCTTAACCGCCCGTGCCAGCTTCAAGGCGATGGTGGCGGCGTAGTCACCGTGATCCGGGTTTTGCGGGTGTTCGAGGATGATCTCCGGCAGCGCAACTTGCGGTATGAGTCCTTCCGCCTGCGCCTGCAATACAGCTTGCTCTAAAAGTTTGGTGATTTTCTCTTTGATCATTGTGAATGCATCTATTATACAAGCCACCCTCAAGGTAAGCAAGGCGAAAGACGTGGTGATGTCTTTGCGAGGAGTCCTGAGCTTGACGAAGGACGACGAAGCAATCTCAAAGACTGGAGAGAGATTGCTTCGCGGAGCCTGGCCTGAGCCGAGACGAAGGGTTCGCTCTGACAAGGATAAATTCGCTGGTTGCCTCCTGATCTGCCGACTTCTCAAAGCCGAACAACTCTTGAGCCAGCGCCCTGTGTTCCGGTCGCTCAAGCCCTCGTCTTATACGGCAAAGCCTCCTGCCGCACGAGACTGCCAACGGATTCAAAGTCGGGGTCTTTATGAACCAGGATAGCGTTCTGTCTGAGGGCAAAGGCAGCGATGATAGCATCGGCCAGGGAGAGAGGGTAGCGCCCTTTGAATCTGGCAGCGGTCAAAAGCACCGGCTCATCGATTTCCCATAGGTGCTCCACCGGCAATTGTTTTAGCAGGCCGTATCGCTGGTCAGCGACATCTTCCCCCCGCTTTTGGAGTGTCACGTAATAGACTTCCAGCGGAACCAGAAAGGGCAGCAACACTCTGGAAGAGTGGAGCAACTCCTCAACGCGCTCGGCGCCCTCTTCATCCTCAAGCAAAGTCAGGATGGCCGAGGTATCCAGCAGATATGCCTCACTCATTGCGATCTCTATCCTTTTTCCGGGAAGCGAGCAACGTATCCAGAAGGTGTTCGCCCCTGCCTGTCCCGCGCAATGCTTTGACCGGATCGCCGGGCACAGGAATCACCTTGATGGTTTCGCCGGTATCGATCCATTCCAGAGTCATGCCTTCCTGGATATCGTGCTTCCGACGCAGGGAGGAAGGTATAATCGTCTGTCCTCGCCGCGTGACTGTGCTTTTCATTTTTCCATACCCTCCAGTGGCCCCTTTAGCCTCAAGTTACAACATTATACAAGTCGTTTATTAAAAAAGCAAGTCAAAATAGACTTTTGGGTTATCCGAGAGTCGACTCCATTCTGGTGGCTCGGAGCATCGGCTCCGAGGGGGCATATCCTCCTGGTATTGATCTACTCGAAGACACCCGACTGCAACAGATCCACAAACTCGGCATCGGACATGCCTAAAAGCTTTGTGCACACATATGAGGTATGCCCCCCCTAACAAAGGGGCCGGCAAACGGGGATGAGCCGGGGTTTTGGATAATATGGATGCCTGCCCCAGATGGGTAAAATCGCCGTAACTGTCAATTCATGGTAGGCAACATTAATCCGTGGGTTTGATTTCTCCTTCAAGTAAAGCTCCGAACCAGTGTTGCCCCTCCCCCGGGGGCGGAGTCCCCCCAGCCAATATCACCCTGAGGGTGTTCGCTTGTTTTGCTTCAGCATGAACTCACGAATCACAGAGAATCCACAGACTAAGGCCCTCGTGGTGAGGTTGATATCCTTATTTCATTATGTTTATCTTTTATTTATTTGTTGATATAATATAGCCGTTTTTGTAGATTTCCGAAACACAGGGGGAGGTGATATTGAAAGATAGTTAAAGTGTTGGCAGGAAAATAATGGCGCTTGGAATTTTAATTTTAATTAGGAGAATTATGAGACGATTTTTTCCCATTATTGCATTACTGGTGCTGATAGTCGGGTTGTTGCCGGTGATGGCTGCGCCGGCTGTAGCGGAAGAAGGGGATTCCCTTATAATCAACAATGATACTGCCAATTGCAACACGAATGTGGCTATAAATAATGCCATTGGTCAAAGCTTTAAGGTAGATGCCCCAGTCGATCCGACCAGGATTTCTATCTGGATAAAACCGGAACTGTATTATAACACCAGTTACAAGATAGAACTGCATGATGGTGAAGGTCCGGGAGGTCCCATCCTTGCCACTTCCACCACGCTCAATCTGGTCGGTCAGGACGATGGCGCTCTATCGGGATGGTATGATTTCAGTTTTTCAGCCAGTCCTGTCTTACAGCCGAACCATGCCTACACCTTCATAATGCTAAGGTTATCGCAGTACTCTGGTGCATTTGCCCAGTGTGATAACGTGTATCCCAACGGCATTCTTTATTGGCTTGGGTCTTCTGCGATGAGCTATAGAGATATGAGCTTCAGGCTTTACGGATATGTGCTTAACAGGCCGCCTCAGGCCAATGCCGGACCTGATCAGACCGTGGTTGCAACATCTATGAGCGGTGCATCGGTAATATTAAATGGCTCCGGTTCCTCCGATCCCGATAATGACCCGTTAACCTATTCGTGGACATGGTCGGGAGGTTCTGCAAGCGGCGTGAGTCCCACTGTCACCCTCCCGATAGGGACCCGCATAATAACATTGACTGTTAGTGACGGAGAAGATAGCGACACGGATACCGTCTCTATTACGGTGGAGGGGCCAATTTTGACAGTCTCCGGCTCTGTAACTTACACAGAGAACGCTGTGCCTGTTGTTATAGCGCCGGGACTTACACTTACCGGCCCGAGCATCGATGGGGCCAAGGTTGCTATTGCCACCAACTTTAGCGCAAGCCAGGATAGCCTGGGCATTGCCGGACAAGCCGGAACAACCGGGACTATCAGCGGTCTTAGCTGGAGCTATAACACCGGAACCGGCATTATGGCCCTTTCAGGCACAGCCAGTGCCGCTACATATCAGTCTGCTTTACGGCAGGTGACATATAGAAATTCAAGCGATAACCCCTCCTCTGCTCCGCGCAAGATAACCTTCTCCATCGGGGAGAATACGCTGTACTACGCAGACACCGGCCACTATTATGAATATGTGCCTGCCGCTGGGATATACTGGACAAATGCCAATACGGCAGCGAATAGCAGATATTTCTATGGATTACAGGGTTACCTGGTAACCATCACCTCCCAAGGCGAGAATAGCTTTGTCACTTCAAAACTACAGGGGATGGGCTGGATGGGAGCCAGCGATGCCGGCGAGGACCTTATCTGGCGCTGGAAGACCGGACCGGAGGCGGGTACTCACTTTTTCACACAGACCGGAACTCCGGGTAGTTGTTCGGATGGCAGTGGCGGCTCGGTGGTTGCGGGTAAGTACGCCAATTGGGCAGCCAGTGAGCCCAACGACTGGCCGTCACAGTGCCCCGGCGGCGAGGACTACGGCCATTTCTACACCAATGGATATTGGAACGATTTCTACAATAACAATAGTAGTATCCAAGGTTATGTAGTGGAATACGGCGGAATGCCTGGCGATCCGACACTCGCTCTATCTGGAAATGTGACGGTCAATGTCCAGCCGGTCAATGATGCGCCTGTTGCAGCAAATGACGGCTACACCACAAACGAGGATACAGTTCTTAGCATATCTGCGCCAGGTGTTCTTGGAAACGATTCTGACGTAGAAGGCAACCCTCTGACAGCATCAGTTGTAACAGGTCCCGCAAAAGGCTCTGTAACACTGAATAGCAACGGTTCGTTCACCTATACGCCCAATGCAAATGCCAATGGCGCTGACTCCTTCACCTACAAGGCCAATGACGGCCTGGCATACTCCGGTACAGCCACGGTCACTATCACAATAAATCCGGTCAATGACCTTCCGGTGGCGGTAGACGATAGCGCTACGACTGATGCCAACACGCCGGTCGTGATCAATGTGCTGGCCAATGATAGTGATCCTGAGGGCGATGCCCTGTCGATAACCGGTGTAGGGACTCCCTCCAATGGAAGTGTTCTATTTGGCAAAACATTCTCCGATCCTGTGGTAGGCTACGAAATCTCAGGTTCATATCCGATCCCGAGCGGGCTAAAACCCACAGGGTCAACCATGCCCGTATTGAAATGGGGTGGGCTGACCTACTGGGGATACAGCTATACCGACAATAGAGTTGCCTTGGAGATTGTGGCCTATGATGGTGCCAAGAACATCGTTCAGCAGTGGTCAAAGTCAGGCGATCGTTACATGAACAAGATTTACATTGATACGGCCGGTCAGAAAGTCTATTTCCGCGGGCAGTATTATGACGGTGGATATGGTCCTGGCGTCATAATGACCTATGCCGAGCTGAGCGCTCCGCTTACCCAGAAGGTCCAATATACTCCGAATACCAATTATGTTGGTGCCGACAGTTTTACCTACACCATCAGCGATGGCAATGGTGGGACGGATAGCGCCACGGTATCGGTCACGGTTCTGGATACCATTCCTCCTACTGTCATAACCAAAGACATCACAGTGCAACTGAATGCCAGCGGACAGGCTTCCATTACTGCCGCTGATGTGAATAACGGTTCCTACGATGCTTTCGGCATCGCCAGCATGACGGTTTCCCCGAACGCCTTTGACTGTTCGGATATTGGGCCCAATACGGTGACGCTGACGGTGACGGATACCAACGGAAACGTCGCTACTGGTACGGCCACGGTGACAGTTGAGGATAACATCGCACCTGTAGCTCAAGCTAAAGACATTACGGTCCAATTGGATGTCAATGGACAGGCTTCAATTGTTGCCGCTGACGTGAATAACGGTTCCTCCGATGCCTGCGGTATCGCCGGAATGACGGTTTCCCCGAACGCATTTGACTGTTCGAATCTTGGGGCCAACACCGTGACGCTGACGGTGACCGATAATAACGGCAACGTGAGCACCGCTACAGCTACGGTTACGGTAATCGATACCACCAAACCGGTTCTGACAATTCCCGGTAATGTGACCGTGGAGCAGGCTACAGCGGCTGGAACCGTTGTTCCTCTGACTGCAACGGCAACAGACATCTGCGATGCGAATGTGACGGTCACCAGCAATGTGCTTGCGGTCTATCCGTTAGGCACAACCACAGTGACCTTCACTGCCACCGATGATTCTGGCAACAGCTCCAGCGGATCAGTGACTGTCACGGTAATCGATACCACCAAGCCGGTTCTGACAATTCCCGGTAATGTGACCGTAGAACAGGCAACAGCGGCTGGAACCGTTGTTCCATTGACGGCAACTGCCACCGATATCTGCGATGCGAATGTGCTGATTACCAGCAACGCGCTTGCGGTCTATCCGCTAGGCACAACCACAGTGACCTTCACAGCCACCGATGATTCCGGCAACAGCTCCAGCGGATCGATGACCGTCACGGTAGTGGATACCACCAAGCCGGCGGTCACGGTTTCTCTTGGGCAAGGCGCTCCTTATTACACCACACAGACTATCGGCGTGAACTACACGGTGAATGACATCTGCGATGCTGCGCCGGTGGTTCAGGTTACGCTTTCCAACAACGGCGGCGCTCCGGTTGCTATCACCGCTGCCTCGCCGATTTCCCTCAATCTGGCGGCACTGGCCGGTCAGAACGTGATCACGGTAACCGCTACGGATGCCTCCGGCAATGTGGGAACGGCTTCAACAAGCTTTGAGGTGATCCTGCAGCTCGTCGGTGAGCAGCAGATCGTCATCAAGCCTGAGTCACTAAATGTCAATCCGGGTGAATTCACGGCGCATGT
>Ga0265296_1004169_pt1 | contig 12720 bp, 13 predicted proteins | sample MunlanPumphouse1_FD_189073 | JGI IMG/M metagenome (GOLD analysis project Ga0265296, IMG submission 189073) | Groundwater microbial communities from a municipal landfill in Southern Ontario, Canada - Pumphouse #1 | ecosystem: Environmental > Aquatic > Deep subsurface > Groundwater | place... | reverse complement strand
TAGGCGGCCAGGATTCCAAGATCATTATCCTGAGGCATGGTATTGTCACTGACTTCGCCATGAATACTGTCTGTGCCGCCGGTACAGGTTCTTTTCTTGATCAACAGGCATCGCGTTTAAATATTCCCATATCACAATTTGGCGAACTGGCGCTTCAGTCAAGGTCCCAGGTAAGGATTGCGGGACGCTGTACCGTTTTCGCGGAGTCGGACATGATCCATAAACAACAGATGGGTCATCAAATTCCAGACATCATCTACGGTCTGTGTGAAGCTTTGGTACGGAACTACCTTAATAATGTGGGAAAAGGAAAGGAGATACTGCCTCCCATCGCCTTCCAGGGGGGTGTGGCGGCTAACGTAGGCATTAAAGCTGCTTTTGAAAAAGCGCTGGAATTGCCAATAATAATACCAGAATATTTCAATATCATGGGCGCCATCGGGGCTGCTCAGATAGCCTGTGAAGAAGTGGCCAGGAAAGGTGAGACAAGCTTTAAAGGTTTTAAGATAACCGCTTTGCCTTACCGGACCGGTAGTTTTGAATGCGACGGCTGTTCCAATGTATGTGAAGTGGTGGAGATTTTCGAGGGAGGCAAGGTAATTGGCCGCTGGGGATCTCGCTGCGCAAAATGGGATATAGTAGGAGGAAACAAATGAAAAATGACAGTGCTAAAAGAAAAGGTTTAGTACACGTTTACACGGGCAATGGTAAAGGCAAGACAACAGCGGCGCTTGGACTGGCCTTGCGCGCCATTGGACATGGACATAATGTTTTTATGCTGCAGTTTATGAAAGGCAGTAAAAATTATGGCGAAATCATTGCAGCGGAAAAATACCTGCCCGACCTTACCATAGTTCAATCGGGGCTGGAGACTTTTGTCAGCAAGGAAAACCCGGCCCAGGTTGACATCAATCTGGCTGTGGAAGGTCTAAAAATTGCTAAAAAAGTGATTGAAGAAAACAAATACCATATGCTAATCCTTGATGAGGTCAACGTAGCTTTAGATTTTAATTTAATACCTCTTAGCGATGTCGTAGAGCTGATTAAAAACAAGCCTGCTGAAATGGAGCTTGTCCTAACCGGACGCTACGCGCCAAAGGAAATACTTGAACTTGGTGATGTGGTAAGCGATGTTACCCTGGTTAATCACCCGTATTACCACGGTGTTGAGGCCAGGGAAGGAATTGAGTTCTAACAGTTTAACAGCCGCAGGATCCGTCTTCACTTTTATTGAACTTTTCCGGCGGTATGGCCGCTATTTCGGCTAAAGTTCGTATGGCGTAATCTACCTCTTCTTCTTTATTGAAATAAGAAAAACTGAAGCGTACCAATTTCTGATCAAAGGTACCCAGTGTCCTGTGGGCGTCCGGCGCACAATGAAGGCCCGCCCGGCAGGCGATATTGTATTGTTTATCCAGAACTGTGCCCACCATGCCTGTTGCCTTTCCCGCCAGGCTGAACGATACCACAGGCGCTCGTTCATAAATTTCCTGAGGACCGTACAAGGTCAGCCCCTCTATTTTTTCTGCGCCCTTCAGAAAACGATGGGTTAATTCCATCTCATGCTGCCTGATTTTTTCTGTGCCTTCACTTCTAATGAACTTAAGTCCCGCCGCCAGACCAGCTATGCCAACAGAATTTAGAGTGCCGCTTTCATAACGCTCAGGCATGATTTCCGGTTGGCCCGGAACTTCCGACATGCTGCCGGTACCCCCTTCTTTTAAAGGCGTTAATTCTAAACCTTCGGCTATGTACAGGCCGCCTGTGCCCGTGGGTCCATAAAGACCTTTATGACCCGGAAAAGCAAGAAGGTGTATGTTCATGAAAGAGACGTTAATATTAAAAACCCCTGCCGTTTGGGCAGCGTCTACAATAAAATACAGCCCCTTTTTCTTGGCGAGTCGCCCTATTTCCGCTATTGGCATTAATGTCCCGGTGACATTTGAAGCGTGGGTTATCACTATGGCAGTGGTATTCGGCCTGATCGCCTTTTCTAAATCTTCCACTTTAATGCTGCCGTCCCCGGCGCAGGAAACCTTGGTTACCTCAATTCCTTTACTCTGCAGAACATATAAAGGACGCGTCACCGAATTGTGCTCCATGGAACTGGTTACAGCATGATCGCCCGGTTTAAGCAGTCCCTTAATACCCAGGTTTAAAGCCTCAGTAGCATTAATAGTAAAAATAATCCGATCCGGGTTTGTTATGTTAAAAAGCGTGGCCAGCAGTTCCCTCGTCTCGTCCACCAACTTGCCCGCCTTGATGGACATTTGATGTCCCGATCTGCCCGGGTTCGCACCGGCAGATTTCAGGCAGTGCTCCATTGCCTCCCACACTTCTGCGGGTTTTGGCCAGGTAGTAGCCGCGCTGTCAAAATAAATCAACGTCCCTCCCCCTTCTATAGCCGCAAGTAACTTATATTTTGTTTAATTTAAAATTGTTTTATTCAAAAAATGAAGGATCCGTGATAATAAGTAAAAAAGCGGCTAATTTTGCTGCACCCTCAAATAGCAACAAAAGAGTTCCGCTAACTTTACAAACGATTAGAATACCTAAGAAGTCTATCAGGGGTAAAATGCAGTTAAGTCATGCCCAATAAGAGCATTTTAATCTTATAGAAGGTGCTTTCTCAATAAATTACCCTATACGTCTATAAGCTCGGAAGTCAACTTTTCCGTCCAGTTCTGACAATGCACGGTCAACTCGCAACATTCCTGCTCCCTGTTCTTCATCACTGAATCCAGGTAGTACTTCGGCACTTTTTAGAATATATTTTAAAACTGCTTCCTTACTGCTCCTTTTTAATGCTTTCAATAAAATGGCTATCGCGCCGCTTACGTGTGCAGCCGCCATAGATGTACCATTAAGACGCAAGTAACTATTACCAGTTGATGTGGATATTACTTTTGTTCCCGGAGCAACCAGCTTTACCTCCGGACCACGACTGCTAAACCATGCGATGTTGTCGTATTCATCTGCAGCCCCCACAGCAATGACCTCATTATAAGCAGCTGGATAACTATTTATACCATGGTTCCCGGCTGCAGCCACCACCATACAGCCAGCCTGTACTGCACGACTGATTGCGGTATGTAGCGCCTGACTTGGTCTATCTATACCGAAACTCATATTGACTACATCCATACGCTGTTCTACACACCAATCCAAAGCACGGATTACATCAGCAAGGGAGCCCTCACCCCTTAGGTTTAAGGCTTTAACAGGATACAGACTAGCGTCAGAGGCTATGCCAACCACACCGGCATCGTTATCAACAGCGGCTATGATACCTGCAACATGAGTACCGTGGCCATGGTCGTCTCCAGCCAGCAACTGTGGGTTTAATAGATTTATCCCAGTCCGCACATTATCGGCTAAGTCGGGGTGAGAGAAATCAACACCAGTATCGATAATGGCTATTTTAACTTCTTTCCCACGGGATTGTCGCCATACAAGATTTGCTCCGATTCGACCTATACCCCATGGAATTAACTGATATCCCTTCTCAAATTTAATCGTATTAGTTTTAATAGGTGGGTCGTTCAGGTTATGATGGTTTTCATTAAAAAACGGTAATAGTCGAACTGCGGAGTTCTCTTCCACAGAATGAATATAAGCGTTTCTTGCCAGCATGGTAACGGTCTTTTCTTCCGGCAGGGTGCACAAAACCCCGTTGATGAGTGGCAGCGGGCGTATATTCTGTGCACCGGTATGATATAGCAGGTAGTGACAGTACGGGTGAATTAAATTACCTTGTATGGCGCCCGCTATACCAAAAAGTATAATTCTTTCATTTCGTCCGGCATTCGGTTGGTGGAGCCACAAGGCTTCCATACTGAATCCCTCCAACCTTATTCATGATCCATATGGGCGCCCTTATTATCACCCACGGGTTTCGCCTCAGGATCATAAGAAAGATCGGCTGAAACTGCCTGTTCTTCGCCAGAAGATTTGTGCGTCTCAACCGTAGACTTTACTATGTCATTCAAATTCTTCATTATCCCGGACAGGTCAACAGTGTTGCTTTTTTCTTCACCGCTCTCTGGGGTAGGAGTTTCTGTCTTATCCCGGTACCTTTTGCTGATTACGCCCAAGCTTTCAGTAACAATTTCGATTACCTGCCCGATAACCTTAATGTTCCTTGCCAAACGCTCGATGTTATCTGCTGTTTCTCCTTTGATGTTTTCTTCAGACTGTTCATGTTTCTTCAATTCTTTATTTAATCTGGCCATACTTTTTTCCAGTTTATAAGCCATACGTGATTCTATCTTCCGCTGCTGTTCAAGGTAGGTTAAGACTTCATTCAGCCGTTTAAAGCTAGCTTCAAAATGTTCTTCCTGTTCTACGTTCCAGGATCTGGCCTGCAGCATTTGTTCCGCTTTTTCTACCAGACTGTCAATCGTTTCATTTATTTGGGAGGTAGAAGAATTCACCATTACCATTCCTCCTCTTTATATAATACTCTAGTTATAATATGAAAACTCTGATGGGATTGTTCACAAGGTGAGTTTTTTGTTGAAGTAAGGGACTGCACATAAAGTGCAGCCCCTACTCCGCCAGGGTTGTTCTAGAAGAAAATGAGAAGTATCCCGGCAAGGATAAGGATGGTACCTACCAAAGCGTTGCAGCCTATAACCGCTAAACCCATTAAGAAGAGAAGAGCCCCAAGGAAAATAAGAATTGGGTGGCCACCTGAACTAATCTTAACCAAATCCTTAACGCTTTCCAGTACGTCAGCCATTTTTTATCCCCCTTTCAGTTATCCTAATATACAATATGCGCTAACAAAGCTAGTGGTCACCAATATAGGTAAAATATTACATAAATAATCTAAGCTATGTGTAAATAGATAATACCCCTCTCATGAATTATCCGTTTTTTCCGTCCGGAAAGACCTGGGCTCCCTCGGAAGCATACACCTTTACCTTGGTCTCGATCAGGCTATTCAACTGAGTCAGTATTCCGGTCAGGTCGACTTCATCTGTTTTTGTATCTCCGTTTTCAGTGTTTGTCTTAGCAGCTTTTTTTTGCCGGTAAGCGTTACTGATTACCTGCATGCTTTCAGCAATAAACTCAGCTGCCTGTCCAACAATCTTAACGTTTCTGGCAACACGCTCAATATTCTCTACAAATTCCCCCTTTATACCGCCTTCTGCCCGGTTTTGTATTGTTAGAACTTTATTAAATCTAGTCACAGTTTCTTCAACCTTTTCTACCAGGCAGAATTCGGCTTTTTGTTGCCGCTCGATGTGGTTTACAACCTCTATCAGACGCTCTAACCCAGACATCAAACGAGCTTCTTGTTCTGGGTTCCATGGCTTGTTCTGTAGTATTTTGTCTGTCTTTTCGACCAGAATATTTAAAGATTCGCTTAGTGTAAATATATAAGGGTTAGTCATTATCACTTCCTCCTTTCCTTGGATTATAAAATTATATGCCTGGAGTTTCCTGGTGATTATTAGTACCAAAAATAAATTCACATCATATCTTAATAAAAAGAGAGGGGGTAACATTATGTCGCAGCCACCAATTGATATGAAAAATGTCACTGCATTTGCTGAAGAAATCTTAAAGAGGTTCGGTTCAAATCCCATGGCTGCCGGAGCGAGTCGTGAGGAAGTATTGGAGTTGTTAAACAAAAGTTTAGGAGCAGCTGACCAGATGCTGCCAGAGGAACAATCGCGTTTGCTCCGTCAACTGGTAGCTTCCGCCTTGCAGCTTGCTCAGAATAATAAAAGCAGGTAAAAGAGTACACATAGACAGGGGCTGCATAATACGTGCAGCCCCTTCGCTATGCTTAACACTGGTTTACGGTACAGCCAAAAAGACCCGGCTTGTCTTTTGCCGGGTCTTTTTGATGTTTTTCGTTCTGGGGGGGTAAGAAGCTAAATTGACTGCTTTGAATATCTTTTAAAGAAAGAACTAATTTTTAAAACCAATATTACCAGGGGGTTTTTCATGTATCTTTCAAGACGCTTGCAACCCTCCTGTGTAGCTGCTAATTCCTGCTGAGCCATTAAATATGAACGCTGCATCTCTTCTTCCGTCTTCAGGGACTTCTTCAAGTCGTTGCTCAGTGCGCTGATTTCCTCCAGCAGTTTTCTTTCACAAACGGCAACAGAGGATCTTTCCCTTTCCATTTTTTGTTTCAGCTCAACGATTTCCGTTTGCAGTTCAGCAACTTTTGTGCTGTGCTGTTCTTTTGATTCGGAAAACTTTATTTTGTTTTCCCTGTCTTTATCCTTATAATGCTGTAGCTTGGCAAATAAACCTTCCAGATTGCCATGATTCTTTGCCTGTATTTCCTTGAGCCTGCCGGCTTCAGCCTGAAATTCTTTACTTCTCTTTACCCAAAGACGACACTGGTATAAGATGCTGTTGGCTTTTGCCTCGAGTTTTGCCAGGTGTTCCCTGTATCGCAGGATCTCTCTTTTGCGAAGTGAAAGCAGCAGGTCTTTTTCGGCCATCTGAGTCAGCAAGTATTCATGCTGCCCAGCAAGTTCCATCCTTTCCGCTAGCGCCGCTGCAGCCTCTCTTTGTCCGGAGGCAGCTTCCTGAAAATTCTTTTGCATTGTTTCCAGCATATTTTTCCATCTTGTTCTGTCATAATGCCAGCGTGATTTTTGCCTGCCTACAATAATCAGGAACTTTTTCAACAGGTCTTCATACATTACACGGGCCGTGGGGTTATACCCCCAAACGCCCTCCCCCGCTATTTCAAAATAAGGTAATTTTTTTAATACACCTTCAATTGTTTTAAGATCTGTTGAACGCCAGGAGTTAATTAACTGGTGCAGCTGTTGTATGGATAGGCCTCCCGGATGAATTTTCATGGCCTTGATCAAGAGGTTTTTTAAAGAATAATGGCTTGTTTCAACCTCCCATTCAGTTAACCCCCAAAAACCGTTGTTCAACTGAATAAACCTGCCGTCGGAAATAAGACAAGCTTCCTCCGAAAGAAATTTTTTTGCTTTCTTCTTCTTCGAATTAGCGGTTTTTAAAATTTCGCGCAGGTTTAAAGCCTGGCCTTTCTTAAGAAGCAGGGAATAAAATTGATCGTTCTCTTTGTTCCCCTCCAGGTCCAAACGCCAATTCTCTTTTTCTTTGTAAAAGCATGGGTTTTGATTAAGGCAAAGGTTAACTCTTTCCTCAACCTGCGGCAGGGAATAATCCTTCAGCATTTTTCTCTGAACGTGAGGAGCAAGCTCTGCCACTGATAAGGCCTCGAAGAAAAAGAGCGTTTTCTTTAAAACGTCAGTCAAGGAATTCAGTTTCCCACCCATTTTGACCATTCACCATCCTTGCCATGTGATAAGTCCTAAATATAAATTCATTTATGGTTGCTTAATATCCTTTATTTTCCAAAACAATATTTGTAATTTTATTCTGCTATATTTCAACAAAATTTTTTAAATATAATTACCGCTAAGGAAGGTATATTTTTCTTGATTAAAGATACCTTCATGCCATATAATAATGTTAAATGGTTGATATCTAGATTCGAATGGTTGTTAATGATGTTTGAATGGTTAGTTTTGGTCTGCTTTTAATACAATATCATGTTGCGAACGGTCGCCATGAGCGTCTGAGTGGTAAAATTGTTCAAGTTGATTTTGCCTAATCCTTATAGAGGGGTGTTCTGATGAGCAGTACCTACTGTGAAGTTGACATTATTGAAACCCCCCGTGAAAAGATTGTCGTAGAAGGCCCGGTATCGGCCGAGAACCTGAAAACATTGCGTATAAATGATGAGCTGAAAAATTTTCGTCGCCCTGCGGCCCAGAAAGAAGCTTTAATTGAAATAGCGGACCTGCCGGAAGGTATGATTTATATTGCCAGGCAATTTCGTGAAATCATCGGTTACGTAACTTTCCACTACCCAGAAGGTTACAGCAGGTGGAGCAGACACCCAAACATATTAGAATTGGGCGCCATAGAAATCAGCCCTCAGTGGCGCAAACGCGGCTTAGCGGAACGCCTGCTCAGGGAGGGCTTCAGCAACCCTGTTATGGAAGATTTTATTGTAATCACCACTGAGTTCTGCTGGCACTGGGATTTAGAGAGAAGCGGACTGGGGTTGTTTAATTACCAAAAAATGCTGGAGAAGCTTTTTGGCACAAATGACCTTAAAAGGCGGGCAACCGATGACCCTGATGTCACGGAAAACCCAGCCAACGTTTTTATGGCCCGTATAGGGAAAAATATTAAAGATAAAGATGTTAAAATGTTTGAAAATATGCTTTTTGAAGGCGCCGGAATCCATTAAAAAGCCTGCAACACTGTGAGTTGCAGGCTTTTTATATCTTTTAGTCGCTTGGTATAGTTTTTATTTAAAACTGTAATTTGGAGCTTCTTTGGTGACCGTTACATCGTGAGGGTGACTTTCCTTAAGTCCGGCAGCCGTACAGCGCATAAAACTTGTTTTAGTTTTAAGATCAAAGATGTTGGTTGTACCAGCATAACCCATGCCGGCCCTCAATCCACCAATTAACTGATAGACAGTTTCTGCCAGAGAACCCTTAAATGGTACGCGTCCTTCTACTCCCTCGGGCACCAGTTTGTTATCGCTTTCAGCCTCATCCTGAAAATAACGGTCCCTGCTTCCTTCCTTCATGGCTGCCAGGGAACCCATGCCGCGGTATACCTTGTAGCTGCGGCCCTGGTAAATTTCTATATCCCCGGGGCTTTCTTCAGTGCCTGCCAGCAGGCTTCCCAGCATGACCACGTCAGCCCCTGCGGCGATTGCCTTGGTTATGTCACCTGAATATTTAATGCCTCCATCGGCAATTATTGGTACGCCGTACTTACTGGCTTCTTCAGCACAGTCATATATAGCTGTTATCTGAGGCACACCAATGCCGGCTATTACCCTGGTAGTACAGATTGAGCCAGGCCCTATCCCGACTTTAACCGCGTCAGCACCCGCTTTGATTAGATCTCCCGTCCCTGCGGCAGTGGCTACATTACCGGCTATAACAGCAACCTCATAATATTTCCCTTTAATCTCTGACACCAGATCCAGTACACCCCTGGACTGCCCGTGGGCAGTGTCCACTACAATAACGTCAACATTAGCGTTGATCAGCGCTTCCACTCTGATCATACTGTCCGAGGTGACTCCCACCGCTGCCGCTGATAAAAGGCGACCTCCCTTGTCCTTGGACGAGTTTGGATACTGGCGCGTTTTTTCAATATCCTTTATGGTAATAAGCCCTCGCAGCATGAAATTTTCATCCACAATAGGCAGTTTTTCTATCTTGTAATGCTTGAGAATCTCCTTGGCCTGGTCCTGATTAGTACCAACCGGCGCTGTAACCAGGTTTTCTTTGGTCATCACTTCACCAATTCTTTTGGTGAAATCCCGCTCAAAGCGGAGGTCGCGGTTGGTAAGGATTCCCACAAGCTTTCCCTCGACGGTAACAGGCACACCGGAAATCCTGTATCTTTCCATTAGAACCAGCGCCTCATGCACAAAATTGTCGGGAGAAAGATAAATAGGATTTGAGATTACGCCGTGTTCCGAACGCTTAACTCGATCAACTTCAAGGGCCTGGCGCTCAATGGTCATATTCTTATGGATGACCCCTATTCCACCCTCACGGGCTATGGCAATGGCCATTCTTGATTCCGTAACAGTATCCATACCAGCGCTCATAAGTGGAATGCTAAGTTTGATATTTTTAGTAAGGCTGGTGGAAGTTACCACGTCCCTGGGCAGGATTTCGGTAGCCGCTGGAATAACCATGACATCATCAAAAGTAAGACCGACACGTTCAAATTTTTCCGGCCACACTGTCTTTCCCTCCCCAAAAGTAAATTTCGCAAGATTATATTTGTTAATTATAGCACATGTTTTAAGAGGATGTACAAGCAATTTAGTTCTAAAATCCATAGTAAAATTTTATATAAAAGAACAGCATACAAAAAAAAGAGAGCGTCTCGCCCTCTCAGACTGCCGACAAAAATATATCATGGTGTTGAAACCAACTGCTCAGTTATGGAGCATCGACAGTGAACTAAGCAAAGCTGCAAAGGTCAACACCATGGACGACTTTGTCTAAATCATAGAACGTTTCGCCCTCTTTTAGTCCTGTCCCAGAACTGAATCAAGGCCGTGCGTGTAGAAGTGATCCCTCAAATGATAGACTAATTTTTCCGGCACATTAAACTCCTGCGCCATTTCCGAATCAGTTATGTCTTTTTCTATACCATCTATGAGTCGATCCACATTCACCCCTACTTCATCAGCCATTTCTTTCAGACTTGGCTCTGAACTCCAGGGAACCCTGCTCACAGTAAAAGAATCGCTCTGATCCATAAAAACACCCCCGTTATTAGGTATTCTACCCGACGAGGGACAATTAATACCGTATACAGCCTGGCCTTCGACTCGCACTCAGAACCTAGTTCCTTTCCCCCCTTTTAGCGTCATCCATTTCATCAATTAGCCTGACGTCCCTACCCTGTTTTTGTTAAAAAGACAGCGCCAACAAGCTATTGACGACTAACGTCCAGTGGCGCCCTGTGGGCAGTCCGTTGCGGCCTTAAGGTGGGAACAGTCATTGAAGAGCATCAGAATCCCCTTTTCCCACTCCGGGAAATCGATTATATTAAGACAGGCGTTATCCAGACGAAGACGCCAGAATTTATTTAAATCCATTCCGAGCACAGTGCCTACTATGCTGCGGATAACTCCACCGTGAGACACTATAACTATATTATCCCCACTGTGACGCTCCACGATTTGTTTAACAGCCGCGACTGTCCTGTTGGCCATCTCATTTAAGGTCTCTCCGCCGGGTATTCTGGTTAACAGAGGTTTTTCCCACCACTGCTTGACCTCTACTGGAAATGACTCTTTAATTTCTTTCACGCTCAGACCTTCCCATAAGCCAAAATTCAATTCTCTTAGCGCAGGGAGGGTTTTTATTTCCAGCCCGTGAAAATATGAAATAATCTCAGCGGTTTCATGCGCCCTTTTCAGGTCACTGGTAAAAAAGCCTCCAAACTTCTCCGCAGCCAGACGCTTCCCGAGAAGTTGGGCCTGCAGGCGACCTTTATCGGACAAAGGAATATCCGTGTGGCCCTGATACCGCATTGTTGTATTCCACTCAGTTTCACCATGCCTTACCAGATAGATACGGCAGCTCATTATTCCTTTCCCCCCAGTATCTCCTTTAGAACAGTTAGAAGCAGCTCGTTTTCCGTTCTTGTTTTAACCGCCAGTCTTAAATAACGCTCTGCAAGCCCGGTAAAACTATGGCAATCCCTGACCATAACCTTGCGCCTGCCCAGCAGATCTGTCAGTTCACCGGAGGTCAGGCCGCTCCCGGAAATGTCAACCAGGATAAAATTAGCCGCCCCCGCAATCGGTCTTACACCCGGAATTCCTCGCAGGCTATCAAAAAGATACTTTTTCTCCCGGTTGACCAACCTGTTAGTGCTTTGCATGTGCTCCTGGTCCCGCAGTCCCTCAATACCTGCAACCTGAGCCAGGACATTAACATTCCAGGGATCTTTCGCATCGTTCATCCGTTTTATCAGATCAGATGGGGCCGCGATTGCCCCGAGCCGCAAACCAGGTATGCCAAAAAACTTGGTCAGGGAGTAAAGCACAACCAGATTGCTGGTGCGCCCCACCTGCGGCATCATCGTATAAGACAACCTCTGCGGCACAAAATCCATAAATGCCTCGTCCACCAGTACCATAACCCCGTGCGACAAGGATCTGTCAAGAATGAGTTCTATGGTTTCCCTGTCCACCAGTTTTCCGGTCGGATTATTGGGGCTGCAAAGAAAAATCAGGTCCACCTGCGGTATGAGTCTTATTATTTCAGCAACTGGCAGGCTGAAATCACTTTTTTCATCCATGGCGACCTTAATAACTTCGCCTCCCTGGCTGAGAACCGAAAGACTGTACTCACAAAAAGTGGGGACTGGGATCAAAGCTCTCCTGCACCCGGCAACGCGAACGAACAGGTAAATCAGTTCCGCTGCCCCGTTTCCCATTAAAAGGTATTCCCTGTCAATGCCCAGATAGTCTGATAAAGCGGTTTTTAGTTCCCCGCACTCCGGATCCGGGTAGCTGCTGATCAAACCCAGTTTATTTTTTATAGCCTGGTTAATCCTCCGTGACGGTCCCAGAGGATTAATATTGGCACTGAAATCAACTAATTCTTCTTCAGGTATGCCATATTTCAGGGATGCGCGGGCAACATTTCCCCCGTGAATGTGTTCCAGCAACGGCAAATGTCAAAACTCCTATCTTAAAGAAATTTCTGCATTTCCAGAAAAGGATAAACAGCGAAAAGAAGGATTACTTCAAGCAGCTCATTGATAAGTCCGTAAATATCACCTGTAAGCCCTCCCAGCTCTTTGGTTATCCGGTGTCCCGCCAGATAGGTGATGACACCTCCCAGGGCTAATAACCAGACCCCGTACACACCCAGGGTAAATCCTGCTATAAGAGCGGCTATGACAGTAGCCCAGATCAGTTGTTTCATACCGCTGTGCAGTTTATAAATTCTCCCCAGTCCTTCCTGGCGCACATACGGAAAGGCAATGACAGCATAGCACATGCCCCAACGGCTTATGGCCGGGACTACCAGAAGAACCTTCCACAAAACCTGATCGGGAATTCCTAGAAACAAGCTGTACTTAAGCAACAGCAGGCACACCACACCGGTGACTCCAAAAGCTCCAACCCTGCTATCCCGCATG
>Ga0265296_1004168_pt1 | contig 12720 bp, 12 predicted proteins | sample MunlanPumphouse1_FD_189073 | JGI IMG/M metagenome (GOLD analysis project Ga0265296, IMG submission 189073) | Groundwater microbial communities from a municipal landfill in Southern Ontario, Canada - Pumphouse #1 | ecosystem: Environmental > Aquatic > Deep subsurface > Groundwater | place... | reverse complement strand
CTGAACTACAAAAACCAAAAAAAACAAGAACTGCTTTTGATTATTATCAAAGCTATGGCTTGCCAATTGATGTTATTAAAGAATATATTGAAGTTGACGAGCAGGACTTTGAGCAAAAGCTCAAACAGCACCAGGCAAAATCGCGGACTGCGGCAAAAGGCAAATTCAAAGCCGGCCTAGCTGATTATTCTGAAGAAACAACCAAATTGCACACTGCAACGCATTTGCTTTTAACGGCCTTACGACAGGTTTTAGATAAAAATATTAATCAAAGAGGCAGTAATATCACGCCGGAAAGACTGCGCTTTGACTTTAATTTTCCAAGAAAATTATTGCTAGAAGAACTTAAAAAAATACAAGATTTAGTTAATCAAAAAATTCAGGAAAATTTGCCGGTTGCAAAATCAAATCAAGGCCCAATAATTTATTACTCTATTGGCGATTTCTCGCAAGAAAAATGCGCTGGCCCCCATGCTAAAAACACAAGCCAATTAGGCAGATTTAAGATTATCAAAGAAGAATCCTCCAGCGCTGGAGTAAGAAGAATCAGAGCAGTGCTTGAGTAAAAATTTTTATTCTATGCTATAATTAAATCAATGAAGCACATCTTTATTAATTCTGACGAAACATTAGGCCGGGTTTTGAGCCGGTTAAAAAAAGAAACTGAAGAGGAGGTTGTTTTTATTATTCCCAAAGAAGCAGTCATTTTAAAAAATTTGAACAATTTAAAAAAACTCAAGAAAAAGGCTAAAATTCTCAAGAAAAAAATTAAATTTATTTCTAATGATCCAAGAATGAAAAAAAAGAAAATAAAACAAATTCAAACTAAAGCAAAAATAAAAACTAGACTGCCAAAAACTAGACCATTAAAAAAAAGCGCTAAAGAAAGCCGCCTTTCTTCTTTGACAAGCAAGGCCTTTATTGTTTTTGTTTTTTTTGTTTTAATCCTAACCAGCGCCAGCTTATATCTAATCCTGCCCAGAGCTGATATTGTTATCTCACCGCAAAAAGAACCGCTGATTGTCAATTTAAGCATAATCGTCGACCAAAATGTTCAAACCAATGATTTGCAAACCAACAAGATACCTGGCGAGCTGAAAACCGCTGAAGAACAGATCGTCAAGCGATTTGAATCAACCGGTAAAAGAGCAATTGGCGCCAAAGCCCATGGCTTTATTACGGTTTATAATAATTCAAAAGCTCAAGTTTGGCGCGAAGAAACCCGATTTGAAGACACAAACGGCTTAATATTTAAAACTCTAAAATTCGAAAAAATACCTTATGGCACAAGAGAAGTTGAAGTAACGGCAGAAAATCCGGGCGAAGAATATAATATTCTGCCCTCAACTTTCACCCTGTCGGCTTTAAGAGAGCGCAAAGATCCGCAATACAGCTCAATTTACGGCAAGTCAGAAAAAGCAATGACTGGCGGTATTAAGCAAGAAATAGAAATTGTTAGTGAGAATGACATATCCCAAGCAATAGAAATTTTAAAGCAGGAACTGGCTGAAAAACTAAAAGCCCAAATTAATTCTGATGTTTTTGAAGAAAAAATTCTTACTAAAGAATCTTCGGTGCCAGTTGGCGCTCAAGCCCAAGCCTTTAACATTAATCTAAAGATGTCTTTTAGTACTTTAACTTTTAAAGAGCAAGACTTGCTTGATTTAATTAAACAAAATTTGCTGGTCAGAATTTCTGAAGACAAAGAATTGGCCGGCCAGCCGGAAATAAGCTATGGCCAAACTGAATTTTATTTATCAAAAGGCCGAATGATTCTGTTGATTAATATTAAACAAGAAGTTGTTTGGAAAATTGAGCCGGCTAAATTTAAAAAACAATTAGCTGGAAAAAACAAGCAGGAAGTTGAGTATTTGCTAACAAGACAAGCTGGCATTAATTTAACTAAAGTAAATCTTTGGCCTTTCTGGGTCAAAAAAGTGCCGAATTCTGAAAGCAGAATTAAGATTAGAGTAGAATAATGCAAATAGTGCCGACAATTTTAGCTCAAAACAAGCAGGAGTTTGAGCAAAAAATTCAGAAAATCAAAAAACTTGGCTTTAAATTTGCCCAGATTGATATTTGCGACGGCCAATTTGTCAAAAATAAAACTTTTTGGTCTTTAACAGAAACAGATGATCTGAATTATGAGTTGCACTTAATGACAAAAAATCCAGAAAAGATTATTGAGCAAGTTAAAAATAACAAAAAAATTAAAAGAATAATTTTTCACCTTGAATCAACCGATAATCCCAAAATGATTATTAAAAAAATTAAAAATTATGGTTTTCAAGCTGGTTTAGCAATAAATCCTGAAACTCCTGTTTTTAAAATCAAAAAATATCTAGAATATTTAGATTTAGTTTTGATTATGTCTGTTCATCCCGGATTTTCCAGTCAAAAGTTTATTCCAAAAACTTTAGACAAAATAAAAGAACTTCGCAAGCTTGACTCTAAAATTCTTATTGAAGTTGACGGCGGGATAAACAAAGAAATCGTGTCAAAAATAATCAAAGCCGGGGCAAATATTTTAGCAGTCGGGAGCAAATTAGAGAAATTTAATTTGCTAAAATTCCTAAAAAGTGTTATTATTAAAGAATGAAGCTTGAATATTATCAAATTGAGAAACTAAAAAAAGAAATAAGAGATATTTCAGCAAGATATTTAGATTTAGCAGAATATAAAATTTTTTTCTTCGGCTCTCGAGTCAAGGGCAACAATTTTGAAAGAGCTGATATTGATATTGGCATAGAAGGGCCGGAAAAAATTCCAGCATCTATCAAATTGAAAATGAAAGAAGATTTAGAAAAACTGCCGACTTTATATAAGTTTGATTTAGTTGATTTTAAAAACGTTTCTCAAAAATTCAAAAAGCAAGCATTAAAAAGCATCGAAAAAATATTATGAATTATTTGCGAAGCAAAAAAGGTTCTGAGCGAAGCGAGGGTTCTTATAACGAAGTTAAAAGGTTCCTGAGCGAAGCGAAGGGTTCTTATATTTTAGAAGACCTGAAAAAAGCCATAACAAGGCTAGAGGAAGTTTTGGAACAACCAAAAACAGCGATTAATCGCGATTCAGCGATTAAAAGATTTGAGCTTTGTTTTGATTTAACTTGGAAAACTTTAAAAGAGTTTGCCAAAAAGCAAGGATTAGAATGTTATTCGCCAAGAAGCTGTTTTGAAACAGGATTCCAGCTTAAACTGATTAATGAGCCAGAACCATGGCTGGATATGCTGGCTGACAGAAATTTAACAGTCCATCTTTATAATGAAAACCAAGCTGATCAAGTTTACGATAAATTAGAAAAACACAAAAACGCAATCAAAGATTTAGTTAATAAATTAAATCAATCTTTTTAATTTTAAAATCAGCCAGCTGCCTAAAAATCCAAAAGATATTGCGATTGACAGCGCTAATAAAAATTTGCCCATTGCGTCGCTGATCAGCGGTTTTTTTGTCTGAACAATAGCGATTTTGGCAATTGGCTTTTGATCTTGCATTGTTAGAGATTTTGCCAACGCTGACCAAACAGGATTTTTGCTTGCTTGCGGAGCAAATTTTTCCTGAACAGAAATTTGTTTTGTAGGGGTTTGATTAATCAAACCCCTACCAATAAAATCAGGCGCGCCCGGGGTTAAAATGCTACTCCAAAAATATTCTTGGTCGCTGATTCGGTTGATAGAACTATTTTCTTTTATTTCTTCAAATTTTATTTCTTGAGCAATTTGATCGTTTGGGTAAATTAATTTTAGAGAATTGCTTAAACTCTCTAATTCAACAACCAAATATTGTTTCGGGCCAATCAGGCTGCCTTTTGGAAAAACAAAATTATTAAGTTTATAATTTTCTAAATTAATAATCTGTTCAGAGCTATTATAAAGTTCAACCCAATTTTGGCTTGGATTGAATTCGCTGATAACAACTCCAGCAACAAAAACATAAATTTCCAAAGCATCAGTTGCTTCTAATTTGCCGTCAGAAACAGTTAGGGTTACTAAATATGTGCCGGGAAAATTATAAGAAAAAGAAATTTTTTCTTTTTCAGAAATTTCACCGTTTCCGAAATTCCAGAAAAAATTTAATTTATCGTTATCAGGATCAGAAGATTTTGAGCCGTCAAAAATAATTTCTTGGCCCGTTAAAATAGTTTGGTCAGAACCAGCCTGGGCAATTGGCGGATGATTGGTCGCAGTAGAACCACCGCCTCCGCCGCCAGACGGCGTTATTGGCGGCGGTTCTTCTGCGCCAACGCTGTTTGGCGCTCCGGGTGTGCCGCCGGGGTTTAAGCTCGTTTGCCAACTGCCATCTATTTTTCTTTCCATTGTTTGTTTTGTATCGTTATTGCCAGCTAGCCATTTTTGGCTTGCGTCAACAGAATCAATTGGATTATTTTCAGAATCTCGCAGTTCTAAAGTTTCTCCATTATTATTCAAGTTTGGTATATTATTTAAAATTAAATAATCACCAGGCAAGATACTGCCTGTTAGATTAACAATATCTTCGGTTATTTTTAAAGTCCAATTATCAATTATTGCAGTAGAAGAAGAGTTATTAAAAAGCTCTATCCACTCATCGTTAGATGAGCTTGTTGTTCCCATCCAAGCAATTTCATTGATAATAATTTTGTCTGTTTCGGTTGGCGGCGGCGTTGATCCAGAATTTTGAGGATTGGGATTGTCCTGCAGAATAAAATCTTCTGCATTGTTGTCAGTGTCTTGGTTATTTTTGCGCTCAACACTTTTTGTGTTGCCTGGGCTAGGAGCTGGACCAGTAGCGCCCTCGTATTCATTTGCGCTGCCATAACCAACAAAATCAATTATATTTTCTGCGGCATCTGTTAATTTTACTTTTCCATCAGTGGCTGATAAAGCAATTGTGCCAATAGCATCAGGAGTTGGTAAATCAACCGTGCCGCCAGAGCCGGCTTTTTCCTGAATTAAATAAAAACCATGAGCTGGAATATTGTTTGAAAGCTCAGTTTTAGTCCAACTTGTGCCGGTTTTAGAAGCGTATTGTACTGACCAACCGCTTAAAGAGATTGGAGAATTTGTTGGGTTATAAAGCTCAATAAAGTCGTTTTTATAAACTGCGTCTTTATTGCCGCCACCACCGTAAATTTCGTTGATGATAATATAATTGGCTTCTGCTTGAACAAAATTTACAGAGCAAAAAATTCCTCCGATTAGAAAAAGAATTATCAGAAAAAAATAATATTGTCGCATCTGTTTTATTATACCACACTAAATCACCCCGACAAACCCATAAAACCCAGCAAGAAAAGTCTTACTTCTGTGTTTTCCCCATTGCTTTTAAGCATTTTGCGCAAATCCAAATTCGCTTGCTGCCAATTTTTTTTCTCTGCAAATTAGGGTATTTTCTTTTTTTGGTTGTTGGGTTATAATGACCTCGAAGAAGTTTTCTAACAACTGCCATCATCGAGGTCTTGCCGCAAACTTCGCATATTTTTGCCATATAAATAGTTTAATATAAAAAATTGAATTTGCCAAGGTGCAAAGGCTTGACATAAAAAACTTATAGTATTATTATCTGAAGTAAATATGTATCTAAGATTAGTAATCTAATTTTTGGATGCAAGTGTTAGTTTAGAAAAAGCTCTTTGAAAATTGAAAATCAAGAGCTTTCGTGTTAGTATTATTTTAGTTTAAAATAAAATTGGAGGAAAATAATATTATGAAAGCAAAAAGCATCATCATAACAATATTGGCATTAGCCATAGTCGGAACTATGGTTTATGCTATGGCTGTGAAAAAACAGGATTCTGAAAGTGAAAGTAAGAAGTATGAGAGTTGGAAAACGCATGAAAATGCAGAATTTGAATTTAAGTATCCTGATAATTTAATATTGTCTGAAAAGACATACGGCGAAGAAAGATATCAGATTAATATTAAATCAAGCGAATCTTTAACCTTGCCTATTGATTTTGCGATAGAGGTTCGCCCAAATACAGAGAAACAGACTCTGCAAGAATTAGCAGATTCATCTGGCACAATAACTCCGTCGAGCAATAAAGCTATAGAAGAAATGAAAATTGATGATTTTGAAGCCAAAAGAATTGTTTTAGATTCACACCCTAGTGATTTAGATTTAAATGATCCTGATTATATTGCCAAAAATAGTAAAAACATTACTATTGTTTATGTAATTAGGAAAAATTTAATATATAGCTTTGTTTGGATAAATAAAAAATACAAACAAAACTATAATAGCGTGCTTTCTGAAACAATATTAAATACTTTTGATTTCAAAACGAGATAGATTTATCTTAATCATAATGGAGGTGTTCTAGGTGAAGATAATCTTCTCTGTAATTACAATTTTAGCATCATACTTAATTAGTTATTTTGTAATTGCAGTAACTTATAATAGAACATTAGCTATAGAATATGCTGATTATTGGTGTGATAAACACAATCCAGAATATTATTTCTATTGCGATGGCGATTGTGACTGCGCTAACTTTGTATCACAATGCCTCATAGCTGGCGGCCTTGATTTATCAGCGGGAGCAGATGGCCGTGGGGCGGGAATAGATGACAAAAAATGCATCCCGTATTGTGATGACTTACATCTGCACTTCATTGGCGGTTATCATGCGATAAAATGGGAGATGCGATATAAAGGAGAACCTGAACCAAGCTGGCTTGTTCCTGGTGATGTTGCTATATTAGGCAAATATGGAGAAGATCATTGGAAACATGCTGTATTTGCTGTAGCTGTAGAAGATGACATTATGCAATATGATGCTCATAGCAATCCGCAATGTCATGAACCAATAAGTATTTGGTTTAATGATCCGGCAACTGATGTTGATATTTGTTATTATTATCACATAGAATCAGAACCACCCCCTCCTCCAACCGCCTGGACCGTTCATCAATTTGACATTGTTAATTCTGGCTGTAATCCAAACGCTAAGACGCTTTCAAACGCCATATCAACATCTCGATGCACTATTTATTCTACGCCGGCAATTCAAAACGATGTTATGTATCTTCACGACTGCCACAATCAAGTTATTGCTTATTCAGTGCCTGATGGATTTTACTTATGGCACCAAGCAGATTATCCGGGAAGCCTTAACTCTGAAGGAGCGAAAGCGGTTGCTCTAATTAACAACAAGCTAATTTTAAGAGTTATGGGATATGTTTATGCAGTAAACACAGCAAGCGAAAAACATGAAATTCTTTGGGAGCAAGTGATAGGCGGAGGATACTCAGCGCCTGTTGTAAAAGACAATAAAATTTATATTCAAGGATACTATGGCGGAGTGACTAAAATTTATTGTCTTAATCCTGGGACAGGCGATGTTTTAGAGAATCCTATTGAAATTAAAGACGATGTTGAAATTTCAATCGGCGGAAACAATCTTTATGTTGCTTGTCTCTATCTTCAAGAAATTACTGCTATTGATTTAGATTTATTCAAAATCCGCTGGACACAACAAAATATTCCGGGCCATGTCTATTCTCCAGTAGTGCCGGTGGGTGATAAAATTTATTTGTCTGTTTTAGAGCATCAATTAACAACCCAACAACAGGCAGTTTCAGCAGATAATATGCTGGTCATCAGTCTTTCCGAAGGATCGCCTCAATTTCAAAAGGGCGATGTCTCTATGGACGGGCAGATTACCGCTCATGACGCCCAATTGATAATGCAATATGTTGTTGGTCAAACCCAGCTTAGCGCAGAACAAAAAGAACTTGCTGATGTCTCTGGTAATGGCCAGATAAGTGGCTATGATGCGGGGCTAGTGATGCAAATGACAACAGGTTTAAAAAAGGAGTGAAGGAATAATCGCAAACCCTTGCTTTTTTTCAGGCAAGGGTTTTTTAATTAAAAAGTTTGATTTGTTTGAGCAATGTGTTAATATTATAAATTATGTTTCAAGTTATTTTATTTTTTGTTATTTTAATCTTCTCAATTGTGATTCATGAATACAGCCATGGTTACGCCGCTTATAAACTAGGCGACCCGACAGCCAAAAACATGGGCCGCTTGACTTTGAATCCAATTGCTCATATTGATATTTTCGGCTCTATTCTAGTGCCGCTTTTAATGTATATGACAACTGGTTATGTTTTTGGCTGGGCCAAGCCAGTGCCTTATAATCCATATTTTTTGCGCAATCAAAAATATGGTCCGGCCATGGTTGCTGTGGCTGGACCATTAGCTAATTTAATCCTAGCCTTGGTTTTTGGCATTTTATTTCACTTTTTAGCTTTAGAGGGTTTTACTCTGATTGTTTTAATCAATATTATTTTAGCTGTTTTTAACTTAGTGCCGATTCCGCCCTTGGACGGCTCAAAAATTTTATTTGCTTTGATTCCGGATAAATATAATCATATTAAAATGGCTTTTGAAAAATTCGGCTTTATTGTCTTGCTGTTTTTTATCTTTTTTGCCTTTGATTTAATCTGGCCCATAATCAATTTTCTTTACAAATTAGTTTTGTTTAGGTGATAATATGTAGTATGAAACTCTTCATCTAAAACTCCCCGCTAACGGGGTTCTTGATTTGACAAAAGTTGTAATTATAGTATTCTAATATTAGTTCATTTTATACTATTCTGAGAGAAAATTTTTACAGAAGGAGGCAAAATCAATGCCAGCGATTAGGATTAATACTCCAGACAAGGAGCTAGCAACAAAAACTTTTCATACTATTATGGGAAATTGCGCTTCTAGCTATTTGCCAAAGAGAATATACGTAATTAGTGATAGAGATTTTGAGTGGCTGAATAGCAAAGATTTGCCCATTGAAGTTCTTAGCGAAGACGACGTCAAGAAAAGCGTTTCTGAATTTAAGAAAGAAAAGGGGTTGGTGTAAATGTCTCTTGGCAAAAGATACGAAATTTATTTGCCACTAGAACATAATCCAGATGAAGATGGACATAGGTCTTTAATTGAAGAAGAAAAATTCGACCAAACCCATGAAGAGTTGTGGCAAACATTTGGAGGAATTACATTAAGCCCTGAGTCAAAAAATCAAGCCCTTAGAGGATTTTGGCTTGGCGAATCAGAAAAGCCTTTTAAGGATAAAGTTATAACTGTGATGGTTTATGCAACTGACATTAACAAAGCTGATAATTTCTTTAAAAAATCAATTGAGATTTATAAAGAAAGATTTCAGCAAAAAGAAATTTTAATTCTCTCATGGATAGTTGAAAGAATAGAGTAAACCGATAAAGGCAGAATAAAAATATTCTGCCTATTTTTTTTATTGCTGGATTTTATAATTCAAAATTTTGTTAATCAATAAATCTGCCGACTTGCGATTTCCAAAGCTTTTGATAAAGATTAGAATTTTGGAGTAATTTATCGTGCGGCCCAACTTCAACAATTTTGCCTTTTTCGAAAACGATAATCCTGTCCATTTTGCGGATTGTTGACAAGCGATGAGCAATAACAATCGTTGTTCTGTTTTGCATTAAATTGTTCAGGGCCTCTTGAATCAAATTTTCTGAAACCGAGTCCAAGCTGGAAGTTGCTTCGTCTAAAACCAAAATTGGAGCATTTTCCAAAAACACCCTAGCTAAAGCGATTCTCTGGCGCTCGCCGCCGGAAAGCTTAATCCCCCGCTCCCCAACCAGAGATTTATATTTTTTCGGCAAATCCTGAATAAATTCATCAGCATAAGCCAGTTTAGCCGCTTTGATAATCTCGCTTTTTTTAGCGTCTTTTTTGCCGTATTTTATATTTTCATAAATACTGCGATGAAACAAAAGCGGTTCTTGGGGCACTAGACTGATGTTTTTTCGCAAACTTTCCAAATTTATTTTTTTAATATTCTGATTGTCAATTAATATCCTGCCTTTTTGCGGATCAACAAATCTGAAAAGCAGTTTAATAAAAGTGCTTTTGCCAGCGCCTGACGGCCCAACCAAAGCTATTTTCTCGCCCGGCTTGATTAAAAGATTAATATTTTTAAGCGCGTATTTATTTTTTCTGGCATAGGCAAAAGAAATATTTTCAAATTTAATCTCGCCTTTTTTAATCTCTAAAATCAACGCGTCTTTTGAGCTTTTAATAACAAGCGGTTTTTCAAGTAATTTTATTAAATCCTGCATATCAACTTCAGCTCGCCTAAAATGCCGATAAAATCGTCCAAATGTCCACATTGGAAACATTAAAAGGCCCATATTGCCTTGGACAAAAACAATATCGCCGATATTAAAAATTCCCTGCTTCCAAAGATAAAGCGATAAAGACAAAAGAGTAATTTCTAGAAACGCGATAAATCCTCCTTGGAAAAGACTGATCAAAGTACCGAAACTCCAGCATTTTATAGCTGATTTCGCCCAAGCTTGATTGTCTTGATTAAAAAGCTTGTTTTCATATTTTTCTCCGGTAAATGTTTTAACAGTTAAGTTATTGGTTATTGAGTCAATCATGGTGCCGGACAGTTTGTTTTCTTTAAGAGTGCGTATTTTTTCAAGCTTCATTTGTTTTTGAACCAAAACAAGGCTTACAATAATAAATATAATCAGACTGACCAGTAAAGGCAGGCCAATTAAAATATTTGTTTTTAGCAAAATTACAATAACCAATATCATTGTTAAAGAGATTGGCGTTAAATCATAAAAGAAAATATCAAAAATAGTTTCAATCATACCAACCCCGCGGTGAATTTTCCGCGATGTTGAACCGGCAAAAGTTGAAGCATGAAATTTATAAGGCAGTTTAATCACATGCGAAAAAGCGCGATTGTTGATGCGCTGCATTGTTTTTGCCTCAATGCGCACCAAAAACATACCGGCTAAATCCCGAAAAATTCTGTGAACAAAAAAAGAAACGGCTAAAATTATCATTAAAAACAGAATAGAGCCACTGGCATTGTTGCTGATGATATTTATAATTTGTCGCCAGACAAACGGATGGACAAAATCAACGCCAACATAAATCAGCATGAAAAGAGCAACAAAAATCATTGCCCACTTATAACCAGCCTGCGAAAAAACAAATTTGATTGTCTTAAAAGTATTACTTCGCATTAAGTTATTCTATAGGTTTTTTAGCAAAAATAAAAGGCAGGAAAAATTTCCCCGCTTAGTTAAACAAATTTAATTAAATTTTAACTCTGGGATAATTATTTCGTAAAGATACAAACTGATGATAACTTTTATAGCTTCAACAGGCAGTCCTGCTTCATAAGCTTTATTTTTGAAATTTTCTAAATCTAAAAGGGGTATTATTTCATCAATGCTTTCATCAATGATGCGTTGCGCATCTAATTTTGTAGAAAGTTTTTTTGATTGGATTAAGCAAATAAACTCCTGTTTTTTATTAATAATTTGTTCATCTAAATTAGACTCCATAAGTATTTTTTTGTATTCATCCTTTAGTCTAAGTGGGCTGTGTCCGTGACCATAGAGAATCTTTTTCAAAACAGCAATATCTTCACCATAGGCGGTGATTTTTTTAAATAAACCCTTAATATCATCTCTAATATTTTTAATATCATCTTGAAGCATTTTAAATTTGTCTTTACAAAACCATCCTATAATAATTATAAGTAAGCTAATTGTTGCGCCAGCAATAGAAAGTATAATTTGTTCAAACATAAATTTCACCGCCTTCCATTGCTTTTAAGCATAACATATTCAATTGCGTAAATTCAAATTATATCTTATAATATTCTATGCCCAAATATATCTTTGTTGTCGGAGGGGTAATGTCAGGAGTTGGCAAAGGCACAGCCACAGCCGCAATTGGCAAACTTCTCCAAGCCCGCGGCTTTGAAGTTACAGCCATTAAAATTGACCCTTATATCAATGTTGACGCCGGCACAATGAATCCAATTGAGCACGGCGAAGTTTTTGTTACTGAAGACGGCAAAGAAACTGACCAAGATATCGGCAATTACGAAAGATTTCTAGATCGGAATATTTTATCTGATAATTATATGACAACCGGCAGTATTTATCAGGCAGTTATCGAAAGAGAAAGAAACCTAGAATACCAAGGCAAATGCGTTCAGGTTGTGCCTCATATTCCAGAAGAAGTTATTGCTAGAATAAAAAAAGCAAGCCGCAAAACAAAAGCTGATTTCGTCTTAATCGAAATCGGCGGCACAGTTGGCGAATATGAAAATTTATTATTTCTGGAAGCCGGTCGAATGATGCATCTTCAAAAACCAGAAGATGTTGTTTTTGTTATGGTCTCTTATCTTCCTATTCCACATAAAATCGGCGAGATGAAAACAAAGCCAACCCAGCATGCTGTTCGAGCTTTAAATTCAGCCGGCATCCAGCCTGATTTTATTTTAGCCAGAGCCAGCAAACGGCTGGACGAGCCAAGAAGAAATAAAATTTCTATTTTCTGCAACATAGCCAAAGAAAATGTCATTTCAGCGCCTGATGTTGATTATATTTATGAAATTCCAATAAATTTTGCGGCTGAAGAATTAGATTTAAAAATCCTGCGTAAATTTAAAATGCGGCCGGCTAAAAAAAATCTTCAGGACTGGAAAAAGTTAGTCAAGACAATCCAAAGTGTTAAACAAATAGTTAAAATCGGCATTATTGGCAAATATTTTAAAACCGGCGACTTTACTCTAACTGATTCTTATATTTCAGTAATAGAAGCTATCAAGCACGCTTGCTGGTTTTTTAAAATAAAGCCGAAAATAATTTGGGTTGATTCAGAAGATTCAAAAAATTTAAAAAATTTAAATTTAAATGGAATAATTGTTCCTGGTGGTTT
>Ga0265296_1004166_pt1 | contig 12723 bp, 13 predicted proteins | sample MunlanPumphouse1_FD_189073 | JGI IMG/M metagenome (GOLD analysis project Ga0265296, IMG submission 189073) | Groundwater microbial communities from a municipal landfill in Southern Ontario, Canada - Pumphouse #1 | ecosystem: Environmental > Aquatic > Deep subsurface > Groundwater | place... | reverse complement strand
TCGCCGCACAGGGTGCTCGGTACGTAGCCGTAGTTGCAGGGGTAGCGCATCGGGGTCGACAGGATGCGGTCGACGAAGATCGCGCCGGTTTCCTTGTCCACTTCGTACTTCACCGGCTCGGAATCCTTCGGGATTTCGATGATGACGTTGATTTCTTCCGGCGGGTTCTTGCCGGGCGAGACGAGTTCCAGACCCATGGTGTGCTCCAGGTGGGGGATGTAGACGGATAGCTCTCCATTTTATGCCTTTGCCGGTCGCTGTGCAGGGTAGGGCGCTGACGGGCCGTCGCGGTGGCCGATGACCGGTCAGGACGGGGTATCCCGATGGGGACGGGCCGGCGACCGGAGCAGGCTGGAATCCCGAACCGAGGAGACCTGCAATGAACTGGAACCGTTGGCGCTGCGGCGTTCTGCTGCTGCTTGTCCCGCTGACCGCGCTGGCGCGCGGGACACATGTTGACCTGATCAACCATCCGACCCAGGAGGCCTTCTGGGACAGGGCCTACGCGCTGGAGGGCGCGCTTGCCCAGGCATTCGACCGTCTGTGCGCCGATACCTTCTGCGAAGGCGATTACAGCAACTACCGGGTGCTGGAGTTCCGCTGCGCCGTGCTGGCCCACCGGGGAACGGTGCAGCGCTGCGTCTGGGTGGTGGCGGCCAGCGAACTGGCGGTGCACCCCGACACAGGGCAGGTACAGGTCGACAACGGCCACTGGACCTGCCCGGTGGAGATGCAGCCCGGGGTGCCGGTTGAAGCCTTCTTTGCCTCGCTGGAGGCGCCGGACGGCCTGATGGCGCCACTGCCCGGGCTCGACCATGGTCTGTTCGAGGTGCTGCCTGATTGCCTGCAGAGGAGGGGCGCCTGATGCGTGCTTTCCCGGGACGATGGCTGCTCTGTTGTCTGCTGCTGGCCGGAACCGCGCAGGCGGCGCCGGCGTTCGTGGACGCCCGTGACTATCCCGATCCCGCGACCGGCCGGGAGCGCTTCCTCGCTGCCGAGCGGATGCTGGTGCGCGGGTTCGATGATGTCTGTGGCGACACGTTCTGCGAGGGGCAGTACTACAACCTGTGGGCCATGCGCCTGCGCTGCTCGGTGGAGCGCGCGACAGGCGTGGTCGCCAGCTGCGTCTGGACCTTCGCTGGCAGCGAAACCTGGGTGCAGAAGGACGGCCGGATCGACGTCGACCATGGCACCTACGCCTGCACGCTGCCGCTGGCGCCTGCAACCCGGCTGGAGGAGCTGCTCCAGGTCTGGCAGGCGTCCGGGCATGAGGCGATTGATGCCCCGTTGCCCGGCACAACCACGAGCGTCTATGACGGCCTGACAGACTGTCTCTGACGCAGCGGCTCGTAATGCAAACGTGATTTATTCGCATTAACGGAGTAGCATGCGCGCCGCCCCCGTCTGTCCCGTCGCCGCGCATGTCCTCCAACGCCGTCACCCTGACCGAACTGCTGATCCGCGAACGATCGGCACTGCTGCGGCGCGTGCAGCGCATTCTCGGTGGCGACAGCGGGGCGGAAGACGTGATCCAGGCGGTCTGGTTCAAGGCGCGCGGGGTCGACAACAGCCAGAGCATCGACAATCCGCGCGCCTATCTCTATCGATTGGCCATCAACCTCGCCACCGACCATGGCCGCGAATCGACGCGGCGCAACCGCCTGCTGGCCGAGCACTACCTGTGGCAGGAGGACGAGCAGATTTCCACGGAGGAGCAGGTGATGGCGCAGGATGAGTTGCAGCGCGTGCTCGATGCCGCCGGCCACCTGCCCGAGCCGACGCGTACCATCTTCCATCTCAATCGCCTGCAGGGCCTGACCCAGGCCGACATCGCCCGACGCCTCGGGGTGTCGGTGACCACGGTGGAGAACCACGTACGCACTGCGCTGCAGCGGCTTGCCTGGGCACGCAGCGGTCGATGAACGATCCGGCTTGGGGGCGCACACCCGCCGTGCGTCTTGATTCGCAGGCCGCCCATGCGGTCTAGTCCTTCCGCCCACCTCTGATCGTGTCCCCCGCCAGCCGATGAGCCCGCCCCCGACACCCCGCAGCACCGCTGATGATGCCGTGGCCGAACAGGCCAGGGACTGGATCGTGTGCCTGGCGTCCGGCGATATCAGCGACGCGCGCATGGATGCGTTCGAGCGCTGGCTGGCCGAGCCTGCGAATCGGCGTTCATTCGAGCATGAGCGCATGCTGTGGCGCAGTGTGGGTCCGCGTCCGGTCGCCATCGAACGCAGGCAGGCAGCGCGTCGCCCGCGGCGGCTGCGTTGGGCCATGGCCACCGCCGCTGCGCTGGCATTGCTGGTGGTCTGGCCCGATACCTGGTTGCGCCTGCAGGCGGATCATCGCAGCGACCACCGCGTGCAGGATGTGCATCTGCCCGATGGCAGCCGTGCCGTGCTCGATGCCGACAGTGCGATCGCCGTGCACTTCGATGACCAGCGTCGTCGCATTGAACTGCTGCGTGGCCGTGCCTGGTTCTATGTGGCGCCTGATGCGCAGAGGCGCTTCAGCGTCGCGGCTGGCAACGGTGTGGTGGAAGACATCTCCACCGCATTCACGGTCGCCCACGTTGCCGCCGGGGTGGAGACCGAAGTCGGACAGGGCCGCGTACGCGTGGCCAGTCCGGTCGATGGCGGCTGGACCTATCTGCAGGTGGGGCAACGTGCGGGCTATGGCGAGCATCGAAGCGTGCAGCGCCTGACCGACGTTGCCGCAGACAGCGTCGGTGCCTGGCGACAGGGCGAGCTGCTGCTGGAGCAGGCCAGCGTGACCGATGCCGTGCACGAGGTCGGTCGCTATCGCGCAGGGCCTACGTTCGTGCGCGGCAATCTCCAGGCGCTTCCAGCCGTCAGCGCGGCGCTGCGCGTCGATCATCCGGAGCAGGCACTGGACGCGCTGGCGGCCACCGCCGGCCTGCAGGTCACCCGCCTGCCACTGGGTGTGGCAATCGTCCACCGGTAACGCCACGCCATCCGCGGATGCAGCGGCTGCATCGCATCCGTCTTGGGGATCGCACGCCGCCACGCGTCTCATCCACGAACGTACCCGCCGCCGCCACGTACGTCGTTGGGTCCGCGCATGCGCGGATGATGCCGCGCCCGCGGCCACGCTCCTCTGACAGGTTCCCCCATGTACGAATTCCGCCGCCCGGGCCGCTCACCGCGCCCGTCCCGTCTGTGCATCGCGCTGCTGGCCGCCGGCTTGGCAACCGCCACCCCCACCGTGATGGCGCAGTCCAGCACCGCTGGCCCGGCTGCGGTACAGCACTTCGATATTCCCGACCAACCGCTGGACGATGCACTGCGCGCCTACATGCGCCAGTCCGGTGTGCAGGTGGTCTATCCGAGCACGCTGGCCAAGGGCGTGATCTCGCAACCGGTCAGCGGCACGCTGTCAGCCGACGAGGCCCTAGCACGTCTGCTGCGCGGCAGTGGCCTGAGCGTGCGCCGGGTAAGCGCCGATGCGGTGACGCTGGAGGTCGCTGCGGCGGGCCAGACGGGCGGTGTGATCGTCACCGATACCCTCAGCGTGGCCGGAGACCGCGTGCAGGGCGGCGCGGCCAGCGATGAAGCACGCCTGCTCGACAGCTACCGCAGCGTGGGTTCGACCACCAGCATCGGCCGCGTCGCACTGGAGCGGTTCCGCGGCACCTCCAACGGCGACATCGTCAAGGGCGTGGCCGGTGTTACCGCGGGCGATCCCCGTGTGGGCAATGGCTTCGACGTCAACATCCGCGGCATCCAGGGCCAGAGCCGGGTGCCGGTCATCATCGACGGTGGCCAGTCCAGCATGGACACCTACCGTGGCTATGCCGGCCAGTCGCAGCGCACCTACCTCGACCCCGACCTGATCTCGCGGCTGACCATCACCAAGGGCCCGAGCCTGCAGGCCAATGCCTCCGGCGGTATCGGTGGCGTGGTCGAAATGGAAACGCTGAATGTCGATGACGTGCTGCGCGAGGGGCGCGATGTCGGCGTACGCTTGCGCGGGGGACTGGCCAACGGCAGCGCCAACAACCTGCCCGGCTACGAGGCCGTGCCGCGCAGCGATCGCAGCGCCACCGGCAGCCAGTTCTTCAACGTGGCCGCCGCCGGGCACTGGGATCGCTTCGACCTGGTGGCCGCCTATGCGTACCGAGACAACGGCAATTACTTCTCCGGCAGCAAGGGCTACGACGATTTCCCGCAGACCCGTCGCACCCTGGCCCCGCTGAACCCGCCGCGCACCGAAGTGTTCAACACGTCCTCGCGTTCGAAATCGACCCTGCTCAAGGGCACCTGGCGCATCGACGACGCGCAGACGCTGGAAGCCGGCTATCGTCGCTATGAAGGCACCGCTGGCGAGATCATGGCCTCGCAGATCATCCGCGTTGAACGTGACCGCATCCCGCAATGGGATCCAGGCCACGTCGACATGGACAGCTACAGCCTGCGCTACCGGTTCAACCCGGACAGCGAGCTGATCGACCTGCGCGTCAACGCGTGGTACACCGACGCCGACAGCGTGATGTACAACAGCCTGACCGGCATTACCCCGTGGTACTTCGACCGCCGTACCGAGTGGTACGACGCGCCCAGCTTCAGCGGCAATCCCGGCTACAAGGATGCCTACCGCAACCCGTTGCGGCAGAAACGCTTCGGTCTGGACGCCAGCAACACCTCGGTGTTCGACAGCAGTGCCGGCCGCTTCACCCTCGACTACGGCCTGTCCTACAGTGATGAAGACATCGCCCCGGGCAGCTCCGGCCCGATCATGCACGACGACCTGGTCAACAACCGCTTCCTGCGCAATGCCGAGCGCAAGGAATACAGCGCGGTGGCGTCGCTGAAGTGGGCGCCGGACGAACACTGGGAGATGCTGCTGGGCGGGCGCTGGAACCGCGTGGACGTGCATGACCGCAACCGCCTCGCCACGCCGGACGGATACGAAGTCCAGGGCCAGTACCGCTACACCGAGCTGCTCAACGGCAATCCCAAGCTGCCGTCGTGGCGGGCCAAGCGCATCGCGCTGCTGAACTGGTATCCCGACGCGAACGGCAACTTCACCCAGGCGTCGCTGCTGGCCTCGCCGTACAAGAAGGGCACCGTCGGCGACATCGGTGGCTGGAACTTCTATGACGCTGATGCTGCAGAGGATCTGAAAGTGCCGGTGAGCTGGACCTGGTCGCAGCCGATCCGCCGCCGTGACAGCGCGTTCTCGCCGACCGCCAGCGTGGCCTTCCGTTTCAGCGAAGACAGCATGGTCTACCTGAAGTACGCCGAAGGCACCAAGCTGCCGAGCCTGTTCGAGACCACGCTCGGCCTGTTCACTGCGGCCAAGCCGGTGGACGAACTCAAGCCCGAGCGCGCGCACAGCTGGGAACTGGGCGCCAGTACCATCCAGCACGACCTGTTCACTGCCGGTGACCGCCTGGCGCTGAAGCTGGCGTACTTCGATACCCGCATCGATGACCTGATCACCCGCGACTACCGCACGTTGTCGGCCGGCCTGATCCGCAACGTCGACCGCTTCAAGGTGTCGGGCATGGAGTTCCAGTCCAGCTATGACAGCGGCAGGCTGTTTGCCGATCTGTCGGCGCACTACTACTTCAAGGCCAAGACCTGCGCGCCGGACATCGCTGCCGAACGCCGCGCGTACGGCGTCCAGCGCAGGATCGAGGAACTGATCGGCACGCCGGACTGCGTGGACGGTGGCTTCGAAGGCTCCTACAGCAACACCCAGAACCCGCCGCGCTACATGGTCAACCTGACCCTGGGCTCGCGCCTGTTCGACGAGCGGCTGACCTTCGGCACCCGCGTGGTCCACAACGCCGGCCCGATCAGCAAGCTGGACAAGGAGTGGAACGTCGGGTTGTCGGCGATCCAGCAGCTGTACCGGCCGACCACGCTGGTGGATCTGTTCGCGAGCTGGCGTTTCAACGACCAGCTGTCGGTGGAAGCGAACGTGGACAACGTGACCGACCGCTACTACCTGGACCCGTTGGCCCTGGGCGTGATGCCGGCTCCGGGCCGGACCGCGCGATTGGCCTTTACCTGGCGGTATTGATCAACCATCCATGCATGGCGTGGATCCACCGGTAGCGCCGGGCCATGCCCGGCGGATCACCCGCAACACAACGGTAGCGCCGGTTCATGCCGGCGCTACCACCCGGCGATTACAGCCCGGTCGCCGCCTTCACCGCCGCTTCGTGCAGCGCTTCGTTCAGTTCGTCGACCACGGTGGTCCAGGCTGCATCAGCCTGCAGCGATTCGGCCAGGAACTGGCGCTGGGCATCGTTCCAGTAAGGGGCATCGGCCACTTCCACACCGGCGGCCAGCTGGTGGTCGGCGATGAACCGGGCAATGCCCTCGGCACTGGCATCCAGACCCAGCTGCAGGAACAGGTTGGTCATGCGCGGTTCGGTGGTGATCATCGGTGGGGTCCTGGCAATGGAAAGGAACCTGCATTATCGACGCAAGCAGGGTTGGGGGAACCCTCGCCGGGATCGTCTACAGGGGGACGCTTTCCCTGGCACTCCCGATGACCGTTCAGACATCCCTCGAAGACAGCCGCAGCGTGCGGCTGAAGGCCGCCACCCGCGACAGCCATGGCGCCCTCGACAAGCGCATCATGGCCGGCGACATCTTTGCCGACCGCAGCAATTTCGCTCGCTTCCTGCGCGTGCAGTACCGCTTCCACCGCAGCATTGATGCGTTGTACGCCAGCCCTGCGCTGGACGCGTTGCTGCCGGACCTGGCTGAACGTCGCCGCCTGCAGCAGGTACGCAGCGACCTGCAGGACCTGGAGCAAGCGCTGCCGGGCGAGGACATCATCGCACTCGGGAATGACCTGCCGCTGCCGACTGCATTGGGCTGGTTGTATGTCGCGGAAGGTTCCAACCTGGGTGGCACCGTGCTCTACAAGATGGCGGCTGTGCTCGGCCTGGATCGTGATTTCGGTGCGCGCCACCTGGCGGCACATCCTGATGGGGCCGCGCGGCACTGGCGCGAGTTCACTGCAGCACTGGATGCAGTGGTGCTGTCGCCGGCGCAGGAGCAGGAAGTGATCGATGCCGCCGATGCCGCGTTCCGCAGCGTACACGGCCATGTCGAAGTGGAGTTTTCCTGATGTCCCAGCACTGCCCGCTGGCGCGCGATTGATGCGCTGGCTCTGGTTCGCGCTCGGCTGGCTGATGGTCGCGCTGGGGGTGATCGGCGCGCTGCTGCCAGTCATGCCGACCACCATCTTCCTGATCCTGGCGGTGGGCTGCTTCGCGCGCAGTTCGCCCAGGTTCGAACAGCGGCTGCTTTCCCATCCGCGCTACGGCCCGTCGCTGCGCCTGTGGCGTGAGCAGGGCGCGGTATCGCGCAAGGGCAAGGTGTTTGCCAGCGCGGGCATGGCGGTGGGATTTGCGATGTTCTGCTGGGGTGCACACCCGTCCTGGCGCCTGCTGCTGGGCGTTGGCCTGTTCTTTGCGGTCAGTGCCGGCTATGTCCTGAGTCGACCGGCGCCACGTTTCGATCCTGCGCCGCTGGTGGGCGTGGACGATGCCGCCGATCCGCGCGCTGCCCGCCGTCGCACCACCTCTTCCGATTCCAATGGAACCTCTGACGATGCTGCCTGCTGATCTGGCCCCCATGACCGCCCCCGCACTGACCCCCTGGGGCATGTACCTGGCTGCCGATGTGGTGGTGAAGGGCGTGATGATTGCCCTGGCTGTAGCCTCGCTGGCCACTTGGACCGTGCTGCTGGCCAAGGGCTGGGAACTGGCCCGGCAGGCGCGCGCATTGCGCCTCGCACGAAGCCGGCTGCTGTCGGCACCCAGCCTGCCGGTTGCAGGCGGCGAGCCCGCACTGCAGCAGAGCATCGCCGTCGCCATGCTGGATGCTGCGCGCACCGAGCTGCATCTGTCGCAGGAACTTGATCATCGTGAGGGGATCAAGGAGCGGGTGGCGTCACGACTGGAGCGTCTGGAACTGGAGACCGCACGCAACCAGCGTCGTGGCATCGGCGTGCTTGCCAGCATTGGCGCAGTGGCGCCCTTCGTGGGCCTGTTCGGCACCGTGTGGGGCATCATGAACAGCTTCATCGGCATCGCCCACAGCAACACCACCAATCTTGCCGTGGTTGCGCCAGGCATTGCCGAGGCGCTGCTGGCTACCGCGCTCGGTCTGGTCGCAGCGATCCCGGCGGTACTGGTCTACAACCACTTCACCCGGGTGCTGGCGGGCCTGCGTGGCCTGCTGGGCGATCTGTCCGCAGCTGTGCAGCAGTTGGTGTCGCGTGATCTGGATCGGGCTGCACGCCGTGCGCCGGCAGGCACGTTGCGCGCGGTCAACTGAGGTACGCCATGGCGATCAGGACCGCATCCGGACGCGATGACACCCCGGAAGAAGCCCACGAGATCAATGTCACGCCCTTCATCGACGTGATGCTGGTGCTGTTGATCATCTTCATGGTGGCCGCGCCGCTGGCGACGGTGTCGGTGCCGGTGCAGCTCCCCGCCAGCAGCGCACAGGCGACGCCGACAGAAAATGCGCCGGTGTATGTGACCGTGCAGGCCGACCTGTCGCTGCGGGTGGGCGAGGCGCCGGTGGTGCGCGATGGCCTCGCCACTGCGCTGCGCTCGGCAACGCATGGCGATACGTCGCAGCGTCTCTATCTGCGTGCCGATCAGCGCGTCTCCTATGGAGACCTGATGGCGACGCTGGATGCGCTGCGCAGTGCCGGTTACCTGAAGGTCGCCCTGGTCGGGTTGGAGCAGGGCGCTCGATGAGCGGGCTGCAGCGCTGGGCAGCCAGCCTGGCGATCGTGCTGATGGCACATGCGGTGCTGATCGTTACGCTGTGGTGGTGGGCGTCGCGCACGCCGCCGGTCGTAGCAGTGGCACCTCCTGCCGCCTTGATGCTGGAATTGGCTCCCGCCGCCCAGGCGCCGCCGGTACCGCCGCGCGCGCTGCCCGCCGGACCGTTGCAGCAGGAGCAGCAGCGGCGCGTGACCGTGCCGAAGCAACACGAACAGATCAAAGCGCCGGCGCTGCCACAAGGGGAACTCGCGGCCCCGCTCGAGCCAGCTGCGAAGCCGACAGAGGACGCTGCGGACGCCAACGTCGATCGCACGCTGGCGCCGCCGGACGTTCCTGCACAGGCAGCAGCACGTTACGCTGCACCGCGCACCACCGCTGGCGAACGCAGCAGTGCCAACGCCACCTGGCAGGGGTTGCTGCTGGGACACCTGCAACAGCATCGGCGCTATCCACGCCAGTCCGAACGGTTGCGCCAGCAAGGCGTGGCCTATGTGCGCTTTGCCGTTGCCCGCGACGGCCGCGTGTCGGCGCCGCGCATCGAGCGCAGCAGTGGCTTCGCACTGCTCGACCAGGAGACGCTGGATACCGTGCAGCGCGCCAGCCCGGTGCCGGCGCCGCCGGCCGATGTGGCCGGCGACCCGGTGGAAGTGATGGTGCCAGTGGCGTTCTATCTGCGCGGACGGTGATCGACAGCGGGTCTGCACAGCACCTTCGACGGGCGGGTGGGCCCATCTACATCTGCCAAGTGATCATGGGGCGGAGATCATCGTCCTTCAGTTGAGGCGATCGACATCGTGTTGCAGTGAATTCTGACCTCAACAGCCGGGTTTTCTCGGTACAGCACGCTGGATTCGGCGCGCAGACTGGAACTCCACTCAACGCTGGAGAGTTCCAATGCGGGCAGTCACCGTATTGTTGGTTGTGGGGATTGCTGGTGTCTCCTGTTCCTTGGAGGCGGCGCCGGTGAAATCACCCTATGTTGATCTGGGCAACTATTCGAAGGAAACATCTGACTTTCCCGAAATAGCCAGAGCGATAGGAAAGAGCTTCAGCAGGGAGTGTGCAAAGCGCGCCTGTACCAATTCCCTGGGTGAGTATCGTCCCGTCCATTTCCGTTGTTCCGCCGATATGCGTTCCGGGGAAATTGTTGTTTGCCACTGGGTATTTGTCGCCATGCAGCTGGAAATGACTCCGGCGACAGGAGCTACGCACGGGGCGGCAACGACGTATGACTGCGTCTTGCCGGGGCTCACCCGAGTGGGCGCTGTCGAGCTGGCAACCGGGCTACGGAGCCACGATCCGCTGCATGTTCCATTGCCTGGAATCAATAAGTCGCTGTGGAGTCTGAGCAGGGACTGTGTGCCAGGGAGGCTGGGATGAATGGCGCATTGTTGGTTGCAGCAACCCTCGGACTCATTCTGTCATCGATTGCCCAGGCACAACCCGCCTATGTCGATGCGCGTAACTATCCTGCTCCTGGCATGGGGGTCGCCGCGTTCGATCGGCTGGAGGAAAGGTGGCTCGAAGGCTTTGACGTTGCCTGTGGTGATGCGCTCTGCAACGGTGTTTATGACTATCAGCGCCCCTTCAAGATCAGCTGTTCGGTGCGTTCCGCTGACGGGATTCTGAAGAGTTGTCATTGGGCGATTGTGGGGACCGTCGAACGAATTGATCCCGAGGCCGGCACGTCTGAATACGAAGTTCGATCGGTCATCTGTGAAATCCCTTTGGTTGCAGACACTCCGCTGCAGGTGTTGTTGGCAACAGCGGATGATGAAGATCCGTTCGATGATCCGCTACCTGGTGGAGAGCTAAGTGCCTACTGGGGTATCGCCGATTGCGTGGGACCGGGTCTTTCGGAGAGTTATGGCCCGCGGCGCGTTCGGTAGGCGGTAAGAAGCGTGGTTCCAGGGCGCCGATGGTGCCTGCGGCGGCAACCATTGCATGGGCGCTGCGACTGACGACCATTGACATGGCCGTCAGTCGCAGACCTGTTACAACAGCGGTACCAGCAGCAATGCCACGATGTTGATGATCTTGATCAGCGGATTGATCGCCGGGCCGGCAGTATCCTTGTACGGATCACCCACGGTGTCGCCGGTCACTGCCGCCTTGTGCGCCTCGCTGCCCTTGCCGCCGAAGTGGCCATCCTCGATGTACTTCTTGGCGTTGTCCCAGGCACCGCCGCCGGTGGTCATCGAAATGGCCACGAAGAGCCCGGTGACGATCGTGCCGATCAGCAGTCCGCCGAGCGCGCGTGGTCCCAGCAGCAGGCCGACCACCACCGGCACCGCCACCGGCAGCAGCGACGGCACGATCATTTCGCGGATCGCCGAGCGGGTCAGCATGTCCACCGCCCTGTCGTACTGCGGCTTGGCGGTGCCCTGCATGATGCCGGGAATCTCGCGGAACTGCCGCCGCACTTCCTCCACCACCGCGCCAGCCGCGCGACCGACCGCTTCCATCGCCATCGCGCCGAACAGGTAGGGAATCAGGCCGCCGATCAGCAGACCGATGATCACCGTGTGGTCGCTGAGGTCGAAGCGGAACTCCTGGCCGGGATTGGCCGCCTGCAGGTTGTGCGTGTAGTCGGCGAACAACACCAGCGCGGCCAGTGCTGCCGAGCCGATGGCATAGCCCTTGGTGACCGCCTTGGTGGTGTTGCCCACCGCATCGAGCGGATCGGTGATGTCGCGGATCTCCGAGGGCAGTTCGGCCATCTCGGCGATGCCACCGGCGTTGTCGGTGATCGGCCCGTAGGCATCGAGTGCGACGATCATGCCCGCCATCGACAGCATCGCGGTGGCGGCGATGGCGATGCCGTACAACCCTGCCAGCGCGTGCGCGCCCCAGATCGCCACACAGACGGCGATAACCGGCAGCGCCGTGGACTTCATCGAGATGCCGAGGCCGGCGATGATGTTGGTGCCGTGGCCGGTGGTCGAAGCCTGCGCCACGTGCTGCACCGGCTTGTACTGGGTGCCCGTGTAGTACTCGGTGATCCATACGATCAGGCCGGTCAACACCAGGCCGATCAACGCGCAGCCGTAGAGCGCGACAGGGCCATGCACGTTGTCTGCCATGAGACCTGTGGTGATCGGATAGAACGCGATCGCTGCCAGCACACCGGAGACGATCACGCCCTTGTACAGCGCGCCCATGATCGAGCCACCGGGCTTCACCTTCACAAACAGCGCGCCGATGATCGAAGCGATGATCGAAACACCGCCCAGCACCAGCGGATACAGCACCGCATTGGCACCGGCTTCGGCCAGCATCAGGCTGCCCAGCAGCATGGTGGCGATCACGGTGACAGCGTAGGTCTCGAACAGATCGGCGGCCATGCCGGCGCAGTCGCCGACGTTGTCACCGACGTTGTCGGCGATCACCGCCGGGTTGCGCGGATCGTCCTCGGGAATGCCGGCTTCGACCTTGCCGACCAGATCGGCGCCGACATCGGCCCCCTTGGTGAAGATGCCGCCGCCCAGACGCGCGAAGATCGAGATCAGCGATGAGCCGAAGGCCAGGCCGACCAGTGCATGCAGTGCCTGTTCCATCGGCAGGCCCAGCCGCAGCAGCAGTGCGTAGTAGCCGGCCACGCCGAGCAGGCCCAGGCCGACCACCAGCATGCCGGTGATCGCACCGCCGCGGAACGCAACGTCCATCGCCGCACTGATGCCATGGCGCGCGGCCTCTGCGGTGCGTACGTTGGCGCGCACCGACACGTTCATGCCGATGTAGCCCGCTGCGCCGGACAGCACCGCACCGACCGCGAAGCCGATCGCGGTGTACCAGCTCAGGAAGATGCCGACCAGCACGAACAGCACCACGCCGGCGATGCCGATGGTCAGGTACTGGCGGTTGAGGTAGGCGCGCGCGCCTTCCTGGATGGCCGTGGCGATGGCGACCATGCGTTCATTGCCGGTGGGTTG
>Ga0265296_1004165_pt1 | contig 12729 bp, 15 predicted proteins | sample MunlanPumphouse1_FD_189073 | JGI IMG/M metagenome (GOLD analysis project Ga0265296, IMG submission 189073) | Groundwater microbial communities from a municipal landfill in Southern Ontario, Canada - Pumphouse #1 | ecosystem: Environmental > Aquatic > Deep subsurface > Groundwater | place... | reverse complement strand
GTCGTACCCCGAGCTGCACCCCAAGTCGTACCCCGAGCTACACCCCGAGCCTCTTTAATAATTCTTAATGTTAAATTGGGGAGGTTAAGACGGGAGAGAACTTGCTGGCAAAGCTCTTCAAGCGACTTCCTGTCAGGCGGGCTTTTAGGTTGAAACCAGGAAATATTGTTAATTCTTGCCAAGAACCTTCCCAGTTCTGCTCCATTGGGGAAAGCTTCTCCTTTTTGGGAGTAAAAATCTACCAGGAGTTTTTCTTGCTCGTCAGAGGGGAGGACTCGCAGTTTGGAAAAGATTTGAGGGTAACTTGGGCTTGGATCAAACTCCAAACTTGGATGAGATTCCTTGAGGAAGGCTACCATAATTTCTTTAACTGGTATTGGTTTTGATTCTTGGAACTTATCAATTCTACCACCAATTGGTTCAAGGAGATTTTCAAGATCTTTTTCGCTTACTCCCTTTGGTACCCAGATTTCTGCTTGTGGCGTCATATGTATCTGATAATATCAGGTAAATTTTAGAAGTCAAATTAGAAAAGTCTTTTGCTTTTCGAGGCTGGCTATGATAAGCTAAATAAACATAAATACTGAATCATGAATTACGAATCATGAATCATGGTTTAAATATTGTTATCATCTAATCTTAATTATTCTTGATTCTTGATTCTTGATTCTTGATTCTTGATTCTTGATTCTTGATTCTTGATTCTTGATTCTTGATTCTAACTGGACTTGGTAGCCCCGCCTTAGGCGGGTAAGGGTCGCCAAATCGGCGACTCTGCAAAACCAAGACCTGGTAGCCAAGCAGTAAGGCAGCGGTCTGCAAAACCGCTATACAGGGGTGCAATTCCCCTCCAGGTCTCAAAGAGTAGCCAAGTAGTAAGGGTCGTCTGCCGATTCGGCGGACGACTCTGCAAAACACTCACGCGTGGGTGCAATTCCCACCGCGATCTCAAGAAGGCTCAAGCGTTGCCTGCCCGCTTTGACGAGCAAAGCGATGTCGGGCGGGGCGGGCGGGCAAAACCGCTATACGCGAGTGCAATTCTCGCTCAGGCCTCAAAAACATTCCGAAGATAGAAAATAGACAATAGAAAATAGATTTATAGATAATAGAAAATTAAAAATAGAGTTACCTCTCTATCTTCTATATTCTAACTTCTACCACCATCTTCTATTTTTCTATCATCTATCGTCAAACTTTAAATAAACTATGCAGTACCGAAATTTTGGAAAACTTGATTTTAAGCCTTCAGTTCTGGGATTCGGATTAATGAGACTTCCTGTAGTTGGAAATGATTCGGCTAAAATTGACTACCCCCAAGCGGAAGAAATGATTAGATATGCAATAGAGAACGGTATTAATTACTTTGATACCGCTTATGTTTATCACCAGGGACAAAGTGAAATTTTTTTAGGAAAAACTCTTAAAAAAAACAATTGGCGCGAAAAAATAAATATTGCCACCAAACTTCCCAGCTGGAATCTTTCTTCAAAAAATGACTTGGACAAAATATTTGAAGAACAATTAAAAAGACTGCAAACAGATTATGTTGATTTTTATTTACTCCATTCCCTTGATCTGGAACAATGGAATTTGTTTCAAAAATTTGACGCTTTAAATTGGCTTGATAAAAAAATACAAGAGGGAAAAATTAAATATGCCGGGTTCTCTTTCCATGACGATTTCTTGGTTTTTGAAAAAATTATTAATTCTTATAATTGGACATTTTGTTTACTGCAACACGATTTACTGGATATTGATTATCAGGCGGGAATAAATGGAATTAACCTTGCGTACGATAAAAATATCGCCGTCGTCACAATGGAACCGCTCAAAGGAGGAAAATTAGTCAATCCTTCCCCAAATATTAATTCAATCTGGGAAGAAGCGGAAAATAAAAGAACTCCCGTGCAGTGGGCCTTTGATTATCTTTGGGATAATCCGCAGATAAGCGTTGTTTTGAGCGGAATGAGCAGTCCGGCACAATTAAAAGAAAATATTGAATATGCCAATAAATCAAAAGCTAATAGTTTAACGGATAAAGACAAACAAGCAATTGAAAAAGTAAGACAAGAATATCAAAAAATTAAAACAGTTCCCTGCACAAAATGTAATTACTGTTCAATTTGCCCGCAGAAAATAAATATTCCAATAATTTTTGAAATTTATAATGATTTTTTAATCTATAATCAAAAAGATCAGTTTGATAAAAAAATCAAAGAATTAAAAGAAAAGAAAGAATTTGAAAAATGTCTTGAATGTAAAAAATGCGAAAGCATTTGCCCGCAGAAGATTAAAATTGTTGACGAACTAAAAAACGTTTTAACCGCTTTGCCCGACAACAAATAATTCTTCTTTTACCTACTCCTTAAATACTGTAAAAACATCGCCGGGGTCATTAGGAGAATATCAAAATCTGTTTTGATATTACCGGCTTTAAAATGCCGAAGGTTATAAGAAATTAAAAATTGCGCTTTTACTTTTACCGCTCCGGTAGCAATGTGAGCATCATTTTCATCAATCACATAATCTGAAAATTCTTCCTTTATTTTTTCCAAACTATCGCCCAATGAAACAATTTTTAAACCAAGTCTTTCCGCTACTACTTTAGTTTCATTTTTTGAATAATTTGAAGCAAGAAGATCAATATTTTTTAAATTAAAAATGAAGCTTGCCGCGCCGGTTTTAGACATTAGTGAAAAAATAATCACATCGGAGTCGATATACACCCGCGGCTTTTTCATAAAATAGCTCTTGCTTTTGTCAATTCTTCTTCGATCTTGGGGAGATTTTTTAAATCTCTTTGTTCAGCCTGATAAAGATCGAAGTCCAAACCGGTCAAGGCAAAATAAATGGAACTGGCAGGAATCCGATAAACCTTACCGATTTTTTTAGCCACAATTTCTCCACGATTAATAAGCTCGTAAATAGTATTTTTGGAAAGTTGTAACAACTTTGCCGTTTGCTCCGGTGTGTATATCTGCTGGTCAAACATAACTTATTTGTACCAAATTAAACAAAACATGTCAATCCCTTACCAGCTTCACCAAGAATCTGACACCAAGAAAGTCGTTACCAAGTTACCCAAGTTTAGGAGAAAAAACTACCAGAGGACGGAAAGCAACCGTATCCCAGCGATCGTCAAACCCCCAATTTCTCCAATTACTGTAGACATAGGCTAAACCACCCATTTCTGAGCAGCCACCGAGCAGCCGCCAGCCGATGTGTCTATCATCTAGCTGCTCCGATGTATCTGCTTCACCTAAATAAGGGTAACGAAGATTGCCAGCAAAGTTAAACTCCATTTCGGTTGGCCCTCTCACTATGGCTACACTTTCAGTCAACCGTAAAATCTTAGCTAATTGGGGAAACACGATCTGCTCTTTTTCATCTGAAGTAACGGCAAAACGAGAGCCTTCTGGAACACTCTCTTGAAAGACAGAAACAATAATTCTGCCTTCTTTTCTTGCTTGGCTAAGCATTGGCGCCAATGGATCTCCTGCAAACATTTGTCTGCCACCATCATAGTTTGGCCTTCTGCTCTCATCAAACAACCCCCAATACCCTTCAAGTTTAGCGGCATTCTTCTTTAGATTTCCATCTCTGACTTCATCCCAATACCATTCTCCAGGTTTAACCTTCCACCCTGGATATTTATCAGCTTGTTTAAACTTTACTGCTGGAAAATATATGGGTTCCAGGATTTTACCAAACCCCTCAACTTCCGCCACTTTCAGTGTTTCAAAAAGTTCGGAGGGAGGAGTAAAAACACGAACCTCTTTACCAAAAAATGCTCTCAAGGCTTCATGCTCTCGTTCAACAAGTTGGGAAGGGTTTAAGATATCTACCGCAACACCACGATCGTCTCTCGCGTTATAATTTTCTGTGTCTGCAAGAAGACCACTGAGGTATCCTCTATTAGGGTGATCTGGGGGCAAATTGTCTAGCTGATTTTTTATAAATTTCTCCAGTTCAACTGCCATATTCACTTTTTATCACGCTATAAGTTTCTTGTCAAATTTTAAAAGATTCCTTATCCAACAATAAATAACTCCTCTTCCGCCCTGGTTACTCCGGTATAAAGCCACCTGCGCCATTGTTCATCGTCCATTTTGGAAAATCTTTCTTCAAATAAAACTACCCGCTTGGCCTGGCTGCCTTGGGCTTTGTGAACGGTTAAAGCGTAACCGAAATCAAAAATATCATGATCTCTTAATCTGAATCTTTCCTTGGTAAAGTTAATCGGTTCCGGCGCGCCGAATTGGGATTTGAAAATCAGTCCTTTGTAAATATCCTCTTCTCCATCCATAACAATTTGGGCCGAATAAAATTCATCGTCTTTACTTCTTATGCCAAAAATTGTTCCCAGCATACCGTTAAAAATACCCTTAATTCGATTGTTCCGCAAGCAAATCACCCTATCCCCCAATCTTGGTTCTTTGTCTTCAAAACCCAATGAATTTCTAATGAAATCGTTGATTTTAATTCGTGTTTTATTATAACCGCACAAAATAAGGGTATTTTCGTTATAATTCTTTAATAACTCTTCTACCTTTTCCTGTGATTCCGGCTCAATGTAAGACATTTTTTTAATATTTTTACCAAAAAGGCCCACGGGAATCTGGCCGTTTTCTCTGGCCATAATTGATAAACCGATAATTGGATTTTCTTTTGCCTGGCGGTGTATCTCTTCAAGTTTCAAATCAGGAGTGGCCATTAAATTGAAATTTTCTCTTATCGGTGGCAACTGCCCATGATCACCAACGGCAATAATTGGGATGCCATAGGAAAGTAAATCCTGCCAAATAAATAAATCCACCATCGAAGCTTCGTCGACAATAATCAAGTCCGCTTCTATTTCCTCTTTTTTCTGCCAGCCGATTATTTCCTTGCTTTTTTCGTCCTCAATCGGTGAATAAATCAGTGAATGAATTGTACCGACAAAATCGGTGGGAAAAAGCGCTTTTGCTTCTATTAATTTGTTGCGAAGTACACGAGCGGCTTTGCCGGTATAAGCGCAAAAAGCAACGTGCAGATTTTTATTTTCTTTGTGCAGTCTTTGCCTTAAAATTCCGATCAAGGTTGTCTTGCCTGTTCCTGCATATCCGCCCATCGTAATATACCGTGTATTTTTCTTACACCAAGAAAGCAGTGAATTTAAAACTCTTTTTTGATCATTCGAAAGTTCAATCACAGAAGTATTTTAACAGAAAAACCACAATGAAACCCGAAATCATTTAAAAAAACACAAGAAGATTTAAGAAAAAATTTCCGAAGCTAATTTGAATCCCTGTTTTTTATAGAAACGGTCAAAACTGAAAATCGCGTCAGCTTTGTTCTCCTTCGCCACTACAGCCACAATACAATCGTAAAGGGTGTTCTTTTTGCTGGTTGTGGCTCCAAAAAACTGAATAGCATGTTTAATTGTTTCATGATTTACTTCTACAACATTGACATTAGCATCGGCAAAGGCTATAGCAGTACCATAAGCGATGACCCCATTGTTCAAGACTCTTTGAATATGAGTTGTTGCTTCAATAATCGCGGTGACGGGATATAAAACTTTGGCGTTAAGTTGCACTAATTTTTCAGCAATTTTTACTGCACGGTCGTGTAGATTGTCCTCCAACGAAGCTTGAGCAACAATAGCATCAGCATCAACAATAATAACTGGGTTTTTATTCATTTTTACTCCAATCTTTACCATAAAGATAGTCGTCAAAATGCTCTACAGCATCTTTTGGACCTTTAACTTTATACTTTTCGCCTAATTCCGCGATCTTTAATAAAACCCGGGCGGAAGCAGTTCCTTGCTGTTGTGCCAATGCCAATCCTTTTTCAAGAGCATTCCTTATTACTTCTGCTTTACTTTCTTTTCGAAGTTCAGCCATGCGGGTAATTTTCTCATTAAGATTATCCGGAACGTAAATATAAGTTTTTAACATAATTATGTTATAACATGTTGTACCATATGTTGTCAATAGTCACATTTTATCTCTTCCAATACTTTAACTTCCTTAAAAAATTGATATAATTTGTCTGCATTACTATGAAAATTACTCGTAAAAGTTACCTTCCTTTCTTAATCGGCGGAGTAATTATTCTTTCGATTGTTTTTGTCGGCATAAGATTTCCGGAGGAAACAATTAGAGCAGTAATTAAAAATTCCGGACCTTTCGGAATTGTCGTCTTTATATTTTTGACATGGCTTACCTATGTTATCGCCCCAATAAGCGGCTCCCCTTTTTTATTCGTGGGTTTTTACTTATTCGGACAAACTGTAATTATCTACTCTTTCATCGCTGCTTTTATTGCCTCGGTAACAAATTTTTGGATCGCCAGAATTTGGGGAAGAACATTAGTTGAAAAACTTGCTGGAGTAGAAAGTTTGAAAAAAGTTGATCGCTTGGCCAGCAACTATGGTCTACAAACACTTTTCTTTTTCAGAATATTCTTAGGCTCATTCCACGACGCAATTTCTTATGCTTTCGGTCTGACAAAAATCCGATTTACTGCCTACTTAATCACTTCAACCTTAGGAATGGTTCCGGGAACTTTTATCTGGTACTTAATATCTTTAAAAGTTGATAATCCACTGTCGTTCACTGCTTTATCTGTGGCTATTGCTTATATCTGCCTAATTCTATATCTTGTTTGGAAAAAAATAATCAGAAAATAATTAAGCAATATTTTAAACCCTTATTAATTTCTCCAACCAGGGAATGTTTTCGTTCTTTCGCTTCCACCATAAATCCTCCCAAAGATAATGTACAGCAAGTTGCTTGTATTTTCCAAAACGTTCAAAATACGCAATGATTTTTGGAACAGGTATCGGGTTTTTTTCGTGATCATTATCAAAAAATAGTTTTGAGTAAATTTTTTGTTCCCAAGGAGAAATATGTTCGAAGAAATCGAAGTGATGAAAAACGTCAAAAAGCAGATACCAAACGGTTGCCGGACCAACTCCGTAGAGTTTCAACAGTTCAGCTTTCTGAGTTTCAAAATTTTTCTCTCTTAACTCGAATTCATAAATTTCACCTCTAGAAAAATAGTCATCAATCTTTTTTATTGACTTTGCTCTGTATCCTACTTTAAGACTTCTTAGTTTTTCTTCGGAAACTTTTTCTAATTCACCCGCATTCCAAATGCACCAAAGTTTTTTATCGTCGAATTCCAATAAAGTTCCATAATTTTGCAGTAGAGCTTGGTACATTTGGATAGACCGACGGACAGTGGCGTTTTGTAAAACTATTCCGATAATCAAATATTCATACAATGAACTTTGGTGTCCGGGCCTCATCCCCCGCCATTTTTTAATAATTGGTTTTAATATCTTGTCATCTTTAAATCTGGAATAAAAATCCGACAGATCCAAATCAAGGTTGTATCGATATTTAACCTCTGTCACTAGAGAATCAATAAAATCCTCACTTAATTTTTCGCTTGAATAAACAGAGAGTAAGATTTTAGGTTTTTCAACTGTTCCTTTATCTTCAAACTTTACTCCCAGAAGTTTACCCTCCGACTTGTCCTCTATCATTTTAGCGTCGAAGGAAGCCTTGGCAGAGGAGGGCCAACGAAAAGTCTGCCATCTGACACCCGGCTCCCAAAAATTATCATTTGAGGCAAAATGGTCTGGTTTATGAAAAGTTGAATCAAAAGCAAAAGGAGAAGAGGGAATAATATCTAAAAGTTTTATCTTTTTAAGCATTACCGTCCAAATTAGTTGCTAAATAGTTTACTAAACTTATTAATTTCTTCCTCGGTTAATATTCTAAAAACTTCTTTTTCAAAAATCTGGCATTTTTTGTAAAGCTCATCCTCAAATTCTCTTGGTAATAAGTGAAAATGTAAATGGTCCACCTTTACTTCACTCTCTTTTAAAAACGGCCGGCAATTTTGTCTTATATCACAACCGGAAGAAAACTTAGAAAGAATTTTTTCTTGAAATTCGATTACAGTATCTATCAGCTCGTCTCTCTCCTCTTCATTTAATTGAGAAAGTTTTTCAACATGTCTTTTCGGGATGACTAATAAATGTCCGTCCACCAATCTCGGATTACTAAGAATAACAAAAACATTTTTCCCTTCCTTAATTATCTTGCTTCTTTTAGGATTTATTTTACAAAACCGGCAATCCATATAATTTACTATTTATCCTCTTTTATCCCTTCGGTCCGAATTAAAGAAAGTCCAAGGCTATCTTTTTCAAAAATCGCATAACCGCAATCTTCAATTTTGACTTCCTTTGCCAATATTTCCCTGAAAATAACTTTTATCGGGCCTCCGTGAGTTAAAATTGCGATAGTTTCGAACTTTGAATTAAGTAAATTGTCCCAAATGCTCAAAATCCGTTTCTTGAAATCTTCATAAGACTCTCCCTCAGGAAGGGTGTTACGATAATCTTTCACTTTCTGCGTTAATTCGGGAAATTTTTCTTTTGCTTCCGCTTTTACCATCCCCGTCAAAACACCATATTGGTTTCTCTCTCTTAAATCATCCACCGTCTCAATTGAACAATTTAAAACATCTTTAAGTCCCATTGCCGTTTCCTGCGCCCTTATTTTCGGACTGCAGTAGATTATTTTAATTCCCGAACCCGGTAGTTGCCTGGCTAGTCTTATGACTTGCAACTGGCCTTCCTGTGAAAGATGATCATCGTAATTCCCGCCGTAACGGTCCTCGATATCACCGATAGTTTGCCCATGACGAATTAAAAATATTTTCATATATTAAAATTGCATTCTTCAAACCTTTCTTGTAAATAATTGTCATCTAAACCAATTTTCTCCACTAAAACAATATCGATTTTGTCCTTTTCTCTGGCGTTTGGTTTTTTTAAGACAATCACGTCCTCGGGTGAAACTATCTTGTAACTCACTCCTTCAACAACTTCTTCTCTCAAATGATCTTCTGACAGTTTCGTCCATTGATAATCCAGTAATTGTTCATCTTCTCTAAATTTCCTGCAATTAATAAAAATATCCAAGTCCTTAAACTTAATATTTTCTGCCTTATGTCTTTCGGAAGATTGCGGCTGCCAGGATTGATTTAAAATTTCCGCCGTTTTTTCCTTACTCTCAGAAGCAATCCAAATATCGATATCGTCCAGTAAACTTTCATCTCCGCCGCAATAGATAAAAACAGCCGTTCCCGCTGCAATCGCCCATTTTATCCCAGCGTCATTAAATTTCTTGGCAATTTCTCTTGCTTCCGGAAACTTCTTAACAACTTTTTCTAATCTCAATATTTTACTTTCATCTAAATGATACATATAACGATTTCTCACACCATAACTAAATAGATAGTTTTTAACCACTTGTCCAACTTCTTCCCGCTTTAATATTTCTATTACTACTACTGGGCTTAAACTTTACAAAATCACAACGTACCTACTGCTTAATTTTATCATTTTCCTGAGTTCTAACCTAGTTTAATCCCCGTTTTTTGTTCGCCTTGGCAAACGCTTCTTTTAACTCTTCTTCCGAAAGACTTCTTCCTTCTTCTTCCGCTTTTTTCATCGCCTGACAAATCGGACAATCGTCATAAAAAGAATTTGAACTGGAAACCACAAAAGTCTGTCCGTCTTTATTCGAACCTTCAGTTTTGACTTTTTTAATTTTTGTCATCTAGTTTTTAATTCTTTTTCAACTCTCTCCGCCAAAAAGATTTTCATCAAAGATTGATATGGAACATCCCTTTTGTTTGCCAATGATTTAATTTGTGCTAAAGTGCTTTCCGGCAATCTTAAAGAAATAGATTTTGTAGAATATTTAAGGTTGGGAAAAATTACTCGCTCAGCCTTACTCATGTCAAAATAATCAGTAAGATCGTGAGTGTCCCAAAAACTTCGTTCATCGTCTTCGTTTTTAAATTTTGGTATTGGCTTTAATTTTTTCATAAGCAAATTATACCAAAACAGCCGGCTTACCACTCTTGTTATGACTTCTGTAAGCTGTTTAAAAATATCCTCTCATGGAGTTAGCCTGTTTACCCCTCGATACAAATACGTCACTTCACGAACACTATTAATATCGAATATTTTCATCAACATTCTGGTTGGGCCAGGGGCAAAACCTCCATGTGGTGGGCAACCGTACTTAAAGAAGTTTAAATAACTTTCAAACGGTTCTGTTTTTAACCCCTTTTCTTTAATCTGTTCCAAAAGCTTCTCATAACGATGTTCTCGTTGAGCACCACTGGTAATCTCAAGCCCATTCCATAGAAGGTCAAAGGTTTTACTTAGAGCAGGATCGGTTTCGTGTCGCATACTATAAAAAGCCCTTCCGGAAGCCGGATAGTCATAAATAAATACAAATTCATGACCCTTTTCTTTCTGAACATATTCGCAAATCGCCCTTTCTTCTTCGGGGCACAAATCATCGACTTTTTCACCAACAACACCTTTTGTTAATAAAATATTTTTTACTTCTCTAAACGAAAACCTTGGGAAAGGAATTTCCGGTATTATCAACTCTCTTTTATAGAATTTTTGAATCTCGCTGCCATATTTTTCCTTTATTTCTTGAACCATTACTTGAATAAGCTGTTCTTCAAGAGCTAATAAATCATGGTGCGACTCAATAAACGAGATTTCAACATCATACATTGTAAATTCAGTATCGTGTCGGGAGGTAAAAGATGGGTTCGCCCGGAAAACTGGCCCAATTTCAAACACTTTTTCAAAACCGGCTGCCATTGCCATTTGCTTATACAGTTGTGGTGACTGTACTAAATAGGCTGTCCGATCAAAGTATTTTACTGGAAACAATTCGGAACCCGATTCGGTTGAAGTAACCGTCAATTTAGGCGAGTGAATTTCAATAAAATCTTCCTGTATACAAAAATCCCTAAAGGTTTTTTCCATTGTAGTCCAAACTTGGAAAATTAGCCTTTTTTCTGGCTTGCGTAAATCCAACCAACGAAAATCCAATCGTTTTTGCTGTTCAGTTTCTTCCCCTTTTTCTATTATTGGAATTGGGAAAACTCCTGGTGCTTCCGAAATAATCTTAATCTCGTCAATTTGTACTTCATATCCTCCAGGTGCTTGTTTTTCTTCTTTAACCGAACCAATTATCTCTATTACCGACTCCTCTGAAAGTTTTTGTATTACACTAAAAACTTCTATGTTCTCTTTTGAGGTTACTGTTTGAACAATACCGCTGATATCTCTTAGTAATAAAAAGCTAATTTTCCCTTGCTTACGAATAACATGTACCCAACCCAAAAGTCTTACTTTACAACCAGCTTTTTGATAAATTTGTTTAGTTAAAGTTCTTTCCATTCTTCCTCCTTATTAATATTAAACTTTTGACAATAAAAAAACCTCACCATTATTCGCCATTTGACGAACAAGGGCGAGGTTTCTCGCGATACCACCTTGTTTTTTTACTCGAGCGCTCCGTTTTCGACACGCTTCTGTTCTATTACGGGAACTTCCCGGCAGATTCTAATCTTCGACTGATCGAATTTCTTTCTGCAGCTCCGGAGTGTCAACTCCATCAAGGCTTTTAATTAATTGTAGTTAAAGTTTATCATTTGGAATAAACCTTGTCAATATCACGAATTAAATCATCAAAAATGTAACGGAAAGCGATTCGTTGAATCATAGAAAAAAGTAACGGAAAATGTACCCCATTATTAAGGATGTTATTAAAGAAAGGGGTACCAATGAAACTAACTATGAGACAAAGACAATCACTTTCCTATGTGATTAGGAAAAGATACCAAAAAAGTAATAAAAAGGATAAAACCAGTATCCTTAATGAATTTGTTTCCAATACTGGTTACAATCGAAGTTATGCCAGACGGATGCTGGGCTCTTTAAAAAGGAAAGGAAGAAAAAAGGATTATGGCCCAAGAGAAAGAATTTATGATGCCCAAGTCTTTTATCCCCTACGGAAAATCTGGATTGCGTCTGATGGAATTTGCGGCCAAAGATTACAACCATTTCTTCCAGAATTACTTAGGGTTCTTAAGAAAAACAAAGAAATAAAAGTAAGCAAGGTAGTGGAAAAGAAACTCCTTTCTATGGGATCAGCCACTATTGATCGAATACTGAAACCTACTAAAAGAAGCTACCAGCTTAAAGGCAGGTCTACCACCAAACCAGGAACACTTTTAAAGCATTCCATTCCTATCCGTACTTTTGAACAATGGGATGAAAAGAAACCAGGATTCTTTGAAACAGATTTAGTTGCCTTTTGTGGAGAAAGTGTTAAAGGAGAATATGTCAATGGTTTAAATATGACTGATGTCTTTATTGGCTGGGTACTATTAGAAGCAGTGATGGGTAAAGCTCAAAGTAGAGTAAATCCTGCTATTGATAATGCCAGGAAAAGACTGGTCTATCCCATGTTGGGGCTGGATTCAGACAATGGCAGTGAATTTATCAATGGAATATTAAAAAGATACTGTGAAGAAAACAAAATAACTTTTACAAGAATAAGACCTTATCATAAAAATGATAATTGTTTCGTGGAACAGAAAAACTATACTGTCTTAAGAAGATTTCTGGGGTATGCCCGATACGATACACAGGAACAGCTGGAAATCATAAAAGAAATCCTTAAGCTGGTAGAACCCTATGTAAATTTTTTCCAGCCATCAATGAAATTAACCAAAAAAGAAAGGATTGGAGCTAAAACAAAAAAGAAACATGACTTAGCCAAAACACCATACCAAAGATTAATGGAAACAGAGATAATAAATGACCAACAAAAACAAATATTA